>Ga0160449_1001312_pt1 | contig 12324 bp, 10 predicted proteins | sample HID1975I_E1MG_FD_108216 | JGI IMG/M metagenome (GOLD analysis project Ga0160449, IMG submission 108216) | Enriched soil microbial communities from UW Madison campus, WI, USA - HID1975I_E1 MG | ecosystem: Environmental > Terrestrial > Soil > Unclassified | place: USA: Madison, Wisconsin...
CCGATTTTGTGCCCCTTGTCGTTAATAATCTTGACTTTCACCTTATCCGGGACGGCGGACGTCTCTTCGGCCGCGAGGGCGGATCCGGCGCTCCCCGAGACAAGCGCGATGCCGAGCATGCCGGCGATCAACTGGGTTCGAATGTTTTTCCACATGCGGATTCAACCTCCGTAATCTGTTGTTGTAAATCGTCAACTATCTTAGCTTCACCATCTTCGGCAAAAAGAAACATATCTTCTAATCGTGGTGACTTTATTTACACTCGTCTCGAATCAACAGTTTGACAAGTCGGCTCAAATTCATCCATAATAAAGTGATGGGGAAGCACCCCGCAAAGAGAGACACGATATTCGTGTTGCTTTGCGGGGTGTTTTCGTATGAGGAGGTAGGAGAGGGGGCAGGAAGCGCATTTCGTTTGTGCTTTTATGTCGTATACGATATAATGAAAACACAAATCGCCTTTGCGAAGATTCCTGGGACGAAGTTCGAACCAGCGTTCGAATTCATCCAGCAGATCGGTAACGAAGCAAAAAACGATCCAGGTATGAGACAACTGTTCGCGCTTATTATTCGGGGAATGAAGTTTCTTCAAACCTACGGCTTGCAAGAAGCGTTCAAGCAGCATTTTGTTACGGATCTCGAAGACGGTCGCCCTTACACGATCATGATCGTGAAGCAGCTGAAAGGTCACATACCGCTCCTCGAGTTTCGCATCAATGCACGTCCAGTCGGTGCGTTTCGTGTGTTCTTTTTCGAACATTACGTCCAAGATCGTCAAATTCTCGTTTTTGCAAACGCGGTACTGAAGCAAACGACGGACGATCCTGCTTTTGAAGCAATGGCAAACCAAATCGATGTCATGTACGCCGATTTCCTAAAGCAGCCCGAGCAATACATAAATCTCGAAGGAGAGGGATTAGTATGAGCGAGGAACGTTTAGAGAGCAGTTTCGAGAAACTGCTCGCTCAAGCGGAGGGAATTCCAGAAGTCAAAGAGTATCTTGCAAGCATATCGGTTTTTATCGGTGACATTGTATTGGCGCGACGCCTGCAACTGAAATTGACGCAAGAGGAACTTGCCAAACTGGCGGGGACGACACAGCGTCAAATTTCATTGATCGAAACGGCGAAGGGCAATGTTGGACAAGTGATTATCGATAACGTATTCAAGGCGCTGAACGTAAAGGATGTCTCGATTTCCTTCCACGATGAAGAAGCAGTCGCGGCCGTAGCGTTATAGATGAACGAATTGACAAGCCGCCTCTTTTTCGTCCATAATAAGGGAAAACAACGGGGAAGCACCCCGCAAAGAGAAACACGATATTCGTGTTGCTTTGCGGGGTGTTTTCGTATACGGAGGCATGGGGATGGGCGATGACAAGAAAGAAAAAACGGCTAAAGTGAAGGAGACGCACGGCACTTATTTTATCGATGAGAGGTACGAGATTATCGGAGGGGTGAGGTACGATTTTCTTACCTCGCCCAAGTTTTCGCATCAGGATGCGCTTGGACGTCTGCATTTGGCGTTTCATTCCGCCTGTTCGGAGGATGGCATCATTTTGCTTGCTCCAATGGACGTTCATTTTGACGAGGAGAACATTTTGCAGCCGGACATCCTATACATTCGTGGCGAAAATAAGGGAATTATCCGGGACGGCTACGTCTACGGGGCTCCCGATCTCGTTGTGGAGATTTTGTCGGGAAGTACGGCGCAGAGAGATAAAACGATCAAGAAATCGACCTATGAGCGCTTCAGGGTCGGGGAGTACTGGCTGGTTGACCCCGTCTACCGGCTCGTGGAACAATTCGCAATCGTCGAAGGGCGGTATCATTTGCTAGCAACCTTGTCTGAGGAGGACAAGCTTGTTGCCGCTACCGTTCCCTGTCTGACAGTCGACTTGTCGGCTGTTTTTGTGGAGGAGGAAAAGGCAGGAAAGTGAATCACAAGCGTTGGAAAAATAAGCAAAAGGGATGTGAGAATGATGGGTAGCTACTACACACTGGGTGTTATCTCCCATATCAGAGCGGCTTCAACCGAATTGTTGTCACGGGAGGAGTGGATAGAAGTTTTGAATGAGAGAGTAAATATTCAACTATTCGATTTACGAACTAACGACGGCGGAGCGGAAGCATTCTTGAAACCGGATATTTTCAGCGAGAATATTACCGGCTTCTACAGCCTTTTAAGAAGTATTTTAGGCAAGGAGAGAAACCGAAATATCGATTTTTACGAAAAAGAGTATGGCACCGATTTGGAGGAGTATCAATACGCAGATACATCGTTTTACTTGCAAAGTCCAACAGGCGGCAGTCGCATTAAGTTATATATGAGTTTTGCTTTGTTGTTTATCGAGGGGAAAGTGTTGGCGGAGGAGTTCGATACAGATCCTGTTCTGATAAATTGGTTATTCCGGCACAGTAATATAGAGAATAAACTGGCTGGCTGCATGATAAGCGCGATTGTGTAGTCTGGGAGTGAAGGCATGGATCAACTAAACGTATTTTTGCTATATCTATAATGAATGTTGAGATTATTTATACGATTGATCGTACAAATACTCCGACTTTGTTGGGCGATGCGCCATTTTTGTACGATTAATCGACCAAATGGCCCGCATTAAAGGAAAAGGGATGAGTTTTATACGAAATTCCAACTAAAGTTGGCGTGTGACGATGAAAGGCCCATACCGGCCCCGGCTTGGACGACGAACGACCCATACCGGCCCCGGCTTGAACTAAGAACAGGGGCGATCAGACCGCTATCGAACACGATCCACCTGTCCGGGAGATACTAAAAAAACAAAAGTGGGAATTTCATCTAACAAAAAGACACCTTGAGCTGCAAAAGTCCGCAATCTATAACATTAAAGCGAACCGGCGAGAACAACCGTCGGTTCTTTCGAATGGCTCCGTCCGTTACAATGAAAGCGCATACCTTATTGTGAAGGAGCCAGTGCCATGAACTTCGATCTGAATATCGTGCCTTTCAGCAGACGGGAATCTTTTCTGGCGATTTCCCTGCTTCCTAAGGCCGACAATAGAGAGAAAGGTTTGTATTTGCGGACGGTGCGCGGAGGAGACGACAAGTTTGGCGAGGCATTCCGTATCGAGTTGATCAACGCAGACGGCGAGGCGATCGCGTTCACAGCCGAAGCGTCGCCGGAGCGGATTCGGCTATATACTGAAGGCGGATCGGCACAAGGACTTGTTGCTGCCGAATCTGCACAAGGACAAGCGGCTGCGGAAATTTGCCTTCCCGACGGCCGCACCGCCAGATTTCGCGCCCAAGGCTGCGGCGTTCGGCTGACGTTTCGGACGTCGGCGTACGATTATGCCTACGAGGCGGCCGACGGCTGCTGGGAGGTCAATAGCTTTACGCACGAATGCCGGTTTATGCTGTCGTCGCTTGCCGGCGCCATGAGAACGGAAGTACCGTGGGACAAAATCAAAAGCTCGCGCATCGTCGCCGAGTTCGTGCCGGATCAGCAGACGGGCGTAGCGGAGTTCGCCATCGAGGAGTTCCGCACGGTGTGGGAGCCGGGTCGGGTATGGGAACCGTTCGCAGCTGCGGTGAAACGGGTGCGCGAGGAGTTCGCGGGTTGGCTGGAAAACAGCCTCCCCGGTCCGGAACGGCTGGAAGCTGGCCGCGAGCTGGCCGCCTATATTACATGGAGCTGTCTCGTGCCGGCCGAAGGCTGTCTGACCCGCTCGGCCATGTACATGTCCAAAAACTGGATGACGAACATTTGGAGCTGGGATCACTGCTTTAACGCCATGGCGCTGGTCCGAAGCAATCCTAAGCTTGCTTGGGATCAGTTTATGATTTTCTTCGATCGGCAGGACGAGAGTGGTCTTATTCCCGATTTTATCAACGATAAGTTCGAGCTGTGGAACTGCAACAAGCCGCCGATTCACGGCTGGACATTGGCATGGATGATGCAAAGGACCGATTTCATCAAGGAAGCGCAGCTTCGCGAGGTATACGGCCCGCTGGCCAAATGGACGAAGTGGTGGTTTCGTTACCGCGACGGGGACGGAGACGGCATTCCGCAGTATAATCACGGCAACGACTCCGGGTGGGACAACAGCACGGCGTTTAACAATGGCATTCCGGTCGAGAGCCCGGATCTGGCCGCATTCCTGATTTTGCAAACCGAGCTGTTGGCCGAGATTGCCGGATTGCTCGGACTCGCCGAGGAATCGACCGAATGGCGACGGCTGGCCGAGGAAACACTGGATAAAATGCTGGCGCATTTCTGGAAGGGCGATCGCTTTATCGCTTGCCGCTCCGGTACGCATGAGCCTTCGGAAGGCGATACCTTACTGCTGTTCGTGCCGATCCTGCTCGGTCGCCGTCTGCCCGATTCTGTTCGCGAAGCGCTGCTCGCCGGGCTTCGCGACGAGAATCGTTTCCTGACGGCGAACGGCTGGGCGACCGAGAGCGTGAGCAGCCCCTTCTATTCGCCGGACGGCTACTGGCGCGGACCGATCTGGGCTCCGTCGACGATGCTGCTAGTCGAAGGCGCGGCCGCGGCAGGGGATCGGGAGCTGGCGCGCGAAGTCTCCCGTCGTTTCTGCGACATGCTGAACCGAAGCGGAATGGCGGAAAACTTCGACGCGATCACCGGCGAAGGCTTGCGCGACAGGGCGTTCACTTGGACGTCGAGCGTTTTCCTGATTTTGGCCAACGAATACTTGAACTAGGGCGTGTATGCAAACCCGCTCAGGGGCATCTTTCATCCCCTGCTGCGTCACTTTTGCTTGACGTACCCCCGGTACGCCTTCACGAAAGTTCCTTGCATAGAACGAAAATTCGGCAATATCTGCTATCCTCGGAGTATGCATACACGCCCTAGCTTCGCGAACCGCACTTCTTGCCGTCCGGCCGATTAAGGTCGGGGGAGAAGTGCTTTCGACGTTTTTGTCGGAGGGCGCATTGTATGGCTGTTTTCGTTCGTGCTACACTTCAGATACGAAATTGAACTTGCTTTAGCCAAGCGGACGAAGGGGGCCGGAATCGATGCTCAAATCACTGTTCAAGCCGTTTTCCTCCCGTCTTTCCTATCATAGTATTCGCACGAAGCTGCTCGTCTGCTTCCTGATCGTCACGATTATTCCATTGCTGTCGGTCGGGGCGTTATCCTACTACCAATCGGCGAAGACGATCGACTCCCAGTTCGGCAAATACGGGGAAAATGCCGTCGCCCAGCTGCAGCAGCAGATGAACGCTTATCTGACTAGGATGAGCCAGACGGCGGCCACGATTTATTCGTATTTGCTGGACCCGGCAAGGAGCGGGCTGGGCGATAGCGTTCCGTCCACGTATCGCGACATTCTCGACAAAAACAATTTTGAGTACTTTTTGAAAGCGCTTAGAACGGAAAAGAATGCGGGAATTTATATTATAGGCAGGTCGGGATATTACTATGGAGAGAACAATTTGGACGTGACCAAGCTGGAACGCATTCCGGCCTGGCGGGCGATACCGGACAATCCGGCGGGCGACTACTGGCTCGGCTTCTATCCTCAGAATCACGGGCTCAAGGATCCGGAGGAAGGAGACGAGACTCTAACCGTACTCGGCTTGGCGGAAGCGATCACCAGCCCTTACGGTGCGCTGCGCGGGAGCATGATTCTGATTGAAGAGAACGCGGAAGATTTGCTGCGCATGTTCGAGCTGTTCGAGAACGATACGCAGGCGCATCTGACGATTGCCGATTCGCAAGGACGGATTATCTACGAAACGGCGGAGGAGTACGAGGCTCGGGATAGCGACATCGTCTGGCACAAGGATATCGAGGCCAACGACTGGACGATCGAAGCGAGGCTCCCGGCCAAGCTTTTCTACCGCTCCTCCGGACTGATCCGCTCGAATACGGTAATTGCGGCCGTCGCGTCGACGCTGCTTGCTTTTGCGCTGGCGTACTTGTTTTCCTCCCGTTTCACCGCGCGCATCAGGCGGCTCAAGGATTCGATGCAGAAGGTCAGCTTCGGCATGCTGCACACGAGAACGAAGGTTGAAGCCAAGGACGAACTGGGCAGTCTTGACGTCAGCTTTAACAACATGGTCGGCGGTATCGAGTCGCTGATCTGCGAAGTCGAGACGAACGAGCGTCAGAAGAAGGAAGCGGAGCTAAGGGCTTTTCATTATCAGATAAATCCGCATTTGCTGTTCAATACATTGAATTCGATTCAATGGAAGGCTCGGCTGCAAGGAGCGGAGGACATCCGCCAGATGCTGTACCATTTGACGATGGTGCTGGAGGGCAATCTGAACATCTCGCAGGAACTGGTTCCGCTGGGACGGGAGCTGCGGATTATCGAGCATTTTCTGAAAATCCAGGAGGTCCGCTACGGCTCTGTATTTCGATACGAGCAGGAATGCGACGAGGCGCTGAAAAAGTATCTGATTCCCCGAATGACGCTGCAGCCGCTGTTCGAAAATATTTTTTTCCACGGCTTCGAGGACGGCAAGGGAACGATCCGCTTGTCGGTAGAGGACGAAGGAACCTTGCTCAAGCTTGAGCTGGCGGATAACGGGGCAGGCATTCCCCCCGACAAGCTGCAGAAGCTGCTGCTGCCCGGCCAGCGGCGCAAGGGAAGAGGAGGGCTCGGCGTGCGAAACGCCGACCAGAAAATCAAGCTGCATTTTGGGGTGCAGTACGGCTTGACGGTCAAATCCAGTTCGGGCGAAGGGACGACGATTGTGATCAAGTGGCCTAAAAAGGAGGAGAATGCGGATGGACACGGCGACGGGAACGATTAAAGTTATGATTGCGGATGACGAGAGCATTGTGCGTAAAGGGCTGCAAGCCACTGTACCTTGGGAAAAATACGGCATGGAGGTTGTCGCGGACGCCGCGAACGGGCGCAAGGCGTGGGAGGCGTTCCAGCTTCATCGGCCGCAAATCGTGATCACCGATATCGTCATGCCCGAGATGGACGGCATCGAGCTGTCGCGCAGAGTGAAGCAGGCTGCGCCGGATACGAGAATTGTTCTGCTCAGCTGCCATCGAGATTTCGAATATGCCAAAGAAGGGCTGAAGCTTGGCGTCTCCGGCTACTTGCTCAAGACGGCGTTCGAGGATGAAGAGCTCGAGGGCATGCTGGAGCAATTTCGCAAGGAATTGTGTGCTTCCAGAACGGACGCCGGGGGCGACTCCGACGAAGGCGTCGCCGAGGAAAGATTGGGCACGCAATTGTATGCCTGGCTTAGCGGTCATAGCGACAAGTTTGCCCGCGAGCTGGAGAAGCTGGCCGAGGCGCGTTCGTGGCGGGAACGGGCGCTTTATGTCTATGTGATCAAATCCGGCTTAAACTGGCGGGACGCTGCGGACATACTAAGTCGGGATGACACATTAAAGAACGAGGGAGCCTTAATCCCATTCAGCGAGGAGCGTTGGTACTGGATGCTCCCGGCCGTGCTTGCGGATACCGCGAGCGGCTGGCTTGTAGAGCGCAAGAGCGAGCATGCGGAACTGTTATGGTCGCGTTCCGGCCCTGTAGAAGGCCCGCAGCAATGGCTGCGAGCGATTTCCGAGCTGCACAAGGAAGCGGAAATGGAAAAAGCATACGGCGTGTCGTCCGGAGAGTGGCCGGAACCGATCTGGAAGGCGCTCCGACTGATGCACGACAATCCGGCCGCGGATTGGTCGGTCAGCGACGTAGCCGGACAGGTCGGTCTTAGCCGCAGTCATTTCTCGATTTTGTTCAAGAAATCGGTCGGCCTCAGCTTCGTCGCTTATCAATATAAGCGCAAGCTGAAAATCGCCCGCGAATTGCTCAAGGACACTTCCCTGACGATGCAAGACATTGCCGAGCGAACCGGCCTTGGCGACAGCAAATATTTTAGCAAATGGTTTAAACGCTGCACCGGGCAGACGCCAAGCCATTACCGGACGCAACAAAAAGACGGCGCGTCCCGAACAGAATGACACCCGGCCTCCAACATCGAACAAAAGCGCACGAAGGTCCGAATAGATGTCCGTTTTGAACCGCTTTCATGTCCTCTATGATAGGGATGTAAGCGGTTCACTTATTTTTGAGCACATTCCACGGGGAGGCAGCACAAATGAAAAAGAAAAGCTCTGCTCTGCTATTGGCCACAATGATGGGCGTTTCGTTGTTAAGCGCTTGCGGCGGAGGCGGCGACAAAGCCGGCAATGGCACGCCGTCCGCATCGCCATCCGCATCGCCGTCCGCCGGCTCCAGCTCCGAAAACACCGGCGGCTCCGAAAATGCCGGATTGACGGGAACGATCCGCTTCGCTTCCTGGGATACCGGCGATGCATTGAAAATTCAGCAGGATATCGCCAAAAAATTCGAGCAAAGTCATCCCGGCACGAAGGTCCAAGTGGAAGCGTACGCCGACGGCTTCGATCAGAAGCTGGCCGCCGGCTTCGGAGCGGCGAACCCGCCCGACGTTATGTACATGTGGGATTTTCCGACGTATCATCAATCGCTTGAGCCTTTGGACGATTTCGCTTCCAAGGACGCCAGTCTGAATATTGAAGATTTCTATTCCGGTCTTTTCAACTACGGCAAGATCGACGGCAAGCTGTACGGCATTCCGGTCGGTTTTACGACTCGAGTCGTGTATTACAACAAGAAGCTGTTCGACGAGGCGCAGGTTCCTTATCCGCAGGACGGCTGGACTTGGAGCGATTTCCAGGACATCGCCGCCAAGCTGACGGATAAGAGCAAGAAGCAGTACGGCTTCGGAGTTCGCGCTTCGAACGATACGTACGATCTGCAAGGCTTCGTATGGAGCAACGGCAGCTCGTTTATCTCCGACGACGGTAAAACGATCGAGGGCTATATGAATAGTCCGGAAACGGCGGAAGCGATTCAAATCTTCGGCGATCTGGTGAAGAACGGCTCCGGTGTGCTCGTCGGAGGCAAAGGTCAGCAAAGCGGCGAGGATATTTTCAAAGCCGGCAAGCTGGCGATGTGGGAGAGCGGAATTTGGCCGCTTGGAGGCTTCAAGGAAGCGGGCATCGATATTGGTACGGTGGAAATGCCGGCGTTCCCGGGCAAGCCGGTCAAAGGCATCATCGCCGAATCCGCGCTGTCCATCGCCAAAGATTCGAAGCAGAAAGAGCTGGCCTGGGAGTTCGTGAAGTTCTATGTCTCCGCCGAAGCGATCAAGATGCGCACAGCCGACTTGCCTGTTCGGGTCAGCGTCGTTAACGAGTTGAAAGTAGATCAAGACCCGCTGTACAAACCGTTCTACATGATGCTGGAGCGCTCCGACAATACGCCGGCCTTCCTGCTCAACTCCAAATGGAACGAAGTCAATCGCCATCTGGAAGCAGCGGTCGAAGCAGTCGTTCACGGCGCCTCCGCTCAAGAAGCCCTCAACTCGGCGGTTAAGGACGGTACTCGTTACTTGAAATAGGTCGGTTAGATTTGTTGAATTACCCCTTAAAGAAGGAAGGTTAAGAGATGGCTAAAATCGCCCCCCAAGCGGCAACATACGCAGCCACCCTCAAGCCTGCAAGGAAACGCGGATGGGGTAGGGTCTCGCCCTACCTCTTCGTTTTTCCCTGGCTGTTCGGATTTCTCGCGTTTACGTTAGGTCCGCTGATTTTTTCGCTCGTCATCTCGTTCTTCGACTGGCCCATCGTCGGCCAAGTGAAATTTGTCGGCTTCGGCAATTACGTCGAGATGTTTACGCAGGATTCGCTGTTCTGGAAGTCGTTCGGCGTAACCGTCAAGTTCGCCGCGCTGTTCGTGCCGCTGAACATTGTCGTTGCGCTCGGCCTCGCTATGCTGCTCAATCAGAACGTGCGCGGCAGCGCCTTTTTCCGCACCGCCTTCTACTTGCCCTCCGTCATTTCCGGCGTTGCGCTGGCGATGATCTGGGCGTGGGTATACAGCGGCGAATACGGCATTTTGAACTTTTTCCTCTCGCTTGTCGGCATTGACGGTCCGGATTGGCTGAACGATACGAAATGGTCGCTCGTCGCTATGGTCATCGCCAGCCTGTGGGGACAGGGCTCAATGATGCTCATTTTCCTGGCGGGCCTGAAAGGCATTCCGAAGGATTTGTACGAATCCGCGTCGATCGACGGCGCCGGCAGATTCAGACAGTTCCGCAGCATTACGATTCCGATGCTTAGCCCTACCGTGCTGTTTAACCTGATCACATCGATTATCGCGGCGTTCCAGCAGTTGACCTTGGCCCTCGTATTGACTGGGGGAGGTCCGCTCAAATCGACTTATTTTTACGCGATGTACATGTACGAGAACGCCTTCAAATATTTCAAAATGGGCTATTCCGCGGCGAACGCCTGGTTCATGTTTATCATCGTGCTCGGGCTGTCGTTCCTCGTCTTTAAGTCGTCCGCGGCTTGGGTCTATTATGAGGGAGAAATCAAGAGCGGTTCGAAGACGAAGTCCGGTGCCAGGAGGCGGTCCTCATGAGCATTAGCAATAGCATGAGAAAAACGTTCGTATACGCGATGCTGGCGTTCTGCTCGCTGCTGTTCATCGCTCCGCTGTTCTGGGCGCTGACGACAGCGCTGAAGGACCCGACCGAGCTATATCAATTTCCGCCGAAATGGCTGCCTTCCGTATGGAAGTTCGGCAACTTCGCGGAGGCTTGGACGGTGCAGCCGTTTAACGTATTTCTGAAAAATACAGTGGTCGTAACCGTGATGGCGACGCTAGGGCAGCTTATCTCATGCGCGGTAGTGGCCTACGGTTTTGCCCGTTTCGAGTTCAAGGGACGCAACTTCCTGTTCCTCGTCGTGCTGTCGACGATGATGATTCCTTGGGAAGTGACGATGATTCCGCAATACATGGAGTTCAACTATCTCGGCTGGATCAATACGCTGAAGCCGCTGATCGTACCCGCCTGGTTCGGCTCGGCTTATTTCATCTTCCTGCTGCGGCAGTTTATTTTGACCATCCCTCGCGAATTGGACGAGGCGGCGACGATCGACGGGGCGAGCAAGCTGGGCATTTTCCTCCGGATTATTGTACCGCTTATGGGACCTGCGCTGATTCTGGTCGGCGTCTTTCAAATGATGAGCTGCTGGAACGATTACCTCGGCCCGCTCATTTTCCTGAACGATCAGTCGAAGTATACGCTGACGCTTGGCTTGGCGCAGTTCAAAGGGATGTTCGGCGTCGATATGCAGTCGATTATGGCGATTACGTCGCTGATCTCGATTGTGCCGCTGGCGGTATTCTTCTTCGCGCAGAGGTACATTGTCGGAGGCATTGCGGGTACGGGCATTAAAGGATAGAGAGAGAACTGGGAGGAGAAAAGACACCATGCAGAACATCAATGCGGCAAAGGACTGGGAAAATCTTCAGGTGCTGGAGCGGGGAAGGACGGCAAGCAGAGCTTATTTCGTACCTTTCCCGGATTCTTCGTCGTCGCTTGGCTATGATCGGGGAAGCTCTCCCTGGTTCAAATCGCTGAACGGCGTCTGGAAGTTCAAATACGCGGCAGGGCCGGAGCTGGCTCCGGAAAAATTTTACGAGGAAGGCTATGCGATCGGCGCATGGGACGACATTCGGGTGCCGGGACTTTGGCAGCTGCAAGGCTACGGCAGCCCGCATTATACGGATTTGGACTACCCTATCCCCGTCGATCCGCCGCATGTGCCAAACGATAATCCAACGGGCTGCTATGTTCGAGAGTTCGAGCTGCCGGAGTCCTGGGACGGGAGGCAGATTGCGCTTAAATTCGACGGTGTGGACAGTGCGTTCCATGTGTGGGTTAACGGCCAGTTTGTCGGGTATAGCCAAGGCAGCCGTTTAACCTCGGAGTTTGACATTACGCCGTTTGCCGTGGCGGGAGTTAACCGATTGGCGGTGCGCGTCTATCAATGGTCCGACGGCAGCTATTTGGAAGATCAGGATATGTGGTGGCTGAGCGGGATTTTCCGCGACGTGTACTTGGTGGCCGAGCCTGCGACTGTTCGTATCTTCGACTATCGGGTTGTAACCGAACTGGAAAACAGCTATCGGGACGCGGTGTTGAATGTGAGTGTGAGTTTGGCCGGATCTGCCGTTGCGGGGCGGGTGGCTTTGCGACTGCTGGATGCGGACGGTTCGGAGGTTGCGGTAGCGGAGAGCGTTGTGAAGGGAAGTATTGTCGATTTCTCCGTTCCGGTAAAAGGGCCGGGGCTATGGAGCGCGGAAAACCCGGCTCTCTATCATCTGACATTGGAGCTGTTCGACGGCGAAGAACGTTTGGTCGAGGCTGTGGCCCAGCGCGTCGGTTTTCGCCAAATCGAAGTCCAAAACGGCGTGTTCCTCGTTAACGGCAAAGCGATTTTGCTAAAAGGCGTAAACCGGCACGACCATCACC
>Ga0160449_1001313_pt1 | contig 12319 bp, 10 predicted proteins | sample HID1975I_E1MG_FD_108216 | JGI IMG/M metagenome (GOLD analysis project Ga0160449, IMG submission 108216) | Enriched soil microbial communities from UW Madison campus, WI, USA - HID1975I_E1 MG | ecosystem: Environmental > Terrestrial > Soil > Unclassified | place: USA: Madison, Wisconsin...
ATGACCCGGCGGACGTGGACGCCCTGGCCGACGAGGTCTTTGAAGTGCGCGACGGCAAGGTCGGCCGCCGCCGCGATGACGTGGGGATTTGATCCCAAGCGCTGATCCCAAGCATTAAGCCCGCGCCCCTGGCCTCGGCAGGCGCCCGCGCCTAGTCCAGCACGCCCAGGATCACGCTGGATGCCTTGAAGATGGCCACGGCGGGCGCGCCCACTTCCAGCCCCAGTTCTTCTGCGCTGTCATTGGTGACGATGGCCGCGAGCGTGGCGCCGCCTTCCATGCCGATCAGGATCTCGCTGTTGACCGCGCCCGGCCGGATGGCGCTGATGTGGCCCAGCAACTGATTGCGCGCCGACAGCCGCAAACCCGGACCCGGCGCGCCCACGATGACGGCCGACGCCTTGACCAGCGCAATCGCCTCTTTGCCGGGCTCCAGGCCCAGTTCCGCCGTGCTGTCGCGCGTGATGGTGGCGGTGATGAGGTGCCCGCCAGCGATGCGAAGCTGGATTTCGTCATTGACGGCACCGGTGCGGATCTCGGTCACGGTGCCCAGGAATTTATTGCGTGCGCTGGTCTTCAGCATGAAGCGTCTCATCAGGTCGATGTCGCCGCCGGCATCCAGCCCCGCGTGCGTCAGCTTGTCCATGAATTTGCGGTGTTCGGATTCCAGGGCGCGGAAGGTCACGATCAAGCGGCGCGCGCGGTCGGTCAGTTGCGTGCCGCCGCCGCCCTTGCCGCCCGCCGCCCGCAGCACCAGCGGTTCGCCCGCCAGGTTGTTCATGGCGTCGATGGCGTCCCAGGCGCCCTTGTAGCTCATGCCCACGGCACGCGCGGCGGCCGTGATGGAGCCGGTGGCGTCAATTTGCGCCAGCAGGTCTATGCGATTTTTTCCGCCCCAGGTCTGGGCGCCGGAACGAAACCAGATCGAGCCGTCGAGTTCCAACATGGTGGTCAGCATCAGGGTCAAAAAGCCAGCCCCGAGTGTAATGGACGGGCAGGGCGCGGCGAGGCGCGATCGGGGGCGGCGCAAGCACGGGATGCGAATGAGATTCTGTTGAAACTTTACGGGCTTCGCGGCACTATGTCGTGGCCCTGTGCTCTCGGAGACATCCACATGAAAGCGATCAAAGCGGTGAAATGGTTGACGGCGGGTTCCATGACGGCATTGCTCGCGGCTTGCGCCTCGGGGCCTACCATCAAGGGCGATTACGACCATCAGGCCAATTTTGCGCAGTACCGAACCTTCGGCTACATGACGCCCCTGGGCACCGACAAGGCCGGCTACAGCACCTTGCTCACCGAGCGCCTGAAGGACGCCACGCGCGGCCAGATGGAAATGCGTGGTTATAGCTACAGCGCCACCAATCCCGACCTGCTGGTGAACTTCGGCGCCAAGCTCCAGCAAAAAACGCAGGTCACGCCCGCCGCGCCGCCCATGGGACCGTACTACGGCTACCGATCGGGCTTTTACGGCGGCTGGCCCGGCTACGGCTGGGGCGACGACGTCTACCAATACACCGAGGGCACCTTGAACATCGATCTGGTTGACGCGCGCCGCAAGCAACTGGTGTGGGAGGGCGTGGCCGTGGGTGAAGTGCAGAACCCCGATAGCGCCAACACACCGCAAAACGTGGACAAGGCCGTGGCCCAGATCTTCGCCAAGTATCCGTTCCGCGCCGGCGTGGCCGCGCCGCAACTGCCGGACAAAAGCAAACCCTGACCCGAGGTAGCCGTATGACCACTCGCCGCAAGGCCTTGTCCAAAGACACCGGCAATACGCCGTCCTACGACACCGTCGCCCTCGTGCTGCAAGGCGGGGGCGCGCTGGGGTCCTATCAGGCGGGGGTCTATCAGGGCTTGCACGAGGCCGGCATCCGGCCTAACTGGGTGTCGGGCATTTCCATCGGGTCGATCAACGCGGCCATCATCGCGGGCTCCCGCGAAGATGAGCGCGTTGATCGCTTGCGCGGCTTCTGGGAAAGCATCTGCCGGCCGGCGGGTTTTGCGTCGGTGCCGTGGGGCGATACGCTGGCGGGCATGTTCGAGGGCATCCCTTTCGGGTTTGGCTCGCCGGCCATGAATGGCCAGGTGTCCGCGTTCCAGGCCTTGTTTTCGGGGCAGCCGGGCTTCTTCAAGCCGCGCTTTCCGCCGCCTTACCTGGCCAAGGGCCGGGGCGCGGCCTCGACCAGCTTCTACGACACCACGCCGCTTGCCGCCACCCTGCGCCAGTTCGTGGATTTTGACCTGCTCAACAGCGGTGAAGTCCGCGCCAGTTTCGGCGTGGTGAACGTGCAGTCGGGCAACTTTGCGTATTTCGATAGTCTGAAAGACACGTTGCGCCCCGAACACATCATGGCCTCGGGCGCCTTGCCACCGGGCTTTCCGTCCGTGGAGATCGACGGCGAACACTATTGGGACGGCGGCGTGGTGTCCAACACGCCGCTGGCGCAAGTGCTGACTACCGAGAACATGCGCGACACGCTGGCCTTCCAGGTTGACCTCTGGCCCGCGCGCGGCGGCCTGCCCACGACCTTGGAAGAGGTGGCCGAGCGCCAGAAAGACATCCAGTATTCCAGCCGCACACGCCTGGTCACCGACCAGTTGCGCCGCGTGCTGAAACTGCGCCACGGCTTGCAGCGCCTGCTTGAACGCTTGCCCGACGCCGATCGCAATGCGCCCGAATTGGCCGATATCCGAAAGCTGTCGCACACGCCGGCCACCAACATCATCAACCTGATCTACGAATCCAAGCACCGGGAGCGCTATTCCAAGGACTATGAATTCGGTACCGAGGCCATGCGCGAACACTGGGAGTCCGGCTTGTCCGACATCCGCCAGACGCTTGCCAAACCCGGCATCCTGGCCCGTCCCACACAAGACAGTTGCTTTGTGACGCACGACATCCATCGCAATGGCACGCGCAATTAGTCAGGGTTTCATAGGACTGGTCTGATACTCGGGCCCATAGCACGTCAAACCTGCGTCACAAGGCCGCAAGGCCAGTAGTCTTCAAGGACAAACAGCAACCTTGTTCCGGGATCCGGCCGCCGCCACTGTTGGCGAGGGCCGTCCTGGTGGAGACTCGCCATGAACGCGCTCGACGTTTTTTCCCGCCTGGCATCGCAGCCGCCGGACGCTTCCGCCTTGCCCCAGACCGCCGCGCCCCTGCCGTTGGCGAATGACCGCCTTGATGGCTGGTGGAGCCTGCTGTACCGGGGCTGGACCCTGTTGGCGCCCAGTGGCGTGCGCATCGACCTGACTGAAATTGAACGCGCCTGCTTCATCTGCCTGCTGCGCAATCCAAACCGGGAATTGTTGCGTGACGAACTCATGGCGCTTCGCGCGAGCACCAACCTGCGCACCCTGAATGTGGCTATCTGCCGACTGCGCGGCAAAGTTTTGCAGACAGGCATTCGCTTGCCGCTGCATACTGTGCACGGCGTGGGCTATGTGTTCCTGGGCAATCTCAGAGAACTTTCGAACCTTTGAGCCTGTTACCGGGTTGCCTCCCCATGCGTCGCCATGCATTGTTCAAGCGGCTGAAAAATACGTAATTTCCCCAATAACTGAGTTACATTATTGGGCTGTTTACGTGTCGTGGCTGATATTTAGGCTTGGTTTGATAGCGGGTGATCGCGGGTGATCGTGTTTAGCCGTCATGGTTGACGCGGGTGTGCTTGATGATCCGTTAGCCTGATTCTGCCGATTGATGCGGTTAATGATTGATGCGATCAACTGAAGCGGTTCACTACGCTTACGCGGGGGTTTCAATGCGGTTTTTGCCTAAACGTGTTTCAGGTCTGGCTGTTTCCGGTGGCATTCTCGCGCTGGTGTTGGCGGGATGCGGAGAAGAGCCGCATATGAATCCGGGCATGCCCCAGGTCAGCGTCATTACCGTTCAGCCTGAGCGCGCGCCTATCGTCTCTGAACTGCCTGGCCGCGTGGATGCGGTGCGCGACGCGCAAATCCGCGCGCGCGTGACGGGCATCGTTCAGAAGATCACCTTCGAGCAAGGTGGCGACGTCAAGGAAAACCAACTGCTGTTCAAGATCGATCCGGCGCCTTACAAGGCCGCCTACGATCAGGCCACGGCGCAACTGAAGCAGGCGCAGGCGAATCTGTTCAGCGCCAAGCTGCTGGCCGACCGCTACGCCCCGCTGGTGAAGGCCAACGCGGTCAGCAAGCAGGAATACGACAACGCCGTGGCCTCGTTCCGGCAGGCCGACGCCACCGTCGCCGCCGCGAAGGCCGCGCAAGACAACGCCGCCATCAACCTGGGCTATACCGACGTCACCTCGCCCATCACGGGCCGCATCGGCAAGCCGCTGGTCACCGAAGGCGCGCTGGTGGAATCCACGTCTGCCACGCAGATGGCCACCGTGCAGCAACTGGACCCGATCTACGTGGACTTCACCCAGTCCACCGCTGAACTGGCCTCGCTGCGCCGCGCGTTCGCCAGCGGCAAGTTGCAGCAAGTGGGCAAGGACACCGCCCGCGCCATGGTCATGCTGGAAGACGGCACGGAATACGAGCACCCCGGCAAGCTGCTGTTCACGGGCATTACCGTGGATCCGTCCACGGGTCAGGTGAACCTGCGCGCCGAAGTGCCCAACCCCGATGGCATCTTGCTGCCCGGCATGTATGTGCGGGTGCGCCTGGAGCAGGGCGTGGACGACAAGGCGCTGATGGTGCCGCAGCAGGCGCTGCAACGCACCGCCGACGGTTCGCAAAGCCTGATGCTGGTCAAGGACAACAAGATTCAACAGTTGCCCGTCACCACCGGCGGCGCGCTGGGCAACAACTGGTTGATCACCAGCGGCCTGAATGCCGGCGACGTGGTCGTGGTGGAAGGCTTCCAGAAGATCCGTCCGGGGGCGCCCGTGCAGGTCAGTCAATGGACCAAGAACGGCGCGGCCCCCAAACAAGGCCAACCCGGCGCACAACCCGGCGCACAACCCGCCGCGAAACCCGACCCGCAACCGGGCGGCCAGCCCGCCGCGCCGTCCAAGCCTGCCGAGCCCGCTCAGCAGGACAAGGCCGCAGGCCAGAAATCGTAAGCGGCACGCGGCGTCACAAGCGCCGCGTTCCTCTTTGGTGAGCATCGCTTTCAGAGTCAGCCCACATGCCGCAATTTTTTATTGATCGACCAATTTTCGCCTGGGTAGTCGCCCTGTTCATTCTGCTGGCCGGGGTGTTGGCCATCCCGAACATGCCGGTGGCGCAGTATCCCGACGTGGCCCCGCCGGCCATCACGATCACCGCCACTTATCCTGGCGCTTCGGCGAACGAGGTGGCGGAATCGGTCACCAGCATCATCGAAGACAAACTCAACGGCGCCAAGGGCCTGATCTACTACGAGTCGGTCAGCGATTCCTACGGCACGGCCACCATCACCGCGACCTTCGCACCGGGCACCAACCCTGACCTGGCTCAGGTTGACGTGCAGAACCGCGTGTCGAACGTGATTGCGCAGTTGCCGTCCGCCGTGCAGCAGCAGGGCCTGCAATACGAGCAGACCAGTACCGGCTTCCTGATGATCGTGACGCTGTCGTCCGAGGATGGCTCGCTGGACCAGACGGCGCTGGCCGACTACATCACGCGCAACGTGCAGAACCCGGTCTCGCGGGTGGCGGGCGTGGGCCAGTTCCAGTTGTTCGCGGCGCCGCGCGCCATGCGTGTCTGGGTCGACCCCGCCAAGCTGGTGGGCTTCAACCTGAGCATGAACGAGGTCAACCAGGCCATCGCGGCCCAGAACGTCCTGATCTCGGGCGGCAGCATCGGCGCGCCGCCCAACCCGGAATCGCAACGCATCACGGCCACGGTCACGGCCAATGGTCAGTTGAGCACCGTGGACGGCTTCGGCAGGATCGTGCTGCGCGCCAACACCGATGGCTCCAAGGTGCTGCTGCGCGACGTGGCCCGCATTGAAGTCGGCGCCGACAACTACCAGTTCGGCGCCCGTCTGAACGGCAAGCCGACGGCGGCCTTCGCCATCGTGCTGTCGCCGGACGCCAACGCGCTGGCCACCGCCCAGGGCGTGCGCCAGCAGATGGAAGAACTGTCCAAGTACTTCCCGGGCAACATCCAGTACGCCATTCCCTACGACACCGCGCCCTACGTGAAGGTGTCGATCGAACAGGTGCTGCACACCCTGGCTGAAGCCATGGTGCTGGTGTTCCTGGTGATGTACCTGTTCCTGCAGAACGTGCGCTACACGCTGATTCCCGCGCTGGTCGTTCCGGTGGCCATGCTGGGATCGTTCGCGGTGATGCTGGGGCTGGGCTTTTCCATCAACGTCCTGACCATGTTCGCGATGGTGCTTGCCATCGGGATTCTGGTGGACGACGCCATCGTGGTCGTCGAAAACGTTGAACGCATCATGGCCACCGAGGGCTTGCCGCCCAAAGAGGCCACCAAGAAAGCCATGCCGCAGATCAGCGGCGCCATTATCGGTATCACGCTGGTGCTGGTCACGGTGTTCTTGCCGCTGGCCTTCATGAGCGGGTCCGTGGGCGTGATCTACCGCCAGTTCTCGGTGGCCATGGCCGTGTCGATCTTCTTCTCGGCCCTGCTGGCGCTGACCTTCACGCCGGCCTTGTGCGCCACCATCCTCAAACCGGTGGCCAAGGGGCACCACGACGAGAAAAAGGGCTTTTTCGGCTGGTTCAACCGCAAGTTCGACGCCACCACCCACGGTTACCAGAACTGGGTATCGCGCATTCTGCACAAGGGCGGCCGCATGATGCTGGCCTTCCTGGTGCTGGTGCTGCTGCTGGGCTGGCTGTACCTGCGCCTGCCGTCGTCGTTCCTGCCCGAGGAAGACCAGGGCTACGTCATCAGCAACATCGAACTGCCCACGGGCGCCAGCGCCAACCGCACGGTCGAGGTGATCGAACAGGTTGAGGAATACTTCCGCAACATCCCCGCCGTCGAGAACATCATCGCCGTGCAGGGCTTCAGCTTTAACGGTAACGGCCTGAACGCGGCTATTGCATTCACCACCTTGAAAGACTTCAAGGACCGCAAAGAGAAGCAGGATTCCGCGGGCGCCATCGCCTTCAATGCCTTCCAGAAGCAGTTGATGGGCATCCACGATGCGCAGGTGTTCACCTTGGTGCCGCCGGCCATTTCGTCCTTGGGTAACGCCACCGGTTTCGACTTGCGTCTGCAAGACCGTGGCGCGGCCGGTTCCGCGGCGCTTGCGGCCGCGACGGGCCAACTCATGGGCATGGCCATGAAGAGCCCGGTGCTGTCGCAGGTGCGTATCACCGGCCTGGCGGCCGGCACGCAACTGACGCTGAACATTGACCGCGACAAGGCCGCCGCCTTGGGCGTGGACTTCAATGAAGCGGCATCGCTGATCTCGACGGCAGTCGGTTCGGCCTACCTGAGCAAGTTCCCCAACATGGGCCGGATGCAGAACATCTGGGTGCAGGCGGATGCGCCGTATCGCATGCAGTTGTCCGACGTCCTGAAGCTGAACGCGCGCAACGGCCAGGGCGGCATGGTGCCCTTGTCGACCTTCGTGTCGGCCGAGTGGGTCCAGGGCCCGGTGCAGGTGGTGCGCTACAACAGCTACGAGTCCATGCGTATCGGCGGCGCCGCCGCCGCGGGCTACACCACCGGCCAGGCCATGGAAGAAATGCAGAACCTGGTGGCGCAGTTGCCGCAAGGCTTCGGCTACGAATGGACGGGCCTGTCCTACCAGGAGCGGCAAGCCGGCAACCAGGCGCCTATCCTGATGGGCCTGTCGCTCTTGATCGTGTTCCTGGTGTTGGCCGCGCTGTATGAAAGCTGGGCCATTCCGCTGTCGGTCATGCTGGTGGTGCCGCTGGGCATGCTGGGCGCCGTGGCGCTGGTCAGCGCGCTGGGCATGTCCAACGACGTGTACTTCCAGGTGGGCATGGTGACCGTGATTGGCCTGGCGGCCAAGAACGCCATTCTTATCGTGGAGTTCGCCAAGGATCAGTACGCCCGGGGCATGGGCCTGTACGAGTCCGCGGTGGAAGCGGCCAGGCTGCGGTTCCGGCCGATCTTGATGACGTCGCTGGCGTTCATCCTGGGCGTGGTGCCGCTGGCCATGGCCACCGGCGCGGGCGCCGCCAGCCAGCGCGCGGTGGGCCTGGGCGTGTTGGGTGGCATGCTCGCCGCCACGCCGTTCGCCGTGATCTTCGTGCCGACCTTCTTCGTGGTGGTTCTGGGCCTGTTCAAGACCCGCCCGCGCCTGCTGGGCGCCGAACTGAAGGCCTGGGAAGAAGAGCAGGCGGCCAAGAAGGCGGCCGGCGGCCAGCCCGACGCAGAAGCGGGATACACCCCCGTACAACCCAATGGTGGCCCGGAGGGCAAGGCATGAAAGCCCTGATGATCAAGCAATCCGCCCTGTCCGCCTTCGTGGCGGTGGCGTTGGCCGGCTGCTCGCTGGCGCCCGACTACAAGCGTCCCGACGCACCGGTCACGGGGGCCTGGCCCGACCAGCCCAAGGTGCAGTACGGCGGCTACAACACCCCCACGTCGCTGGGTTCGCAGCCGGCCTCTGCGGTCGTGCCCGAAGCCGGCATACCCGCCGCCGATTTGGGCTGGCGCGAATTTTTCCGCGACCCGCGTCTGCAAAGCCTGATCTCGCTGTCGCTCGTCAACAACCGCGACCTGCGCGTGGCCGTGCAGCGCGTGGAAGAAGCGCGTGCCCAGTATGGCGTTCAGCGCGGCGCGCAGTGGCCCAGCATCGGCGCCGGCATCCAGGGCCAGCGCCAGCATCTGCCGGCCAACATGCGCGCGGGCGGGCCGGATTCCAGCTCGATTTCCAGCTCGTACCAGGCCGGCATTGGCCTGACGACGTTCGAAATTGATCTGTTCGGCCGGCTGCGCAATCTGTCGGAAGCGGCGTACCAGCAGTACCTGTCGACCGAGCAGGCGCAAAAGACCGTGCAGATCACGCTGGTCGGTTCCGTTGCGCAGGCGTACTTCAACTTGCGCGCGGCCGAAGTCCAACTGGACCTGACGCAGCGCACGTTGGCGTCGCGCCAGGAATCCTATGACCTGGTCAAGCGCCGCTTTGACGGCGGCGTGGCGTCCGAACTGGATCTGAACCAGTCCAAGACGCTGCTGGATACGGCTTCGTCGGACCTGGCGCAATTGGCCCGGGCCCGCGCCCAGGCGCTGAACGCGCTGGTGTTGCTGGTGGGCGCGCCTTTGCCCGAAGACCTGCCGCCGGCAGCCACGTTTGGCCGCGACCAGTTGTTGGCCACCGTGCCGTCGGGCCTGCCGTCCGACCTGCTTGAACGGCGCCCCGACATTCTGGCGGCCGAAAACCAGCTGCGGTCGGCCAACGCCAACATCGGCGCGGCCCGCGCGGCGTTCTTCCCCACCATTTCCCTGACCGGCCTGTTGGGCGTGGCCAGTCCGTCGTTGGGTGACCTGTTCAAGGGCGGCCAGGGCTACTGGAGTTTCTCGCCGTCCATCACGACCCCGCTGTTTGCCGGCGGCACGATCCGTGAAGGGCTGAACCTGGCCAAGGCGCGCGACAACATCGCCGTGGCGCAATACGAGCAGACCATCCAGCAGGCGTTCCGGGAAGTGTCCGACGCGCTGGCGGGCGAAGCCACCTACGGCGCGCAGTTGGACGCCCTGCGCGCCTTGCAGGAATCGTCTTCGCGCACGCTGGAATTGTCGAACCTGCGCTATACCAACGGCATCGACAACTTCTTGCAGGTGCAGAACGCGCAGGTAGACTACTTCAATGCCCAGTTGTCGCTGGTGCAAACCGGTTTGGCCGCGCTGATCAACCGCGTGGAGCTCTACAAGGCCTTGGGCGGCGGCTGGGAAGAAACCACGAAAGAACCGACCAAAGTGTCGACGACCACGCAATGATAGAACTTGGTGTAAATATCGATCACGTTGCCACCTTGCGGCAACAACGCCATACGGCGTATCCGGACCCGGTGGCCGCCGCGCTGCGCGCGGAGGACGCCGGCGCCGACCTCATCACGCTGCATCTGCGTGAAGACCGGCGCCATATCCAGGACGCGGACGTGTACGCGATTCGTCCGCAATTGCGCACGCGCATGAACCTGGAATGCGCGATCACGGCGGAAATGCTGGAAATTGCCTGCGCCGTCAAACCCCAGGACGTTTGCCTGGTGCCCGAAAAACGTACCGAGCTCACCACCGAAGGCGGATTGGAAGTGGCGGGCGCCATGGACTCCGTCACGGACGCCGTGGGCCTGCTGGTCGAAGCGGGCATACGCGTGTCCCTGTTCATCGACCCGGACCCGGCGCAGATCGCCGCGGCGGCCAAGACCGGTGCCACGGTCATCGAACTGCATACCGGCGCCTATGCGGAAGCGCAGGGCGACGCGGCCGAAGCCGAGCTGCAACGCATCCGCCTGGCCGTGGCCGAAGGGCTGCGCCATGGCTTGCGCGTGAACGCCGGCCATGGCCTGCACTTGGGCAACGTGGCCCCGGTGGCCGCCATTGACGGCATCTCTGAACTGAACATCGGCCACGCCATCGTGGCGCAGGCGGTGTTTGACGGCTGGGAAAAAGCGGTTCGCGACATGAAGGCGGTGATGGTGCAGGCACGCCTGCAAGCGCTGCGCGGCCTGTGACCGCTGGCCGGATGACGGATGCCACCATCTTGCGTCACGCATCCCGTGCCGCTGTTTTTGGGTGACATTTATGTCTGACTCTTCCAAGGCTCCCGCCGCAGCTTCCAGCGCGGCCCCCGCCGCAGCGCCAGCCCCGGCCGGCGCCATTGCCGGCATCGGCATGGACCTGCTGCGCATCGACCGGATTGAACGTGCGCTGGAACGGCACGGCGACCGGTTTGCGGAAAAAATCCTGGGCACCGAAGAACTGCAAAAATTCCATGCGCGCCGTGCCCGTGACCCGGTGCGCGGCGTGCGCTTTTTGGCGACCCGCTTTGCCGCCAAGGAAGCGTTTTCCAAGGCGATCGGCTTGGGCATGCGCATGCCCATGACGTGGCGGCGCGTGCAGACGTTGAACGCGCCGGGCGGGCGCCCGGTGCTGGTCATCGCGCCTGAACTGCAAGACTGGTATGGTCAACGGTTCGGCGCGGCGCATGTGTCCATCACCGACGAATCCGATATGGCCGCCGCCTATGTGGTGGTCGAACGCAAGCCCTGAATTAGGACCCCCTCATGGCCAAGAAAAAATCCAAGGTAGTCCTGCCCCCCGGCCCCGTGATGGTCGATGTGGCGGGAACCTCGCTGACCAAAGAAGAAAAGATCCGCCTGCGCCACCCGCTGGTGGGCGGCGTGATTCTGTTCGCCCGCAATTTTGAAAACCGCAAGCAACTGACCAAGCTGACCCGCCAGATTCACAAGGCCCGCAAAGAGCCGCTGCTGATCCTGGTGGACCACGAGGGCGGCCGCGTGCAGCGCTTCCGCGAAGACGGCTTCACCGCCTTGCCCGCCATGCGCGACCTGGGCACGCTGTGGGACCGTGATCCGTTGCAGGCCATGCGCCTGGCGACCGAGGCTGGCTACGTGCTGGCCGCCGAACTGCGCGCCTGCGGCGTGGACATGAGCTTCACGCCGGTGCTGGATCTGGACTACGGCGCAAGCCAGGTGATCGGCAACCGCGCCTTCCATTCGGACCCGCGCGTCGTCACGATGCTGTCGCGCGCGCTGATCCAGGGCCTGGCGCTGGCCGGCATGTCGGCCTGCGGCAAGCACTTCCCCGGCCACGGCTACGTGGGCGCGGACTCGCACCACGAAATTCCCGTCGACCCGCGCAAGCTGGACGACATCCTGAACGACGACGCCGCGCCCTACGCCTGGCTGGGCGACGCCGTGCTGCCGTCGGTAATGCCCGCGCACGTGATTTACCCGAAGGTGGACAAGCATCCGGCCGGTTTTTCCAAGAAGTGGGTGCAAGACCTCCTGCGCAAGCGCCTGGGCTATGACGGCGTGGTGTTTTCCGACGACCTGACAATGGAAGGCGCGTCGGTGGCGGGTGATATCCTGGCCCGTGCCAATGCCGCGCTCAACGCGGGTTGCGACATGGTGCTGGTGTGCAACCGGCCGGACCTGGCCGACGATTTGTTGTCGCGCCTGAAGTTCGACCACGCGCCCGAATCGGTTGAACGCATCCGCCGGCTGATGCCGCGTTTCGATGCGCCCGACTGGGATACCTTGCAGGCCGAAGGCCGTTATCAGAATGCCCGACGACTTCAATCTCAAATCGTTCCTGTCTGACCTGCCGCATCTTCCAGGTGTCTACCGGCACCTGGATGCGGCCGGTGAAGTCATGTATGTCGGCAAGGCGCGCGACCTGAAGAAGCGCGTCTCGTCGTATTTCC
>Ga0160449_1001320_pt1 | contig 12272 bp, 11 predicted proteins | sample HID1975I_E1MG_FD_108216 | JGI IMG/M metagenome (GOLD analysis project Ga0160449, IMG submission 108216) | Enriched soil microbial communities from UW Madison campus, WI, USA - HID1975I_E1 MG | ecosystem: Environmental > Terrestrial > Soil > Unclassified | place: USA: Madison, Wisconsin...
GATCGTCGCGAGCAGGTCACCGGCTTCGGCGAGGGTCAGCCCCACGCCCGTGTCCCGCACCTCGAGCCCGCCGTCCGGCAGGGCGCGGAGACGGATCCGTGCGGGCGCGTCGGGCTCGAGCTGGCGGCGGGCCGTGATCGCGTCGACGCCGTTCTGCAGCAGCTCGCGCAGGTAGACGCGCGGCCCTGAGTACAGGTGACGCGCCAGCAGGTCGACGACGCCCCGGAGGTCGACCTGGAACGCCTGCGGTTCTGGCTGCGCCACTCAGTCGGAGTCGGCAGCGGCGGCGAGCTTGGCCTTGGCCGCGGCGACGTGCTCGGGGAAGTGCGTGTCGAGGTCGTCGAACAGCCGCAGCGCCGTGGCGACACCCGTGCGCACGTGCAGGTGCACCTGCGCGTCCGTGGCGCCCTCCTCGTAGTCGACGGTGTGCTCGGCGTAGACGAACACCTCCCCGTCGTGGACCTCGACGTAGCCCTTGGGCCAGATCTTCTCGCTGTTCCACCGGTTCACGAGCTCGAGCACGGCCGGGTACTCCGACTCCGGCACACCCCGGACCCAGCGCCCACGCACCTGGAAGAACTCACCGTTCTCACCGGCGTGCCAGAACTGGAAGAGGTGGTCGTCCCAGTAGCCACCGAGGTCACCGTCGTCGTCGCGACCGTAGTTCACCTCGGTCTCGTCGAAGAGCCGGGCGAGCCGTTCGTTCGAGACGGGCTCGAGCCCGCCGTCGGAAGGTGCGGTGTCCTTGGTGAAGAAGCCCATGCGTGTTCCCTCGATCGGTGTGGTCGTGGTGCCGTTCGGATGGAGCAGAGGTCCCCCGATGCGCAAAACGTCCATAACGTAGCGCAGTACTCGTCGGTATGCCGAGCCCCCGACGCGTCCCGGCGCTCGGGCTCAGGATCGCCGCGTGGGCAGGCCGAGCAGGACGGGTGCGCCCGGTGTGTCCGACGGCGAGGCACCGTGCGAGTGCGGTTCCTCGGCGAGCCCGGCGCGCACCCGCTCGCGCTGCGCCCACGCGTCGCCGGCCCGGGTGCGCCGCACGGCGAACGTCCCGCCGTCGGCGCCCGAGTCTGCGACGAGGTGGTGCGGGGCGCCGTACGTCACCTCGACCTCGACGAGGTCGCCCGGACGGGGCAGGTCGGGGTCGGGGTGCTCGGCGAGTCGCGGGTCGCCGTCGTCGGCCACCGTCGGCTCGGCGACGTGAGGCGGCAGCGCGAGGTGCACGAGCCTGTTGTCCGCAGCCCGGCCCGAGACGCGACGCGACGCACCGTCCTTTCGGCCCTCGCCCTCGGCGACGAGCACCTCGACGCGCCGGCCGACCTGCGCGTGGTTCTCCTCGAGGCTGATCCGCTCCTGGAGCTCGACGAGCCGCTCGTAGCGCTCCTGGACCACAGCCTTGGGCAACGGCTCGAGCTCGAAGGCCGGCGTGCCGGGGCGCGGGGAGTACTGGAAGGTGAACGCCGAGGAGAACCGGGCGGCCTCGACGACGCGGAGCGTGGCCGCGAAGTCCTCCTCCGTCTCGCCGGGGAAGCCCACGATGATGTCCGTCGTGATCGCGGCGTCGGGCATCGCCGCCCGCACCCGGTCGAGGATGCCGAGGAACTTCTCGGAGCGGTAGGAGCGGCGCATCGCGCGCAGCACGGTGTCCGAGCCGGACTGCAGCGGCATGTGGAGCTGGGGCATGACGGTCGGGGTCGTGGCCATCGCCTCGATCACGTCGTCCGTGAACGCGGCGGGGTGCGGCGAGGTGAAGCGCAGGCGCTCGAGTCCCGGCGTGGCCCCCGCGGCACGCAGGAGCCTCGCGAAGGCGCCGCGGTCGCCGAACTCGACGCCGTAGGAGTTGACGTTCTGGCCGAGCAGCGTGACCTCGATCGCTCCGCCCTCGACGAGCGCGGCGACCTCCGCGAGCACCTCCCCCGGGCGGCGGTCGCGCTCCTTGCCGCGCAGGTGCGGCACGATGCAGAACGTGCACGTGTTGTTGCAGCCCACGGAGATCGACACCCACCCGGCGTAGACCGACTCGCGACGCGTGGGCAGGGTCGAGGGGAACACCTGGAGCGACTCGGCGATCTCGACCTCGGCACGCTCGTTGTGCCGGGCGCGGTCGAGCAGCACGGGAAGCACGTCGAGGTTGTGCGTGCCGAAGACGACGTCCACCCACGGCGCGCGCTCCACGATCCCGGCGCGGTCCTTCTGCGCGAGGCAGCCGCCGACGGCGATCTGCATGCCCGGGCGCTCGCGCTTGAGCTGGGCGAGCCGGCCGAGGTTGCCGTAGAGCTTGTCCGCGGCGTTCTCCCGCACGGCGCACGTGTTGATGACGATGACGTCGGCGCGGTCCGCGGCCGCGTCGCCCGGGTCGGCCGCGACGAGCCCCTGCTGCTCGAGCATGCCGGCCATGTGCTCGGAGTCGTGCACGTTCATCTGGCAGCCGAGCGTGCGCACGAGGTAGGTGCGCGGGGCAGGCTGCTGGGAGATATCAAGCGTCGAAGTCATCGCTACCAGGGTACGCGGGGGTGTTGGGGTGCTCGCACAGGGCGCACTTTGCAATTCCGTGACCTGATCGTGACGTGTAGGACTCGCGGCGGAAAGATGTTCGCTCTAGGTTCGATGAATGGCAACCCTCCCGGACGACGGATTCCACCGTGCACCCGACTCCGAACCGCTCGTCGTTCTGCAGGGCGTCAACAAGCACTTCGGCGCCTTGCACGTGCTCCAGGACATCGACCTGACGGTCTCCCGCGGGGAGGTCGTCGTCATCATCGGACCCTCCGGCTCGGGCAAGTCCACGCTGTGCCGTGCGATCAACCGCCTCGAGCCCATCGACTCCGGGACGATCTCGATCGACGGGGTGCCGCTGCCCGAGGAGGGAAAAGCACTCGCCCGGCTGCGGGCGGACGTGGGCATGGTGTTCCAGTCCTTCAACCTCTTCGCCCACAAGACCGTCCTCGAGAACGTCACGATGGGACCCATCAAGGTCAAGCGGATGCGCAAGAAGGAAGCGACCGAGCTGGGCATGTCCCTGCTCGACCGAGTGGGTGTGGCCAACCAGGCCGAGAAGCTCCCCGCCCAGCTCTCCGGCGGCCAGCAGCAGCGCGTGGCGATCGCCCGGGCGCTCGCGATGCGGCCGAAAGTGATGCTCTTCGACGAGCCGACCTCGGCGCTCGACCCCGAGATGATCAACGAGGTGCTCGACGTCATGGTCGCCCTCGCCCACGACGGCATGACCATGATCGTGGTTACGCACGAGATGGGCTTCGCCCGCAAGGCTGCCGACCGTGTCGTCTTCATGGACTCCGGCGCGATCGTCGAGGAGACCGATCCGGAGACGTTCTTCACCAACCCGTCCTCCGACCGCGCCAAGGACTTCCTGTCCAAGATCTTGACCCACTGACCTGCCACCAGTCCGACCAACGACCGAAACCGGTCGCGAGGAAGAAGGAGACACAGGATGCGGAAACGACTGGCACGACCACTTGCCCTCACGGCCGTCGCGCTGCTGGCACTCGGAGCGTGCGCCTCGGACAACGGGGGCTCGGGTGGACCCGCCGATCCCGGTGACTTCCCCGAGGGCTCGACCATGGCCCGGCTCGCGGACGCGGGCTCCATCAAGATCGGCACGAAGTTCGACCAGCCGCTCTTCGGGCTCGTGGGTCCCAACGGCATCCCCGAGGGCTTCGACGTCGAGATCGGCAAGATCATCGCGGCCGAGCTCGGCATCGCCGAGGGTGACATCGAGTGGAGCGAGACGGTCTCCGCCGTCCGCGAGGACGCCATCTCGAACGGCGCGGTAGACATCGTCGTGGCGACCTACACGATCAACGACACCCGCAAGGAGTCGATCTCCTTCGCCGGCCCGTACTACGTGGCCGGGCAGTCGCTCCTGACGCTCGCGACCAACACCGACATCAATGGCGTGGACGACATCGGCGGCAAGCGGATCTGCACCGCCTCGGGTTCCACCCCGGAGCAGAACCTCCTCGACAACTACCCCGACGCCGACGTCGTGCCGTTCGGCGCCTACTCGGACTGCATCGAGCCGCTGCGCAACAACCAGGTCGACGCGATCTCGACCGACAACGTCATCCTCGCCGGCTTCGCCGACGAGCACGACGACCTCGAGGTGCGCGGTGAGCAGTTCACCGACGAGCCGTACGGCATCGGCCTCGCGAAGGACGACACCGACTTCCGCAACTTCATCAACGACGTGCTCGAGCAGATCTTCGAGGACGGACGCTGGGCTGGCGCATGGGAGGCCACCGCGGGCACCGTCCTGCCGACCCCGGAACCCCCGACGGTCGACAGGTACTGACCGCACACCGCGTCGCGCCGGGGTGAGAGCCTCGGCGCGACGCGGCCTGTCCTAGCGAGGAAGGCACGGCGTGGAGATCTTCATCAATAACGGACCGGCGTATCTCGCCGGGTTCCGGATGACGCTGCAGCTCACCATCGTCTCCGGCATCCTCGCGCTCGCGTTCGGCACCGTGCTCGCGGCGCTGCGCGTCTCGCCACTACGGCCGTTGCGACTGATCTCCGTCGGCTACGTCGAGACGCTGCGCAACACTCCGCTCACGCTCGTCTTCTTCGGCATGGTGCTCGTCGCCCCCCAGTTCGGGATCATCCCCCCGCTCGGCTACTGGACCGCCGTCGTCTGCCTCACGGTCTACACCTCGGCCTTCGTGTGCGAGGCGCTGCGCTCGGGCATCAACTCCGTGGGGGTGGGCCAAGCCGAAGCGGCCCGGGCGATCGGTCTGACCTTCGGCCAGTCGCTCACCCTCGTCATCCTCCCCCAGGCGATCCGTACCGTGATCCCGCCACTCATCAACGTCATCATCGCGCTTGCGAAGAACACCTCCGTCGCCGCCGGCTTCGCGGTCGTCGAGCTGCTCGCCACCGGACGCCGGCTCGCCCAGTCGAACCCGGGCGACACACTGCTGATCCTCGCCGGCGTCGCCGTGTTCTACCTCGCGTTCACGATCCCCGCGGGCCTGCTGGCGACGCGCCTGGAGAAGAAGGTGGCGTTCGCGCGATGAGCTCGATCCTCTACGACGCACCCGGTCCCGTCGCACTCCGTCGCGAACGGTGGGGTTCGGTCGCGGGCGTCATCGTCTTCCTCGTCGCCGCGTTCTTCGCCGCCCGCTATGCGGCCGGGCGCGGTGTGTTCGACCTTGACCACTGGAACGTGCTGTGGGACCCGCCCAAGGGCCAGACGGCGGGAGACGTGTGGACGTCGATCCTCGTGCGGGGACTCGGTGCGACGCTGCGGGCCGCGGCTGTCGCCGCACCGCTCGCCCTGGCACTCGGCCTGCTGCTCGCCCTGTGGCGGCGCGCGTCCAGCGCGGCACTACGCGCCCCGGCCGTCGCGGTCATCGAGCTGTGCCGCGGGCTGCCCGTCCTGCTCATGATGTTCTTCGGTTGGCTCGGGCTCAGCATGAAACCGTTCGAAGCCGTCGTCTTCGGCCTCGTGCTCTACAACATGGCGATCATCGCCGAGATCCTGCGCGCCGGGCTCGCCGCTCTCCCCAAGGGGCAGGCCGAGGCGGCGCTCGCCGTGGGGATGACGCGCTGGCAGACGCTGCTCTTCGTCGAGCTGCCCCAGGCGGTCCGCACGATGACGCCGAGCCTCATCGCCCAGCTCGTCGTGCTGCTCAAGGACTCCTCGCTGGGCTTCATCATCGGCTACGCCGAGTTGCTCAAGGCGATCCAGAACAACACCCAGTACTTCGGCAACCAGTACGCCGTGGCCCTCTTCGTGGTGGGTGCCAGCGTCTACCTCGTGCTCAACATCTCGCTGTCCCAGCTGGCGATCCGGATGCAGCGGCGCGGCTCGAAGCGAAGCGCCGGCAAGCTCGACAAGGGCGCCGCGGCCGAGCTGCCGGCTGGCGTCGTCATCCTCGACCCGGGTGGCGGGCGGAACGCCTAGCCGAGCCGTCGCGGCGGGGCCGTCGAGCCGCGGACGACGAGCTCGACCGGCAGTGTCACGGTGCTCGGACCGGGCGGGCCCACGGTGAGCCAGCGCAGCAGGATCTGGGCCGCCTCCACCCCGATTGCGGCGTGCGGGACGCGGATTGTCGTCAGTGGCGGCGAGAGCTTGTCCATGAACGTCATGTCGTTGTAGCCGACGAGGCTCACGTCCTCGGGGCACCGCAGTCCGCGCTCGCGCAGGACGTCGAGAACACCGACCGCGATCTGGTCGTTGCCCGCGAGGACCGCCGTCGGGCTCGTGCGGTCCAGCACCGCGCGTGCGGCGCGGGCGCCCTCGGCGACGGAGTAGGTCCCACACTCCTCGCTCAGCTCCGCGGAGAGGTCGCCGCCCAGCTCCGCCATGTAGTGCCGGAACGCCCTGGCCCGCTCGAACCCCGTCGACAGCCACGCAGGGCCGGGCAGGTGCGCGATCGCCGCGTGGCCGAGCCCGACGAGGTGGCGCACGGCCTGCTCGATGCCGGAGCGGTCGTCGCTGGCCACGGTGGGGATGGCCGCCCCTTCGGCGCGGCGGTTGACCAGGACGAGCGGCACGCCCTCCTCGACCGTGGACGTCACGGCGTCGTCCTCGCGGTGCGCCGAGGCGACGAGCAGCCCGTCGACCTGGCGCGCACGCAGGGCGGCGATCGAGTCGACCTCCCGACGCGCGTCGTTGTCGGTGTCCGCGATGATGCTCGTGTAGCCACCGCGGGAGAGCACTTCCTCGGCGCCGCGCACGATGGGCGGGAACAGGGGGTTGGAGAGGTCGGGAACGACGATGCCGACCATCATGGTCTTGTTGGTCTTGAGCCCGCGTGCCATGGGGTTCGGCCGGTAGGCGAGCGCCTTGGCCGCCTGCTGGACCGCACGCACCGTCGCTTCGCTCACGAGGCCTTGGGTCGCGGGGTTGAGGGCCCGCGACGCCGTGCCCGGGTGTACCCCGGCGCGCTCGGCCACGTCCTTGAGGGTCGCGTTCACGGGCAATCTCCCACGGTCGCGGGCATCGCGCCCTTCCTGGCCAGCACTCGCGCGTCAGTGTAGTGGTGGGGTGCTCAACCGGCGGTGGCACTCGCGCGGATCTCGCGGATGACCGTCACGGTGATCTCACCCGGGTACGCACGCTCGGCCTCGATGGTGCGCGCGATCTGTGTCGCGAGGCCGCCGATCTCCTTGTCCGCGACGACGCTGGGTTCGACGACGACACGGATCTCCCGACCCGCGGACATCGCCAGCACTCGCCGCACACCCGGCAGCTCCGAGACGAGCCGCTCGACCTTCTCGATGCGCTCGCTGTAGGCCTCCACGTCCTCGCGTCGGGCACCGGGGCGCGACGCGGAGCACGCGTCGGCGACCTGGACGAGCACGGCCTCGACCGTCTCGGGTGTCACCTCGTCGTGGTGGGCGGCGATCGCGTTGACGACCACGGGGTCCTCGCCGTGCCGCGCGGCGAGATCGGCACCGACCGCGGCATGGGTGCCTTCGACCTCTCCCGTGAGCGCCTTGCCGATGTCGTGCAGGAAGGCCGCCCTGCGGGCCGTCGGTACGTCGGCACCGATCTCCCCGGCGACGAGCGCTGCGATCTGTGCGGACTCGACGAGGTGCGCGAGCACGTTCTGACCGTAGGAGGATCGCAGCCGCAGCCGACCCAGAATGCGGATGAGCTCAGGATGCAGGCCATCGACCCCGGCCGCCTCGGCCGCCTCGTGCCCGGCGCTCTCGGCGCGCGCGTCCGCACCGGCAACGGCTTCGGAGTAGGCGGCCTCGATGCGTTGCGGGTGGATCCGTCCGTCCTCGATGAGCGCCTCGAGGGCCGTCTGTGCGATCTCTCGACGCTCGACGTCGTGGCTCGAGAGCACGACGGAGTCAGGCGTGTCGTCGACGACGACGTTCACTCCGGTGACCGCCTCGAAGGTGCGGATGTTGCGCCCTTCCTTGCCGATGATGCGGCCCTTCATGTCCTCCGACGGCAGCCGGACGATCACCACCGATGACTGGGCGCTCGTCGGCGCGGCGAGCCGTTGCATCGCGGTGGCGAGGATGCGCTTGGACTTCGCCTCGGCGGCCCGGCGCGCCCGCGCGTCGGCGCGGCGTACGTGGGCGGCGGCCTCGCTCTCGGCCTGCTCGGTGAGCCGTGCGACGAGCTGGCTCTTCGCCTCGGTCGGCGTCGTGCCGGCGAGCGAGGCGAGCTCGGCGGCCATCTCCTCGCGGTGCTCGGCGGACTCGCGCGCGAGCGCCGAGCGGGCACTGGCCATCTCGTCCGTGCGGAACTTGAGCTCGGCGGCTGCTTCGAGGCTCTCGCGTTCCCGGACGGCGAGCTGCTCCTCGCGCTCGTCGAGGCGTGCCGCGCGGCGCGTGACATCGGCGAGCTGGTTGCGCGCCTCGTCCCGGATGTCGGCGACGTCCTCCCGGGCCTGGCGGCGCGCGGCGTCGGCCTCGCGGCGGGCGACCCACACGAGCAGGAGGGCGACGAGACACGCGACGAGAAGCCCCGTGACGAGCGCGATCGACCCGAGACCGAGCACGTTGTCCGATGTCATGGCACCTCCGTCACGGCGTGGGACGGCATCAGCGCGCCGCCTCCCGATCAACCCTCGGTGCCATCGTCCCCCGGGACACCTTCCACACGCAGTATCTCGCGTGCGACACGCGCAGCGAGCGACGGGTTGTAGCCCTTACGGGCGAGCATGCCCACCAACCGGCGCAGTGCGACGTCGTGCGACAGCCCTCGCATGGACCGCAGTCGCCGGCGCACGAGCTGGGCGGCGAGCTCCTCGTCGGAGTCCGCCTGCTCGTCCGCGAGCTGCGCGAGCGCAGCCTCGGCCGTGACCGGGTCGATGCCGGCCCGGCGCAGCTCGAGGGCGAGCGCCCGGGGGGCCAACCCCCGGGACGCCCGCCGCGAGTTGGCGAGCATGCGCGCATACGCCGCGTCGTCGAGCAGTCCGACCTCGGTGAACCGGTCGAGCACCCGCTCGGCCACCTCGGGGGCCACCCCCTTGCGGGCGAGCCGCTCGCCGAGCTGGTGCCGGCTGCGCGGCGCGGCGTCGAGCGAACGCAACGCGATGGTCCGGGCCACCTCGTACGGGTCCGGCTCGTCGTCCTGGGCCGCCGCACCGGTGTGCGGCGGCTCAGCGAGGTAGGCCACGACGGTCAGAAGTCGACAGGAGGCTCGGCGGGCTGGTCGACCTGCGCCCCGATGCCGAGCTTCTCCTTGATCTTCTTCTCGATCTCGGCGGCCAGGTCCGGGTTGTCGCGCAGGAAGGCCCGGGAGTTCTCCTTGCCCTGACCGAGCTGGTCGCCTTCGTACGTGTACCAGGAGCCCGACTTGCGCACGAGGCCGTGCTCGACACCGAGGTCGATGAGGCTGCCCTCGCGGGAGATGCCCACGCCGTAGAGGATGTCGAACTCCGCCTGCTTGAAGGGCGGGGCCATCTTGTTCTTGACGACCTTGACGCGGGTGCGGTTGCCCACGGCGTCGGTGCCCTCCTTCAGAGTCTCGATGCGCCGGATGTCGAGACGCACCGAGGCGTAGAACTTGAGCGCCTTGCCACCCGTGGTCGTCTCGGGGCTGTTGTGCACCATGACGCCGTCGACAAAGTAGTTGTGGTTGCCCTCGACCTCGATGTCGAAGCGGTGCATCGACCGTGTCGGCGGCTTCACGTGCACGTCGAGCACCCTGGCGGGGACGGGCACGGTGCGAGGCTCGACGAACTGCGCGGTCACGTCGAACTGCCCCTGGAACCGCGGGAGGAGCTTGTACTGCATCGACGGGTGGACGTAGGGCGCGATGATCTCCAGGAAGCGTGCCGTACCCTCCGTCGTGAGCTGGAGCACGTGCTGCCCCTTCGGACCCCGCTGTCGGATGATCGAGTCCACGCCGTGCGTGTCCCGCAGGTACTCGACGATGCGCTCGCGCGAACCGGGGCTCATCGCCTCGATCCCGATCTCGGCACGACCGCTGCCGCCCGCGGTGCGCTCCTGCAGTCCCTTCGAGCGGACCTGGAAGCTCGCGTCGTCCATGTACCAGACCGCGAGCCCGAGGGGCGTGAGCGCCTTGAGGTAGTCCCACGTGATGTGCTTCTTGCCGTCCCCGAAGTAGACCGCCTCGCGCAGCTCGGCGAGCTCCGGGAGCGGCGTGAGGTCGACGTGCACCGAACCGTTCGGGCGCACCGAGCGCGACTGGCCGATGTTGCCGAACATCGACGCCTTCCAGTCCAGGTACTCCACCTGACGGGGGCCGTGGCCCATGCGGTACCGCACGCCGCGGCGCGCCCGTCGGTTCGGGGCGAGGTGCCCGTCACCGAGGAGCCCCCCGATGACCATCTGCCACTGCTGGTCGGACAGGAGCACCTGCTCGGCCACCATGACACGGTCGCCAGCGATGATCTCCCCGGCCTCGCGCCACCCGCCCGGGGTACGGATGAGGTGGTTCTCGGTCGCGGCGAACTGCGCCTTGCCGTTGCCGCCCGACTTGGCGACGGTGAACTGGAGGAACCGCTCGGCGGGTCCGTTGTCGAACCAGCTCACGATCCGGCGCGGCACGGTCTCGCCCGTCTCCGGGTCGTACGACATGACCTCGACATCGAGCTTCTGGTTGACGATCTTGCCGATCTTCTCCGTGCTCCCGTCGGCCAGCACCACGCGTGTGTTGTACGAGAAGCAGCCGAAGAACACGCCGATCTTCTCGCGGAGCTGGTTGATGAAGATCGCCGTCGTCCCCGAGGCGTTGAGGGCACCGGTGATCTTGCGCAGCGCCTGCGACATCAGGCGGGCCTGCAGACCCACGTGGGAGTCGCCCATCTCGCCCTCGATCTCCGCCTTGGGGACGAGGGCCGCGACGGAGTCGATGACGACGATGTCGATCGCGCCGGAGCGGATCAGCATGTCCATGATCTCGAGCGCCTGCTCCCCCGTGTCCGGCTGGGACACCAGGAGCGCGTCCGTGTCGACACCGAGCTTCTTGGCGTACTCCGGGTCGAGAGCGTGCTCCGCGTCGATGAAGGCCGCGATGCCGCCGTTCTTCTGGGCGTTCGCCACGGCGTGCAGGGCGACCGTCGTCTTGCCGGAGGACTCCGGGCCGTAGATCTCGACGACGCGGCCACGGGGCAGCCCGCCGATGCCGAGCGCGACGTCGAGAGCGATCGAGCCGGTGGGGATCACCTCGACGGGCGCGCGGCCGTCGTCACCGAGGCGCATGATCGACCCCTTGCCGAACTGCCGGTCAATCTGTCCGAGAGCGGCCTCGAGGGCCTTCTCGCGGTCTGCGGGAGCTGCCATGTCACACACCTTCTGTCAGTTCGTGCAGCGGTCGCTGCGCCTGCGGGATCTGGTCTTCGGGGTACCGCGGGTGACGCTATGCCCGACCACCGACACTCACCGCCGGTGCTCCCCATCGCTGTGGAACACCCGGCGCCGTCTCACCCAGGAAGCACACTACTCGTACACCCGTTCTACCGCCACGAGCGACACGCCCGCGTGTCGGTGGTGCGCGCGCGAGCTGTTCCTACCCCGCGTCCCACGACCCCCCGGGCGCCAGCACGACCGGCTCGCAGTCCGGCGCCTCGCGCCGCAGTGCCGCGGCGAACGCCGGCCCGGCCTCGTCCATCCACCCTGGCGGCAGGTGGCGACCGGCCGGTGCGTGCAGCGTGCCCCAGTGGATCGGCACGGCGAACCGGGCGCCGACGAGCGCACACGCCCGCGCCGCCTCGACCGGCCCCAGGTGCCCGCCGGACAACCGCGGACCCCACCCGTGCACCGGCACGAGCGCGACGTCGATCCCCGTGCCCGCCAGCTCCGGCAGCTCAGACATCCCCGGGTAGAGCTCCGTGTCCCCCGCGAACCAGACCGTCCCGCCCTCGCCCCGTACGAGGTGTCCCGTCGCGGCGTTGGGTCGGTGCGGCATCGGCCGGTGGCCGTGGACGGCCGGCGCGAGCCGCACGTCGACGCGCCCCCCGACACGGAACCACTGCGAGGGCCCGAGCCCCATCCCCTGCAGCGCATGCTTGCGGGCCCAGTGGGCGTTCGCGGGCGCGGTCAGCACGGGCACGGGTCCCATTCGTCGCAGCGAGCGCGGCTCGGCGTGGTCGTAGTGCAGGTGGGACAGGAGCACAGCGTCGGGGGCGAGCCACGAGTCGGAGCGCGGCCCCACGCCACGGCGCCGCAGCACGCCGGCGTGCTGGTGGATGAGGGGGTCGGTGACGAGCCGCACGCCGTCGAGGTCGATGACGGTCGTCGCATGGCCGAGCCACGTGATCCGCAGGCTCATCGCAGCCCCCATCCGCGCAACCAGCCGAGCAGCTGAGCGTGCACGGCCTCAC
>Ga0160449_1001321_pt1 | contig 12272 bp, 12 predicted proteins | sample HID1975I_E1MG_FD_108216 | JGI IMG/M metagenome (GOLD analysis project Ga0160449, IMG submission 108216) | Enriched soil microbial communities from UW Madison campus, WI, USA - HID1975I_E1 MG | ecosystem: Environmental > Terrestrial > Soil > Unclassified | place: USA: Madison, Wisconsin...
GTTGGAGCAGAAAATTTATTAAATGAATATTACAGCACTTATGCAGACTGGGGAAATATTCCGAGAATGGGACGTAATGTTTTCACCTCTTTAAAATTCAATTTCTAATAAAAATGAAAAAAGTTTTTAGTTTCACAATGACAATGTTGTTTCTGCTGGTTTCTTTCCAGCAGGCATTGATTATTGTGCACTTTAAACTCAATCAGAAGAATATTGAACAAGAGTTTTGTGTCAACAAAGCCAAACCAGAATTGCAATGCCACGGTAAATGTCATTTAAAGAAAGAATTAGAAAAATCAGAAAACACCGATTTAGAACTTACCAGTATCGGTAAGAAAATCGATATCACTTTACTATCGAATTTCCAATTTGCAGTTCCTGTTTTAAAACCTATAAATTCTAATAAGATATTGACTTATAAAGAATTGGATTTAGTTGAGCCTTGTCTCGAAATTTTTGTACCGCCGCCTATTTTATTTGGTATTACCTAATCTCATTAATAAAAATAGAAATACAAAAATTAAATTAAAAAGAAATGCAAAATTTAAAAAAATACTTATTATTATCAATCGCTTCATTGGCATTTGTATCGTGTTCAAGTGATGACGATAATCCTGTTGCAAACAATGTAACGTTAGAATTCAATAACACTTTTAAGAATACGACTATTGTTTTAGGTGCTGCGGCTTCAACTTCTGCAACGACAAATACTTCTGCGGCTGGGCAGGTACATCATTTTTCAGAATTAAAATATGTAATTAGTAATATCCGTCTTGTAAAAGATAACGGAGATGAAGTTCCATACAATGTAAATGATTTGGATAAAGGTGCAACGGTTATCGATCAATCAAAAACGGCAACATTAAGTTATGTTCTGAGTAATGTGCCGTCTGCAACTTATAAGCAGATTAAATTTGGTTTGGGTATTAAGCCAGAGCAAAACACTTTAGATCAAGCAAGATTTCCTAATTTTTATGCTGCAGCTGGCGCTAACGATACCGCAATGATGTGGGAATGGGGAAGCGGCTACCGTTTTACAAAAGTAGAAGGCTTTTATGATACTGATAATAAAACAATGTCTATTCACACAGGAAGTACTGTACAAGGAACTGCAGGCAGTTATACGCAAGGTGTAAATGCTTATAGAGATATTACATTAAACTTGACAACAAATGCAGTTGTTGGAAGCAAAGCTCCGAAAATCAAAATTAAAGCTGATTTTGATAAAATGTTAAGCGGAAAAACAAATACAATTACGCTATCTACAGGAACAGGAGATGCCGACAACGCAACTCCAAATATTCATACAGCTGCTCAAATGGTAAAATTCGTTGATAATTTCGGAGGAAATGGTTCAAACGATATTACAGGAATGTTTTCTGTTACAGGTGTAGAAAACTAAAATCATATTTTCAGAACCGTCTACATTTAAAAATTGGCGGTTCTGTTTTAAATTATTTATAATGAAAAAAATAGCTGGTTTCATATTACTTTTATTGTTGTTTACGTCTTGTAACAGCGATGATTCGGATATGATTTCTATTGACAATCCCGAAATTTCGCTGAATATTCCGTCTGGATTTCCAGAACTAAATAGTTTTGTAAGTCTAAACAAGCCGACTAAATACGGTGTGGAATTAGGTGAAAAGCTTTTCTCAGAAAAAAGATTTAGCGCAGATAATACTATTTCCTGCTCAAGCTGTCATATTCAAGCAAATGCTTTTACAGACCAGCACGCACAAGCAATTGGAATTGAAGGCAGAATTGGACTTCGCAATACGCCATCCATTCAAAATTTGGCTTTTATGAAATTTTACAATTGGGATGGTAGTAAACTACAGCTGGAAACACAACCATTAGTGCCTATTATAACACATGAAGAAATGAATTCCTCTATTTTAGAAGTTATAGGTAAAATTAAAGATGATGCCGTTTATAAAGATTTGTTCCGAAAAGCCTTTGGAGATGAGAATGTTACTCCTGAAAGGATTTATAAAAGTATTGCGCAATTTGAATACACTTTAATTTCTGCTAACAGCAAATATGATAAAGTAAAACGAAATACGGCATCTTTTACAGAAAGCGAATTACAGGGTTATCAAACCTTTCAGCAAAAATGCTCGAGCTGTCACAGTTCAGAATTGTTTACAGATCAGAGTTTTAGAAATATTGGTTTTCCATTAAACACGGATACCAATGAAGCAGGGCGAGGCAGGGTTACTGGAATTGCTGCTGATTTTATGAGTTTTCGTGTGCCGACGTTAAGAAATATAGAATATACAGCTCCTTATGGAAGTTTTGGACAGTTTGCAACTTTAAAATCTGTTTTGGATTATTTTGATAATGGTGTTTTAGATGCAGAAAATTTAGATCCAATTTTTAAAGAAAATGGCAAACGAATTCCGCTTACAGAACAAGAAAAAATCAATCTTATCGCTTTTATGAAAACTTTAAGTGATACTGATTTTGTCAAGAACTAAGTGCATTTAGATTTCGAAAAGAATGAAAAAGCTAGACTGAAAAGTTTAGCTTTTTTTGTTTAATTATTGAAAATCAATTATTTGTTTTACTTTTTAATGTCTTTTTTTGTGCCGTAATTACTATGGTTTTCATATAAAAACTAATTTATTAGTTAAAAAACTAAAGAATTAGTTTGTCTACTAATTAATTAGTAGTATCTTGCATCAAAATATTCAACCATGATAAAATTAGCCAAAAGAGAAGAACAGATCATGCAGGTTTTTTGGGATCTGAATAAAGCCTTTATAAGAGATATTATTCCATTGCTGCCAGATCCAAAGCCACATTACAATAGTGTAGCCACAATTGTGAAGATACTTGCAGAAAAAGGATTTTTGAATTATGAAACTGCTGGAAATATGCATTGCTTTTTTCCAATTATCAGCAGGGAAGAATACCAGCAATTTGCTTTGAAAGATATTGTAAGTCAGTATTTTGATAATTCGTATCCGAGAATGCTAGCCTTTTTTGCAAAAGAACAAAAGCTTTCGGAAAAGGAGTTGGATGAAATCGTCAGCATCATTAAAAAAGAAAAAATATGATACCTTATATTTTATATACAGCACTTATTCTTTCAGCTTGCTTTGCGTTTTACAAACTGCTTTTGCAAAAAGAAACTTTTTTTCATTTAAACAGATATATATTGTTGTCTTGTATGGTACTGGCTTTTATTCTGCCTTTGGTTCCAGTTCCTCAGCAATTGTCTTTTAGAAAAATTGATGCCGAAAAGAATACTACACTTGTCAAAGCTCCAGTTGAAAATCTTAGTTCAACAGCAGTAAAAGAGCCTACAGTTCAGCCGACACTTACAGAACAGACGAAACAAGTAATCAATGTTGATGTTTTATTACAGTGTTTAGTTTATTTGTACTGGTTTGGAGTCGTAATATTTGGACTTAATTTTTTAATGCAGGCTGTTATATTACTACTTAGGGCCAATTCTAAATCGGTTATTCAAGATGGTAAATTTCGAATTGTGGAAATAACAGGAGATAAGGCTCCGTGCTCTTTCGGCAATAATATTTTTATTAATCCTGAAAAATACGAATGGGAAACCTACAGCCAGATTTTGCTTCATGAAAAAATTCATATCGAACAGAAACACACTATCGATCTGTTACTTGCCGAGATTGTGCTGATTTTTCAATGGTTTAATCCTTTTGCTTGGCAGTGGAGAAAAGCATTGGAAACCAATCTTGAATTTTTAACCGACGATCAAATGCTGCAGCAAGATAACGTTGAAAAAGAAAGTTATCAGTTCAGCTTACTGCAGGTTGCTGCGCCGCAATTTCCATTGAGTCTTACAACCAATTATAATCAATCATTATTAAAAAAACGAATCATCATGATGAACTCAAAAAAATCAAATGTGCACACCACTTGGAAATATTTTTTCCTAGTGCCGCTAATGGTGCTTTTTGCCTGCCTTTTTAATCAACCGGCAGCGCAGAGTCAAACCCTAAATTTTAATGGGGAAGCGCAAAAAGAAACAGCCATTCAAAACGGAATGAAAACAGACGGAAACTGGTTTGCTACCATTAAAGGCAATTCTATAGAAATCAGTTTTAAAAGTGATGAAAATAATTCTTCCAGTACTTTTCAATTGAGTGAAATTAGTAATCTTCCAAGAGACAAGCAAGGAGAATTTACATTAACGCGTGAAGCAGGAACAATGTATTTTACAGGAAAATTTGAAGGAGACAGAGGAATGGGAACTTATAAATTTACTGCAAACAAAGATTACAGCACAGCAATGCACAAAGAAGGAGTAGAGCTTGCAAATGATAATGATCTTTTAGTTTTCTTTATGATAAACGTCAAAGTATCTTATGTACAGATGCTTAAGAAAAATGGCTATACCAACTTAGACAAAGATCAAGTTATTCCTCTTGCGGCTTTAGATGTTAACGAGGCTTATATTACTTCAATAAAAAAAGCTATTCCAGACATTGATTTAGACAATCTTGTTCCTTTCAAATCATTAGGAATCGACAAAGCTTTTATTGAAGAAATACGCAATTCTGGATATAAAGATTTTAGTCCAGGCAATATTATTGCATTAAAATCGCAGGGAATTGATGCTAAATATATTAGTGATTTTCGCTCTGCTAAAAATGATGACAATAGTAATGATAAGGAAGTTAGCAGCAATAATACTGACAGCGATAATAACGACGATGATATTATTGCATTTAAAGCATTAAATATTGATAAGGCATATGTGGATTCTTTTAAAAAGCTGGGATATAATAATATTTCAAACGGTGATCTTATTGGTATGAAATCACTTAATGTAACTCCTGAGTATGTAAAAAGTTTTCAGAACGCGGGTTTTCAAAACATAAAAACAGAAAATCTGATCGCTTTGAAATCACAGGATATAACGCCAGATTTGGTAAAAGAGTATAAAAACCTTGGTTTTGAAGATTTAGATTTAGAAGATATTGTGGGAGCAAAAGCAACTGGCACAACACCATCTTATATCAAATCAATGAAAGCAAAAGGACATAATTTTAAAAGCCTGGATCGATATGTTGCATTGAAAGCTCTTGCTAATAATTAAAAGAACTAGTTATTTGAATTAGTTTAAAAAACTCAAGTTGTAAGACAAAATAAAGCCCAAACCGAATAGGAATGGGCTTTTTCATTTATTAAATTATTGAAGCTTTATTGCTGATTGACTTCTGTTCTGCTTTTTAATTTTTGAATGATTTCTGTTGATCTTTTTTCAAAAATAGATTGTTCAACAGGTACAACAACCGATTGAAATAACTGCATCAATTCATCTGAATGATTGGCTGTTTTTTGGGTTTGAAGATTAAAATGCACAAACTTTATCCATAAAACAGATTTTAGTTCTGTTTCACTTTCGTTCCACATTTTCATCTCAACCAGCAGGAAATTATCTGTATATTGAATTAATTGTGAATCAATTAAAACCGTTTCCATTGTAAATGCTGGTTTCAGATAACTTATTTGATTAGAAGCCACAACCCAGCTGAGACCCGTTTTTTTCATGTATTTAAAAATATCAAGATCATAATGTTCTGCGATTTGATCTTCTCTCACATTAATAAAGTATTCTAAATACTTCGAGTTGTTTAAATGATTAAAAGGATCACAATCCTGAAATCTAACTTTTCTTTTTGTTTTTAGTATTTTTTCCATTTTATAAATGTATTACATCAAATACCGATCGGTATCTGAAAGGTTAAAAAATTTTTATTTGGTAATAGCGGCAATTATAGTACTGTCTATAAAGTCCATAGCATTGGCTATATAACTTTCATCGTTATGGGTAAATGCGAGAAGTGAACTTCCTTCAATGAGTGATAAAATTATTTTGGCATATTTAACTGGATCTGTATTTTCTTTAATTTGATTAGCAGTGATTCCATCATTAATAATAGTAGTAAGACCGATAATAAATTTTTGAGATAATTGCTGTGCGGCCTTAAACAATAACGGATTAATAAATTTTGTATCTATTCCTGCTCTCAGCATCGGACATCCGCCTCTGTCTTTCACTAATTCATAATAACTGCGCTGATAATTGGTTACAGCATGAAGTTTATTTATGCTGCCTTCTGTAGCAGCGACTAATTTAAACAAAGGAGTTATTGCTGCATTTATATTGTAGCGAAATGCTTGTAATGCTAAATCCTCTTTATTAGAAAAATTACAATATATAGCGCCTTTCGTAAGTCCAGTTGCATTTGTAATGTCGCTAAGACTGGTTCCAACATATCCTTGTTTGTTGAAAACTGGGGCAACTTTTTCTAATATAAACTCAGAAGTATTCATGATTTTTAAGTTGAATTAAAAAATATTCTCAGTAAATATAATAATAAATACCGATCGGTATTTAAAAGGTTTTAAATATTTTAAAAATAATTAATGCTTATATTTATTAGACGTTATAATTTGTAAAACCCGCCAGATACATAAAGCATAAGGCGGGCTGTCCATAAACATAATCTTCCATTTTATGTTTACTACAAAATCTTTATTTATAATGATGCGAATTATCGCAAAGTGTGTAAAAAGTTCAATAATTTGATGCAATTATAGTTATTTATTTAATAATCTCCATCAAATTTAAGAAATGGATGCTATTATTGTCATTTTTAAGAAACGTTGTAGGGAAATTCGATATAATCGCCGGCAGTTTATTTTATAAAATACTGAGGAAATAAAAAAGCGCTAAATTTTTTAATTCTAGTGCTGTGAAGTTTATTTTTTAAAATCAATTATCAAAAATGTTCTGTCTGGGTATTTCTTTTATGAATGGCTTCTTCAGTTCTTGGAATAAGAATTTCCAATCCGAAGTTTAAGGCATTAGCCTGAACTTCTTCTATAAAAGGGCGGAATTTTTGGTTGTATTCTGCAAATGCCAATTCAAAATTTCCGTTGTGATCTTGAAAAGCATCAGCCAATGCGGCAGCTCCATTTATGGCAAGTGATCCGCCCATTCCGGCGGCTGGCGATGCACAGTAAGCAGAATCGCCAACAAGTGCAATTCGTCCTTTTGTCCAAGAAGGCATTTTTATCTGACAGAATTTATCAAAGTAAAAAGTTTCAGAATTTTTTACTTCTTTCAATAATTCATCTGTTCTCCAGCTTTCTCCTTCAAACTTTTCTAAAATAATTTTTCTTTGTTGTTCTTCATCACGATAATCATACGGGATTTCTTTTTCAGAACGGAAACAAAGAATAATATCCGTTTTATTGTTGTAGGCATTGAGCATAATTCCTTTATTTGAAACATTATACAAATGTGCAGAATCTTCTTTGATTAGCAATTTGTTGACGATTGTTATTGAAAAATATTGCTGGAGGAAATGCATGTATTGGCTTTCTTCACCAAACCAAAGTCTTCTTACAACCGAATGAATTCCGTCACAGCCAAATACTAAATCAAATGAATCTTTAGGACCGTTTTTAAAAGTAACCTGTATTTCGTCATTGGTTTCTTGCAGTGCTGTAATGCTGTTATTGAATATAAAATCGACATCATTTTTTATGGTATCAAATAGAATTTGCAGCAATATATCTCTTTCGATTTCGGATTCATCTTTCAGAATTTCTTCTTCTTCGCCATGCGTCATGAAACCTTCCGTAACATCATCGGCATTTTTAAATTCCATTGTTCTGGGATTAAGCTTATTTGATTTTATTTGTTCAAAAATGCCCATTCGTTTCACAATTTCGATAGTGTTTCCGCGAATGTCAACAGGAGTTCCGCCCATTTTTAGGTCTTTTGCAATTTCAACAACAGTTACCTTGCAGCCCAATTTATGCATCCAGTAAGCGGTTGAAAGTCCTGCAAAACTTGCACCTACAACAAGTACTTTTTTATTTTTTAATGTTTCCATTTCTTATACAATTTATGTTCAGTGCAAAGGAACATCGCAAAGCAGGCATAAAAAATACGCAATCAAAGTAAGTATTGGACTAATCGAAGTTTTTGTTTCGGAATGCTAAAGCAGACATTCCAGTAACTTTAGTAAATAACCGTGAAAAATAAGCATAATCATCATAGCCTAAAACAGCAGCAATCTCTTTTACCGATTTATCAGAATGATAAAGTAAACGTTTTGCTTCTAAAATGATACGCTCTTGTATGTGGTGTGAAACAGAATGTCCTGTAGCATTTTTAACGCATTCGTTTAAATAAGGCGTTGAGATGTTTAATTTTTGGGCGTAGTCTGCAGGTCGTTTGTCAGAAGTATAATTTTGCTCTAACATTTTTCTAAAAGTTGCAGCAACGATTTCAAATCTTGAAGTTTTATCTGTTGATTGAGAATGTTCTAAATACTGCGAGATCACTAAAGCGACCAAACCATTACAACTGTCTTTTAGCAGAGAATGATATAATTTGTCTCTTTTTCGTTTACAAAATTGTATGCCAAGTGAGACAGCTTCTGAAATAATAGAGAATGTTTCCTTTTCTAATAGTAATGGTTTTGCAGGAGTTATTTCTTCCAGCAATTTTAGATATTCTGGATTCAGGTTTTCATTATTAATTGCCCAGCTGCTCACGATAATGTTTTCTGCAGAGGTTGTATAATGTACCTGATTGGGATGAATGTAAATAACAGAAGAAGGTTCGATTGTATATTTTTGAAAATCAATTTCTATAGAAACTGTTCCTTGTTCCAGTAGAAAAAAAGAATGGCGATCGTGGCGATGCGCTTGGTTTTCTTCTTCAAAATTGGCTTTGTCAGCAATGCTTAAATCATTAAAAGATAGTCTTTCAATAACAATACCTGTATTAAAATCGTCTGCCATACGATTTACAGGAATAGAATGTATCTTTTTGCGCATTAGCTCTTGGTTCAGATTGTAAAGTTAACAATTTGATTTATTCCTAAAATTAAGAATTAGAAACGTTTAAACTTCTTTTTTCTTTAAACAGCGTCCCCTAGGTTCGTCACCTTCATAAAGCACGATTTCCGAATGAAGAAATTGTGCAGCATCTGCAGAGTCTTTTACTTTAACGGCACTGCGTTCTAACATTTCTTTTTCAAAGCTTGTTAATACACTTTTTCTAATTCCTTTTTTTCTCCATTCAGAAAGAGGTCTGCATTCTTTGGAAATTCCTCGCGCTAGTGTGAGTGCATCCAATAAAGCTTGATTGGCCCCTTGTCCTTTAAACGGACTCATTGGGTGGGCTGCATCTCCAATGAATGTAACTTTCCCAGCTTTCTCCAGCAATTCAGATTGGAGTAATTCACGGTCATATACAGGATATCCAGAAATTTGCGCTTCCAGCGTGGCTGATAAAATTTGAGGAATAGGATTATGCCACTGCGTTCTACGACAGGCTTCTTCTTTGAGGGCTTTTGGTCCAAGTGCGCTTAATGCTTTAGCATCTTCTTCTGGCATTGGAAAACTAAGCTGCCACATTACAGAATCTGCTGTGTAAGGCATTATATAAATTCGTTCATTTCCATTGGCAGTTTGAAATACAGTCGCTGAATCTAATAAATAACTGTCAACATCTTTTAGAGCGCTTAAAGGACAAATCCCTAATATTACAATGCAATCGAGATAACGCAGAGGCGTAACAACATCACCAATCAGTAATCTGCGAACCGAACTGCGAATACCATCGGCACCAACAATAAGATCGGCTTTAGATGTTTTGAGTTCCCCATTTACTTGAAAATTTAGTTCGATACTGTCTTCACTTTCTTTAAAATCAATTAATTGATGTCCCCATTTTACAGTATCATGTCCGTCAAGCTGTTCAAGTAATGCTAATCGTAAAGATTGTCTTGCGATGTGCATATTGGTGCGTTTCGAAGATTTTTTAGCATCTTGCTGCAACCATTTTCTAATTCCCCATTCTCCAATAACTTTTCCTTCTGTAGTATGAACCAAATGTCTGGTTGAAATTACTTTTTCATTCAAAGAAAAAATACCCAATCCTTCGATTGCTTTACTTGCTTGCTGCAAAGTAAGTCCGTAACCCTGAGATCGAGCAGCGAAGTTCACATCACGTTCATAAAGCGTAAAAGGAATACCGCGGTGTAAACAAGCCACAGCTAATGCTACTCCGCCAATGCCGGCGCCAATAATAGCAACGTGTGGATAATTTTTAGTATCTGCTTCAGGATGATTGTCAGAAGGAATCAATCCAGATCCATTACAATTTAAGCAAGTATGCTGGTGAGCCTTAGGTCGAATAGGAGCTGTTCCTGCGCCATTTGTTTTTTCAAATTGGTCAAGTGCATTTTGGTATTGGCGTCGCGCTTTGTCGCTAAGACCGCGGCTTTTTTTACCACGTCCTTGACACTCATTACAAATAGTCCAGCTTGCTTTATCTCTTTCTTTTTCCACTTTCGTTGATTTGCTGGATCTAATTGTATTTCGGTACAATTTAATGGGAAGAATATTTTCTCACATTTTACAGCTGTGCAAATTTAAGGCAAAAGATTACCAGTACAAAATGACTTTCTAATTTACATTGCGATCTCTGTTATAGGATCTTAAGTTTTTAAAAATAAATAGTTTACAGCAAAATTCTTAAATTTATATTTTCTTAGTATAACCAATTGAGCAATAAAATGATAGAATCGGGTATAGAAGTGTTTTTAAAATCGATTAAGGCAATTTGTCCTCATGTGACTGATGATGAACTTTCTCAATATGCTTCAAAAATCACTATCGAACAATTTAATAAAAAAGACTACTTTCTTCATTTTGGTAAAGTACAAAAAGAAATAGGCTTTGTATTAAATGGTTTAGTACGTTCTTCATTTATAGATAAAGAAGGAAATGAAATTACTGTAGGTTTTTATTCAGAAGGCGATTATGCGACACATTATTCTGCTTTTATAACACAACAGCCCAGTAAATATTCTATTCAGTGTTTAGAACCTACAACTATGATTTGTCTATCCTATGAAAATATGCAATGGATATATGAAAACTTACCTAACATTGAAAAATACGGCAGATTAGTTGCCGAAGAAATTTTAACCCGCCAGCAAGTTCGTATCGAAAGCTTTATATTTCAAACAGCAGAAGAACGTTATCTTGATTTTGTTAAGCACCATTCAAGTCTATTCAACAGAATATCTATATCGCATCTTTGCAGTTTTTTAGGTATTGAAAGACAAACACTTACACGAATTCGCCAAAAATTAGCGCATCAATAGTTTTTTGACACATTTGTGTCAGGAACACCCTTACATTATTTAAAATCTTTGCAGTGTCAATTTAAATGAACTGCAATGAAAACGAATATCTTACTTATACTTGGACATCCTTCTCAGAATTCCTTTTGTAATGCATTGCTTAATGCTTATAGAAAAGGAGTAGAGTCTACAGGTGCAAACTGCAAAACAATTTATATATCTCAATTAGATTTTGATGTAAATCTTGCTGATGGATATAAAACTGGTGAAAAGTTAGAATTGGAAGAAGATCTGATTCAATCTCAGAAACTGATCTTATGGGCTGATCATATTGTCTTGGCATACCCAAACTGGTGGGGTTTTATGCCTGCAATTACAAAAGGATTTATCGATAGAATTTTACTTCCAGATTTTGCATTCAAACATCACTCAGGGAAAATATTTCCAGAAAAACTTTTAAAAGGAAAAAGCCTCAGACTTTTAGTTACGATGGACACGCCAAAATGGTGGTTCTATCTAATTTATCGCGCATCACAATATCAAATCCTCAAAGATATCGTGTTTGGTTATGTAGGATTTGATCCAATTAGATTTTCCACTTTCGGATTTATTAGAAAATCGACAGAAAATCAACGCAGTAAATGGCTGAAAAAAGTAGAACAATTAGGCGTACAGCTTAAATAATAACGAATACGGAATGCCGAATACCGTCATAAAAGAGGCAGTAACTATTAAAATTTAATAAAATGAAAAAAACAATTTCGAAGGTGCTGACAGCAGTATTTGCATTTGCATCATTTTCGTCGTTCGGATCATGTTCCAATAATGATGAAAAAATCAATTTTAAACCGCAAACGTATGTGCTTGTACATGGTGCGTGGCAGGCTCCTTATGTTTGGGACGAGGTAAAAGCGGATTTAATTAAAAGCGGGAATCATGTAATTGTGGTAGAACTTCCTGGCCATGGTACTGAAAAAACACCTCCGCAAAATTTATCACTTAATGTTTACCGTGATAAAGTTATCGACGCAATTTCAAAAGTAGAAGGCAAAGTCATTTTAGTCGGACACAGTATGGGCGGAATGGTCGTAACAGCTGTAGGAGAAA
>Ga0160449_1001328_pt1 | contig 12225 bp, 15 predicted proteins | sample HID1975I_E1MG_FD_108216 | JGI IMG/M metagenome (GOLD analysis project Ga0160449, IMG submission 108216) | Enriched soil microbial communities from UW Madison campus, WI, USA - HID1975I_E1 MG | ecosystem: Environmental > Terrestrial > Soil > Unclassified | place: USA: Madison, Wisconsin...
ATGGGGCTGCCACATTTTGGGCAGAATGAAGGCTGTCCGTCGGAGAGATAGAGCATGATGAGTTCCTTTCGATTGGCAGAGGTCCGTCACTACAGTAACTGGCGTGGCCCAGGTATTTTCATGCCGCCAGTTTCAACCTGTCCACAAAAGGTACAAATGTTCATTGGGCCACTGCCACTGGCCGGAACGATCAACGCTGTCGGTGGAAAACCGGTACTGTGATACCCGGCACCACCTTCTACATCAGACAAGGAGCTGTCTCGATGAACAAAGCGATCATTACTGGTTTGCGCAATCGCATCGAGGCGAATTACGCCGCCGATCGAGCGACCCTACCTTCTGAGCTTATGCGGCATTGAAAGGGCTGGCGGATGGACCGCGCTACACCTTGGTCGGCCTGCTGGCAAGCATTTGCAGATCCAATGAATGTGTAACGCCCTATGAAAGCGGTCTGGTTCATGGCCACATTCTTGCTGCGCTGCAGCGAAATGAGTTAAGTGATGCGGAGGGCATCCTGCTGTACGAGTTTGTGCAGGCACACACCACTTAACCAGTTCTGAATCGTCTTGGCTTACAAACTGCCGACGATTGCGCTGCACTCGACCAGGACGGTGAAAGGTGAATCCACCAGGAAGATCGAGGAAATCAGTATCGTGATCCAGAATGGTACCTAGTCGGCTGGAACTCCCGTTCGGTTCATTGCTGCCGGCACGAACACTACCCGCCGTCGCTCACGCCGAAGAACCTCGGCATTCGGCAATAAGCGAGATGACCCGGTTTGCCCAGCTTTCAGGATCGCGGCCTGGCTAAAATGCCGAGCAATTTGCCAGCATGTAACAGGGCTTGTCAGAATGGATCATTGATCATTCCTGAGGCGCGTTTACATGCAGGGCTTTTTCACGCAGATCGACGACACGGAAGAGGTGCGCCAAGGCGACATCATCCGTCAGCTAAATCCCAAGAACGGGTTGACCGAGAGGCTGGGGATAGTGATCACGGCTGACTGCGACATAGCCCAGAAGAAAAACGGAGAGCGTTACACCTGGTTAGAAATCGTGCCCATGGCAGCCTATGTCGAAGGCCCCTGGGCTCAGGAACAGCTGCGAAAGCTCTCAGAAAAGCGTTCCAAGGGGGTGCTCGATTATCTCAATGCTCAAATCCGCAAACGGGACCCTAGCCTCACAGCACTCACGCATGAGGCGCTGGTACTGTGGCTGCGCAGCAAGTCTGCCGAAGAAATCTTGGCGAGCACCACCGGCAAATCCCCTGCCGCAGGTGACAAGCAGCTACGCGATCTCCAAGCCTTCGCCCTCACCGTGAGCTCCGACGAAAATGAGAGTGCGTTCAGCCGGTTGAAAGGTGCATGGACCCTTTACGGTACAGACGAAAAATCTCAACAGGACAGCGTACGTAATGCCTTCAAAGACAGCGGCGGCTTCCAGGATTACTTCGTACTCCCAGAGCTGCCCCGGGAGACCGGCCTCGGTTTTGTGGTGATGCTGCGATCCATGTGGTCCCTCATGGCCAACGACTTGTACCTCACGGAGCAAGATGCGCGCATCAATGACCGCCCAGATGCCTTCCATCGCCTTGGTCGCCTGAACGATGGGATCCGTTTCTCGATAACGCAAAAGCTGGCATTCCTCTTTTCCCGTATCGGCATGCCGACGACCTTCGAGTCCGCCTGCGAGACGGCAGCCGAACTTACAGTCGAGGAATACTTCAAGAAAAAAGTGCAGGAGGCATGACCATGACGACGACCGTATCCGCTCTTGTCGTTGACCAGAAGGCGATCAGTATTCTGGACCGAGCGTTCGTTGAGGATGCTTGGCTGGAAAAGTTCGAAGTGCCACAGAACTCCGATGGCCTTCGCCGTGTGGAGTCGAATGGCACCGTCTACCTACTGTCCGAAAATGCCGAACTTGAAGACGGCTACCTAGTGATCAACACTGGTATTTTCGGCCCTGCTACCGGCCTTGCCAGGCCACGCTCCGCCTTTGAGCGGGTGATCCGCGTCGCGTTGCGTCACTTCGATCGGAGCATAGCAATTCCTATCCAGTGGCAGCCTTATCACTCCGGCTCCCGACTTTCGGTTTTCGCGCAGGCTTCCCGAACGGCTTTGCAGCGAATTTACTTCGATCAATCGCCCGACGACACCGGGAATCTCTACGCCTTTGCTGTTACCGCTAACCCAGCAGATCTGGACGGAGTACCAGAAGACGATGCGCTGTATCAGCGGGCAATAGAGGGCATTCCCGATGCTCTGCTCGCTGATGCGCCACCGCCTCCCCAAGTTGGTAACTTTGGCGTCTTACTGTCGGAGCCTCTAGGCGTCCGACTGGCGAGTTCGGGTACTCTTGAAGAGTGGTATGAGAACCGGTTGAATCAAGAGCAACGCGAATTTGTCGATCGGCCGCATGATCGGCCGGTGCGCTTGCGCGGTGCAGCCGGTACCGGCAAGACACAGTCGATGGTCGTGAAGTGCCTACGCGATCTTTACGCTGACGCAGACGGCACTAAAACCTTCGCTTTCCTGACCCACAGCTCGGCATTGGCCCACACAGTCGTGCGGGGCATGCTCCATGCACTTGACCCCGCTGAACGCTGGACATCGTTGAAGTGCCCTAACGAGCAGCCCAGACTATGGATCGGTACGATCTACGAGCTGGCGCAGGAGAAGCTGGGTTACGAGAAAAAGGGACTGAGGCCTTTGTCCCTGGATGGTCGTGAAGGTCGCGAATACCAGGGGATGCTTATCGAGCAGGCGATTGACCAGGTTGTAAAAGACGCTCGTGTCGTGTTTGACCTGTTCCCCGGCTGTCCTGACTTCCAGAAGCGTTTGGTGAATCGCGGCAACGACGCCACGCTCATCGACGAACTCATGAACGAGTTTGCCTGTGTGCTGGATTTGGAGTTGATCAAGAAGGACACCACCGAAGGCAATCGCTATGCGCGTGGCGGCTCCAGGGAGCTCTGGCAGATGGTTCTGCCCACCGAAGCGCACCGGCGCGTGGTGCTGGAAATTCATGACATCTACCGGGCGCTACTACGTAATGAGCAGATGCTGAGCATGGACCAAATGATCGCCGACTTCGATCGGTACATTGGCACCCATGAATGGGGCGCTCTGCGCGAACGCGACGGCTTTGACCTCGTGTTCGTCGACGAATACCACTACTTCACCCGCGCCGAGGCCATGTTGTTGCACAACTTGTTCAAGACGCGAGCGCAGGTCTCCGGTCGATGGCCCTTACTCATGGCTTACGACATAAAGCAGGCCACGAATGACGTCCCCATCAGCGGTGGGATGGAGAGGTTCCGCAACCCGGGAGTTGGGGAGTCCGTCCTCACTGAGCTCAAACAGGTCTACCGGTCAACGCCGCAGATCACTGCCCTTTTGCGCGACCTAGACGCCTCTTTCCCAGCCATGGACTTGGAGGGCGAGTACGCGACTTACGTGGCCGAGTCGCAGCAGGAAAATGGCGAAACGCCGACCTTGACCATATACGATACCGACATCAACTTGATCGACGGCGTCCTTGAGCAGGCCATCCGCAGGGGGCGTAGCATTGATGGCGGCGGTAGGCAGGTGGCAGTGCTATGCCTGAATGAAGGTCTATTCGACAAGATTCGTGTCGCCGGGCGGGTACGCGAACGAATCGTGGCGATCACCAGCCGTGAAGACTTCAAGGAGTTACGCAACGCCAAGAACAAGTGCGTCTTCAGCATGCCAGAATTCGTGGCAGGCTTGCAGTTCGACACTGTATATCTCATTCATGCGGATAGCGCGGACTATGACGAAGACCAGGGTCAGGGTTCGCGCCGTCGTTACGTGTCGCGCGTCTACCTCGGGGCTAGCCGTGCAGCGCGCCAGGTCCTGATATCGAGCTCCAAGGAACACGGTGGGCACAGCCAGTTGTTGGCCACTCCGCTGGCCAACGGAACGTTGCAGCGCGTCAACTGATGGTCCTAGGCTGGTGTATAGCTGACAAGTAAAAGGGCCCGCTCAGGCCCTTTTGTTTTTTCTAGCGTCGGTGCCGCTAGAGCAAGAATTGTCCTCTTTCTCAATTGCTGAAATCGGCTGAATCCAACTTTAGATGTTAAGCACCAGCTAGGAGATTGCGGCGTAATCCCGTCGCAGCAGCGGACCGCGGCCTACCCGGGCCAGCACCGTGTTGTTCGTGGTCACGGTCAGCCGCAGGCCCAGGATCATCAGTAACCTCCAGGTCCGCTTCATACCTGCGGGAGCCAAGCTTACCTGCGATAGGCCACCAAGCGACCCTAAATCCAGCGTTCGCCGTGGGTCGATTGCTATCAGTGCCAGGCCCCATCGCCAACGAGCCCTGAGCAGTACGTAGCTCGTCATCAACGTTTGTGGATCCTTAGAGTTTCCAGTAGCGTTGGAGACTGAAATTCGGTTTTCATCGAGACATCACCATGTACGTTGCTAGCAATGAGCGCGCTTCCTTACCGCAGTTGCTCACGCGCACTGCCGATAACTCTTCGTTCTACGCTGCCCTTACCGGCGCCGATAGAATCAGTGACATTGGTGAGCGCGCGGACTACAGTGCCCCGCCGGGGTACCGCTTGGTACGCGTGGACCATAGGATGCACGAAGGCAACTCCAATGAATTCGAAATCGCCTTGCTAGATGATGCCGAGGGTTCTGTGGCTTTTTACGCTAAAGCCACATTGCTGAGCATTCCTGAAGTCAGTGAGCGAAAAGTTGCGCGGCATCAGATATGGCGATCGACGAGCATGCGTCACTCCTTAGCGCTCCGAGAGATTTCGCGGGCAGTGCTTTTTGGATATATCCTCCGGCATTATGACCTTCTGCTAGCGGAAGACGCGGTTACGGGTGATGGAAAATTCTATTGGCACCGGCAGGTCTCTCGTGCAATAGCTCTGGGCTTCCACGTTTACGCATATGATTTGGCGACGCAAGCGCTTCGGTCAATTTCTACCCAGTGCGAGCTAAACGATGTGCACGACCTGACTTGGTCGATCACCTCCCCGGTCCCCTTGCATGCCCTCATTTCAACCTATTCACTCGTTAGCCAATAGGCAAGACTGTGCCTCGGCCCCTCACAAAAGTGGCCTTACGCTGCACGCTCCCATGTCACGGCTTGTGAGGAAGCAGCCGGCTAGGATAATTACTTAGACGAGTAAAAAAGACCCCGCCTTTCAGCAGGGTCTATGATGGTATTCCACCCGTGGTGGCACGACTAATTCAAGCATGTTGTGGGGTTGTACCCTCACCCAGGCTTAGACCGCAGGCTGTATCTTGCGACCACGCAATTGCAGAGTCAGCTGAGGCATACCTTCCACAGCTCCCCGCAACTCGATGGTCCCACTTTCGTAGTCGACTCGCCCCCTGGCCAACAAGGTGTAATTGTCGAGTCCTACCACGTTGGTATTGCCTTCACGGTACTTACGAACGATAAACCGCGACTCGAAATCACCAGATTTAGTAGGAACTCCACCCTGGTAAAGATAGTGAGGATCGCCTCCATTCACCGCGCCGTCTTTCACAACCACGAGCCCATCGCCGTATTCGCCTGTACTCGCGCGAAATTCCACATGAAAAATCCCACTAGCCATACCGAACTACCTCAATAGATTGGAGAAATCAGCGTAGTTCAGAAGGATTGAAGAGCAAGACGGAGCCTGTAACCGAAAGTAAGATTCAAAAGACCTGTAGCCGCCTGGGCGGCGTTCCTCACTAACGTTAGGCGTGCTAGAGACCACAGTCGGTGGAGCTCGGTGCAGATCCAACTCTAATGCACCAGCTTCAGTTTTCGTCACCCGGAGAGTCTTAGAGAACCCTCCTTTCAGAACGTACAGCGCCTAGGGTGCCGCCCTAAGCGAATTTCCACTGTCGCGCAATGGTGCCCTAAGCGCCATCCGTCACTTGAGCTGCCGCCTCGGCCTCGACCACCAGCTGCTGGACCAGCTTGATTAGAGTGTTCGACGCCGACTGATATGCCTCGCTCGCCATTTCTGCCAGATTCACCGCCATATCCGCGATCTCAGGGTCATCATTGGTCATATCGTCCAGGCCGTTGAGCATGGCATCGCGCGCGATCTCCAAGGCCAACAGCTGAGCTTTCAAGGGTGTTGCATCGATCATCAGCGGGATCGCCGGCATCCTCAATATTGAAGGGGTGGAGTTTCAATTCGGTTACTGGGGCTCAAACGCCTGAGGGGGATCACTGAATCCCAGGCCGTCCTCACTGGGTTATGCTCCCCCAACTATTGCCAAACCAGTCAGTAAGCTCCCTTCCAGAGCCACCAAGAGCAGTCACCATTCGTCGATCGTGGGGATCTCCTTTCAGCCCACAGGATCGCAAGTGATGAAAGCCGTGTGGACGCATGCTTGACCATACGGAGCTTGCTGCCTACGAAATGTCATTCAGATCACATCAGCAAGCCCACCTCAGGTGTTGAGAACCTTCATGGCGCTGGGATTTCCGGGGGCGCGCTATGAATCTGATTCCCTTCCATCATAGGAGAAGCCTCTCGAATGAAGTCATTTTGCCATCATTGATTGACGAGATACTAGGCATAGGGAGTAGCTCAATGCTATTGTTCGATTACCCTCAATCGCGGCTAAGGGAGTGCCGCGATTGAGGGTAAAGAAACGCCCTAGGCCGATGGTGTTCATTTTTCCCTATCAGCCGATCTCCACATGGCTCGGAAGCATCCATGAAAGAACGATTCGATAATCCTCCGCTGCTCGAAATCATTGCCGAGCTACGGTGGGATATCCCCTCTAACTCAAGCCACCCAGGCATGCCCATGCCCGTGCTACCAGCGCAGTCGCAGGTGCTAGAGGCTGAGATAGAGGGTTTCTCAAAGCACATTGCTGACCTTGGTTTTCGGAATGCCGAACGCCTCGTGCCCCCTGGTTTCCCATGGATGATGGGAGAGCCTGCATTTCGCTATAAATGCAGCGAGGCAGACGACACGACAGCAGAGCGATTAAAGAAATCGACGATTTTCCAGGTCGGCGCGGGCGTGTTTACTGCCAACGCGGTGCCGCCATATACGAGCTGGGACGATTTCGAGCCATTGGTTCGAAGTGGCGTAGAAGGTCTGTTCAACATGCATTTTGCGTCGGGTAAACCTTCGAGTTTCCGACCGACTCTTCGCTATGTCGACGTATTTAAAGAAGAGTTTACTCATGGACTTCCGTTACAGGAGTTCCTGAGAGATATCATGGGAATCAGCTTATCCCTACCGGATGCGCTATCTTCTAGATCAGAAGACAAAGCAACTCAAGTACCCATGCTCCATGTGGTTGTACCATTGGCATTCGGGAGGATGACGCTTGAGTTTTTTGATGGATTCGTCAACGGTGATAAGGCTTATGTTATGGACATGGCAGTTCATTTCGAAGGTTTAGCATTTAACAATATCGAAGATCTTATGAATGCATTTTCTCAAGCACGAAATGTCATTCATGAGACGTTTGTTAATCTGACCAAGCCAATCCATTCCTTGATGAAGCAAAGGAGTGAAACATGACTACTGCATACTATACCCCAGGATGCCCTGCCGCATACTCGACAACCTATTGCCTTGAAGCATTTCTGGCGTGGGTCAAACAGCGTATGGATTCTTTCTTTGCAAAGAACACTGCTGATCATCGGGTCTCACATTACAGCAGGCAAGATTCTCTGTACGTAACTTCGTTCAAGAGATCCGAACCTGAGTTCTGGAGTGCTTCAGTCACTTTCAATCCAGCTGTCACAAGCGAGGAGGTTGACGCAGTTGTATCACAAGCCTATACCTCACTGTTTGCGCTCTGCTTAAATGAGCATTCTGCATCCCGAGTTGCTATGCTTTTGCAATGCAAAGAGGGATGGGATGGATATGATGCCAAGCCGTTGGACCATTCCTCGCTTCAGGCAGCAACATTCTTTTTACTTGAAAACGGCGGCCTTGCTGAAAAAGCTGTCGGCGTTTTCATGAATTCCGATGGTGAGCTGATTCTTAACTGGCCAATTAATGCTAATGACATTGTAGAATTGACCTTCTCTGCAAGAGAGGTCTCTATATACGTTGACGGTATGGATGACCGGGTCGTTTATGCTGCCGACGACCCTAATTTTACAGCAGAAATCAGAAAATATATCTGATAGGTTTCTTCATGGATTTGGAAGTTTTGCTGGCTAGGGCAGCTGTTCCCAACGAAGAGGATGTAGTGATTGCATTGCATCCTCCTCGATGGGATTTCACGCTGAACCGGGGCACTAAAAGCATTTTTGAAAAGCCGAACACCTCCGTCAGCAGGTTGGCGATATCGCCTTTGGACGAGATCCTGGCTTGTTTCAAACGTACTATCCAGGGTGGCAATGTCGACCTTAAAGGCTACGGAACCATCAAGGTTGAAAAGATTAAGGCAATCGGCGCGGCGGCAACGAACCCGATTGACTTCGAAGTGACCATCGACCCAGTAAAGCCGAGTACTGAAGACCCTATTGGGAACCCCGCGCATGCGGAGTTGATCCCCTTTAGCTCAGGTCGCAAGGAAATCAAAGCTCGGGTCAGCGACGGTGTGTGCAAAAGCTTGGCCACCGCTTTAGACGTTACCCAACTGTAAAAGTATGACCCCTCTAAGGTGCCGTACACCCCCCTTTACAGAAAGGAATCTGCTCGGTTTATCAGGCTTGACAGACTGGGTTACGATATCGAGAAGAGCGTAGAAGCCTTTGGCTTGTCCTTCCTTGCTGACCTTCTACACCGGCCGTCGCCGAGACCACTTTGTAGCAGCGGTTTCGACGGGGTGTTCATGCTACTTCTTCACTAACCGTTTAACCTGGTTCAACGTAGAGTCACAAACCAGGTGCGCCTATGTCGCTAGCGTAAGGACTAGGTGACAGATAGTTTTGTTTAAGAAGGACGCCTGCAGTTATTCAACGATAATTCGAAGTTTAGAACGCTAACTCTGTCTACTCTGCCTAAAGACGACCTCGCACTGACACCTAACTTGCGGTTGGCCTAGCCTACTACGGACTATCACTGCGACTGATGGTCAATCCCAATGAGCTCGCCGCATGCATCTGCTCTATGTGTCTGTAGGTTTCGTACAGAGAGATCAGGTCGCCCTGAGCCATAACCTCCAGAGGTGTCCTACCGTCAAAAAACGAATTTTCATTCTTGAACCCCGGGAACCCCCTAACATTTTCTTGATTTGTGAACGTAGCTCTCAGAAAACCGTGTATGCCGATCACTAACCCAATCCTCTGCTGCTGATCTAAGTCGAGCTTCGCGCCACATCCGCTCCCCCGAGCAGCACGCCGAAACGTCGAAAGCGAGATTCGGAGAATTCTGCAAGCTTGACTTGGCGTAGCTTTCCAAGCGTCAATTATTCGCAGCGCAGCCCTTAGTCCAACTGAGCACTGTTCGCTGGTTAGGCGCTGATAGCTCACCATGAGGTACTCCCACTGAAAATCATCGAAAGAAACTATGTCCCGAGGTGCTCTCAAATTCGCATACCACCGCGCGCCCTATCCGTCACGGCAAGGTGCAGGCCTCATTAATCAGGTTTCTCAATATTTTGGCTATCCAGAACTGGAAAGCGCTCAGCTCTGGATCCGCCTGCAACTCAGCATTCGAAGCCTGGTAGATACTTCTAACACTCCTAATCGCTTTAGCTGAAATTTCTTTGTCGTCCGTGAAATATTGCCCGGATGCTACTCGGTACGCATAAGTATCTGTCAGATGCATGTTGACATCGAATGTTATCCTTGTGAAATCAAGCACCGGCTGCACCATCCATTTAGCCTCCTTGCTCATCTGCGGTGGCAAAGCGAGCTGAACACCCACGACGGCTTGTTCTGCGTTAGGTCGATCAAGGCGATTTAAAAAATCGAGAGCACACTGTCCCGTCTTACATACCACGACCTCAATGACGTCATCTGTCCCGCGAAGGTCCAGCACGCAGATTATCAGAAATGTGGACTGGCCATTCCGGTCAATCACCTCCGAGAAAGTTTCAAGACTGACTCGTAACGATGGCATAACGCACCTCTTGGCAAAATGAACACTATAGGGTGTAGTGCTATAGGATTCAAAGAGGCTTGATCGTACCTTTTGTGGATTAAGCACAAATGGAGCTCAAGCAGGCCCTCGCTACCGCACTTCGGAAGACAAGACAAAGCCGCGGCCTCACCCAAGAGGATTTCAGCGACGTCAGCGGACGGACATACGTGAGCTCCTTAGAGCGCGGCCTTAAAAGCCCTACGTTGGACAAAATTGTGGGACTGGCAGGAAGAATAGGTGTCCATCCACTCAGCCTGCTTGCTGAGGTTTTTCTGCTAGCCGATGAGGAGAATGATATCGAAGAGCTATTCGCCAAGGTTCGAAACGACCTCAGCAGGCGGTAGATTACTCCATAGTGCACCACTCCGAGTATGGATAGTGCGTAATGGTCTTTGGCCGCAGGCTTTAGGGGCTAAACTGGTTTCAACTACGACATTTCGAACATGCGGATAGAAGTTCCATGCTGGAACTTCTATCCGCATGTTCGTAAGCTGACTGTAGCCCCTTAATCTGCCTCGCTTGTACCTGCAGAATTGGAGCGCTGGATAGGATACATGGACATTTATGAGCTAAAAGCTATTCGATGTCCATGGTTTAGACTGTCCATGCATGGACACTGCTTAACCGATACATTGGTTAAAAAACAACATCTTATAGACGTCCATTCTTCGGTATGTAACAGGTATCAATTAGGCTACCTCGGCGACCCCACTGGCCGCTGCCGCTGCAGCACCGAGCAGATCCAGCGCTATCGCAACAAACTGTCCGGACCCTTGCTGGACCGCATCGACCTGCACCTGACAGTGGCCCGCGAAACCACCACGCTCGACAACCGTCCCAGCGGCGAGACCAGTGCCGATGTGGCGATGCGAGTGGCCACGGCGCGTGAGGTGCAGCAACGGCGGCAAGGCTGTGCCAATGCGTTTCTGGACCTTGAGGGGTTGCGCCGCCATTGTCCGTTGCAAGCTGCGGATCAGGCCTGGCTGGAAAGCGCCTGCGAGCGATTGAGCCTGTCCTTGCGCTCGGCGCACCGTTTGCTGAAAGTGGCGCGTACCCTGGCTGATCTCGAAGGGGCCGGTTCGATTGCCAGGGCCCACCTGGCCGAGGCGCTGCAGTACCGCCCCGCGAGCCCCTGAAACTGTCACCCAGGATGGGACAATGTTTCTCCCGACCAGCAGATTGTCTGGGCCTGCCACAATCCCCAGAATTGTCCTCCACACTGTTCTAACGCTGCCCCGGCAGCTCATGGAGTACGAGCCAATGCCACACGAAGGCAGCCTTCTGCAAACCGCGGTGATCTTCCTGCTCGCCGCCGTCCTCGCCGTCCCCCTGGCCAAACGCCTGCAGCTGGGTGCCGTGATCGGCTATCTGCTCGCCGGCGTGGCCATTGGTCCACAGGCGTTGGGCCTGATCCGCGACACTGAAAGCGTCGCGCACATCTCCGAGCTGGGCGTGGTCCTGCTGCTGTTCATCATCGGCCTGGAGCTGTCGCCCAAACGCCTGTGGCTGATGCGCAAGTCAGTGTTCGGCGTCGGTACCGCGCAGGTCCTGCTGACCGGCGCGGTGATCGGTGCCATCGCCTGGTTCGGCTTCGGGCAATCGCTGCCGGCCGCCGTGGTGCTTGGCCTGGGCCTGGCACTGTCGTCCACCGCCCTCGGCCTGCAAAGCCTGGCCGAGAGCAAGCAACTCAACGCACCCCACGGCCGCTTGGCGTTCGCCATCCTGCTGTTCCAGGACATTGCGGCAATCCCGCTGATTGCGCTGGTTCCCCTGCTGGCGGCCAGCGGCCCGGACACCAGCCACGGCGACAGCCTGCAACACGGCCTGAAAGTGTTCGCCAGCATTGCCATCGTTATCGTCGGCGGTCGCTATCTGCTGCGTCCGGTGTTCCGCACCGTGGCCCGCACCGGCCTGCCAGAGGTGTCGACCGCCACCGCGCTGCTGGTGGTGATCGGTACCGCCTGGCTGATGGAGGAAGCCGGCATCTCCATGGCGTTGGGTGCATTCCTCGCCGGCCTGCTGCTGGCCGACTCGGAATACCGGCACGAGCTGGAGTCGCAGATCGAACCGTTCAAGGGCCTGCTGCTGGGCCTGTTCTTCATCAGCGTCGGCATGGGCGCCAACCTGAGCCTGCTGCTGGAAATGCCACTGGTTTTGCTGGGGCTGACCCTGCTGCTG
>Ga0160449_1001337_pt1 | contig 12182 bp, 14 predicted proteins | sample HID1975I_E1MG_FD_108216 | JGI IMG/M metagenome (GOLD analysis project Ga0160449, IMG submission 108216) | Enriched soil microbial communities from UW Madison campus, WI, USA - HID1975I_E1 MG | ecosystem: Environmental > Terrestrial > Soil > Unclassified | place: USA: Madison, Wisconsin...
CAGGAAAAGCTCAAATAAATTCCTGCCGTACAAGTGAGTGACACAACGATGTTGAATCAGGTTCAAAAAGTCCGTAACCAAAATAGCTTCTATTGTAGTTAGCTTCAATAGAAAAGAGCGTTTTGTACTGCCACTAATTATTGCAATTGCCCTGATAATATGAAGAAGAGCCTTAGATTTGTATAAGTGATGTTCTACCACTAATACTGATTCAACAAAAACGATTGCAATGAATTTTTCAGGTAAAGTAGCCATTGTAACAGGTGCCGGACAGGGAATAGGTTTTGAAATTTGCCGGCAACTTGTAAAAGAAGGAGCGCTTGTCTTTTTAAATGATATAGACGAATCACTGGCGCAAAAAGCAGTACAGGATATTTCTGAAACAACCGGCGCAAACTGTATTGCACTTTCCGGAGATTCGGGTGATCTGGCTTTTATTCAGCACATGGTAGATACGGTTGTGCAAAAGTGTGGGCGGCTTGATATTGTTGTTGCTAATGCTGGTATTACCCTGTTTGGCGACTTCTTTACTTATCCTGCCGAATCTTTTTTTAGGGTAATGCAGGTAAATTTAGGCGGCACTTTTTTCTTAGCACAGGCCGCCGCTAATCAAATGAAAAAGCAGGAACCGGGCGGCACCTTGTTATTTACTTCTTCGGTTACCGGCCATCAGGCGCATAAAGACCTTGCTGCTTATGGCATGAGTAAAGCAGCGCTTGAAATGCTTGCCAAAAACCTGGTGATAGAACTTTCGCCTTTTAAAATCAACGTAAATACGATAGCGCCAGGTGCAACCCTGACCGAAAGAACCCTCGACGATCCCGGTTATGCAGCTACCTGGTCAAGATTAACACCTATGGGGCGTGCTGCCACTGTTGCAGATATTGCGGCTACGGCTTTATTTCTTGTTTCTGCCCAGGCAAAACATATAACCGGACAAAGCCTGGTGGTAGATGGCGGCTGGACCTGTATCAGTCCATCTCCTTTTTAAAAATGTAAGATTTTTTCATTTAACTATACATACATGTTTCGATTAGATAATAAAGTGGCCGTTGTTACCGGCGGCGGAAGCGGAATTGGAAAGGCAGTTTCATTGCTGTTTGGCAAACAAGGAGCAACCGTTTGTATTCTCGATTTGGATGAGCAGGGCGGAAATACTGTTGCCAGTGAAATTCAGGCCGGCGGTGGTAAGTCTTTTTATAAAAAATGTAATGTGGCGAAACACGCAGAAGTACATCAGGCAATTGATGCCATCCTTTCTGCTTTTAATACTATTGATATACTGATAAACAATGCCGGTATTGCTCACATAGGCACTGCCGATACCACCGCCGAAGAGGATTTTGACCGACTGATGTCTGTAAACGTCAAAGGGATTTACAACAGCCTTCATGCAGTTCTTCCGACTATGAAAGAAAAAGGTGGTGTCATTTGTAATCTCGCCTCTGTGGCAGCTTCCGTAGGCATCACTGAAAGATTTGCTTATTCTACCACAAAAGCTGCCGTAGTGGGAATGACGTTATCTGTGGCAAAAGATTACATACAGCACAAGATCCGCTGCAACTGTGTTTCACCGGGCAGGGTACATACGCCTTTTGTGGATGGATTTATTAAGAAAACTTATCCAGGCCGCGAACAGGAAATGTTTGAGAAACTGTCGAAAACACAACCCATTGGCAGAATGGCACAACCCGAAGAGATCGCCTCGCTCATTCTATATCTATGCTCAGACGAAGCCGGTTTTATTACCGGCTGCGACTATCCCATTGATGGTGGTTTTATTACATTAAATTCTTAATCTACCTTTCACGCACTCATTTATAAAAGGATTAAAATATACATTATGAAGTTAATTCGCTTTGGAGAGCCAGGCAGTGAAAAGCCGGGAGTTTTAGACAACGATGGTAAAAGAAAAGACGTTTCTCATTTTTTTAAAGACTGGGACCGGGAGTTTTTTCAAAAGAATGGTTTGCAGGAAATAAACAACCATGTAAAAGATCTTTCTACTTTACCCGATGTTGCTGAAGATGCACGTTGGGCCGCTTGTGTAGCACGCCCCGGAAAGGTGATTTGTATCGGTTTAAATTTCTCTGACCATGCCGCAGAGTCTGGCATGCAAGCACCGCTGGAACCTATTGTATTTCAAAAAGCAGCCAATACGGTGGTTGGGCCTTACGACCACATCATCATTCCCAGAAACAGCACTAAAACCGATTGGGAAGTAGAGCTGGGTGTCATTATCGGCAAAGATGCCCGATATCTCAACTCGGCCGACGAATCAAAAGATTATATAGCCGGTTACTGCATTTCTAACGATGTGTCTGAGCGTTATTTCCAGTTGGAAAGAGGCGGACAATGGACCAAAGGTAAGTCGTGTGACAACTTCAACCCGCTCGGTCCCTTTCTGGTTACTGCAGACGAGATCAGCGATGTACATAATCTCGCCATGACGCTCAGCGTAAATGGCCAGCAAATGCAGAATGGCAATAGCAGTAATATGATCTTCGACTGCTATTACCTCGTTCATTACTTGTCTCAGTTTATGACGCTCGAAGCCGGCGATGTTATCACTACCGGAACGCCTGCCGGTGTAGGCCTGGGCATGAAGCCTCAACAATATTTAAAAGCCGGTGATGTAGTAGAACTGGCCATTGAAGGCCTCGGTTCTCAAAAGCAAACTTGTGTAGATGCACAGTAAGTAAAGTCTTGAACTTCTATCAAAACTTGTGTTTGACTCCTTGGTGCTGCAATCGTTGAAAGATATGGTTGCAGCACTATTATTTTAAGAGTATCAATTTTTAGAGCTTTTTGTTGTCCCGGCAATGGTAATTCTATTAAACATCCTTGCGTCGCACACTTGTACTGAAGGTACTTTTCTCAGCAACGAAGCGACTCTGGCAGTTGTTGAGTTGCAGAGTACAGGTAGCAACCAAATTATATTTTGAAGATAGAATGATATTTTGAATGATTAAATTTGAGTAGAAATAGTTAAATGACAAATGCAGTAAAAATATTACCTCATTATATCTACGATGACTGGATCAACTGGAAAGGTCAGTGGTAATTGATCGATGGCATTCCCTTCGGCATGAGCCCAACTTCTGATATAAATCACCAAAGAATAGCGACCAACGTCGGAGCTGAATTCGGGATACAATTAAAAAAATATAAATCCTGGAATGTTTATCTTCCGGTCGATTATAAGGTGTCAGAAAGCTGTATTCTTCAGCCTGATGTACTGATTGTGTACAATGAAATAGAAAAAGACTTTCTCGATTTTCCCCCTTCTTTAGTGGCAGAAATCTTATCTCCTTCAACTGCTTTAAAAGATAAACATTGCAAGTTTCAGATCTATGAAGAACAGCAGGTTAAGTATTACCTTATTATTTCTCCGGATAAAGAAGAGGTTGAAGTGTACGCCATAGAAGATGGAACTTATCAATTAAAACAAACCGGAAGAGAATTTATCTATACCTTCTCTTTCGACGATAACTGTACAGCAACTATTGATTTTAAAGAGAGATCTGGTAAAAACAAAAACCACTGATGAAAGAGGGTTTTTGTTGCGGTACTTCTAATTAACCTGTAGCGATAAGGACTGGCTATTTTATAATACATTGGAAGGATCAGTGATCGCCGTCTAAATAAGGATTGTATTCATGAACAGGGGGTGGTAAAAAGTAGGCTCTGATTAATCTATCATTTAATACACAAACCTGGATATGACCTCTCGAAGTTAGGGTAGTACCCGGATATACAGCATCACCTTCCGGGAAGGCGCACCTTATGGTGTCATAAGGCTTTTCGCTTTTTATAATTCTGGATTGATGAACATATCTAATAACTGCACAATCTAACCGGCGATTATTTTCTTCATTCTCTGGCATTTTTTTGCCTGCCTCTTTGCAATAACTTTTAAGTCCCTTATAAGCTTCTTTTAAGATAGAAAGAGATTCAGGCTCTATTAAATTCAGACAGTTTCCTAATTCGATTATTGCTCCTAAAACAAATGGAGTTTTTATTGGTATTTTGTTGAATTGTATTTTTTGAGAACTTTCTTTGGCATATTCTAAAGCTCTTTTAGGATTTTGTTCCCAAAAGTATATACCCTGACCTAACCAGTCCCATGAATTAGTACTTGGTTTTAAATCGATAACTCCATTTAAAACCTTGAGCCCTATATCTCTATCGCAACTGTGAAATCCTGTTATTTGAAAAGGTTGATGATGGGGCAATTTCTATTTCTTAGATTTTTCAGAAGCAGGAGTATTATTTATTAATTCTAAAATTCCCGCATCATCGAGGAATTTAAGGGCATATTCTTTTGATTGAGTTGCTTTTTCAGCAACTTCTTTAATAATGCTTATTTGTTTCTGAATTTCTGTACTTGTCATGCAAAAGGTTTTTATGAATTTTAATTAATAGAACCAAATGTAAAAAAGCCTTTTTTATGTTGTCAAAGTTACACACAGAAACACCTGGTTGTGGATAAAAACAGTTTCAAAATATCCGTTTTTCTTAAAGCCAAACTTTCTCGAAATGGCAATCCTTTCGATTTTGATAATAACGGTATCATGCTGCTATTTAAAAATACCAATTTTTCTTGTTGCGCTGGAGTAAGCCGGAGGCTTATAAATATTATCGCCAGCCGGAGGCTGGCGATAGCAAGTTTTAAAAAAAGTATAATAGTAATTCTTCTGATGAACGGAGCGTCGCAACGATGTTTAACCGGAGTTCTTCTGCCCGCTACCAAAAACTACAAACCCAAAATATAGGCGAAGATCAATGGAGCTACAATAGTAGCATCGCTTTCTACAATAAATTTTGGTGTGTCGATGTCTAATTTACCCCAGGTAATTTTTTCGTTTGGAACGGCGCCGCTGTAGCTTCCGTAGCTGGTGGTGCTGTCGCTGATCTGGCAGAAATAACTCCAGAAAGGAACGTCATGCATTTCAAGATCCTGGTACAACATGGGCACAACGCAGATCGGAAAATCGCCGGCGATACCACCACCGATCTGGAAGAAGCCAATGCCTTTGCCTGAGCAATTGTTGCGGTACCAGTCACTCAGCCAAACCATGTATTCGATACCGCTTTTCATGGTGCTTGCCTGCAGCTCGCCTTTGACCACGTAGCTGGCAAAAATGTTTCCCATGGTGCTGTCTTCCCATCCAGGTACGATGATCGGTAGATTTTTCTCTGCTGCGGCTATCATCCAGCTATGTTCTTCGGGTATTTCGTAGTTCTCTTTCATTACCCCGCTCAGCAATAGTTTGTACATGTATTCGTGCGGAAAATAACGTTCGCCTTTATCTTCGGCATCTTTCCATATTTTATGTATATGCTTTTGTATGCGGCGAAAAGCTTCTTCTTCGGGAATGCAGGTGTCGGTCACACGGTTATACCCGTTTTCGAGCAATTCGTATTCTTCTTTCGGGCTCAGCTCACGATAATTAGGTACTCTTTTATAATGTGTATGAGCCACCAGGTTCATCACGTCTTCTTCGAGGTTAGCGCCGGTGCAACTGATGATCTGAATTTTATCCTGCCTGATCATTTCTGCCAAAGAAATACCCAATTCAGCAGTACTCATGGCGCCAGCTAAAGTAACCATCATTTTGCCACCTTCAAGCAAATGCGTCTCGTAACCCCTGGCCGCATCAACCAAAGCAGCGGCATTGAAGTGACGGTAATGATGCTGAATAAATTGCGAAACAGGACCTTTGTTCATATTAAATAATTTGGGTGGCAAAAGTAAAACATTGTAATATAAAGACAGGTTAATATCGTTAAAATAAAAAAGCCTCCGCAAATGCGAAGGCTCTCTATGATTGCTGCTTGCCGTATTATTTCTTTGTTCTTTTAAATGTTGAGATCTGGCTGTTGTCGGTTACTTTAACGATCACTGACTCCTGGTCGTTTTCGGCAGAGATGAAGTAAGCTGTTTCGTCGGCTCCTTCAAAAAGGATGGCTTCTTTTACAGTATAACCATCGTATTTTTTTACAAAGGTTCTTTTTGCAACTACAGGTAGTTCGTCGATGCTGATGGCCCTGCTGGCTCCTATCATGTCACCATCCTGTGTGTAGAAAGCTTCCATTCTTACATCGTCTAATACAAAGGTTGCTTTGGCGTATTCGCTGGCCATTGACCACGATACATTAGATGCATCTTTAAATTCAACTTTAAATTTTTTCTCAATGGCATTGCTTACTTTAATTTCTGCTGAGAATGCGCTGGTAGCTACGGTTACTGCTAATAATGTCGCGATAAATAACTTTTTCATAATTGTAAATTTTTCTGGTTTTTATATTTTTTATCAGCTTGTTTTTTTCTGATTTGATAAGTCAAAAGTAGAGCGCAGCACACAGCACAGCAATCGATTAATGATGAAATACAACGAATAAAACCGGCTTTCTGATAAGCGGTGAAATAGGATGACCAGCGATAAAAAAAAGAAGAATATCAGTACTGCAGAAACAAGCGGGATAGATGAGCGGCAAATAAGACAAGATCAGAGTTTAATTCTTTTTCGTTCTACCGGCTGCAGAAGCAAAAGGGAAGTATTTTTTGGGCCCGGCATGACCAATTCTATTAGACATCGTTGCGTCGCACTCTTGTACAGCAAATCTTTTCTCAGCGATTTTCAGCTATACTTCTAAAGGGATGAACTTGCGGGCTTTTTTGTCGAATAGCGATATAAAGCACAAGAGTGATCCTTTTCTTTCCTTCCACTGGAAGAAAAGAAAACGACAAATCACGATTGCAAAGAATGCTTCATAGTAATAATTTTCGCCGGGCTCATAAAAATCTGCTTGCTTGTAAGTACCACAAATTAAAAAGCCTCCGCATTGCTGATGCGAAGGCTTTTTAAAAAATGATTTCCGTTTCTATTTTTTTGTCTTTTGAAATACAGACAGGTGCGAGTTATCGTACACTTTAACTATAACTGATTCTTTTTCATTTTCTGCTGAGATGTAGTAAGCTGCTTCGTCAACTCCTTCGTAACGAATAGCTTCTTTTACGGTATAATCTGTATAAAGTTTGGCAAAAGTTCGTTTTGCCTTCACCGGTAATTCGTCGAGACTTATATACTTACTGGTCGCTATCATGTCTCCGTCGGCATTATAGAAGGCTTCCATCTTTACGTTGTTCAAAGTAAATTCGGCTTTTACAAAATCGGCCTTTTGAGTCCAGACAACCTGGGCAGCTTTAGCAAATTCAGCTTTGAAATTTTTCTGGGCGGCAAAGTTTATTTCGTTCGGTTCGGGTGAAAAAGCACTGGTTACAATCGTAACTGCTGCTAAGGCAGCGATGAGTAAATTTTTCATAACGTTGTTTTTAATTTTTGTGTTTCATCGAATCAATTGCCAGATAAAAATAGAATTGCCAACAGCCAGATACAACGAAATTGTGATGAACGAAATTCTCAATAACGAGGCGTGGATGAATAGCAGCAGCTTCTTATACGAACAGTTTCGCACATCCCTCTGTTCATGCGCATTTCAACATTCCGGAAGGGTGAGAAAAGCTGCCAAAAACAAAGAAAAACAGAAATAACAAATGGATGAACGGTAAATGCGACAAAACTTGAATAACTTGTTTAGCGTGCTCTATATACTCTACAGCGTATGATGCATGTAAAAGAATAATAAAAACAGGTCGCCCACCGTGTGGTCGCCAAAAAATGTTTCAAAAAAAAGAGCCTATGAATTTTCTTGCTCATGCGTATTTGTCTTTCAACGATCCGGAACTTTTGGTTGGTAATATGATCAGTGATTTTGTGAAGGGCAAAAAGAAGTTTGACTATTCACCAGGTATTCAAAAGGGCATTGCTTTGCACCGGCAAATCGATGCTTTCACCGATGAGCATGCAGCCACAAAAGAAGCGAGAACGTTTTTAAAGCCTGCCGTTGGTTTATATTCCGGGGCTTTTGTCGACGTCGCTTATGATCATTTTTTAGCAAACGACCATCACGAATTTACAGATGCCTCGCTGCAGCAACATGCCGTTGACACCTACCAGCTTCTCCGGGGTTTCAGTTCCATTCTGCCGGAGCCGTTTAAAACAATGCTGCCTTATATGCAATCGCAAAACTGGTTGTACAATTATAAAACAATGACAGGTACCGAAAACAGTTTTGGAGGCGTGGTACGAAGAGCCAGTTACTTATATAGCAGCACCGAAGTTTTCAAGCTTTTTCAACAGCATTACAGCTCGTTACAAAACTGTTATAATGCCTTCTTTCCTTTTGTTAAAGCTTATACTATTCAACGTATCGAAGAGTTGTCAAATAGTTAGGAATATATCTTTGTGGCTAAAGAAACAACATGAAGAAAATAATCTTTCTATTAGGTTTTGTACTGGCCGGCCAGTTACTATTAGCGCAGAGTAAGCCACCAGAATTAGACAAAAGCCCCTTAGATGTTTGTTATTATCCTGCAAATTACCCCGAGTTAAAAATGAGGAGACAAGTAAAAGGAGACCCCTCAGCCCGTATCTTATACAGTCGCCCTCAAAAGAAAGGGAGAAACATTTTTGGCGAAGAGATAACGTACAATGAAATCTGGCGTTTAGGTGCCAATGAAGCCACTGAAATAGAACTTTTTAAAAATGCGACAATAGCAGGTAAAAAAGTTCCAAAGGGACGTTATACTTTGTATTGCATACCCACCGAAAAAACGTGGACACTGGTTTTAAATAAAGACAATTATAGCTGGGGCAGCTTTGTTTATAAAAGCGAATATGATGTAGCACGTTTTGACGTGCCTGTCAAAAAAAATAAAGAAATCACAGAATCATTTACTATGTACTTCGACAATAGTTCCCTTAATATTTTGTGGGATGATCTGAAGGTAGAAGTTCCGGTTAATTTTTAATGGACAAATAAAAGTCCTTATCTGATAGAAAAGTCCTGGCAGCGATACCGGGACTTTTTCTATGTATTTACTGTTTTCCTTTAGCCTTAAACTTCTGAATAAAGTCTCTGCTGTATTCACTTAATATCAGCCGGCCGCTGATAGCAGCTCTTTCATTAAGCAGGTCATCCCAATTTTCGGTTCCTGCCCAGAAAACTTTTTTCAATTCTTTCATTGCGTCCGGGTTACTGTGCGAAAGCGTGAAGGACAGCCTTTCAATTGAATCGTCCATTCCTGTCAATTCGGGATGCAACTCTGCGTACAATCCTTTTCTTCTTGCCCAGTCTGCCGGCCGCCACATGCCTGCATCTATAGTCAGTTGCGTAAAAGGCGATAAACCAATTTTTCGTTGTACAGCCGGCCCAACTACAAAGGGACCAATGCCCACAGCCAGCTCACTTAATTTAATATCTGCACCTTCCACCGCTATTGCATAGTCGGCCGATGCCGCTATACCAACCGCCCCTCCGATACATTTACCATGTATGCGGACAATAATAAACTTCGGAGCCCTGCGCATCGCATTGATGATCTTTGCAAATCCTCTAAAAAACGTGGCGCCCTCTTCCGCAGTTTTTATATTCTCCAGTTCGTCAAAAGAGGCGCCCGAACAAAATGCGCCTGTACCGGCCGAACGCAGAATGATAACTTTAGTATTTGTATCGACGCCTTCGCTATGAATGGCCTGCGCTATTGTCTCCAGCAGTTTGCCCGGCAAAGAATTACCTTTCGGATGATAAAACTCAATAGTGGTTATTCCGTGCTCTTTTTCTGTCTTAACATAGCCGTCTTGTACTTCTGTAATCATATAATTCTGTTTTAAATTGTTCATTTGCAGACCTGCCTGCTACTTTCAAATCTCACAACATTCATTTATTATACCACAGATCTTTCAAAGAAATTGTACCAGCAGGTCTTAAAGCGATTGTCGCTTGATTTCAATTAACCATCCGTTTATTGCCACTTATTTTAAACGCAGCATTTTCTATATTGTTTTGAGCCAAAGCTGCATTGCTACTATGAAGCTTTACTTGCGTCGCACTCTTGTACTTTCTCAGCTTTATTCAACAAAATACAAAAGTTACCTGTTTATTTTCTACACAGGCAAAGTAAATTATACAATGGCAGAAGATGCTTTTTAGCTATTGTAAGCAAAGCCGAAAATTGATTTGCCGTACAAGTGAGTGACACAACGATGTTGATTCATGTTTTTCTGCCGGGTCCATAAAGAACGACAAAAGAAAGAATCTAACAGACGAAGACCGGATTTATAGTAACAAAAAAACCTTCCGAAAAGGAAGGCTTTAGCAATTGTTATTGTACAAGTTATTTTCTTTTGTCTATCTCGGCGCAGAGGTTTTCAAAGATCTCATCCACCGTTCCCTCTCCCGGTATATCTACCACTTTATCGAACCGGCGGTAATAATCGGCTACGACAGACGTTTTTTTGTGATACTCAATTATGCGTGCCCTGATCACTTCTTCGTTATTGTCGTCGCTTCTGCCGCTTGTAAGGCCCCTGTTCAGCAGCCTTTTTACCAGTTCTTCTTCACTCACCTGCAAAGCGAGTACAACGCCTATTTCGGTTTGCTTCAATTTCAGCAATTTGTCAAGCGCCTCCGATTGAGCCTCCGTTCTTGGGAAACCATCAAATAAAAAGCCCTCAACGTGCGGATTATTGTCGAGCGCCGAACTGATCATACCGATAACCACTTCGTCAGGCACTAACTGGCCCTTATCCATCACCCGCTTAGCTTCTACACCCAGCGGCGTTTGAGCGGCTATTTCGCTTCTTAAAATATCGCCGGTAGAAAGATGTTTAAATCCATACCGGGAAATAAGCCTTTCGCTTTGGGTACCTTTACCACTGCCCGGAGGACCAAACAAAATAATATTAAACATTATTGACCTTATCTTGAATGAGCAGCAAATATAGGGGTAGATCGTTAAAATTCATTTAACATACTGCGCCTGCTGCTGCAATTGTAGTGTTAACGATTCGCTATTTACACCTGAAAAAGCGTTTCAACAAAACTATCTACCGCATGCTTTCGTAACTTTAAACAAAAAGAATTCTACATGAAAAATTTGTTTCTCATACTATTTACAACTTTGCTGTGGAGCGGTTGTTATTCTCAAACAGATAAAAAGACTACTATGGAATCAACAAAAAAAGATAACCCGGTTTATTCGAAAAACGATACCAGCAAAGTCGTTTTAAGCAACGACGAATGGAACAAAGTTCTTTCTCCTGAAGTGTACTATATAGCCCGTGAAAAAGGAACAGAAAGACCTTTCTCAAGTAAGTTCGACACTTTTAAAGAGGTCGGCACTTATTATTGCGCCGCTTGTGGCAATAAGTTATTTAAAAGCGATGCCAAATTTGAAAGTACCTGTGGCTGGCCGAGCTTTTATGAACCTGTAAGTAAAAGTTCTATTATTTATACACCCGACAATACCCTTGGCATGAGCCGGACCGAAGTGCAATGCGGAAGATGCAAGGCGCATTTGGGTCATGTATTTGAAGACGGGCCTCCACCAACCGGACTACGCTACTGCATCAATGGTGTTGTGCTTGATTTTGAAAAGGCCAAAGCCGCCGAAAAGAATTACAACGATAACGGGAAAACTGCTTCTAACAGTTAATCTATATATCGTGGTGAAGGTTAAAAGCTGTAACAACAGGAAACTGTCGTTACGGCTTTTTTGTTGATACCAGATCTCTGGTTTGGCCGGGAATAATTATTCTGCAGAATGGGTTTACTTTTGCCTTATGAAATTAAGCCACCTTGCAGAAACGCTGATCGGTTCAGAGATCGTAAAACTGGGTAACGCCATCAGTGAGCGCATACGCCAGGGAGAAAAGATTTACAACTTTACCATCGGCGATTTCGACCCAAAGATCTTCCCCATTCCGCCCGAACTTGAAGAGGGAATAATAGAAGCTTATAAAAGTCATTATACCAATTATCCGCCGGCAGATGGCATTCCCGAATTACGAAGCGCCGTTGCTGCTTTTCTAAAAGAATGGGAGGGAATTGAATATGATACTAACGAAATACTGATTGCAGCAGGTGGACGTCCCCTCATTTATACCATCTTCAGAACCGTTGTAGATAAAGGCGATAAGGTGATTTATGCTACACCCTCATGGAACAACAACCATTACGTACACATGAATGAAGGTGTACATTGCATGATCGAAGCATTGCCCGAAAACAATTTCATGCCGCTGGCTGCTGATATTGCTCCTCACATCAGTGGC
>Ga0160449_1001341_pt1 | contig 12163 bp, 5 predicted proteins | sample HID1975I_E1MG_FD_108216 | JGI IMG/M metagenome (GOLD analysis project Ga0160449, IMG submission 108216) | Enriched soil microbial communities from UW Madison campus, WI, USA - HID1975I_E1 MG | ecosystem: Environmental > Terrestrial > Soil > Unclassified | place: USA: Madison, Wisconsin...
ACAACCCGCAGCTTGGGCTGATGTTCGACGGGCGTATTGCCGAGGACTTCAAGTTGTCCTCCGGGGTGTTCGTCAGCGTCGGGCCCATGCGCACCCAGGTGATCCTGCAGGGTGCCCCTTATGTGCTGGACGTCGTGGTACTGGGCCCTGACCGCGAATGCCTGGGCTTGCTGATCTTCCCGCGGTTGCCAGAGTGCCGGCAGTTGGCCGGGCTTGGCGACCAGGCCAGTGATGCCCAGGTGCTGGCATCGCCTGCCGTGCGGGACTGGCTGTCGAGCCTGTTGGCCAGCCTCAACCGAGGCGCCACGGGCAACGCCAGCTTTATCCAGTTCGCGGGCCTGGCCGACGAAGCGCCGTCCATCGACCGCGGCGAGATCACCGACAAAGGCTCGATCAACCAGCGTGCGGTCCTGCAACTGCGCCAGGGCCTGATCGACAGCTTGTACGCCGGGCAGGGGCCGTTACGTGTAGACGCGCCATGACGGCCCGGGGGCAATTCCGCGCGTTTGCGGCGACCGCGTTGCTCGATGGTATCCGCACGCCGTGGGTCGATCTCAATGGCGCATTCGGGTTGGTCTCGCCGACCGACCTGGGCATCAAGGCCGGCCGCGCAGTGTTGCAGCGCGCTGGGCTGGAGGGGCGCGACGTCGACAGCGTACTGGCCGGCTCCATGGCCCAGGCTGACTTCGACGCCTACATGCTGCCCCGGCATATCGGGTTGTACTGTGGCGTCGACCAGGCGGTGCCGGCGCTGATGGTGCAACGCATCTGCGCGACCGGTTTCGAACTGTTGCGCCAGGCGGGTGAGCAAATCCAGGCGGGGGAGGCGGGCGCGGTGTTATGTGTGGCGGCCGAGTCGATGTCACGTAATCCGATCGTGGCCTACACCCACCGTGGCGGTTTTCGCTTGGGCGGCGAAGTCGGCTTCAAGGACTTTCTCTGGGAAGCCCTGTTCGACCCCGCTGTTGGCATCAGCATGATCCAGACCGCCGAGAACATCGCCCGGCACTGTCACATTCCCCGGGCTGCCGTAGACGCCTGGGCGGCCCAGAGCTTCGCGCGGGCCATGGCTGCGCGGGCGCGAGGGTGGTTTGCCGACGAGTGCGTCAGTGTTGGCAATGAAGTGTTCGAAGCGCCCGGCTTGCAGCCACGCGGCATTCGCCTGCCGCGTGGCGTTGAAGCCGTCTCCGAAGACAGCCACCCGCGCGCGACCGCGTTCGAGCGTTTGCAGCAACTCCCCCCGATTTACCCGCAGGGGGTGCAAACCGCGGGCAATAGCTGTGCGGTGGTGGATGGCGCAGCGGCGGTGCTGATGTGTTCGGCAGACCAGCTGGCTGGGCGCACGCCGATGGCCTGGTTGCGGGCCAGCAGTGTGGTGGGCGTGGCGCCTGAGCTGATGGGGCTGGGCCCGGTGCCGGCCATCCGCTTGCTGCTGGAGCGTGCAGGCCTGGCGCTGGACGCCATCGCCTGCTTTGAAATCAACGAAGCCCAGGGCGCGCAGATTGTAGCGGTGCAGCAATCGCTGGGCATCGCGCCGGAACGGCTGAATGCCTGTGGCGGCGCTATCGCCCTTGGCCACCCGCTGGCCGCAACTGGCCTGCGCCTGGTGATCAGCGTTGCGCGGCAATTGCGCGCCAGTGGCCAGCGCTATGGCGTGGTATCGGCCTGCGTCGGCGGTGGCCAGGGCATGGCCTTGCTGTTGGAAAACCCACTGGCCAAGACCTGAAAAGGAGGTTCACGTGTCTACCTATCGCGCTCCGCTGCAAGACATCCGTTTCGTGATCGATCACTGGCTGCAAGCACCAGCGGCCTGGGCTGAATCCGAGCGGTTTACCGGCGTTGACAGCGCGCTGGCTCTCCAACTGCTGGAGGAGGGCGCGCGCTTTGCAGAACACCAGTTGCTGCCGTTGAACATGAGTGGCGACCGCGAAGGCTGTAGCTTCCACGCCGGCAAAGTGACCACCCCGAAAGGTTTCCGCCAGGCCTACCAGCGTTACGTGGAAGGTGGCTGGCCAGGGTTGACCTGCGCAGTGGAGCACGGCGGCCAGGGCCTGCCGCTGCTGCTCGGCGCGGCGCTGCACGAAGTGATCTACGCCTGTAACCATGGCTGGGCCATGTACAGCGGCATCGCCCATGGCGCCTACGAGTGCCTGCGCACGTTTGGCTCTGCCGAGCTGCGCCAGGCCTGGCTGGGCAAGATCGTCAGCGGTGAATGCCTGCCCACCATGTGCCTGACCGAACCCCAGGCCGGCAGCGATGTGGGGCTGCTACGCACGCAGGCGCGGGTGGCTGAAGCGGGGGCTTATCGGCTGACGGGCAATAAAGTGTTCATTTCGGGGGGCGAGCACGACCTCACCGACAATATCGTGCACCTGGTATTGGCCCGGCTGCCCGATGCGCCTGCGGGCAGCCGTGGTCTGTCGTTGTTCCTGGTTCCCAAGTTGACTGAGCACGGCCAGCCCAACGGCGTTCATTGCACCGGCATCGAACACAAAATGGGCATTCACGCCAGCGCCACTTGCAGCCTCAGCTTCGACCAGGCTCAAGGCTGGCTCATCGGCCAGCCCCATTGCGGCCTGGCTGCGTTGTTCGTGATGATGAACAGTGCCCGCACCTACGTCGGGCTGCAGGGCTTGGCCCACGCCGAAAGCGCCGGGCAGCGTGCCTTGGCTTATGCGCAGGCGCGTGTGCAAATGCGTGCGGTGGTGCGCCCTGAAGGTGCTCAAGCTGCTGCAGCGGACCCGGTGGCCTTCCACCCGGCCGTGCGTCAGGTGTTGTGGCAGTCTCGGGCGCTGACCGAAGGCATGCGCGCCATCGGCTATTGGAGTGCCCATCTGCTCGACCTTGCCGAGCAGTCGCAAGGGGCGGCCCGTCACACCCTGGAGGCCCGGATCGGCTTGCTCACGCCCGTGGTCAAAGCCTTTTTCACCGAGCAAGGGTTCCAGCTGGCCAGTGACGCGTTGCAGGTGTTTGGCGGCTACGGCTACGTCACCGAATCGGGCATCGAGCAGACCGTGCGCGACAGCCGCGTGGCCATGATTTACGAGGGCACCAACGAGATCCAGGCCAACGACCTGCTCGTGCGCAAGGTGTTGGGCGACCGTGGCGAGGCGCTTGAAGCGCTGCTCGACCACGTGCTGGAAGATGCGGGCTTGGCGAGTGACGACGAAGGCAGGCGTTGGGCGCAGCAGTTGCACGTCGCCAGTGAAGGATTACGCGCTTGGGTGCGTGGGCTTGTGCGGCATGATGACAGGGAATATGCCTACCGGGCCGCAGGTGACTTCCTACAAGCATTAGCGATGGTGTTGCTCGGCCATGCCTGGGCCCGGGCGGCACGCTTGGCGTTGATGCAAGTGGAGCAACCGTTCTACCGGCGCAAACGTCAGACGGCGGCGTACTTCTTTGACCACGTGTGGTTGCGTTTTGAGTACCGGTTGCAGTGCCTGCAAATGGCCGAACTACCGCTGCCGTTTGTGGATGAGCTGTAAGAGGCTTACGCATTCCGTGTAGGAGCAGCCTTGTGCTGCGAAGAGGCCCGTGACCAAACCGGGAATTTTCAGGGCTGCTACCGGCCTCTTCGCAGCACAAGGCTGCTCCTACCAGGACCCCGCATGACTGGAGAGTGAGGCAGGGCGAGCAGGTTTCTCGGACCTTTGTACGGAGCCCAGCTCATAATCGATTCGCGTCAACCTATCATTTTTACCAGTAGACGATCATCACTATCCGGTGTGTCATTCAAGGGCGTGCAAAGCGCACAGTGAAGTGCATTCTCTCTTGAGAAATGGAGATTAATAGATGCGTGTACATTGTGTAGGGTTGATAATGCTGGCGATGATCGGGCCTGTACAGGCATGGCCTGAGCTCAATAGATACGGTAAGGAAATAGAGAGAAAAGTTACATTGCGCTATCAAGCTTATGTAGAGTCCTGTCCGAATAATCGCCCGGCTTACGAATGCTCCGGTCTATTGATAAGAGGTGTGGGCGATCCGCGTGGAAAGCATTTTAACGCGTGGGATCCCCCCCGGAAGGGAGCAACGCACGATACCTCGTTTAGTTACGTGCGCATCGGTATATCCTTTGAACGGTTAGCGTATGAATACACCAATGGTTATATTGTGTCACCGCCAGGTCAAGAACAACCAGGTCAATTGAAGTTGCAGCCAACCTGCGTCTATCCCGTTGATGGTGCCTCGGACAAACGCTCAGACAAGGGTTGTGGAGCGTACGAGGACAAGAAGGACAGCAGTGCGCCATGTGTGGTGTCGAGTGACATTGTCACAGGTGCCAAGGCCTGGTTTGAGGCCCATTCACCCATTGATGATAAGGACTACGACACGCGGTGCGCGTTCTCCCTTAAGGGGCCTGATGTAACGGGGTCGTTCATGACGGCACTGGCGGTCGTTGAGCGGGCGTCCGAAAAGACCACCGTGCCTAATGACTTCAAGGTGACCTCGTGGACGGCTGAAACAGCCGGAGCGCTTCCCGTTGAAGCTTTTTTCTATAATGTGAAGGATAAGGAAATTGGGCTACCCATTGCACAATTTAATCAGTGCCGATTCAACCTCGTGACGGGGCGTAAGGTTCCTATTCTGCGTAGGATGGTACTTCAGGCAAATCTCGAACCCTTCGACGACAGGATCGCAAAGGTTAACCCACCGCTGGCTGAAGTGTACCCAGCGCTCAAAAACATGGCCTTTGAACATGGCACGTTGAGGGCGGCAGTCAAAAGCATCGCGCCTAGGGCTGAAGGTTCGACGGCGTATAATTCCTTTTCTTATTATTCGCAAGATCAAGTAGATGATCAGCGCTGCGGCGAGGTGCTGAGTGCTACAGCGGCTTGACGGTGTGCTGACGCTGTGAACGCAGTGGAGCTGTTCGTAGAAAGTTTAGGTGGTGACTGTAGCTAAGGTGGCGAAATCCTTCTTGTGCCAAAGGTGATAGCTTAATATGGACAATCAATCTGCAGAAAATAACCCGCGCTTCGTTCTTCTTAATAGTGCAGTAGGTAACGTGCGCTTGGAGTTTGCGAGCCAACATTCACTCACCCTTGGCAGCGATGGGCCGCTCACCACGCTGTTTCAAGACGCTGAGCCTAAAGACATGCCAGATTACCTTGCTGCTGGCTACAGTGGCACGCTGGACCTTGCCAAGCGCCAATTCAGTGAAGCCTGCGCGCCCACCTTCATGGGTACGAAGCAAACGGCCACCTCCCTGCACATCTACTCGGCGGCCGGCCAGTTGCTCAGCTTCGACGACATTACGGGTACTACCACAACGTTCACCTACGACACCAACCACCGCGTTGTCAGTTCAGCCAGTTCGGCATGCCAGACAACCAGCACCTACAACGACGAAGGCCAGCTCACTCAGGAAACCATCAAGGATGTCTGCAGCGGCGCGTTGATCACGGTGAGTTACGCCTATGACCCGTCAGGCAATGAAACTACGCGCACCTTCTGTGGCGACGGCTTTCCTACGCTGAGCCTTGAACGAACGTTGCTTAGTGATGGGCGGCTGCAGCAGTCTGTGCTAAAGGTCGATGGCAAGGAGTACCGCAGCGACCATTACACGTACGACAGCGATCAGCGTCTGCATAAATGGTACTGCACGGGCGAGAATGCGCCCGTCAGCAGCAGCAACAAAGCCTATACCGAGCAGATATTTACGTACGACACCGATGGCAACGTTGTTTCGCGCAGCCACAAGTCGAGCAAGGGGCCAGGTGTTTCTACTTACGGCTATGACCCAGACCGCCCAGGTGCACTGATCTCATCGAACGGCGAGCCGCAAGTCAACGATCAACGCGGCCGCACCTTGAAACGCAGCAAGCGCAAGCTCGGCTATCACGCCAATGGACAGATCAAGTCATACAGCAGCCAGTCAGGGGGGGAGGGCGCGGATTACCAGTTTGCCTATGACATTCAGGGGCGGATCAGGGAAGTGGTGCTAGGTGAGCAGCGGGAGGTGTATCACTACCGGGAAGGGTCGATCTATGCCGTTCAACAACTGGGCGATCACTTTACCGGCAAGGCAGCGAAACGGCGGATGGTGCTGCTTAATAACAGCCCCTCGTGCTTTTTGCAGCAAATCACAGAGGCCACTGATGACGTGTGGGAATCAACGACCTGCACGTTCGAACTGCGCGATGCTGCGGGCACCGTGTTCGCCAGCCTTAAGCACGGCCAATCTACCGCCCCGGTCTATTACAGCTACCTGCCCTATGGGTTCCGCGTTCGCGACTTAGCATCCACTACCTGGCTGGGTTTCAAAGGCGAACCGCTTAACCCTTTGAGCTTGTACCACTTGGGCAATGGTGATCGTTTGTACGATGGGCAGCTGCACCGCTATCAGGTGCCTGAGGGTGCAGGTCTGCTTGCTACTCAAAATGGCTCGTCGTACGTGTACTGCAAGGGCGACCCGGTGAATGAGCCGAAGCAGGCGCCGACGAGCTAAAGTTGAACATCCATGCCGAGTGATCAAGCGGCAGTGCGGTACAGCACTAAGCACAGCTGATGCGTTGCCTGGTCTGGCCTCTTCGCGGGTTAACCCGCTCCCACACAGTTATTTGCTCCTCGAGGCTAACGCATTTCATTGTAGGAGCAGCCTTGTGCTGCGAAGAGGCCGGTGACCTCAGCGGGAATCTTCAGTGCTGCCACCGGCCTCTTCGCAGCACAAGGCTGCTCCTACCCAGACCGCGCATGACCGGAGGGTGAGGCAGGGGGAGTGGGCTTGCACTGCGAAGAGGCCTGGCTGTAAAGCTTCGGAGAGAAATCAGTAATCCGCCGGTCTGGCAACCTACGTACAGCTGCCACCCTTCTGTTTGACAGCAGGCAGCGGACTACGCCCTGTGCGCACAGTCCGTGGCAAATCAGGCCATTCTCCTACAGCCCAAATCGCCCGTGTCGATCTTGATGATGGCGACGATGCACAAGGCTGCTCCTACCCAGACCCGCGCATGGCGGAGGGGGAGGCACGGGGAGTGGGCCTGCACTGCAAAGAGGCCCGGCTGTAAAACTTCGAAGAGAGGGAACAATGATCACGGACATTACAAAAACCCAAACCACGGTCGGCAAGACCAAGTTCTACCAAGGTGAATAAAAGACCCAGCCGCTGTTCTGCATCGAGCCCGGCATCCCTTGCCAAGACGCCCGTGAGCAAGCCTCAGAACTGATGGGCGCTGTGCGAGACCTGACCATCGCCAGCGTAATGGACGACAACCCGCAGCTGATCTGGGCCTCACATTATCTAAGCGCCTTGGCCAAGGCGCTGATGGATGATGCCGAACTGGGGATGACGCGTTCGTGGGCGTTGGTGAACTTTTAAGCCATCACGACTGCTGATAGGCGGGCTTCCAGCGCATCACGACCGGGCAATGCGGTCGATAACAAGAGAACCGTCATGACCTGCCCAGTGTGACTTCTCTAGGCCGCACCTGGCATTTTTGTCAGGTGACGGGTTTTCGGAATAGGAGGACAGTATTCTCACGAATCACCCAGGAGCAGTAAGTGTATTCATATTCCTGAAACCCAGTCGGTTCATGGCGGGTGACTCATCGAATGCGGCATTGACTACGCACAGGGGATTAGGCATGACTCGGTTTTTGGAGATATTTATTGATGGCTACAATAAGAGTGTTATAGACAAGTCAGGCCTTAAAAGGGGTGACCCGATATGCGTCAATGGCGAAAAGTGCTGGTTTCTTGCGGCACACGATACGCACATTGAAGTTTTGTACCGTGGTGATCTTCTGGAGTCAGCGGCGCAGAAATTTCCCGTTAACCATCGTTACGGTAATTCGGAAGGTGGATTCGAAGTTATTAATACCTTGAGTAGTGTCGACAGTGAGAAGGTAAGTCGATACAGTCAAGATGAGTCGAGATATCGAACGCTGGAGCAGCACTTCAAGCGTAAGCTGGATGCTGTGCTTTCATCGGGTGCTTCTCAAGTTTCCCTTGATGAACCGGCGCTCCTGTCTGCCTCTTCATTGCCAGTTCTAATTGAACTCCATCCTGCATCAGTCAAAGATTTTTTAACTTCATTTGGTACAGCCGCTTGCACAGATACTTATGGTCTGCTTTGCTACCTGGATGCCGTTGAATCGCATCCACCCTCCGAGGCAAACCTCATCATTTCAACGGATGACGCGCTAAAAAAATTACGCAATGACCTTGTGTCGGAACATTCTTTTGTGGCCCATTTTGTAAGCCCACCGTCTGACATGCCGATTCAAGTGGATATGCAGCACGTCCGCGCAGTCTACTCATTTTCGGACGTCGCCAAGCTCGCACCCCTGATGGAGGCGTTACGCGAGGCCCAGTCAGCGCTTCCGATAATCGACGCCAAACAGACCTTCCCGGTGCCCTACAAGATCACCAACCAACCCGACGGCACCCTGCCCGACATGCAGGGCTTCGGCCTGGAGCGGGTGGGCAGTGCCGAAGGTGGCTGGTACAGCCTGTGCCCGATCAAGGCAGGCCGCGCCCTGGTTGCGGGCGAAACCGTCAGCGCCTGCCTGGTGCACCGCCGCACCGGCGAGCTGACCCGTGTCGACTACCCCGCACAGGCCAGCAAGCTGGGCGCCAAGCAGTGGCTCAAGGACTTTGCCAAGCATGTCGGCGAAGCCGGCAAGCCCATCACGGCCGGGGGCTGGAGCGACAACAATGCGTTTTCCAGTAGCCACGAAGATCCGCGCCTGTGGTGCCAGGCCGACTACCGGGCGTTCAGCACCGCACCGTTTGACAACAACCTGATCCAGGTACTGGCCTGTCACGATGACTTCCCACTGGCCCGGGGGCAGACCCTGAGCCTGCAGGTGCGCGACCTCAAGACTCAAGCCCTGCACGAGCAGCACCTGTTTACCGCCGAGGCCGACAGCGGCTGGGCCAAGGCCCTGTGTGAACAGGTCAACCGTGATAGCCGCCTGCTGCGGGCCGGGGTGAAGGGCGCAGGCTGCACGGTGGTACCGGGCGAGGTGAACAACGCGTTCTGGGGGCCGCAGTGTGCCGAGTTGTGTGTGACAGTAACCGAGGTGAACTGGTGGGCCAGCCGTATGTTCGATGGCACGAAGGCGGTGCCTGACGGCGGCGTGCTGCATGCCTGGGTCTATGATACGTTTTCCCAGCGCCTGCTCGGCCACCACGAATGGACCCCGAGCAGCTCCCAGCGCGCCAGTGGCAAATGGCTGAAGGCTTGGGCCGCGGCGCTGGCCACGTCGGCGGTGGCGCCTTACCTTCGCGTCAACACGACCACGGCGATGCTCGAACAGCGCGGCGACGCGTTGCGCATCTTCGCCAGGTTGCCGGACGATGACTACGACGTCGAAGGCCCGCTGCTGGCGCCGGCATTCAAGGCGCTGGAAGATGCCGTGTTGGTGACCGTGCGCCATCCCGGTAACCAAGCCTTGCTGCACCACGCACTGTTCAGGCCCCAGGCCTGCGCTGCGCTGCCCAGCAACGAGCAAGCCTGGTTACAGGCGTTGGCCCACTTTATCGAAACGCAGCATTGGCCAGAACTGTATGTCAAGGACAGCAGGCAGCTGTGGCTGTCGTGTCACGCCGAACTGCTGGTCGCACTGGATAACGTCGGCGATGGCAGCGAATGGGCGTCCGGGGACTATCGGCGGGAACTGCTGAACGCTGATGAATGGCCATACGAGGAGGCCGCAGACCCGGTGGCGTTCACCATCGAGCCCGGTGAGGGTATGACGGGGGTGACCATCAGCTCGCTGGACTCAGAGCTGGAGTTTCGCCTGGATAAGGCGGCACGCGACAAAGGCTATCGAGTGATGGCGTGTGTGCCGAGGCAGGCCGCGGCCAAACAGCTCAGAGAGGCTTACATTACTTACGTGCAAGCATTTATTGCTGCAGGTTTGCCTATCGATATCACATTTGCCGAAACTGAAACCTTGAACGCTGCTTCCAAGGTCGCTAAAGCCAGTCTACATATGAATGTACTGCGCACTTTAAAGAGCACCTTAGAAATCACCAACAAGAAGGTTAAGCACGAACTCTACGGTATCACAGTGGCAGGTGTATTCCTCGCCGAGGTTAGTTATGCTTGCTCCGCCGTTGAAAAAGCCTTAGGGGCCCTTGTCGGAGCCCCCGATTTTAAAGCCTACACTGACTACGCCACCGCTTTCGGCGCCCTTGCCGCCAACGTGGGTGCTACCTACGCTCCTGTAACAGCGGACTCCGCCGATCCCGATCCCACCTTTGTTGCCGCCTACTGCGCCGCCGCAGGCGACCTCTTGGCTAGGCCAATTGCCGCACTTGCCGCCGCCAAGCTTGCCTACGCCATTGTAGTCGCCAATAAGGAAGCCACTGCCGTGTGGCCAATATCGGTCACCGGCGACACCATCACCTGGCAAGGCCCGCTGACCAACCAGGCGTATGACCTCTACCTGGACTGCCCCGAGTCCGAGCGCGGCAAAGAAGCCCTGACCGTGGGCCATGTCGGCGCCTTGGGAGTCACCCAGTTCTGGCACGACCCCAAGCCTGTCACCTTCACCCCACCCAAAGCGCTCAAGGTGCAGACGGATGTCAGCTACCTCTGCGAAGACTACGGCAATACCAGCCGCTCCGAACTGTTTGACACCACCGGCCACGGTGAAGCCGGGGTGGACCCACGCACGGGGCTGTTCCACGCCCATTACCCGGTGGCCAGCTTGCAGGGGCTGCAAGGCCAGGGCCCAGCGGTCGATCTGACCTTGCATTACTCGGCGCTGCGCGCCAATGAGGCGGGGCTTGGCGATGGCTGGGCCTGGCGGTTTTCCAGCGTGGACGTGCGCGACCGGCTACTGACCCTGGCCGATGGCGCCCAGATCAAGTTCAACGAAGCGCAATGGAAGGACCTGGGCGCTGAAAAGGCGATCAAGCTGGCCTCATGCGTAGTGCGCAGTAATAAGGATTACAGTGAGTTCACCCTCGACCTGCCCAGCGGCCGTCAGGAAAAACTGAAAAAGCCAGCAGCCGAGGGCAGTGACGAGGAAGAGCCGAACAAGGAACTCCATGGCCTGCTACTGAAAACGTTGAAAGCCATCCGGGACAAGTCCAGGCCGGATTTTCCCGCGCTGCCGGATAAATGGCAGCAGTGGATCGCATGGAAGGCCGTGCCTCATTACTACTACATCGCTGCGAAACTCGATTACGACCGAGCGGTCAACGCATGGGAAGGCGAGAAAGCCATTATTGAGCTGAAAAAGCGCATTGCCGATCTCGAGCTCGAACTCGCACGACTGGAGCCGTTCGTGTTGCTGGTGCCGTCGAGCATCGAATCGCCCTACGGCGAAAAGTTGACGTTGGAGTGGAGGCGCGAAAAAGGCCAGTTCCTGCTGTTGACGGTCAAAAGCGGGGAAGAGGCCCTGTTCACGGCCGAGTACGAGACGCCACAGGGCAAGGCTGCGAAGGTGAACATGCAGGTCTGGCCGCAGAGCAATACCGAGCAATACGAGGTCAGGCTGGAGCTCAAGGATTACCTGCTCCGCACGCTCAAGCGTGTGGTGAAAAACAAGGGCCAGGACGTCGTGCTGCAGCAGGTCGATTGCGATTATGACGACGACTACACCCTGGACCGGGTGCTGTGTGGCCTGCGGGAACTTGACGGCTCGGTGGAATGCGTAAGGTACCAGCCGTGGCAACCGAAGAATGAAGCGCAGAAAAACGGGCGCCCTGGCCTGCCTCGGGTGGCGATACACACCTTGGTGCCAGGCGATGGGCAACAGAACCAGGTGGCGACCTATCACTACGAGGGGGACTTCCTACAGACCGACCAGAGGATCGTTACCGTCGAGTACGAATACGGCCCGCATGGATCAAGGGAGCAACACTTGCTGGTGCAAGGTAACGTCAAGCACAGCGGTCGCTCAGAGCGTTTCGAACTGCTGCGCGGGGTCGCCTCGAAGCAGGGGCATTGGCTGGCCTTCGCTACCCGGCAAGACGAAAAGAAAAGCAGCAAACAAAGGGTAACCAAGTGCTACCGCTACACGGGGGCGGGCGATGAGTTTGCCGAATTGCTTCATGCCATCGAAGCCGGTGCCGGAAGCGAAGACATTAAGGTAAAGGATGGGGCAGCGCTGGTCGAAAGGCAGCGCGAACTGCTCAAATGGTTCTTCAGTAAAACCGACGATCACCACCGACCGAAAATCGCCGCGTGCATCACTCGGCT
>Ga0160449_1001342_pt1 | contig 12160 bp, 10 predicted proteins | sample HID1975I_E1MG_FD_108216 | JGI IMG/M metagenome (GOLD analysis project Ga0160449, IMG submission 108216) | Enriched soil microbial communities from UW Madison campus, WI, USA - HID1975I_E1 MG | ecosystem: Environmental > Terrestrial > Soil > Unclassified | place: USA: Madison, Wisconsin...
AGCCGGGGCAGGCCAACACCACGCTGGCGTGCAATGCGGTGGGCATGGCCCATGACTGCCTGTCACTGACGCTGGAAATGCCCTTCAAGGACCATGACGATGCACCCAATGCCGTTACCGGGTGGTCAGGGGCGCGGTCGAAGGCACTGGCAGGGGCAGTGTTGGAGACATTGCTGAAGATGGCTGACGATCTGCGCTGACCTTCAAGGCCCCTTCGCGGGCTTGCCCGCGAAGAGGCAGGTTCAGTAGAACGCTAAAACTGCACGTCCAGCGTCACACTGTCGGTATAGCTCGCCGCCGGCGGTGTGGCCTGGTCGGTGTACACCTTGGCGTTGTAGTTGAACACCTGGCTGCCTGTCCCCGTACCCACCCCTGGGTTGATATCGGCATCACTGCTCGAACGCCGGGCACCGGTGACCGAGCCCCAGCGCACTGTACTGGCGCTCTTGAAGATATCGTAGGCCAGGTAGTTGTTGGCCGCCGACTTCATCCTGCGCCGCCCACCCGACACGTTCTGCCCGTCATCCAGCCCCACCGTGTAGCTGGTGCCCTTGGTACATGACAGGCTCACGCCTTGGTTCACCGTGGCAAACCCCGACACCACCGGCGCACTGCCGAAACTGATGGTGGGTGTGGTGATCTGGCAGTCGTTGCTCACCGTCAGGCTGACCGTGAGAAACTGAGTGCCGGAACTGTTATCTCGGCCGATGCACAAACCGCCAATGCCTATCCCATCGCAGTAGTTCCAGGCCCAGTTGACGCTCAGCGTCTCCTGGTAAAGCCCTGCCGCGACGTTACTGTTGAGCTGCGTGCGCATGTAGATCGGCACCGCCTTGGGTGTACCGTTGAGCAACCCGAGCAGGTCAAGAATGCCGTTGCGGGCAAAATCGAAGGCCACGCCACGGGTGATCGGGTAGTTGGTGCTGCTGTCGGCATACAGCGTGTAGGGGATGACGTCACCGGTGGGGCCGACCAAACCTCCGGTAGCCGGCAGAATGGTCGCTTTGAAGGTATCGCCACTGCCGAGCACACTGAGCACCGAGCCGTTGCACTGCAACCCCGAATTGCTGCTGAAGGCGGTCTGTACCGTGCTACGTACCAGCGTCGAGCTGATGGTGCCAAACGCTGCGGGCGAGGTTGGCACCGACAAACACTTGCCCCACGCCGCACCTGCCGGCAGCAGCAGCGCGCACGCCCACAACCCTCGCTGCCAGGCCTTCATCGGCACACCAATGGTCCGATCAAGGGAACAGAACCTGCGCCTTCAGGCAGGTCGAATTCGACTTGGCACTGCCCTCCGCCCTCCAGCGCCACCTGCAGCCGGTTGTGCGGCGAGAGGTTCTCCAGGTAGACCAACCCATCCCAGCCAACCACCGCCTGGCTGCCACTTTCCTCGTGGGTCACTCGGCTGCCGAGCTTGATCACCTGCTGACTAGCGTCCACCAACTCGATACTCGCCGCCAGCACGCGCCTGAGCGGGAACTCCAGCAAGTAGCCGCTGCCACGACGCACCGCCACACGCTGCTCCACTTCGGGTGCCAGGATGTCGGGCGGCAGGTCCATCGGGTCGATCTCATACTTGCCCCGGTAGTAACCGCTGCTGTACGGCACCAACAAATGGCCGCTGCTGTCGGTGCGGCCGATCTGCTGGTTCTCGTAGCGCACCGGCACATCGGCGTAGCCGTTGGTGCTGACGACCACGAAGGCGTCGTCGATGCGGTTGGCGGCGAACACCCCGGCGTCCATCCAGACCAGCGAGCCGCTGGCGTCTGCCCAACGGGTCATCTCGCCACTGCTGCCGTATACACCGGCCTGCAACTGCACGGACTGCAGGCGCCAGGTGACATCGGCTTGGCGATAGGCATCGCGGTTGCCACCGGTGGCATACCCCAGGTTGTACCCGACACCGCCGCCCACCGGCACCGCCCGGCTGTAGTTGACCCGCTGCAGGTCCTCGCCTTCCTTGCTGCGTTCTGCGCTTAACGCCAGGGTACCGTTAAGGTCGAACGGCATGACCAGTTGCGCCTGCACGGCCCACTGGCTGTCACCGATTTCGCGGTTGGCAGACAGGTAGATGCTGCTGTTACCCCACAGCGGCTTGCTCCAGCTCAGGTTGATCAGGCGCGTGCGCGAAGCGTCTGCGGCGCGTACGTCAAAATAGCCAGCGCCGAGGCTGCCATATTCATTGAGGTTGAGGCTGACGGTGACCTGCTCGCTGCGTTGGCTCAACTGCATGTCCGGGCTGTCGACCCGCGACAGGTCGGCGTAGTCGCCATGGCGCTGCAGGCGCTGGTAGCTGAAGCCGATGCGCTGGCTGTTGTACTGGTAGCCAAGGGCGACCTGATGGCCCTTCTCGCCGTCGAACTGGCTCTGTGCCAAGGCCGCATTCAGCACCCCGAAGTTGCCCAGGCGCATGTTGCCACCCAAGCCGCCCAGCACCAGTGACTCGGCGGTTTCGAGGTGGCTCTCTAGGGTAAAGCTGTCGCTGAGGCCATAGCGCAAGCTCCCCGAGGCGACCCCTGGCCCGTAACTGAAATCGCGCACTGCATAATCGCGGCGCAGGCTACCGGCAGCCACCGAGAAGTCCGACAGGCCTTTTTGCAGCAGGCTGCTGGTGACATAGAACGGCAGCGTGGTCGACACCTGCCGGCCGAGGGCGTCGGTGGTTACCACCACCGCCTCGCCTGCACCGTTGATGAACGGCACGTTGGTCAGGGTGTACGGGCCGGGCTGCAGCTCGGTGGTGCTGGACTTGTAGCCGTTGATGAACAGGTCCAGCGAAGTCGGTACCGCCGCCTCTCCGGCGAATGCGGGCAGCGGGTAGGTCACCAGGTCCGGACGGGCCGCGAAATCGCGCGACAGTTGCAGGCCGCCGACCCGCACCGCGCTGGTCCAGGGCAAGGCACCGGTGACGAAATCACCGGCTTCGTAGCTGAGCAGCCGTTGTTCATCCGTGAAGCGCCAGGTGCTGTCGTAACGCAGGAAGCCCTGGCGCGACTGGTCGGCCTGGGCGCCATTGAACGACTGGCGCCACTGGCCGGTACTGGAGAACGTCCCCCAGCTGTCGAACAGGCGCAGTTCGTTCCAGGCTGCCAGGTAGGTGCCACCCTCATCGGTGTCATTCAGGTACAGGTCGTAGTTGAACAAGGCGCCGAAACTGCTGCGCGCATCGCTGGCCGGGTACAGGTTGCGATCGCCCACCTGTTGGTCCGGCAACCAGGCCGGCGGCACCTGCAGTAGCAGGCGCTGGTTCTGGCTGTCGTAGTCGGCGTGCAGGCCTGGCACGGCATCCAGTGCCACCTCGCCCTGGGGGTCGCCCGGCAGGCTGATGCCGGCCGCGCGCAGCACATCACTGCCCAGAAACAGTTGCCCGGCCCGTTGCTGCACGGGCACCAGTTCAGCCCTGGGCATCTGGTTCACCAGCAGGTCGAGGTACAGCGTGGCGTCGGCGATGGCGGACATCTCCGTGGGTGGTGGCGGCAGGTCGTCGGCCAGCGCCAGGCAGGGGCCGAACAGGGCCAGCCCCAGGCACCAGCGGCGCGGCGTCGCCGACAGCCATTTCACACACGGTTTCCGACCATTGCCGGGTCCTCCCTGGCCCCTGCCCTTCATTCAGCCGCAGGCTCATTGACCTTGGCGGATGGCATCCGCCACGTTCTGGCCATTGACCCGCCCTTTCAGCACACTGCCGGCGCTCGGCGCCAGCGGCGCCGGCCAACGCATGCTGGCACCGGGCAATACATAGCCCAGCAGGCCTTCGGCCAACGGTTTGCTCTGGCTGCCTTGCTGCACCACCACATCGGTCAGGCGCGCATGCACCGGGCCGGTGTTGCGCAGCTCGACGTAGGGTTTGCCCTGCACGGTCACTGCGTGCCAGCTCAATTGCGGCTTGCCCACCCCTTCGGCATTACGTTTGCCTTCAGGGTCGGCCTTGCCCCACAACCCTTCGCCGTAGACGAACAGCGGCACCGAATAACGCATCTGCAGGCGGATCGCGGCCGTAGCGCCCTGGCTGGCGTTGTCTGCCGGGACTGCTGGGGGGATTTCGTCGATGATGATGCGATAGGCCTGCTCTTGGCCGGCGGGCGAACTGCCGGTGCGGGTCAGGCGGATCAACTGCTTTTGCCCCGGGGCGATATTGGCCACGGGCGGGCTGCCAATGATGTCGCGCTGTGCCTGAAACTGCTCCTGGTAATCACCCTGGCGCCAGGCGAACACCCGCACCTGCAGGTTCGCCGGCGCAGTGCCGCGGTTTTCCAGCCACAGTGCGCCGGCCTTCTGGTCAGCCTCCAGCACCGGGTCAATCGGCCAGATCAGCACCGAGGTGGCTGCCCCCGCCGGCAGGCTTGCCAGCAGCGATAACCCGATCAAACCACGCGCCCACTTCGCGCCTGCCCACATGCCACTCTCCTTAGACTGCTGTCATGGGTGCTGGCCGTTTCACCAGGTCACCGTCACTTGCACTACATCGGTGTAGGTCCCTGCCGGCAGCGTGCCGGTCAACTGGGTTCTGCCGTACACCGGCAATTTGATTGACGTGGGGTCGGTGTAACTGACCGCCACGCTCTGGCCAATGCCGAAGGCTTGGCTGTACGCCGCGTCGCGGTACAACTGGTAGGCCAACACTTGCGTACCGCCCGTACGCTTGAGGTTGCGTGTGCCACTGGCGTTGTTCTGGCCGCCGTCCAGGCTCATGTTCAGGGTTACCCCGGGTGTGCACTGAAACGTCACGCTGGCGCCCCCCAGCGAGGTGCTCAGGGTGCCACTGGCCAGCGCCGACTGGGTGCCGAAGTCGAGCGTCCCATAGTTGCTCACACCACCGACCACCAGGCAACCGGCGACGATCTGCGCATTCACCTGGAACGTGCTGGTGGGCACCGCCCCCAGGGGCGTGGCCAGCAGCACACTGATACCCGTGATGCCACTTGCCAGCCAACCGCGCATGGCTCAGAAGGTCAGCTCGACGGCCACCGTGTCGGTGTACACCCCCGCTGGCAGGCCCGCCTTGCCGCGTGCCTGGCCATACAGGTTGACGGTCTGGGCCACGCCGGTACTGGTCGGCAAGGTGATGGTGGCGTCAATGACCAGAACCTGGGTGCGCCCGGTATCGGTGTAGAAGTCGTAGGGCACGAAGTTGCCGGCGCCATCGGCGAGTGCACGCGTGCCGCCGCTGGACTGGCCATCGTGGCTACCGGCCCGCACACGGATCGCCGGGATGCTGCCCGCCGAACACAGGATGCTCAGGGCGCTACCCGTGCCGCCAAGCACCTGGGCGTTGGCAGTACCGAACAGGGCATCCTGGGTGCCGAAGTTGAGGGTACCGAAGTTCAACCCTGAGCTCGCGGAACTGCCATTGACCTGGCAGGCCGCGATCAGTGTCAGCGTCGAGGTGATGTTACCGGTCACCGTGGCGGCCTGGGCCTGGGAAGCCAAGGCCAAACCGAGGCCGGCGAGGATGCAGTGGGTGAGGTTCGTGCGCATCGGAGTCTCCTTGCGTGGTTACCAGTCCAGGGTCACTCTCAGGGTGTCGCGGTACAGCCCGGCAGGCAGCGCGCGCGGTTGCGCCACTACCACGCCGTAGATCGGAATCGGTATCTGCTGGGTGCTGCTGATGGTGAAGGCGCGGGCCTGGCCGATGCCGTAGCGGCTGTTGCCACCCGGGTCCACCGCCAGTTGATAAGGGATCAGTTCACGGCCGTTGCTCAGGCGCCGTACGCCGTCATTGCCATTCAGGCCGCCGTTGATCCGCACGTTGAAGGCCCTGACCTCGGGCGTGCAACTGATCTGCAAGCTGCCCTCGCCGGCCACTTCGTCGACCCGGCTGCGCAGTGGCTGGTCCCAATTCGGGCCACGTTCACCGAAGTCCATCAGGCCAGGGTTGCCCAGGGTTGCAGGCTGGTCGGTGCCGCTGCTGATCTGGCAGGCCGCACTGATCACCAGCCGCGCCTGGATGAACCCGGTGGTGGTGCCATGGGCCGCACCACCGGGCAACAGCAGCGGGCCGAGGGTAAGCAGCAGGATCGAGGTGCGGTTCATGGCGTCGCATCCTTGTGCATGGTGGCGTCCTTACCAGGTGACCGTGATCTTGAGCAGGTCGCCATACAGGCCTGCCTGTGGTACCCAGGCCAGTTTGTCGATGCGGGCATAGAGTGGCAGTTCGATCGAACCGCTGCTCGGCACCCGCGCCGAGTGCGCGACATCGACCGCCAACGGCTCGCGCCAGGCGGGGTCGCGGTACAAGCGATAAGGAATAGGCCGGGCCTTGCTGTCGTCGTTGGCCAGAAAGCGCAGTTCACCTGCGCCACCGTGCTGGCCGCCATCGACCCGCACCTGATAGGGCGTGTCGGGGTTGCATTCCAGGCGTGGCGGCCGCTGGCTGTGCAGTACACCGCTCAAGGGCGCGCCTGGGCCATCGAGCCGCGCGGCACTGCCCAGGTCGATCAGGCCCAGCGCTTGTGCCCCGGCCTCTCGCGTCTGGTTGACCAGCATGCAGCCTCGCTGCACCAGGATCCGCACTTCAACGAGAAAGTCCGTCGCTACGGCACTGCCGCTCAACAACAGGCCAAACAACGCGGCCAAAAAGCGTTCCGTCACTTTATAATCCTTATCGCTGTGTGCTGACGCTTTGCATTGAAGCTGTGTACCCATTGGAGCGTAGCAGCGGGGTGCAATAGCAGTGATGGCTTCAAGCCATTTTTTTGTATTAGCGATAAAGCGATAGCGGGCGTTCGCGGCCACCGCGAAAAAATCTTCGATGCCACCGAACCCCTTGTCGCACAGTGCCTCCAATGGCCATGAGCCGGCAAATCAGCCGACATTCTGGTACGGTGCATGTCAACCATCGTCCTGCACCAGACACGTGACCGCTGTATGGGCGGGCATGACAGGAGCGTTTTCATTGATAACTGCAGACAACCCCCTCGCCGAGGCCGTAGAGCGCTGTGCCCAGGAGCCGATCCAGGTGCCGGGCAGCATCCAGCCCCACGGGTTTCTGCTGGTGCTGGACGAGACCGACCTGCACATCCTCCAGGCCAGCGAAAACGCCGAGCACTGGCTAGGCCTGCCCGCCAGGGAGCTGCTGGGCTGCGCCTTGGCCGAGCTGGTCGGTGACGGCTTCGATATGCGCGCGCACCTTGCACGCCTGCCCGACGACGAGGCCTTTCCGTTTCATATCGGCGACGTGTGCCTGCGCCCGGGTGCGCCCTGGCGCGACAAGCTGCGCGTGCTGGCCCACCGTCACGACCAGGTGCTGATCGTCGAGTTCGAGCCCGTGCGCTTGCCGGCCGACCTGGCTGAGCAAGGTGATTACTACCCACTGGTGCGCAGCTTCGTCGGCAACCTGCACATGGCCGCCAGCCTTGAAGACCTGCTGCAGCAGTCGGTGGAACAGCTTAAGCGCATCACCGGGTTCGGCCGCGTCAAGGCGTACCGGTTCGACAGCGAAGGCAACGGCCAGGTGCTGGCCGAGGTGGCCGACCCCGGCTACCCCAGCTACCTGGGCCTGTGCTTCCCCGCCTCGGACATCCCGCGCCAGGCGCGCGAACTGTATCGGGTCAACCGCATCCGCGTGATCGAAGACGCCAACTACCAGCCCTCCACGCTGGTACCCGCCGCCAACCCCCGCACCGGCAAGGCGCTGGACATGAGTTTCGCCGCGCTGCGCAGCGTGTCGCCGGTGCACCTGCAATACATGCGCAACATGGGCACGCTGGCCTCGATGTCGCTGTCGATCGTGGTCGACGGGCAACTGTGGGGGCTGGTGTCCTGCCACCATGACCAGCCACGCCCGGTGGACCTGCGTACCCGTACCGCCTGTGAGCTGCTGGCCAGCGTGTTGTCGCTGCAGATCGAGTCGCGTGAATCCCACGCCAGCACGCGTACGCTGCTCGACCTGCGCCAGCACATCGTGCGGATGATCTCGTCAATGGCCGATCACGACAGCGTCAGTGAGGGCCTGCGCGACCTGCCCGATGTGCTGCTGGAGTTCGCCGGAGCCAGCGGCGCCGCAGTGATCTCCGCCGACCGTTGTGACCTAATCGGCAAGACGCCACCGCAGGCGCAAGTCACGGCGCTGGTGCACTGGTTGGCCCAGCGCGGTGAGGACACGGTCTTTCACAGCGACAACGTACGCCGCGACATCGACGAGCTGCCTGAACTGGCAGACCATGTCGGCGGTGTGCTGGCAGTGGCCATCTCTCAAATCCACTCGCACTACCTGCTGTGGTTCCGCCCCGAGCAGGTGCGCACGGTCAACTGGGCCGGGCAGCCAAGTAAACAGGTCGGCCCGCAAGGCCAACTCGACCCACGGCACAGCTTTGAAAGCTGGCAGGAAGAAGTACGCGGCTTTTGCCAAGCCTGGGACCCGTTGATCGTCGAAGGCGTGGTGGAGCTGCGCACTGCCGTGCTCGGCATCGTCCTGCGCAAGGCCGAAGAGCTGGCACAACTGGCCGGCGAACTGCGCCGCTCGAACAAAGAACTCGAAGCCTTTTCCTACAGCGTGTCCCACGACCTGCGTGCGCCCTTGCGGCACATTGCTGGGTACACCGAGTTGCTCGGCGAAATCGAAGGCCAAGGCCTGAGCGAGCGCGGCCGGCGTTTCTTGCAGCACATTGGCGAAGCCGCGCAGTTCGCTGGCAGCCTGGTGGACAACCTGCTGAATTTCTCGCAAATGGGCCGCTCGGCCCTGCGCCTGTCGGATGTCGACCTCAATGCCCTGGTCGACGCCATACGCGCCGAGCTGGCACCGGACTACCAGGGGCGCGAAATTGTCTGGGACATCGCCCCCCTGCCCAAGGTGATCGCTGACCCGGCGTTCATCAACCTGGCGCTGCAAAACCTGATTGGCAACGCCATCAAATACACCCGCGGTCGCGACCCTGCGCGCATCGAGATCCGCGCCCAGGAGCACACAGACGAGGTCGAGGTGTGCATCCGCGATAACGGCGTAGGCTTCGACATGGCCTACGCCAACAAGCTGTTCGGCGTGTTCCAGCGCCTGCACCGCATGGAAGACTTCGAAGGCACCGGGATAGGCCTGGCAAGTGTACGCCGCATCATTGAGCGCCATGACGGCCGTGTCTGGGCCGAAGGCCAGATCGACCAGGGCGCCAGTTTCCATTTCACCCTCCCGCGCCCCGCCGCAACTACATGAGGCCCCTGTACCATCATGCTCAAACCTATCCTGCTGGTAGAAGACAACCCCCGGGACCTGGAGCTGACGCTGCTGGCGCTGGAGCGCAGCCAGTTGGCCAACGAAGTCATCGTGCTGCGTGACGGCGCCGATGCGCTCGACTACCTGTTGCGCCGCAATGCCTATGCCGAACGCGACGGTGGCAACCCCGCCGTGCTGCTGCTGGACCTGAAACTGCCCAAAGTCGATGGCCTGGAAGTGCTCAAGGAAGTTCGCACCACCCCTGACCTGCGCAGCATCCCGACCGTGATGCTGACCTCGTCGCGGGAGGAGCCCGACCTGTTGCGCGCCTACGAATTGGGGGTCAATGCCTACGTGGTCAAGCCCGTGGAATTCAAGGAATTCGTCGCCGCCATCTCCGACCTCGGGGTGTTCTGGGCCGTGCTCAACGAACCGCCACCCGGCTCGCTGCGCCTAAACCGCCGCGGCAGCAACTGAGGCCAACGCGAAGATGCTGCCAACGCCGCTGAAACTCTTGATGGTCGAAGACAGCTCGATGGACGCCGAGCTGACCCTGCTGCGCCTGGAGCGTAGCGGGCTGCACGTTCAGTCGCAGTTGGTGTTCGATCATGTCGGCGTCGAACACGCCCTGCGTGAGAGCCACTACGACCTGATCCTTTGCGACTGTGTGCTGCCTGGCTCGTCCGGTACCGACGTGCTGGCCATCGCCCAGCGCCTGGCGCCAGACACCCCGTTCATCTTCCTCTCCGGCATCTACGGTGAAGAGCACGCGGTGGAGATGATCCGCCTGGGTGCCACCGACTATGTACTGAAAAAAAACCTGCCGCTGCTGCCAAAGGCCGTGCGCCGGGCGTTGACCGAAGTGCAGGAACGCCAGCGTCGGCGCCGCGCCGAAGAAGCGCTGGCGGATGTCGAGGCGCGCGCCCGCATCGCCATCGACGCCGCCGGCATGGGCACTTGGGACCTGCGCCCACAGGAAGGCCTGTTGCTGTGGGACGACCGCTGCAAGACCTTGTTCGGGCTGCCCACCAGCACCGAAATGACCCTGGACGTGTTCTTCGCCGGTATCTACCCCGAAGACCTGGCCATGGTCCGCGACGCCGTGGAGCATGCCATGCGCCCCGAGAGCGGCGGCCACTACCGGGTCGAGTTCCGCATCGCGCAACCCCACGGCCTGGAACCCCGCTGGCTGCTCAGCAGCGGCCAGAGCCAGTTCGTCGATGACCAGTGCGTGCGCTTTTCTGGCGTGCTGCAGGACATTCACACCCAACGCCAGGCCACCCTCGCCCTCAAGCAACTGAACGAGATGCTCGGCGAACGGGTCGAGCGCCGTACCCGTGAACGCGACCGCGCCTGGGAGCTGTCGCAAGACTTGTTGGCGGTGCTGAACAAAGACCTCACACCGGTCGCCCTCAACCCAGCCTGGGAAGCCAGCCTGGGCCTTTCGCGCGAACGCCTGAGCCAGACGTCACTGTTGCACCTGCTGCCCGAGCCCGATCAGGAGCTTTTCCTCACGGAACTGGCCGCCCTCGCCCACGGCCGCACCAGCGCGCGCTTTGTCGGCCGCATCCTGCATGCCGGCGGCCAGCAGCGCTGGCTATCTTGGGTGGTGGTACCCGAAGACACCCTGCTGTATGTGGTGGCCCGCGACATCACCAGCGAGCGTGAGTCCGCCCTGGGGCTGGCCGAGGCCAACACCCGCCTGCGTGAACAAATCACCGAACGCGAGCGTATCGAGGCCGCGCTGCAACAAATGCAGCGTCTGGAAGCGGTCGGCCAGCTGACCGCGGGTGTGGCGCACGACTTCAACAACCTGCTGACGGTGATCCTCACCGGTGCCAGCTTCCTTGAAAGAGACCTCAACAAGGCCGACCTGGACAAAGCGCGTACCCGCCTCACACACATCCGCGAAGCAGGCGAACGCGGTGCAAAGTTGACCTCGCAGTTGCTGGCCTTCTCCCGGCGCCAGCGCCTGGAGCCCGTGCCGCTGAACCTGAACCGGACGCTGGCCGGCCTTGAAGAACTGCTGCGCCGCACCCTGGGCGGTAACGTGTCGGTGCGCCTGGACCTGGACCCGCACCTGTGGCAGGCACTGACCGACCCGACCCAGACCGAGATGATCATCCTCAACCTGGCGATCAATGCCCGCGACGCCATGCCCGACGGCGGCCAACTGACCCTCTACACCCGCAACACCCACATCGAGGCCCGCCCCCAGCGCCCGGAAGACCCAGACCCCGGCGAGTACGTGATGCTGAGCATCCGCGATACCGGCTGCGGCATGAGCGAAGACGTGCTGGCCAAAGTGTTCGAGCCGTTTTTCACCACCAAGGACATCGGCAAGGGTTCGGGGCTTGGCCTGGCCCAGGTGTTTGGCTTCGCCAAGCAGTCGGGCGGCGGCATCGATATCGCCTCGGAGCCGGGCAGCGGTACGCGGGTGGTGCTTCACCTTCCCCGCGGCGATGCAAGCGCAGTAGAGGATCAGGCCTACCATCCCGCCGCCGAGGATTTCGGCCGCCCTTCCGAGACGATCCTGGTGGTCGAGGACGATGACGACGTGCGCCGCTACGCCGTGGGCGCACTCTGCGATCTCGGCTACCGCGTGCTGGAGGCGGCCGACGGCTTTGCCGCGCTCGACTTGCTGCGCGGGCGCGATCGACCCGTGGACCTGCTGGTGACCGACGTGGTGATGCCGCGCATGTCGGGCAGCGAACTGGCGCAGTCCGCCCACGAGATCGTGCCCGGTCTCGGCGTTCTCTACACCTCGGGATACCCTCACGACGCGATCATGCACGAAGGGCGGCTGGGCGAGGGTGTGGAACTGCTCTCCAAGCCGTTCACCATGCAGGCGCTGGCCGCGAAAGTGCGTGAACTGCTGGACCGCTGAGCGCCCTCAGCGCCGTAAGGTTCCGGCTGGCGACGCTCCTGCCCGCTTGGTCTTTCCCTCGGGAGCATCGATGCCCATCGCGGGTTGATTTCGGCAACCTCATGGGAGAACTGCAATGACCA
>Ga0160449_1001344_pt1 | contig 12146 bp, 13 predicted proteins | sample HID1975I_E1MG_FD_108216 | JGI IMG/M metagenome (GOLD analysis project Ga0160449, IMG submission 108216) | Enriched soil microbial communities from UW Madison campus, WI, USA - HID1975I_E1 MG | ecosystem: Environmental > Terrestrial > Soil > Unclassified | place: USA: Madison, Wisconsin...
GGCATGGGCGACATACGCGGCGCCATGCTGGGCGGTCTGTTCCTGGGATTCGCCGAGGTGCTGTCGGTGGCCTATATCGGCTCCACCATGCGCGACGCGGTGGCTTTCGGCCTGCTGTTCCTGATCCTGCTGGTGCGCCCGCAAGGTCTGTTCGGCAAAGTGGTTCAACGCAAGGCTTAAAGAATGAGCGGATTCGAAAACTTCTGGGCCATCTACGGCAACCTGGTGCTCACGCTGGGCACCAACGCGTTGCTGGCCCTCTCCATCTGGCTGACCCTGGCCTGCGGCATGTTGGCCATGGCCAACGCCGCCTTCATGGGCATCGGGGCGTACGCCGCCGCGCTGCTCACCATGAACTACGACGCCCCGTTCACGGTCGCGCTTGCCGGGGGCATGGCCGCGCCCGCGCTGGTGGCGGCGTTGATCGGCTTGCCGACCTTGCGATTGTCAGGGGTCTATCTGGCCATGGCCACGCTGGGCTTCGGCGAAGTGGTGCGCGTCACCATCCTGAACACCGATTCCATCACCGGCGGCGCGCTGGGCCTGAACGGCATTCCGCAGCTGACGCAGTGGTGGCATGTGGTGCTGGCGGTGGTCATCGTCCTGTTCGTGCTGTGGCGCGTTCGCGCTTCCAAGATCGGACGCTCGTTCGACGCCATCCGTGGCGACGAAACGGCGGCTGGCCTGATGGGCATCGACGTGCGCGCCAACAAGATGCTGGCGTTCGTGGCCGGCGCGATGATCGCGGGCCTGGCCGGCGCCTTGAACGCGCACCTGACCTTCTTCATCGGCCCCAATGAATACGGCTTTGACCGTGGTGTTGAAATCCTGACCATGGCCATCCTGGGCGGCATCGGCGGCTTGGCCGGTCCCGTGCTGGGCAGCTTCATCATTACCGTGCTGCCGGAATTGCTGCGCGGTTTTGCGGATCTGCGCCTGGTCGCCAACGGAGTGATTCTGGTGGTGATTGTGTTGTTCCTGCCGCAAGGCATCTGGGATCCGGCGCGCTTCAAGCGCTGGATGCGTCACGGCCAGGGTGGCCAGGGAGGCAAGCGCCATGCTTGAGCTTTCCTCCGTCTCCAAGAGCTTTGGCGGCCTGCATGTGCTGCATGACGTCAGCCTGTCCGTGCCCGAAGGCTCCATCTTCGGCTTGATCGGTCCCAATGGCGCCGGCAAGACCACGGTGTTCAACCTGATCACCGGCCTGTTGCCGCCCAGCGGCGGCACCATCACGTTCCAGGGCCAAAGCGTTCTGGCCAAGAAGCCGCACAGCATCACGCGCATGGGCATTGCCCGTACGTTCCAGAACATTCGTCTCTTCAAAGAGATGACGCTGCTGGAAAACGTGGTGGTCGGCGCCTACCGGCACATGAACTACGGCTTTCCCAGCCTGCTGCTGGGCCTGCCGGGTTATCGCGAGCACGAAAAGCGCGCCCGCGAACGCGCGCATGAGCTGCTGACGTGGATGCGCCTGGATCACAAGGCCAATGATCTGGCCGACAACCTGTCCTACGGCGAACAGCGCCGCCTGGAGCTGGCGCGCGCGCTGGCCACCGAGCCCAAGCTGCTGTTGCTGGACGAGCCGGTTGCGGGCATGAACACCAACGAGCGCGCCGAACTCATGCGCGAGATCCTGGCGATTCGCGACCGCGGCTACACAATCCTGATGATCGAGCACGACATGCGCTTCGTCATGGGGCTGTGCGAACGCATCGCCGTGCTGAACTTCGGCAAGATCATCGCTTGCGGCGGCCCTGACGAAATCCGCAACAACGAGCAAGTCATCGAGGCCTATCTGGGCCGCGAAGACGACGAAGACACCGAACAAGTGGAGGCCGCCAAATGAGTCGCTGGGCTGCTCCCAAGACGAATACCGTAGCGCGTTGCGCGGAGGTTGCACAATGAGCGCGATGCTTGAAGTCCGCGGGCTCGAGGTCAACTACGGCCATATCGAAGCCGTCCGCGGCATCGACCTGGACCTGAACGCCAACGAGATCACCGCCTTGGTCGGCGCCAACGGCGCCGGCAAATCGACCACGCTGCTGGCCCTGTCGGGCCTGTTGCCCAAGGCACGCGGCCGCGTCCTGTTCGAAGGCGAAGACATCACCAATCTGGCACCCCATCAACTGGTGGCGCGCGGCATCGTGCAGGTGCCTGAGGGCCGGGCCATCCTGACCACCATGACGGTGCAGGAAAACCTGGAACTGGGCGCCTACCGCCGGGGCCTGAAGAACGTGGGTCCTGACCTGGAATACGTGTTCAACCTGTTTCCGCGCCTGAAGGAACGGATCACGGGTATCGCCGGCAACCTGTCCGGCGGCGAACAGCAGATGCTGGCCATCGGCCGGGCCTTGATGGCCAAGCCGCGCTTGCTGCTGCTGGACGAACCGTCGATGGGCCTGGCGCCGATCGTCGTGCAGGAAATCTTCCGTTCGCTGCGCGCCATCAACGCCGATGGCCTGACCCTGTTCCTGGTGGAGCAGAACGTGCGCCAGGCGCTGAAGATTGCCCAAAGCGGCTATGTGCTGGAAAACGGCGCGATGGCGCTGACTGGCACGGGCCGCGAATTGCTGGGCCATCCGCGGGTGCTGGAAGCGTATCTGGGCGCCTGACCGCGCCTCGCGTTCCGGGGTTTTGTCCCCGAATTTGCATGTGCGCTGGCTGCAACGTTGCTTGCGGCCAGCCGCTGCCTGAGTTCTTTTCGCTTGCCCAATCTTTGAGCAGCCGTGTTAGAATTTCAGGCTTTCCCTCATTTTGACCATTGCACGGGCGGGTAATAACGCTTAGGCGGGACGTCGATAAAGGCAAAACCAAAGGCAAAAACCCGAACCAAAATTCGTGGTTTCAGTTCATCAGGTTTTGCCCAGTTGGGGAAAGAACACTGGCTAGACGTTCTAGCCAGCAAGAACTTTTTATTCTTAGGAACCATCATGAAGACCTTTGTGGCCAAGCCGCATGAAGTCCAACGTGACTGGTTTGTGATCGACGCCAAGGGCAAAGTCCTCGGTCGTGTGGCCAGCGAAGTCGCACGTCGTCTGCGTGGCAAGCACAAACCTGAATTCACGCCGCACGTTGATACTGGCGATTACATCGTCATCATCAACGCTTCCGATATCGTCGTTACCGGTACCAAGGCGAAGGACAAGAAGTACTTCCGCCACACCACGTACCCGGGCGGTATCCGCGAAACGAACTTCGAGAAAATGCAAGAGCGTTTTCCCGGTCGCGCCATTCAGAAGGCCGTCAAGGGCATGCTGCCCAAGGGTCCTCTGGGCTACGCCATGATCAAGAAGCTGAAGGTCTATGCTGGTGCCGAGCACCCGCACACCGCCCAGCAGCCCAAGACGCTGGATATCTAAGGAAACGCCATGATCGGTAACTGGAATTACGGAACCGGCCGTCGCAAAACTTCGGTGGCTCGCGTTTTCATCAAGAAGGGCACGGGTAAGATCGTTGTCAACGGCAAGCCCGTCGACGATTTCTTCGCCCGCGAAACTGGTCGCATGATCGTGCGCCAACCGCTGGAACTGACCGGCCACCTGGAATCGTTCGACATCAAAGTCAACGTCCACGGCGGCGGTGAAACCGGCCAGGCTGGCGCAGTCCGTCACGGCATCACGCGTGCCCTGATCGACTACGACGCGACCCTGAAGCCCGCACTGTCGCAAGCTGGCTTTGTGACCCGCGATGCCCGTGAAGTCGAACGTAAGAAGGTCGGCTTCCGCAAGGCACGTCGTCGCAAGCAGTTCAGCAAGCGTTAATGTTGCTGCAAAAAACCCGCTTCGGCGGGTTTTTTGTTTTTGGGCGCTCGCGTCGGCGCAACCCTGTATTCTCCGGGCGATACAATCTGTTTTCGTCCTACGAAGAGTTCATACCTATCATGGCCCAAGCATCGAATACCCGTATCAAGGTTGGTATTGTCGGCGGCACCGGTTATACCGGCGTCGAGTTGCTGCGCTTGCTATCGCAGCATCCCAATGTGGAATTGACCGCCATCACGTCCCGCAAGGAAGATGGGTTGCCGGTTGCTGATATGTACCCGAACCTGCGAGGCCGCGTGAACCTGGCCTTCTCCGCGCCGGAAAAAGCGTCGCTGACGGACTGCGACGTGGTGTTCTTTGCCACGCCCCATGGCGTCGCGATGGCGCAAGCCCAGGAACTGATTGCCGCTGGCACCCGCGTCATCGACCTGGCCGCTGATTTCCGCTTGCAGGACATTCCCACGTTCGAACGCTGGTACAAGATCCCCCACACCTGCCCCGACATCCTGGCCGAATCCCAGTATGGCCTGGTGGAACTGAACCGCGAGGCCATCGCCAAGGCCCGTGTCATCGGCAACCCCGGTTGCTACCCGACCACGGTGCTGTTGGGCCTGGCCCCGCTGCTGGAAGGCGGCAAGTCGTTGGTGGATGCGCAAACGCTGATCGCCGATTGCAAATCCGGCGTGTCGGGTGCGGGCCGCAAGGCGGAAGTGGGCTCGCTGTTCTCGGAAGCGTCCGATAATTTCAAGGCTTATGGCGTGTCTGGCCATCGGCATCATCCGGAAATCGTTGCCCAGTTGGAGAAGATCTCCGGGGGCAAGGTCGGCCTGACGTTCGTGCCGCACCTGGTGCCGATGATCCGCGGCATGTTCTCCACCCTGTACGCTCGCATCCTGCCCGAGGCCCGTGATACGGACTTCCAGGCACTGTTTGAAGCGCGCTACGCCAATGAGCCGTTCGTTGACGTCATGCCGGCCGGTAGCCTGCCCGAAACCCGTTCGGTGCGCGCGTCGAACAACCTGCGCATTGCGCTCAGCCGTCCGGGCAATGGTGACCAATTGATCGTCATGGTCGTCCAGGACAACCTGGTCAAGGGTGCCGCCGGTCAAGCAGTGCAGAACATGAACTTGATGTTCGGCGTTGCCGAGTCCACGGGTCTGGACCAGGTGGCCATTCTGCCTTGAGGCTTTGCACGGGCTGGCGGCGTGTGTCGCCGGCCCCGCTCGCTTTATGCCAGTCGACTCCGCACCCCCCGGCCCGCAAACCCGCTCCCTGAGCGGGATGCTGCGCCTGCTTGCGGGGCTGATGATGGGCGTGTTGATAGGTGGCGCTGCCGGCTATGGCTACGCGCTGCGGCAAGCACGGCCACAAGACGCGATGGTAATCAGCAGGCAACAGGCTGAAGAGCAGGCCGAAGCCATGCGCCAGCAGGGTGCGCAGTTGCGCTATACCCAAGGCCAGTTGGATACGGCGGACGGCGAACTCGTCATCGAGCGCGCGGCACGCCAAGAGCTTGAAACCCAGCTACGCACCGCCCAGGCCGAGGTCGGCCGGGTGCGCGACCAATTGGCGTTCTACGAGCAGCTCTTACCCGCCGGGCCGGAGGGGTCCGTGGATATACGCGGTGTGCAGATCGACCGTGAAGGCGGTGGTTTGCGCTACAAAGTGCTGCTGATGCGCAGCGGCCGCAATGGCGGTGCTTCTTTCGCGGGCGCGTTGCGGTTCCAGGCCACGGGTGTGCTCAAGGGCGAGACCGTCACGGTGGAACTTGCCCCCATGCAGGTCAAGGCCGAAACCGGCCCGGTATCGGCCTCGGCTGCCGCCGAGTCGACGTCAGCAGCGTTGCTGGCCTTGCAGTTTGATCAGTACCAACGCAGCCAGGGCATCCTGGCGATCCCCGAGGGATTTGTCCCCGAAAGCGTGACCGTCAGCGTCCTGGAAGGCGAAACCGTCCGCGCCACGCGAAGTGTCAAACTCGAACTTTGAGTCTAGTCAAGCCCTGCGCTATAGTGACACCATGCGAGCGCCGTTGCCGCTCACCGAAATATGGCCGATCCGGCCAGGAGTGAACCATGAATGCAGTAACCGAAACCGTCGATCTTCAGGCCGCCCCGCCTGTGCCCCTGGTATTTACCGACTCGGCTGCCGCCAAAGTGAAGGATTTGTTGGCCGAAGAAGGCAACCCCGATCTGAAGCTGCGCGTCTTCGTCCAAGGTGGCGGCTGTTCGGGCTTTCAATACGGCTTCACGTTTGATGAAGTTGTGAACGAAGACGACACCGTGCTGGACAAGGCTGGCGTTCAACTGCTGGTTGACCCGATGAGCTTCCAATACCTGGTCGGTGCTGAAATCGACTACAAGGAAGACCTGGAAGGCGCCCAATTCGTCATCCGTAATCCCAACGCCAGCACCACCTGCGGCTGCGGTTCCTCGTTCTCGGTGTAATCACCCTGGCAGGAAAGTAAAAGCCCTTCGGCATGCCGAAGGGCTTTTTGCGTTGGCTCACGCGATGCACAGTACGCGATGTGCGCGTTTGGCGCTTAGCTTATTAAGGCGCTTAGGGCGCTTCAGAGCTCGTTATGCCGGATACAGCGCACCCAGGACCCGCGCGCCACGAGCCCCCGTCACCGCCGGCTGTCCGGCGGGCTTGCGTTGGACGAAGGCCTGCGCAAGCCATGCGAATGCCAGCGCCTCGACTTGCTGCGCCGGCACGCCGAGTACGTCGGTCGGGTGTACAGGGCGCTGCAGGCAATACGCCAGTTCCTGCATAAGGCCAGCGTTGCGGGCGCCACCTCCGCAGACAAAAACTTCTTGCGTGTGCGCGGCCGCCGCGTCGATGGCGTTGGCAACGGTTCGAGCCGTCAGGCGTTGCAACGTGGCCTGCACGTCCTGGGGCGCCGGCGTGGGGCCGTCAAAGGCCGCCAGGCGGTCATCCAGCCATTGCAGGTTGAACAGGTCGCGTCCGGTGGATTTGGGCGCCGGCAGGGCGAACCAGGGTTCGCTGGCAATCAACTGTTCAAGCAAGGGAGCCACGACCTTGCCCGTGCCAGCCCATCGGCCATCAGCGTCATAGGGCTGCCCCAGATGCCGTTGGCACCACGCATCCAGAAAGACATTGGCAGGCCCCGTATCGAAGCCTCGTACAGGCTGGTCAGGGGCGAGCAGAGTGACGTTGGCAATGCCGCCCAGATTCAGGACGGCGCGGCCTTGCGGCGCGCCGAAGATTGCGGCGTGAAAGGGTGGAACCAGCGGCGCGCCCTGGCCGCCCGCGGCCACGTCGCGGCTGCGGAAATCCGCCACCACGTCGATGCCGCTCAGCTCTGCAAGCAGTGCGGGTGCATTGAGTTGCACGGTGTAGCCGATGTCTGGGCGGTGCCTGACGGTCTGGCCGTGGGCGCCAATGGCGGTCACATCGCGGGCATGTCGCCCCGCGTCTTGCAGCAAGCCGGACACGGCTTGGGCATACAGCCTGGCCAGCGCATTGGCGGCAAGGCTGGCGCGCGCCAGTTCGTCGTCGCCAGACCGATTCAACGCCAAGAGCTCGCGTCGCAGATTTTCCGGCATGGGCAGGCTGGCGCTGGACAGCACCTGCGGCGCTTGCGTGTCGCCCAAGCGCACCAGCACGCCGTCCACGCCATCCACGCTGGTGCCGGACATCAAGCCGATATAGAGCGCCGCGCTGGCGGGCGATACAGGTACGGTGGAATTCACGGGCGCCTCGAAGAAAGAAAAAAGGCGGCCGGCAGAGTATGCGCGGGCCGCCTTTTGGGACGTCTGCTGTTGCGCGCCGTCTAGCGGCTGGCCACGTTGGTCAGCGCGTCGGGCAGCGTCTGCTGGAACTGCGTCAGCAGTTGGATCTGTTGCTTATAGGGCGCCACGGCCTGGTTGAACGCGCGGGCTTCCGCCGGTTCCAGGGCGCGGGCAACAGGCAGGTCGACCGACAGGGGATCGATGGGCACGTTGTTGACGCGGAACTCGTAATGCAGGTGCGGGCCGGTGGCCCAACCCGTGGATCCCACGTAACCCAGCAACTGGCCTTGCGAGATCTTGGAGCCCTTGGTGATGCCGGCGGCGATGCGGCTCTGGTGAGCGTACAGCGTCGAATATTGGCCGTGATGCTTCACGATGACCACGTTGCCGTAGCCGTTCTGCCAGCCCGAGAACTCAACCGTGCCGTCCGCCGTGGCGTGGATCGGCGTGCCCGAAGGCGCGGCGTAGTCCACGCCCTTGTGGCCCGTCCAGGTCTTGTGGATGGGGTGCATCCGCATGCCGAACGTGGAGCTGATGCGGCTGAACTTCAACGCGGTGCGCAGGAAGGCGCCGCGCAGGCTGGTGCCGTCAAAGTCGTAATACGAGCCCGACTTTTCGTCCGGGCTGAACCACACGGCGTTGTAGGTCTTGCCGCCGTTGATGAATTCCAGGGCCAGAACGCGGCCCGCGCCGGCGTAGCGGCCGTCGTGCGAACGGACTTCATACACCACGCGGAATTGGTCGCCCTGGCGCAGGTCGCGCAGGAAGTCGATCTTGGCGCTGAGAATGTCGGCCATCTGCATGGTGACCGAATCCGGGATACCGGCGCCGTCGGTCGCGCCGAAGAGCGACGACTTGATCGTGCCAACGGCCACCCGGGTCTGGCGGTCGGTGCTTTCGGTGACTTCCTCGGCCTTGTAGCTATCGCCCGACGGGGCAACATGCAGCATGCGCGTCACGACCTGGCCGTCAGACTCGTTGCCAGGCGTATGGATGTAGCGCAGCCAGACCAGATTGCCTTGTTCGTCCGTCGCGGCCTGTACCGAGCGGCCGGGATAAAGCTTGTATATGCTGCGGGCGCTGGCGTCGTGCGTCAGGAAGCTTTGCAGGTTGGGCGCGTCCAGCTCCAGCCGTTGCAGCACCGCCGAGAGCGTGTCGCCAGGGCGGATGCGCGTTTCGCTGATATACGGGGCCGCACTCGGCGTGCTGACTTCGACTTGCTCGGCGGTCAGCGGCAGAATGCTCTGGATAATGCGGGACGGGGGGAGTTCGGAGCGGTCGGGTTGCTGCACCATGCCCAAGGCGGCGGCGCCGGCAAACAAACCAATTGCGGTGACGAGAAGAGTGCGGCGGAAAAGTCCCGAGCGATGGGGCTTGGGCTCAACGGGCGCAAACAGGGCAGCAACTTTGCGCTTGATGCTACTCGCCAGTTCGTGGAGGCCACGATTCATCGTGAAGAAACCCTCTCAGGTGGCTGGGCTCGCAGGGTGCGTAACACGATCGGCCCCCGCGCGCCCGATATCCGGGGCAAGGGCTGGCGCTAGGCGCATCTTGTGAACAACGGGTGGTAGGCAGAACCGCAACTGCGTATAGATGGCAGTTGCGTATGATTGGGCGGTATCCTAGCTGATTCGGCTAGAATTTTCGATAGTTTTCGTCACTTTTTACACCTTTTTGTCGGCTGAAGCCGCTTTGGTCCCCCTGCCATGTCTCCCTCTGAAGCCCCTATTTCTCCTGAAGTCGAAGCCGATCTGCGTATAGCCAAGCGCGGCTGCGACGAATTGCTGGTTGAATCCGAGTTTGCTCGCAAGCTGGCCAAGAGCCGCGCGACCGGCGTGCCGCTGCGCATCAAGCTGGGGCTGGACCCCACCGCGCCGGACATCCACCTGGGCCATACGGTGGTGCTGAACAAGATGCGCCAATTGCAGGACCTGGGCCACAACGTCATTTTCCTGATTGGCGACTTCACCTCCACCATTGGCGACCCCAGCGGCCGCAACAGCACCCGCCCGCCGCTGACCCGCGAACAGATCGAGTCCAACGCCAAGACCTACTACGCGCAAGCCAGCCTGGTGCTGGATCCGGCACGCACCGAGATCCGTTACAACTCCGAATGGTGCGATCCCCTGGGCGCGCGCGGCATGATCCAGTTGGCCTCGCGCTATACGGTGGCCCGCATGATGGAACGTGAAGACTTCACCAAGCGGTTCAAGGGCGGCATCCCGATTTCGGTGCACGAATTCCTGTATCCCTTGATGCAGGGCTATGACTCCGTGGCGCTGAAGTCCGATCTGGAGCTGGGGGGCACCGATCAGAAATTCAACCTGCTGGTCGGGCGCGAGCTGCAAAAGGAATATGGCCAGGAGCCCCAGTGCATTTTGACGATGCCGCTGCTGGTGGGTACGGACGGCGTCGAGAAAATGTCCAAGTCCAAGGGCAACTACATCGGTATTTCGGAGTCGCCCGACTCGATGTTCGGCAAGCTCATGTCGATTTCCGACACGCTGATGTGGCGGTACTTTGAACTGCTGTCCTTCCGTTCGCTGGAAGACATTGCCGCCCTCAAGCAAGAGACGGATGGCGGTCGCAACCCCCGCGATGCGAAAGTCATGCTGGCTCAGGAAATCATCACCCGTTTCCATTCCGCCAAGGCCGCCGACGAGGCGCTGGCTTCCTTCGAGGCCCGTTTCCGCGATGGCGCCATTCCGGAAGACATGCCCGAAGTGAACATCGGCGGTGCACCGGTGGGCATCCTGAAGCTGCTGCGCGAAGCGGGTCTGGTCGCCTCTGGCTCGGAAGCGCAACGCAATGTGGAGCAGGGTGGCGTGCGCGTCAACGGCGACCGGGTTGAAGATAAATCGTTGCAATTGCCCGCTGGGACTTACGTCGTACAGGTGGGCAAGCGCAAGTTTGCGCGTGTTAACTTGAACCCATAATTGCGAAGTTGTGATACGCTGAGGGTACAGACAGAGGCAGGGACGCCTTTCTCGGCACTTCAAGGAGCACGACATGAAACTTTCGAGTTTGTCTTTTTCCGATCACGAGTCGATTTCGGAACGCTACGCGTTCGGCAAAATCGATGCGCAATCGCACGTCGCGCTGGCAGACAACAACAACCCGCAGTTTTCCTGGGACGATGTCCCGGCGGGAACGCAGTCGTTCGCGTTGATCTGCCATGACCCCGACGTGCCGTCGCGCCCCGATGATGTCAACCAGGAAGGCCGCGAAGTGCCGGCCGACTTGCCTCGTGTGGATTTCTTCCACTGGGTGCTGGTCGATCTGCCCGCCGACCTTCGCGAGATCGACGAAGGCGCCTTTTCCAACGGCATCACGCCGCGTGGCAAAGGCGGCCCGCTGGCGCCGATGGATGCGCGCCAGGGCATCAACTCGTATTCGTCATGGTTCGCCAATGACCACGACATGAGCGGCGACTACTTCGGCTACGACGGCCCGTGCCCGCCCTGGAACGATTCCATCGTGCACCGCTACATCTTCACGCTGTACGCGCTGGATGTGCCCAGCCTGAATCTGAACGGCTCTTTCACTGGCGAAGACGCATTGCGCGCCATGCAAAAGCACGTGTTGGCGCACGCTTCGGTCACGGGCACCTATACCCTCAACCCGAAACTTGCTCCCAAGCAGATCGGGGCGACATCGGCGTAATCCGCTACGCCAAATCAAAAAGGCCGCAATCGTTGCGGCCTTTTTTTATTTCCGGCTATCGCCGGCCTCAAACGGTGGATCGCTTCAGACGCAGCAGCGCTATGCCGAAGGCGACGAAGATTGAGCCGACCAGGCGGTTCAGCCACACGACGATGCGGGGACGCCGCAGCGCGTTGCGGGCGCGCCGGGCCAAGGCGCCATAGGTCAAGAGCGACACCAGAGACATCGCCATGAAGATGCCGGTCAGAACGAAGAACTGCGGCAGCAACGGCTCTTGTGCGTTCAGGAACTGGGGGAACAAGGCCGTGAAGAACAGGATGGGTTTCGGGTTCATGGCGGCGACGAAAGTGGCTTCCAGGTACAGGACGCCCGCGCGGCGTGGCGGCAGGTTGGCGGCCAAGGCTTCTGGCGGCGCAATGTGGGCGCGGCCCATCAGATGCCGCAGGCCCACATAGATCAGGTAAGCGGCGCCCGCCACCTTCAACGCCATGAACAGCATGGCGGACGATTGCAGCACCACCCCCAGCCCCAGCATGGCCGCGGCCGACAGTAGGAATAGCCCGGTCACGTTGCCCAGCGTGGAGGGCACCACGGCGCGCACGCCGCCTGCCGCGCCGTTGCGAATGGCGAGCATGGTGGCGGGGCCTGGGCTGATGACGCTGGCGGCAGCTACTAGCGAGTAGGTTATGAGTGTGGCGCTTTGCATGAAAGTTTCTCAAGTCGGGTTGAGAGCGGTTTTCGGGCGTCGCGCGATGGCGTGGTTTTCGCGCCCGTCCGCCGTATTTTGCTCGCCTTCGGCGCATTTTGGCGGCAATTGATTCCGCTTGACGGGGTAAACTACAAGAATTCTTCGGGTTTACCCCCGACACTGCTTTCTCCTCTCTTACCGCCTCAGGAATCCCCCGTCATGTTTGACCGCAACCTCACCTTGTCCAAGGCTGACCCGGACGTTTGGGCCGCCATCCAGAAGGAA
>Ga0160449_1001352_pt1 | contig 12048 bp, 9 predicted proteins | sample HID1975I_E1MG_FD_108216 | JGI IMG/M metagenome (GOLD analysis project Ga0160449, IMG submission 108216) | Enriched soil microbial communities from UW Madison campus, WI, USA - HID1975I_E1 MG | ecosystem: Environmental > Terrestrial > Soil > Unclassified | place: USA: Madison, Wisconsin...
CGCCGTCACCGTTGTATACCGCCGGCACCGCGCTGATGGCGGGGCTGGCCTTCGGCACCGGCGTTGCGATCGTCAACTCGCTCTGGGGCGACTGCGACTGGGATGACCACGACATCGACGTGGACGTGAACCGCTACAACAACATCAATGCCAACAACCGCATTGGCAACAACCAGGGCAAGTGGCAGCACAACGCGGTGCACCGCGATGGCGTGCCCTACCGCGACAACCTCAGCCGCCAGCAGTATGGTCGCCAGCTCGACGGTGCCAGCCAGCGCGCAGCCTTCCGTGGCGACGATGCCCAGCGTGCCCAGGCGCGCGACCGCGCCCGTACTTCGATGAACCAGGCAGGCGTCGAACGGCCGGCCACGACCAACAACGAGGCGCGCGACCGCGCCCGTGCCTCGATGGACCGGGCAGGCATCGAGCGACCGGCCACGGCCAACAACGACGCGCGCGAACGCGCCCGTGAGTCGATGGACCGGGCAGGTATCGAGCGGCCAGCCACCAGCAACCGCGAAGCCCGCGACCGGGTGCGTGAGACCCAGACCGAAAGACCGCGCGCGACGGACCGCCAGCAGAACACCCGACCCACCCGCGAGAACGTGCAGGCCAGGAGCCAGAATTCCCAGGTCAGCCAGCGCCGGCAGGGTGACGGCCAGGCGCGCCAGAAGCTGCAGGACCGGCCCAGAAGCAGCGCCGGCAGTGCACGCAACAATGCCTTCGACGGCGTGCGCTCGCCTTCGCGGACCACGGCCCATGCCAATCGCGGCCGCACCAGCCAGACCCTCGCCCAGCGGCCGAATACCTCGCGTGCGGCAGGCCATACCATTTCCAGGCCCAGCGCGCCCGCGCGCCGCGGTGGTGGGGGAGGAGGCCGTCGATGAAACGCATAAGCATGCTCGCCCCATTGATGTTGGTCATGGCGATGGCGTGGCCGTGTTGGGCCGCTACCCAGGAGGCGTTCCCGACACCCGAAAAAGCCGTGGAATCCCTGGTTGCCGCCCTGGGCACGGAGAAGGCCGACGAGGCCCGCCTGGCGCAGTTGCTCGGTGAAGACTGGCGCACTTACATTCCACGCGAAGGCGTCCAGCGCAGCGATGTGGACGCCTTCCTGCAGCAGTACCAGCAGCAGCATCAGATCGAGAATCAAGGCGATGGGAAGGCCATCCTGGCGGTGGGCAGCGAACATTGGACCTTGCCCATTCCACTGACCAAGGCCGCCAACGGTTGGCACTTCGACCTCAAGGCCGGCAGTGCCGAGATCCGCGCGCGGCGCATCGGCCGCAACGAACTGGGTGCGCTGCAATCGGTGCTGGCCTACCACGATGCACAAATGGACTACGCCTCGAAGGACCGTAGCGGCAACGGCGCGCTGGAGTATGCGCAACACATCTTCAGTACCCCCGGCAAGCACGACGGTTTGTACTGGGACGACGAAGGGGATGGCGAGGTGAGCCCACTGGGGCCGTTGTTTGGCCAGGACAGGGTCGGGGACGACTGGTACGGCTACCACTTCCGCATCCTCGATGGCCAGGGCCCCTCGGCCCCGGGTGGCGCCTACAGCTACCTGATCGGCAACCAGATGAGCCGTGGTTTCGCCCTGATCGCCTGGCCCGCCAAATACGACGACACCGGGGTGATGAGCTTCATGATCAGCCATGACGGCCAGGTGTTCGAGAAAGACCTGGGCCCGCAAGGAGACAAGCTGGCCAAGGCCATGAAGCGTTTCGACCCGGACGACAGCTGGAAAGAGGTGAACCAGGACGGCAACGATTGAGCCGTTCTAGCGCCCCAGCAATTGCCCCAGGAGCCACTGCCCGGCGGGCCCCAGTGCACGTTGCCGTGACCAGGCCACATCCATGGCGACCCGCCTCGGGTAGCCCGCCACCGGCAGCTCCACCAGGCCACTGCCAAAACGCGCTACCAGCGCGGTGGGCAGCTCTGCCCAACCAAAGCCACGTACCGCGAATTCCAGCAGGGTCAGGTAGTCCGGCGCCGACCAGGCCTGGCCGCGGCCATGGTGCAGGCTCGGGGCATAGGTCTTCATGTACAGCTGGCGCTCGCTTTGCAGGTCTTCCGGTAGCAGCATCGGTTGCTTGGCCAACGGGTGATCGCAGCTGACGTAGAGCCTGAATTCGGCCTGCTCCGGCAAGCGCGCCACCTGCACATCGGCGGGGTAGTGCTGCTGGGCGGCAAGGATGCCGATCTGCGCCAGGCCTTGCTGGACCAGTTCGACCACATCGGCGTCCTCGGAAGGCCCCCAGCGCAATTCGGTGTGCGGGTACAGTTCGGCGAAGAGGCTGATCGCAGCGCCTTGGGAGGTCACGCTGTAGCTGTCCGACATCACCACCGACACCAGCGGCTCGACCTGCGCGGCCAGCCGCACCGCCAGGGCATCGAGGCGGGCGCTGGCATCGAGGATGGCTTCAACATGCCCCAGCACCTGGCGCCCGGCTGCATTCAGGGTGGGGTGGCGACCGGCGCGGTCGAACAGGGCGCAGCCCACGTCGGCCTCGAAGTTGGCGATGGCGATGCTGATGGTTGACTGGCTCTTGCGCAGTTTGCGCGCCGCGGCGGAAAACGAGCCGAGGGCGGCGGCTTCGACAAAGGCGACGAGGGCTTCGGGCGAGTAGCGCATGGGTAGAGGTACAACCGCTAGGGGCAAGGTACCGAGTATCAGTTCTGTCAAAGAAAATGGGAAGCCATCGGCAAACCGCTGCGATGGCTCATGCTGTGCCAGCCTAGTCCTGCCCACCCTTGCCAAGATAGAACCTCACTACCAGGCGCTGGACCCAGCGGCCATAGGGAGGATGAAACAGTTGGGTCGGGAACCAGCGCTGGCGCTTGAGCACCGACTTGCCATGGGACAATGCGCGGAAACCTTCCTCGCCATGGTAGGAACCCATTCCGGAGTTGCCCACGCCACCAAACGGCAGGTCGTGCTGAAACACATGCCAGGCCCAATCGTCGAGGGTCACGCCGCCGCTGTGGGTGTGCTTGAGCAGGCGCTCGGTTTGCCCGGCGTCCATCCCGAAAGGGTAGAGGGCAAGGGGCCTTGGGCGGGCCTGGATGTAGGCGATGGCCTGGTCCAGGTCACGGTATTCGATGATGGGCAACAGTGGCCCGAACAGTTCCTCCTGGGCCACCCGCATGTCGTCGCTTACCCCGGTGATCACCTGCAAGGGCAGGCGTCTTGGCGAGTCGCTCGAGCTGCGGCAACTGAGCACCGTCGCACCCTTGGCCCGGGCATCGGCGAGCAGTGCCTGCAAGCGCTGGGCATGGCGTTCGCTGATGATGCTGGTGTAGTCGGCACTGCTGGCCGGGTCCGGGTAGAGGCGTTCGAACGCCCGCCTTACGGCTTCGGCGAACGGCGCTGCCTTGCCCTCGGGGACCAGCACGTAGTCCGGCGCGACGCACACCTGGCCGGCGTTGAAACCTTTGCCATGGGCTATGCGCAAGGCCGCATCCGCCAGGTCGGCAGCTTCACCGAGCAGCGCCGGCGACTTGCCTCCCAGCTCCAGGGTTACCGGCACCAGATGTTCGGCGGCGGCGCGCATGACATGATGGCCGACTTGCGGCGCACCGGTGAACACCAGGTGATCCAGCGCCAGCCCGGTGAACGCCTGGGCCGCGGCCAGCTCGCCACCGAACACCGCCACATGATCCTCGTCGAACACTTCGGCGAGCAGGGCCTGCAGCACCTTGCGGCTGTGCGGTGCGAACTCCGATACCTTGATCATCGCCCGGTTGCCCGCCGCCAGGGCAGTGATCAACGGCCCCAGGGTCAGGTACAAGGGGAAGTTCCAGGTGCCGACGATGCCTACCACGCCTTTGGGCTGGTATTCGACCCAGGCACGGTTGCCCAGGAACAGCAGTTCGGTCTTGCGCCGCTGAGGCTTCATCCACCGACGCAGGTGGGCCATGGCGTGACGGGCGTGCAATACCGGCCCGAGCACTTCGATCTGCAGGGTCTCGAACGCGGCGCGGCCACCGAAGTCGGCGGCCAGGGCCGCGACGATCGGCTGCTGGTAACGCCGGATTGCGCCGACCAGCCGCTTGAGGTGGTCCAGGCGAACCTTGTACGGAACATAGGGCTGCGCGTTGAATGCCTCGCGCTGGCGCTGCAGCACCCGTTGCATGTGTTCGATTTCAGCCGTGTCGCTGATGTGTGCCAGATCGTTCATCGCTTCCCCTCCAGGTGACTGCGCAGCAGCATGTCGGCGGCTTTCTCACCGATCATGATGCTGGGTGCATTGGTATTGCCGCCGACCAGCGTCGGCATGATCGAGGCGTCCGCCACGCGCAGGCCGGCGATGCCATGCACGCGCAATTGGTCATCCACCACCGCCAGAGGATCGTGGCCCATCTTGCAGGTACCTACCGGGTGGTACTGGGTGTCGGCGCGATTGCGGATGTCCTCTTCCACGGCCTTGCGGTCGTGCTGAAGCAGGGGATACAACGGCTTGCCACGATAGGGGGCCAGAGGCGTGGCATCGAGGATGGCGCGCTGTATGTCGGCGCCGCGCATGAGCACGTCCAGATCCTCCTCAGCGCTGAAGAAGCGCGGGTCGATCAGCGGCGCCGCCAGCGGGTCGGCACTGGCAAGCCGGACGGTACCACGGCTTTTCGGGCGCAGCAGGGTCAGGTGGCAACTGAAGCCGTGACCCAGGCGCCGGTTGCGCGCGTGGTTATCGACGATGGCGGGCACGAAGACCAACTGCAGGTCGGGGGCGTGCAAAGCCGGGTGGCTCTTGAAGAACGCCCCCGATTCGGCGAAGGGCGAGGTCACCAGGCCCTTGCGCTCACGCTTCCACTGGATCAAGGCCTTGAGCATCTTCAGGCTGAAGGAAGGTGAGCAGCCGAAGGTGTTGGCTTTATCGGGGCTACGGTAGGTGAACACATAGTCGATGTGGTCCTGAAGGTTTTCGCCCACTCCCGGCAGTTCGTGGGTAATGGCGATGCCATGCTTGTGCAGCTCTTCGCGCGGGCCGATACCCGAGAGCATCAGCAGTTGTGGCGAACCGAAGCTGCCCGCGCTCAGCACCACTTCGTGGCGAGCCTTGAGAACGATGCGTTCGCTGCCTTGGCGCAATTGCACGCCCGTGGCGCGTGCCGACTCCACCAACACGCGCTCGACCACCGCAGCTGTCAGAACCGTGAGGTTGCGGCGGTGCAGGTTGGGCGTGAGGAACGCCTTGGCGGCACTGCAGCGCTCGCCATTGCGCTGAGTGACCTGATACATGAACGCGCCTTCCTGATTGGCGCCGTTGTAGTCCGGCGTACGCGGGATGCCATTGATTTCGGCAGCCTGGATGAAGGCGGCGTTCAGCGCGCTCGGGCAACTCACCTCAGCCACGCTGAGCGGGCCGTCCTGGCCATGGTAGGCGTCATCCAGATGCTGGTTTTGCTCGGACTTGATGAAATACGGTAGAACCTCGTCATACGACCAACCGCGGTTGCCCAGCGCGGCCCATTGGTCGTAGTCCTGACGGTGCCCGCGCACGTAGAGCATGGCGTTGATCGAGCTGGAGCCGCCGAGTGTCTTGCCTCGCGGTTGATAACCGCGACGACCGTTCAGGCCGGGCTGTGGTTCGGTCTGGAAGGCCCAGTTGTTGATGCGCGTCGGCAGCATGGCCACCACCCCCACAGGCGCGTGGATCAATACGCTCTTGTCGCTGCCGCCGGCCTCGATCAGGCAGACGCTGATGGCGGGATCCTCGCTTAACCGACTGGCAATCACACAACCAGCCGAACCACCGCCAATCACGATGTAGTCGAACGTAGTGTTCATTTTTTCAGTGCTCATGTCTGGGCTCCTTAGGTATTGCGGCAGGTTCAGAAGCGGTAGCCAACGGTGAACGAGTAGACGTCAGGGTCGGCTTCAACATCGATCTTGCGCTTGACCTCGCCCAGGCCCGGGGTCTGGGTCTTGATGGTGGCAGTGGTATCGATCCAGTAGCGCGAATAGGAGAATCCGGCGCTCCAGTTGTCCGTCAGCGGAATCTCTACGCCGACCTTGGCCACGGCGCCGAATGAGTCGTCCAGTTTGGAGGTGCTGGAGGTCCCGCCGAATGCTGTGTTGTAGGCGGCGGTCATCTTCTCTTCGCTGAACCAGGTGTAGTTGACCCCCAGTGCGACATAGGGCTGCACCCCGAACAGTTCGAAGTTGTAGGCAATCAGCACGGCAGGGAACCAGGCGCGAGCGCTGCCCACCTTGCCTAGTGGCTGGGCCGTTCCAGCACCGTCGAAGTCGATGACAGGCGGTGCGCCGGTTTGCAGCACCAGCGACCAGGGGCCAGCAAGTCTGCGCTCGTAGACCAGCGCCAAGGTTCCGGTATCACGCACAGTGGCCTGGACATGTTCAGGCGTCATGCCCGGCATGCCGGTCATGTCATCCGAGTCCGTGTTGAACTGAATATCGGCATAGCCAATACGCACGATGTTCATGGGTGCCTCGCTGGCCAGAAGCGGCAGCGGGGTCAGCGTCAAGCACATGGCAAGGGCGGGGGCGAACGGTCTTCTCATGACAGCCTCGGGTCTTATTATTTTTCTTGGGTGAAGCAACGAGGCTAAAGATGCAACGGAGGGTTTTGCGGCGGGAGGTTGTAAAGTGTCAGTGAGGGGGTTAATTTCTGCCAATGCGGAAATGGAGATCGTTGGATGACCCAGTTGATCGTAGGTAGCTATGGCACTGCCATGGATATTCCGCAGCACGACATGCTCGGGCTCCCGGCCCTGGTGGCCGAACTGCAGGCTCAGGGTATCGACGCCCTGGGATTGCTGGAAGGGACCGAATTGGCGCCGGAACAGATGCTCGATCCGGCTACCCGAATTTCACATCGGCAGAAGCTGGTGGTTTTTGCCAACATGCAGCGCTTGATGCGCCACGCCGACAGCGGTTTGCGGGCGGGTGCCAGGCAGCGCCTGAGCGACTTCGGGATTTTCGGCTACGCCCTGATCAGCAGCGAGAGTTTCGGCCAGGCCGTCGAGTTCGGCATCAGGCACATCCGCCTGCTCGGACCGATCTTCCAGAAGTCGTTCCGAGTGGAAGGCGACGAGGGCGTATTCGTCGGCCAAGGCTTCTTCGCCTTGGGCGACCTGATGCCGCTGGCGACCGAATTCTGGTTCGCCTCCATCCAGTCTCTGGTTCAGTGCGTGCTGGAAAAGCCTCTGCCGTCCCGGCGGCTGTTGCTGCCGTACCCGGCGCCTGAGCATTGGCAATCTTATGAAGCGTTCTTCCATTGTCCGGTGGAGTTCGACAGCCCGGTAATGGAGTGGCGTTTCGACGCGAGCGTGCTGCAGCTTCCTTGCCCGAACGCCAATCCAATCACCTCGGCGATGAGCATGGGCTTTTGTCAGCAACTGGTGGCCAACCTGCCGGACGAGTCCGATCTGGTCGAGTCGGTGCGCATGGCCTGCCTGAGTCGCAACGGACGTTTTCCGGGGGTCGAAGTGGTCGCGCGTACCTTGGGCATGTCGACGCGTACCTTGCACCGGCGGTTGGCAGAATACCAGCGCACCTACCAAAGCGTGCTGGATGAAGTCCGCTGCGCCTTGGCGATCGAGTTCTTGCAGCAAAGCGATATGCCCTTGGACGACTTGGCGGCCCAGGTCGGCTTTTCCGAGGCGGCCAATTTCCGCAAGGCGTTTCGCAAATGGACCGGCCGATCGCCGGGGGAAGTTCGCAAGGCAATGCGCAACGCCCCCTGAGAGCGCGTCTTGCAAGGCTCGCCATAGACCTGGATCTTGGTGACCCGGCATTCGACACCGGCAAAGACGCCAATGGTTGCGTACGGGTTGCGAAAGGCATCCTTCATCTGTTGCGCCTCAATCTATAGATAAAACCGATAGCACCTATGTCGCGAGTATCAGTTCCATCAAAGAAAATACGCAGCACGACGTAACCACATGATGGAATCTGCAATGAAAAAGACCTCTTTCACCGAACGGCTGGTGCATGCCGTGGGCTATGAAGTGTTCGCCGTGCTGCTCTGCGCGCCGCTGTTGTCCTGGATCATGGGCAAGTCGCTGGCCACTGCCGGTGCGCTGGCGGCCACCTTGTCGGTGATCGCGATGCTCTGGAACATGCTCTACAACGCGCTGGTGGACCGTGTGGTGCGGACCGAACGCATCCACTGGAAGACCACCACACGGCTCATCCATGGCCTGGGTTTCGAGGCCGGGCTGGTGGTGTGGTGCCTGCCGGTGGCGGCGTGGATGCTGGGGATCTCGCTGTGGCAGGCGTTCCTGGTCGAGCTGGGCTTCTTCGTCGTCATCCTGCCCTACACCGTGCTGTACAACTGGGCGTTCGACCGGGCTCGGTACTTCGTGCTGCAGCGCCGACTGGCGGCTTGACCGTCCTCAGCCGATCGGGTCCTGCCCCAGTACCTTGCTCAAGGCCACCCGTGCGTCTTCCAGTTGCACCAGCGAAGCATGCCGGGCGCCCAGGGCGTCGCCGTTCTGGATGGCGGTGAGAATCGCCTTGTGCCGCGGCAGGGCCAATTCGTCGAAGTTGGCGCGCTGGTTGGAGTAGCGCACCGATTCGCGCAGCGCCATCGACAGCATGTTGCACAGGTAGGCCAACAGGTCGTTGTGGGTTGCGTCGGCTATGCGCGAATGGAAATCGAGGTCCGGCTGCAGCCGTTCTTCGTGGCTGCGTGCGGCCTCCATGCGCTGGTAGGCCTCGCCGATCGAGGCGACGTCGGCAGGGGTGGCGTTGGTGGCGGCCAGCGCGGCGGCCGCGGGTTCGATGACCCAGCGCACGCTGGACAGCGTGTTGAAGAATTCCTGCTGCGGCGTGGCTTGCATCAGCCAGTGCAGCACGTCGGGGTCGAGCATGTGCCAATCGTGGCGCGGACGCACCAGGGTACCTACGCGGGGGCGGGCTTCGACCAGGCCCTTGGCGGTGAGGGCGCGCATCGCTTCACGGAACACCGGCCGGCTGATCGCGTAGGCTTCGCACAGGCTGGCCTCGGCGGGCAGCTTCTGCCCTGGCGCGAGTTGGCCGGAAACGATCTGCAGGCCCAGGTCCTGGACCAGGGTGGCGTGCATGCTCTTGCGCGAAGTGGGCTGGCGGTAGTTCATGTGGGGCGGGGGCGATCCATCGGGCGGGGCTGGGCATCATAGCACTGGCTTGGGTGAGTGTTGTTGATGAGATCGAGCGCCGCGCGGGCGGCGCTCGAGCTACGCAACACCATCACGCCCAAGGCGAATCAATGCGAATGCTTGGGCACCGCCGCCCCCCGGCACCCGACCAGGAAGTCGAAGTCGCAACCTTCATCCGCCTGCATCACATGGTCGAGGTACAACCGTGCATACCCCCCGCTGATCAACTGCTGCGGTGCCTGCAGGTCCGCCAGTCGCCCCGCCAGTTCTTCGTCGGAAACTTCCAGGTGCAGGCGCCCCTCATGGCAGTCAAGTTCGATCCAGTCACCCTCGCGCACCGCCGCCAAAGGCCCGCCAGCCGCCGCTTCCGGCGCCACGTGCAAGACCACGGTGCCATACGCTGTGCCACTCATGCGGGCATCGGAGATGCGCACCATGTCGGTCACGCCCTGGGCCAGCAGCTTGGCCGGCAAGCCCATGTTGCCGACCTCGGCCATGCCCGGGTAACCCTTGGGTCCACAGTGTTTCATCACCAGGACCGAGCTGGCATCCACGTCGAGCTCAGGGTCGTTGATGCGCGCCTTGTAATCCTCGAAGTTCTCGAACACCACGGCACGGCCGCGATGGCGCATCACCGCCGGGGTGGCGGCCGACGGCTTGAGCACCGCGCCCTTGGGCGCCAGGTTGCCGCGCAGGATGCAGATGCCACCCTCGGCCACCAAGGGCCGGTCGATCGGGCGAATGACTTCTTCGTCATACAGCGGTGCGCCCTGGCAGTTGTCCCACAGGCTCTTGCCGTTGGCGGTCAGTGCGTCGGGGTTGGGCAGCAGGGCGTGTTCGCCCAGGCGGCGGATCACCGCAGGCAGGCCGCCGGCGTAGTAGAACTCCTCCATCAGGAATCGCCCGGACGGCTGCAGGTCGACCAGGGTCGGCGTACCGCGGCCGATGCGGGTCCAGTCTTCGAGTTGCAGGTCCACACCGATGCGACCGGCAATGGCCTTGAGATGGATCACTGCGTTGGTCGAACCACCGATTGCGGCGTTGACGCGGATGGCGTTCTCGAATGCTTCGCGGGTGAGGATCTTCGACAGACGCAGGTCTTCGTGCACCATGTCGACGATACGCATGCCCGACAGGTGAGCGAGTACGTAACGGCGTGAGTCCACCGCCGGGATCGCCGCGTTGTGCGGCAGCGAGGTGCCGAGGGCTTCGGCCATGCAGGCCATGGTCGACGCTGTGCCCATGGTGTTGCAGGTGCCCGCCGAGCGCGACATGCCGGCTTCGGCCGAGAGGAACTCGTTAAGGTCGATCTGCCCGGCCTTGTACTGCTCGTGCATCTGCCAGACGATGGTCCCGGCACCGATGTCGCGACCTTTGTGCTTGCCATTGAGCATCGGCCCACCGGTGACCACGATGGCCGGCACGTCACAGCTGGCAGCGCCCATCAGCAGGGCCGGGGTGGTCTTGTCACAGCCGGTGAGCAGCACCACGGCGTCCACCGGGTTGCCGCGGATCGATTCTTCCACGTCCATGCTCGCCAGGTTGCGAGTGAGCATCGCGGTCGGGCGCAGGTTGGACTCGCCACTGGAAAATACCGGGAACTCCACCGGGAAGCCGCCGGCTTCCAGTACACCCTTCTTCACATGCTCGGCAATCTTGCGGAAATGGGCGTTGCACGGGGTCAGTTCGGACCAGGTGTTGCAGATGCCGATGATCGGCTTGCCCTGGAATTCGTGGTCGGGGATGCCTTGGTTCTTCATCCAGCTGCGGTACATGAAGCCGTTCTTGTCGGCGCTGCCGAACCATTGGGCCGAGCGCAGGGGGCGTTTGCTATCAGGCATTGCGGGCACCTCATTAGTAATACTATTTGTCGTTATGTTGGCGACTGTACCGACAAAATCGCGGCGTGTGAAGGCTTGTCGTTTTAAATAGTAATACTATATGATCCTTCCACTCGCCGGAGGCCTGCTCTAAAATTCCGGCTGTGTGCTGTCCCCATTACAAAAACAATTGGAGACCTCGCCATGATTCAGGAGCAGCGGCTCGTCCGCCTGATCACGCTGAAACTTATCCCCTTTCTGGTCCTGCTTTACCTGGTGGCATACGTCGACCGCTCGGCGGTGGGCTTTGCCAAGCTGCACATGGGTGCCGATATCGGCCTGGGCGATGCTGCCTACGGCCTGGGTGCCGGTCTGTTCTTCATCGGTTACTTCTTCTGCGAAGTGCCCAGTAACCTGATGCTCGATCGCTTTGGCGCACGCCGCTGGTTCGCCCGCATCCTGTTGACCTGGGGCGCGATCACCGTCGGCATGGCGTTCATCACCGGGCCTACTGGTTTCTATGTGATGCGCTTTCTGCTGGGAGCGGCGGAAGCCGGGTTCTTCCCTGGTGTCCTGTACTACATCACCCAGTGGTACCCCGTGCGCCATCGCGGCAAGATTCTCGGCTTCTTCATCCTTTCCCAGCCGCTGGCAATGCTGGTGACCGGCCCGCTGTCAGGCGCGCTGCTGGGGCTGGACGGCAACCTTGGGCTGCATGGCTGGCAGTGGCTATTCATCTGCATCGGCACCCCGGCGGTGCTGCTGGCATGGCCGACCCTGCGCTTGCTGCCGGATGGCCCGGACAAGGTGCGCTGGCTCAGTGATGAACAGCGCAGCTGGCTCAAGGAGCAGTTGGCCAACGACCAGCGCGAATTCGGCCAGACCCGCCATGGCAACCCGCTGCATGCCTTGAAGGACAGCCGGGTGCTGCTGCTGGCGCTGTTCTACCTGCCGGTCACCTTGAGCATTTATGGCCTGGGTCTTTGGTTGCCGACCCTGATCCACCAGTTCGGTGGCAGCGACCTCACGACCGGTTTCGTCTCGGCGGTGCCGTACCTGTTCGGCATCATCGGCCTGCTGATCATCCCGCGCAGCTCCGACCGCCTCAACGACCGCTACG
>Ga0160449_1001353_pt1 | contig 12048 bp, 10 predicted proteins | sample HID1975I_E1MG_FD_108216 | JGI IMG/M metagenome (GOLD analysis project Ga0160449, IMG submission 108216) | Enriched soil microbial communities from UW Madison campus, WI, USA - HID1975I_E1 MG | ecosystem: Environmental > Terrestrial > Soil > Unclassified | place: USA: Madison, Wisconsin...
CGTTGCCCGCGCGCTTGGGCGCGACGCCGGACGTCATGAAGTTCAGATTCTGGTTGGCCAGCATCGTGACCTGGCAGTCCAGCAAAGCCATGTCGATGTGCTGACCCTGGCCGCTGTTGGCGCGCTCAAGCAGCGCAGCCAAAATGCCCACGGTGGAATACATGCCGGTCATCAGATCGGCCACGGCCACGCCCGCCTTTTGCGGGCCGCCGCCAGCCAGGTCATCGCGTTCGCCGGTGATGCTCATCAGCCCGCCCATGCCCTGGATCATGAAGTCATAGCCGGGGCGGCTGGCGTACGGGCCGGTCTGGCCGAAACCGGTAATCGAACAATAGATCAGGCGCGGGTTGATGGCCTTCAGGCTTTCGTAGTCCAGCCCGTATTTCTTCAGGCCGCCCACCTTGAAGTTTTCAACCAGGATGTCGCTTTGCAGCGCCAGTTCGCGTACCAGTTCGGCGCCGCGCGGCGACGCGATATCCAGCGCCACCGACATCTTGTTGCGGTTGGCGGACAGGTAGTAGGCGGCTTCGGTGGTGTCGTTGCCCGCTTCGTCCTTCAGGTAGGGCGGCCCCCAGGCGCGCGTATCGTCGCCCGCGCCGGGCCGTTCGATCTTGATCACCTCGGCGCCAAGGTCGGCCAGGTTCTGGGTGCACCAGGGGCCCGCCAGCACGCGGGTCAGGTCCAGCACGCGGATGCCGGTAAGGGGAGCGGGACGTTGCGACATCTGTAGTCTTTTCGCTAGATGAGAAATGAAAACGTCCGGCTTGCGGCCACGCGCGAAGCCAGACTGGAATTCCGTCATGCTGGCGGCCCGGGCCGCCAGCGCGTCATACCCGGACGCGGACCGTTAGGGTCGCGCCCGGAGCACCATTCGTCAATCCGGATATTAGCTGTTTGGACACTCTGGCCGGATTTCCGCTTGCTGCCGCCTCAGGAATGCGCCTTGATCGTCTCGCGGGCGATCACCAGTTGCTGGATCTGCGAGGTGCCCTCGAAGATGCGGAACAAGCGCACGTCGCGGTAGAAGCGTTCCACGGCGTACTCGGACATATAGCCCGCGCCGCCGTGGATCTGCACGGCGCGGTCGGCCACGCGGCCCACCATTTCGGTCGAATACAGCTTGCAGCAGGCGGCCTGCATGGTGGTGTTCTCGCCGCGGTCGCGCATGCGGGCGGCGTCCAGCACCATGCAGCGGGCGGCATAGAGTTCAGCCTGGCTGTCGGCGATCATCGCCTGGATCAGTTGAAACTCGGCGATCGGCTGGCCGAACTGCTTGCGCTCCAGCGCGTACTTGACCGCGTCAGACAGCAGGCGATCGGCAATCCCCACGCACAGCGCCGAAATGTGCAGCCGGCCCTTGTCCAGCACGCGCATCGACGTCCGGAAGCCGTTGCCCTCTTCCCCGCCCAGCAAGGCGCTGGCGGGCACGCGGCAGTTGTCGAACACCACGTCGCTGGTCAAGGCGCCCGCCTGGCCCATCTTCTTGTCGGGCTTGCCGATAATCAGGCCCGGCGTACCGGCTTCCACCAGGAAGCAAGAAATGGAATTGGCGCGGCGCTCGGGCGCGGTGCGCGCCATCACCGAGAACAGGCCGGCGATGGGTGCGTTGGTGATGTAGCGCTTGGTGCCGTTGAGCACATAGCCGTCGCCATCGCGCTCGGCGGACAGGCGCAGCGCCATGGCGTCCGAGCCGGCGTCCGGCTCGGTCAAGGCGAACGAGCCGATCAATTCACCGCTGGCCAGCTTGGGCAAGTAGCGCGCGCGCTGCTCGTCGGTGCCGGCGAGCACGATGGCTTGCGAGCCGATGCCGATGTTGGTGCCGGCCAGCGAACGGAACGCGGGCGAGGTCTGGCCCAGTTCGAACACCACGCGCACTTCCTCTTCCATCGTCAGGCCCAAGCCGCCGAAGTCGGGCGAGATCGACAAGCCGAACAGGCCCAGTTCGCGCATTTCGTTGACGATATCCGGCGGCACCTGGCCGCTAGAGGCCAATTCGTCTTCGGCGGGAATCAGGCGTTCGTGCACAAAGCGGTGCACGGCGTCCAGCAACAGGTTCAGGGTTTCGGTGTCGAGGGCCATGATGGAAGTCTCAGTAAGTAAGCAATGCAGTTTCCGGACGGCGGCGCGATCAGGCGCGCATGCCGCCGACCAATAAATCGAAGTAACCGGCGGCGATGGCTTCAGCGCTTTCGCCCTGGCCGGGCTTATACCAACGCACCATCCAATTCAGCATGGACAGCACGGCGCGGCCGGTGGCGGCGACGTCCAGCGGGCGGAACACGCCCTGCTCCACGCCTTGGGCGATCAGTTCGCGCAGGCGCTTTTCGTAGCCGTCGCGCAGGCGAGCAGCGTCTTCGCGTTCGGGTAGCGCCATGCCGGAATAGCCGATCAGCATGGTGACGAATTCGGCGTGGTGCTGTTCGAAGTAACGGGCGTGGCCCACCATGAACGCGCGCAACCGGGCGGCGGCGCCCTGCGCATCGGCCACGTCCTGGCCGACGTTTTGCGTCAGCCCGTTCAACACGCCCAGGATGATGGCGTCGTAGATGTCCTGCTTGGTGGTGTAGTAGTGATAGATGGCCGCCTTGGACACCCCGATGGCGGCGGCCAGGTCAGCAACCGAGCTGCCGTCGTAGCCGCTTCGCGCGAAAAGCTTGGCGGCTTCTTCCAGGATGCGCTCACGCGGGGCCGCCAGGGTGGGGGGCCGGCCAGCACGGGCGCGTTTCTGAGCGGGAGGGGCGGAGGTCGCCATGACAGCCTTTGCTAGGGCCGCGCCTGAGGCTGCGAGCAGGCCGCGCGGGCCTCCATTGACAGCGGTTCGGCGCATGCCGTTAAATAAAGATTAATTAATTACCGGACGGTCGGTAGGTAATTATAGGCACATCCGCTTTCAAGGCTCAAGCCCGATTGCGAAACGCCTTTTCTGGACTGACCTGAACACAACGCGACGACGCTATGCCCCACTCTCTTGTGACAGATTTGTATGGCCAGATGTCCCTGCCGGTCATCAGCGCCCCCATGTTCATCGTGTCCAACCCGCAACTGGTGATCGCGCAGTGCACGAGCGGCATCGTGGGTTCGTTTCCCGCGCTGAACGCGCGCCCGCAAAGCCTTTTGACCGATTGGCTGGACGAGGTCCAGGCCGGGCTTGCTTCGTACCGCGAAGCCAACCCCGGCGCCGCCGTGGCGCCGTTCGCCGTCAACCAGATCATCCACCAGTCCAACGACCGCCTGGAACAGGACCTGGCCGTGTGCGCCAGCCACCGCGTGCCGCTGATCATCACCAGCCTGCGCGCGCCGGGAGACCTGGTCAAGGGCGTGCACGACTGGGGCGGCAAGGTCTTTCACGACGTCACCACGCTGCGCCACGCCGAGAAAGCGCTGGAAGCCGGCGTGGACGGGTTGATCCTGGTGTGCTCGGGCGCCGGCGGCCACGCGGGCACGTTGAGCCCGTTCGCGCTGCTGTCCGAAGTGCGCCGTTTCTATGACGGCCCGCTGATCCTGTCGGGCGCCATCACCTCCGGCGCGCACGTGCTGGCCGCGCTGGCCATGGGCGCAGACTTTGCCTACATGGGCACGCGCTTCATTGCCAGCCAGGAAGCCAACGCCAGCGAGGGCTACAAGTCCGCCATCGTCGAGGCCAGCGCGTCCGACATTCTGTACACCCCGTTTTTCACGGGCATTCCCGGCAACTATCTGAAGGCCAGCATCACCGCATCGGGGCTGGACCCGGCCAACCTGCCGCAGCCCGACAGCGGCGCGTCCAACTTCGGATCGTCGCGCGTCAAGCCGTGGAAAGACATCTGGGGCGCCGGCCAGGGCGTGGGCGGCATCGCCAGCGTGCTGCCCACGCGGGAAATCGTCGACACGCTGCGTCGCGAATACGCCGAGGCCAAGGCGCAACTGAACGGCAGGTCGTTCGCATGAGCGCGGGCCTGAAAGTCAGCCGGGATGGCGCGGTGCTGACCCTGGTCATCGACCGCCAGGACCGCCGCAATGCGCTGGACAGGGCCACGTACGCCGCGCTGACCGAACAGATTTCGCTGGCCAGCGCCGACCAGGCCGTCTCGGCGGTGATCCTGACCGGCGCGGGCGAACACTTCACGGCCGGCAACGACCTGCGCGACTTCCAGGCCGAACGCGGGGCGGGTGACAGCGCGGGGCTGACGTTCCTGCGGGCGCTGACCCTGGCCGACGTGCCAGTGATCGCCGCCGTCGAAGGCTACGCGATTGGCATCGGCGTGACGCTGCTACAGCATTGCGACTTTGTCCACATTGGCGAAGGTGCCACGCTGCGCATGCCGTTCGTGGCGCTGGGCCTGTGCCCGGAGGGCGCCTCCAGCCTGTTGATGCCCCGCCTGGCAGGGCGGCGCGCCGCCGAATGGCTGTTGCAGGGCAAGGCGTTTTCCGCCGAAGACGCGCGCGAGGCTGGCTTGGCCACTTCGGTTACGCCAAAAGGCCAGGCGCTGGCCGCGGCCCAGGCCACCGCTGCTGATTTGGCCCGCCAACCGCCCGCCGCGCTGCGCCTGACCAAGGCCATGATGAAGCGGGCGGACCGCCAGGCCATCCAGGAAACGCTGGATTACGAAGCCCAGCAGTTCCGAGCACGCCTGCAGACCGAGGAAGCGCAGGCGGCGTTCGCGAAGTTTTTTAAGAAATAGGGGGTGAAGCGATGGGGACGAGGCGATGGGTTGCGCGCGTTGGGCCTTGTTGTTCTGACGTCGAGTCATTCGCGCTTCACCCATCCTACGGTTGAGACGTAGGATGGGTGAAGCGCGGCACAACCGACAAAAAAACCCGGCTGCCGACCGCGCAAACCCATCAAACAACGCCGCCTAAAACGGCGAATCCGGCCGGAAATTCGGCGCCCGGCGTTCACGCAACGATTGAATCCCCTCTTTTACGTCCGGCCCGCCAAACCCCATGAACTCCAGGGCCAGCGACGTATCGAAGCTCGGCCCCGCCATGCGCAGCCAATTGTTCAGCGAATACTTGGTCCAGCGTATCGCCGTCTGCGAGCCTGCCGCCAGCTTGTTGGCCACCTCGAACGCGCGGGAAATCAGCTCGGATTCATCCACGCACAATGACACCAGGCCGATCCGCTCCGCCTCTTCGCCGGTCACGGTTTCGCACAGCATCAGGTAGTACTTGGCCTTGGCCATGCCGCACAACAGCGGCCAGACAATCGCGGCATGATCCCCCGCCGTCACGCCCAGGCGGGTGTGGCCGTCGATGATGCGCGCGTCGCGCGCCGCGATCGAGATGTCAGCCAGCAAGCCCGCCACCAGCCCCGCCCCCACCGCCGCGCCGTGCATGGCGGACACGATGGGCTTGTTGCAATTGATGATGTTGTAGACCAGGTCGCGCGCTTCCCGCCACACGCGGGTACGGACGTCGAAGTCGTCGGCCATCTGCTGCACCAGTTCCAGGTCGCCGCCGCCCGAAAAGCCCTTGCCTTCACCCCGGATCACCACCACGCGCGTGTCGGGATCGGTATCGATGTCGCGCCAGATATCGGCCAGCTCTCGGTGCATGCGGTCATCCGCCGTGGACAGCTTGCCGGGCTGGCCGCCCTTGGCCCCCATGATCACCTCCAGCACCCCGCCGGGATGCCGGCGCAGCTTCAGGGATTCATAGGCTGAATAGTGTTGCAGCGTGATATCAGTCATTGTCTACTCCGCGTTGTCTTTAGCCGCTGCGCGGGCCTTCTGGCCGGCGCGTTTTTGCGCACTATAGTGGATACGCGGGCGCCCGCCCCGCCGCTTTCCCACGGAGCCTCAGCCAATGAACACCCTCGTCACGTCCGTCGGCGCCCCCATCGACCGCGCCAGCCTGCCCGCCCTGTTCGCCCCGCGCGGGCAGGACACGCATAAAGGCAGCTTCGGCACCGTCGGCGTAGTGGGCGGCGGCCCGGGGATGACGGGCGCCGCGCTGCTGGCCGCGCGCGCCGCATTGAAGACGGGCGCCGGCAAGGTGTTGGTCGGCTTCGCCCAGGAAACCGCGCCGCTGGCGTGCGACCCGCTGCAACCCGAACTGATGCTGCGCGACGCCCGCTCGCTGCTGGAGGCGAACTGGGGCGTCACCGCCTGGGTGGCCGGCTGCGGCATCGGCACGGATGCCCTTGCCGCCAACGCGCTGTCGGAACTCTTCGTGCTGCGGCGCGAAGCCCCGCTGGTGCTGGACGCCGACGGCCTGAACCTGCTGGCCACGGGCGACGTCCACCCCAACTGGGGCGCGGGCCCCGTCGTGCTGACTCCCCATCCCGCCGAAGCCGGGCGCCTGCTGGGCGTCAGCGCCGCGCGGATCCAGGCCGACCGGCCAGGCGCCGCCCGGCAATTGGCGCAGCGTTACAACTCTTGGATCGTGCTGAAGGGCGCGAGCACGGTCGTTTGCAGCCCGGCGGGCGACATACGAATCAACACCAGCGGCAACCCTGGCTTGGCCACGGCGGGAACTGGCGACGTATTGGCCGGCATGCTTGGCTCGTTGTTGGCGCAAAAGCTGCCGGTGGACCAAGCCGTGGCCGGGGCGGTCTGGCTGCACGGGGCCGCAGCCGACGCGCTGGTGGCCCAGGGAATCGGCCCCATCGGCTTGACGGCGGGTGAACTCGCGGACGCCGCCCGCGCCCTGCGCAACGAGAAATGGGGCGGCTTGGGCAGCTAAGTCCCCGTCAAATAAACATTTTTACAACATACTAGGGTTTTCCCTGAAAAGCTCATTGCTTTCGAACTAGGGTTATCCCTATAATGGTTTTCACCAAGACGAAACGGACTGGAGAAAGACCATGAGCGAACTGACCCTGAATAGCACTGCCCGCCTGACCGACGCGCTGGAGCGCGACCTGCTGCGCGGCGCCCTCGAGAACCAACCCAATTCCCATCCGCTGACCAGCCTGAAGAAGGCCGGCCAAGCCGTGATCGCCGCTGTCGCCAGCGTGTTTGCCTTCATCGACGAAGTGAACGAATCGATGAACAAGGCTCGCGCCGCCAGCTCGCGCTTCTCCGGCTCGCAGTGGTAAAAACAGCCGCGCTGGGCTGAAGCCGCGATCGATATTCGCGGTTTCGCCCGGCGCGCTGCCGTTTTCGGCCCGCTTGTTCCGCAAGCGCCCCGAAGACAGGCGTTCGTGTCTTTTTTCGGCACGCTCGCCCCGGGCATCCCTCCCCGCTTGCCCCCTCCTCTCGGCGTTTTCCCTAGCGCCAGATTCGCCGTTCTTCATTGACAACGCGCGAAGCCCCTATTGATAATCGGCCCCTTGCCGTCGTGCCTGGCGCCAACCCATCCTAGTTTTCCCGCGGCCGACCAAGTGTCCGGCCGCGGCGGCGGGTAGTTTTCGCGCAGGCATGATCCGGTTCGCTATCCCTCCGGAGTTGTCACATGAAGTTGCGCACCACCCTGGCCCTTGTGGCCGCCGCCATTCCCTTGGCAGCCGCTCAAGCCCAGACGCTGAAGATCGGCCTGTCGGCCGAACCCACTTCGGCAGATCCCCACTATCACAAGATGACGCAGAACGATGCGTTCTCCGCGCACGTCTACAGTTCGCTGGTGGGCCGCAGCGCCGACATGAAGCTCACGCCCCAGTTGGCCAAGTCCTGGAAGAACCTGGACGACCTGACCTGGGAATTCAAGCTGCGCGACGACGTCAAGTTCTCCAACGGCAAGCCGTTCACGTCCGAAGACGTGCTGTTCACGATCTGCCGCACGCTGAACAACGAAACCAACGTGTCGCAGTCCTACATGGACATGACCAAGCGCATCGCCGACGTGCAAACGCCCGACGCGCACACCGTCATCATCAAGACCTCCGAACCCTTCCCCCTGATGCCCGCCGAGCTGGCCCGCTCGCTGCCCATCATCTGGAACGGCATCGTGGAACACGGCAAGCTGACGTTCGACCCCAAGAAGGGTTGCGGCGTGACCGGCGCCTGGCCCACGGTGGCTGACTTCAACAACGGCAAGGATGCCATCGGCACCGGCCCGTTCACGCTGAAGTCCTACGTGAAGGGCACCGGCATCGAACTCGTCCGCAACGAGAACTACTGGGGCGACAAGCCGCACTGGAAGGAAGTGAAGTTCGTGCCGGTGCCGTCCGCCGGCCCGCGCCTGACCGGCCTGCTGTCGGGTGATTTCGACATGATCGAAAACCCCGCCGCCCGCGATCTGCCCCGCCTGAAGGACAACCCGAAGTTCGGTTTCGTCGCCACGCCGTCCACCCGCCTGGTGTTCTTCCAGCCGGACGTGGCGCGTAACCCGAGCCCGTTCGTCAAGAGCGCCGACAGCAAGAACCCGCTGCAGGACCTGCGTGTGCGCAAGGCCATTTCCATGGCCATCGACCGCAAGACCATCACCGCGCGCATCATGGACGGCATGGCCACCCCGGCCTACCAGTTCATGCCCGACGGCATGTTCGGCGCGCTGCCCAAGGCGCCGGAAATCAAGTACGACCCGGAAGGCGCGAAGAAGCTGCTGGCCGAGGCCGGCTACCCGAACGGCTTTGAATTGACGCTGTCGTCCACCAACGACCGCTACGTCAACGACGGCCAGATCGCCCAGGCCGTGGCCCAGTACCTGGCCCGCGTCGGCATCAAGACCAATGTGGACGCCATGACGGCCTCCATCTATTTCCCCAAGCGCGCCAAGCGCGAATTCAGCTTCTCGATGGGCGGCTGGCCGGCGGAAACGGGTGAAGCCTCGGCGCTGTTCCAGTTGTGGGTCGCGTCGCTGGATTCGCCCAAGAGCCTGGGCACCAGCAACTACGGCGGCTTCTCCAACGCCGATTTCGACAAGGTCTACAAGGAAGCCATCGTGACGGTTGACGCGCCCAAGCGCGAAAAGCTGTTGCAGGAAGCCACCCAGATCGCCCTGGACAACGTGCCGCTGATTCCGCTGCACTTTGAAAGCAGCATCTGGGCGTTCCGCAAGGGCATCACCTACGAAGGCCGCCGCGACCAATACACGCTGGCGACGTCGGTAACCCCCGAAAAGAAGTAATCTGGTTCGCTTGAACCGTGAGACGGCTGCCTCGTGCAGCCGTTTTCTTTTGCCGGATCCCTATACAATTCCCCCGCTTCATCGGAGTTCCCCATGCCCACGCCCACCCCCGCGGTCCAGCCCCGCCCTTTTCTTCTTGCCTGTCCGGATTTGTCGTCGGAGCGCTTGGGCAATACGGAGACGCCCGGCGTCTGGCATTTTGACTCCGGCGTGCCGGGCAAGCGGGTGATGTTAAGCGCGCTGATCCACGGCAACGAGCTGTGCGGCGCCTGGGCCTTGAAGGAAGCGCTTGCGGCCGGGCTGCGTCCACGCCGGGGCTCGCTGACCCTGGCCTTTTGCAACCTGGCGGCGTTCGACCGCTTCGATTCCACCAATTACGCGCCCGCGCGTTTTGTCGACGAAGACATGAACCGCGTCTGGAGCGACGACAAGCTGACGGTGCCGATCAGCCAGGAACGCCGCCGCGCCGCGCAGCTTCGCCCGTGGGTGGAGCAAGCTGACTGGCTGCTGGACTTCCATTCCATGAGCAATTCCGACGTGCCGCTGCAATTGACCGGCATGGAACAGCGCAATATCGACCTGGCGCTGGCGCTGGGCAACCCCGCCACCATCATCGCGGACGCGGGCCATGCCGCCGGCGTGCGCATGCGCGACTACGGCCGCTTTGGCGAAACGGGCGACAACGGCACGCGCTCGCTGCTGATCGAATGCGGCTTCCACGGCGCCCCCGAAGCACGCGGCGTGGCGGTGGACCAGATGGCGCGCTTCCTGCTGGAAGCCGGCACGGTAGACAGCGACGATATCCCCGACGCCTGGATCGCGCCCGCGGCAGCCCCCCAACGCGCGCTGCGCGTCACCCACGCCATCGCCGCCAAAAGCGCGGACTTCCGTTTCGACCAGCCCTGGAAGGGCTTGGAAACCTTGGCAACGGCGGGCACCGTCATCGGCTGGTCCGAAGGCGAAGCCGTCGTCACGCCCTATGACGACTGCGTGCTGATCATGCCGTCCACCGCCAATCTGCGGCCCGGCGTCACCGTGGTCCGCCTGGCGCAAGCTATCGTCTGATCTTGAAGAACACCCTGGCCATGTCGGCCAAATCCGCCAAATAATCCCGCCAAGCAAGCACTCGGCGCCAAGCAACCCTGAGCCCACCAAGGAAATCATCACGTGGCCTTGTTCATCCTGCGCAGACTGATACAGAGTCTGTTCGTACTGCTGGCCGTTTCGGTCGTGGTCTTCTTCGCGGTGTATGCCGTGGGCGACCCGATCGAACTGCTGGTCAGCCCCGAAGCCAGCCAGGCAGCTCGCGAGGCGATGATCGCCCGCCTGGGCCTGGACCTGCCGGTTTGGCAGCAATACACCGGGTTCCTGTGGCGCGCGCTGCATGGCGACCTGGGCACGTCCTTCGTGCACGGCATCCCGGCCATTGAACTGATCGTGCAGCGCATCCCCGCCACGTTCGAACTCGTCATCGTGGCCATCATGCTGACCTGTGTGATCGGGATTCCGCTGGGGCTGGTCGCCGGCCTGTACCGCGACGACTACCTGGGTCGCGGCATCATGGCGTCGTCGGTGCTGGGCTTTTCGCTGCCGAACTTCTGGCAGGGCATGATGCTGATCCTGCTATTCGCCGTGTGGCTGGGCTGGCTGCCCGCCACGGGGCGCGGCGACACCGTCACGGTGCTGGGCATCCGCCTGTCCATCCTGACCGCCGACGGCTGGTCGCACCTGATCATGCCGGCCATCAACCTGGCGCTGGCCAACATTGCGCTGGTGCTGCGCCTGACCGCCTCGGGCGTGGTCGAGGCGCGCCGCCAGGACTACGTGAAATTCGCGCGGGCCAAGGGCGTGAAGCCCGGGCGCATCGTGCGCCGCCACATCCTGCGCAACATCCTGATCCCGGTCGTGACCGTGATCGGCATGGAGTTCGGCAGCCTGATCGCCTATTCCACCATCACCGAAACCGTGTTCGCGTGGCCGGGAATGGGCAAGCTGCTGATCGACAGCGTCTACCAGTTGGACCGCCCCGTGGTGGTCGCCTACGTGATGCTGGTCACCCTGATCTTCGTGGTCATCAACCTGGTTGTGGACATTCTGTACGCCGCGCTCGACCCGCGCGTGCAGCTCGTGGCCCCCGCTCAATAATCCGCCATGGCTAACATTCCCAATTCCGGCCGCACTCGCACCGTCCAGCCTTTGGCCGAGACCCCGCAGCGCGCCTCCATCCTGAAGAAATTGCGCGCGCGCCCCACGGTGCGCGGCTCCGTGATCGCGCTGGCCATCCTGATCATCCTGGTGGTCTTCGCGCCCTACTTCGCGCCGCAAAACCCCTACGACCTGGCCAATCTGTCGCTGCTGGACGGCCGCCTGGCGCCACGCCAGGCGCTGATGGACGGCAGCATCGCCTGGCTGGGCACCGACGACCAGGGCCGCGACATGCTCAGCGCCATCCTGTATGGCTTGCGCATCAGCCTGATGGTGGGCCTGTCGGCCGTGGTGCTGGCTACCGCCATCGGCGGCGCCATCGGCTTGATCGCCGCCTATGTCGGCGGCCTGGTCGACACCGTGCTGATGCGCATCGTCGACTTCATCCTGGGCTTCCCGACCATCCTCGTGGCGCTGGTGCTGCTGGTGGTCCTGGGGCGCGGCGTGGACAAAGTGATCCTGGCGCTGGTGCTGGTGCAGTGGGGGCACTATGCCCGCATCATGCGCAGCCGCGCGCTGCAAGAGCGCCGCAAGGAATACGTGGAAGCCGCCGCCAACCTGGGCTATCCGGCCTGGCGCATCATGGTGTTCCACCTGCTGCCCAACTGCCTGGGCCCCGTCATGGTGTTCGCCACCATCCAGATCGCCACCGCCATCGCGCTGGAAGCGACGCTGTCGTTCCTGGGCGTGGGCGTGCCGATCACCGAGCCGTCGCTGGGCCTGTTGATTTCCAACGGCTTCCAATACCTGCTGTCGGGCGATTACTGGATCAGTCTGTTCCCCGGCATTGCGCTGCTGGTGCTGATTCTTTCCATCAACATCGTGGGCGACCGCCTGCGTGAAAGCCTGGACCCC
>Ga0160449_1001354_pt1 | contig 12025 bp, 8 predicted proteins | sample HID1975I_E1MG_FD_108216 | JGI IMG/M metagenome (GOLD analysis project Ga0160449, IMG submission 108216) | Enriched soil microbial communities from UW Madison campus, WI, USA - HID1975I_E1 MG | ecosystem: Environmental > Terrestrial > Soil > Unclassified | place: USA: Madison, Wisconsin...
GTGGCCAAGCACATGACCCACGCGGTACCGACCGCGCTGTTGGGTATCCCCGGCGACACCATGGCAACGCCACTGATGCGCGAAGCCAACTTCCTGCGCAACCTGGGCGTGCCGCACATTGCCCTGCGCAAGATGATTTCCGGCGCTGTAATCGCAGCGTTGATCGCGGTACCGATGGCGGTGCTGTTCGCCGTGATGCTGGCGCCGTTCGGCGACATGATCAAACAGGCCGCGCCTTGGGTCTTCTTGCTGGCGGCAGTGGCCATCGCCTGGTTCTCCAAGGGCCGCCTGGCAGCGGTGCTGACCTTGATCCCGTTCGTCATGGTGATTATCGGCCTGCAAAGCCTGACCGCGCACTACGGCGTCAAGCTCAGCGTCAGTTACTTCCTCGGCATCGCTATCGGCCCGTTGATTGCGGCGCTGTTCTGCCTGCTCGCGCCCGCCGAACGCGCCAGCATGCGCCGCCAGCAGGTGCGCACGTTCTCGTTGTCGCCCGATGTGAAGCGCTGGGGCGGGTTCTTCCCCAACCCGCTGCGCGTACTGGACAGCAAGCAAACCCTGTGGACGGCGATCACTGCCGTTGTCTCCAGCGCCACGTTCGTGTTCAGCCCGGTGGCAATGACCGTGATCATGGGCGAGGCCGTCGGTTCACGGGTCAAGCACGTCTACCATCGCCTGACCACGGTCATCACCGCGCGCAACGGCGTCACCGAATCGACTTACCTGGCCGAAGCCTTGATTCCGCTGATCGCCTTCGGCCTGCCGCTGAGCCCGGTCGCTGCTGGCCCCGCCGCACCGCTGTTCAACGCCCCGCCACGCTTCAGCGTCGATGCCGCAAGCGGTGAGGTGAATAACCTGCATTCGTTGCTCAGTACCTGGGAGTTTCTGGGCTTCGGCATGCTGGCGGTGGTGGTCGCGATCCTGATCGCCTACCCCTTCACCATGAATTACGCGCACCGAGCTGCTGCCTATGTGTCGCGCAAGATCAGCCATGAAGCAGTGATCGCGACCTTTGTCGGCCTGATCCTGGTGATTGGGATCTGGGAAGGCGGCCTGTTGGGGTTGCTGGTGATTGTCACCATTGGCCTGCTGGGTGGTTTTCTCTCACGCTTTCTCGGTTTCAACATCGGCGTGCAGTTCATGGGTTACTACACCGCGGTGTTGACCGTGCCGGCGATGATTGCCCTGTTGGGGGTATAAGATCGAGCGCCGCGCAGGCAGCGCTCGATCTACGCACCATTTCCCCAACCCATTTCACTCAATTCCCCAGCCAGCAAATCACAGCCAATCCTGCCCTTCATTGCGCCCATAGGAAAAAAACGCAGGATGTTGTGCGCAGAATTCGCTTGAGATGCACGACCGCTTTGCCCATGGTGGCCAGCCTGACAGCTATTGCCTGAATAAAAGGCTGCAGGGCGTGGACGCAGGCGCACGACGATGCCTGTGGGTGGGGCGACAATGTCTGCAGTGGCAAACCTTGCACTGCAGCATCATTGCCGACGCCTCCCAGATAATAAGAGAGGACAAGGAAATGCAATCCAACAGTCTGAAGCAAAGCCTGAAACAACGGCACATCACCATGATCGCGCTGGGCGGGGTGATCGGCGCGGGGCTGTTCATGGGGTCGGGCAAGTTGATTGCCTCGGCAGGGCCTGCCGCGATCCTGTCGTATTTCATCGGCGGCATTGTGGTCACCCTGGTGATGTTCATGCTCGGCGAGATGGCCTGCCGCAACCCGGATGCAGGCTCGTTTTCAACCTATGCCAACAGCTACCTCGGCGAATGGGCAGGGTTTACCGTCGGCTGGCTGTACTGGCTCAAGTCGATGCTGACCATCACCTTGGAGGCGGTACTGCTGGGCGCCATCCTCAACGATTTTCTGCCTTGGCTGCCCATCTGGGCCGGCGCGTTCATCATGCTGGTGACATTGATGGCAAGCAACGCCTACTCGGTCAAATCCTTCGCTGAAGTGGAGTACTGGCTGGCCGCAATGAAGGTCGCCACCATTCTGATCTTCATGGTGCTGGGGCTCTCGATTCTGCTCGGCCTGCACAGCAACATCCCTTCCCCTGGCTGGGTCAACCTGACCGCGCACGATGGTTTCATGCCCAATGGCCTGTCGCCGGTCATGGCGGGTGTGGTGGTGGTGATCTTCTCGCTGGGCGGGAGTGAGATCGCTGCCGTTGCCGCCGGTGAATCAGAGAACCCTCGCAAGAACGTCATTCGGGCCATCAAAAGCGTCATTCTGCGGGTGATGTTGTTCTATGTCGGTTCGGTGTCGATCCTGATCCTCTGCCTGCCGTGGACAGACACAGAGAACCTGGCGTCCCCGTATGTGTCGTTGTTCAGCCTGGCTGGGTTCAGTGGCGCCGCAGTGGCCATGAAGATCGTGTTGTTCATCTCGTTCATGTCGGTGATGAACTCCTTCATGTTCTCCAACTCGCGCATGCTGTTCTCGCTGAGCCAGCGTGGGCATGCGCCGAAGCTGTTCTCTCGCACCACGTCCAAAGGGGTACCGCTCAATGCGCTGCTGCTGAGCCTGAGCATCTGCCTGTTGATCCTGACCGTGCACTTTGTCAGCGGCGGCGACCTGTTCATGACCCTGGCCAAGAGCAGCGGCACGTTCGTGATGATCGTGTGGATCTTCATCATCGTCGCCCACTTCGCCATGCGCTGGAAAACCCGGCATGAAGCGGTCGACCCTACGGCGTTCCGGGCGTGGTTCTTCCCTTACGCCAACATCGTTGCGCTGTTCGCGCTGCTAGCGGTGATTGTCACCCAGGCATTCGACCCGGCCTCGCGGTTCCAGTTCTGGTTCACCTCGGTGACCTCACTGGTTGTGCTGGGGGCGTACTGGGTGATGCGTAATCGGCTGGCGGGGAAGACCGTTGGCTATGTAGGTAGCTGATGGTCAGCCTGATCCCAGCCCATAGGGCTGGGACAGGCACTACACAACCCGCCGTGCATCCCTGCGCACGGCCTGCGGCGGCACGCCAAAGCCGCGCATGAACACCTCACGCATATGGCGGCGATCCCTGAACCCCGTTTCCCTGGCCACCGTATCCAGGCTGTGGCGGCTTTGCTCGATCATCAACCGGGCGGCCTCCAGGCGCAGGCTTTCCACCGCCTTGGCCGGTGATTGCCCCGTCTCCGCAGTAAACACACGGGTGAATTGCCGGGGGCTCAGGTGCACCACATCCGCCAGTTCCTCAACACTGAGCGGGCGGTTAAGGTGCTTGCGCGCATAGTCCAGGGCGCTCTGGATGCGGTCTGACTTGGGCGCCAGCGACAGCAATTCCGAATGCTGCGACTGGCCGCCAGAGCGGCGTTGATGCATCACCAGCTTGTGCGCAATAGAACGGGCAAGCTCAGCCCCCAAGTCCTTTTCCACCATCGCCAGTGCCATGTCCAACGCCGCGGTCATCCCCGCCGAGGTCCACACAGGGCCGTCGACGATGAAGATACTGTCGTCCTCGATCTTGATTTGCGGGTGCATCCGTTGCAAGGCTTTGGCGTAGGCCCAGTGCGTGGTGGCGCGACGGCCCTCCAGTACACCCGCTTGGGCGAGCACGAATGTACCGGTGCACAACCCAGCAGTGCGACGCGCGCCGTCGACAAATCCCCGCACGCTTTTCAGCACGTCTTCAGAAGGCGGCGTCAACGGGGTGAGTGTTCCGGTGACCATCCAGCTGTCAGCGAGGCCCGGCGCCCCCAAGGGCAGCGTATCGATGTGCATCCCTAAAGAAGAGCGCACAGTCCCCCCGCCGATTGAATAGTTCTGAATCCTGTAGACCTCTTCGCCCGCCACAAGGTTGGCGAACTCGAACACGGTCTGCGTTGCCAGGGACATGACTTGGAAGCCCTCCGTGATCAGATAGCCGACTCGATGCATTGCTGTGCTCCTTAACGCCATGTCCTGAATCAGTACTTTATGCGTCATTTAAGCCGCAGGCAATCTTGAGCATCATGGCGCCAGTCCCTACCCGCGGAGCTGCACCACGACCCAAAGCGTTCGCTCCGCCATTTTCACCCCCAGCGTGAAAGTCTTACTTCATTCAGCTGGTTTCTGGACTAAACCCAAGCGGATAGCCTGCGCCCAACTTCCCATTCCACTGAGGTAATGCCAATGAAGGCCGTCGTATACACCCAAGCCGGTTTGCCGATTCAAGACCCACATTCGCTGTTCGAAACTGACCTGCCCAAGCCAACACCCGGCACCCGAGACCTGCTGGTCGAGGTCAAGGCCATTGCCGTCAACCCGGTCGATACCAAAGTGCGCGCCTCACGCCAGACCGGCCAGCCGCAGGTATTGGGGTGGGACGCGGTGGGGATCGTGCGCGAAGTAGGCGCCGAGGTCACGTTGTTCCAGCCAGGCGACGAGGTTTTCTATGCCGGCGCCATCGATCGCCCGGGCAGCTACAGCGAATATCACCTGGTCGACGAACGCATTGTCGGGCACAAACCGCGTAGCCTCGACGATGCCAGTGCCGCCGCGTTGCCATTGACCTCCATCACTGCCTGGGAACTGTTGTTTGATCGACTGGGTATCGCACCGAACGGTGGCGTGGGGCAAAGCCTGTTGGTGATCGGGGCTGGCGGCGGCGTCGGCTCAATCCTGGTGCAACTGGCCCGGCAGCTCACGCGACTCACGGTCATCGGCACCGCCTCCCGGCCCGAAACCCAGCAATGGGTCAGCGAACTGGGTGCCCACCATGTCATCGACCATTCGGCTTCGATCGCCTTGCAACTGGAAGCACTTGGGGGCAATCCCGTTGATTATGTGATCAGCCTGACGCATACCGATACCTACCTGCCGCAACTTGTGGAGGTGCTTCGCCCACAAGGCAAACTCGCACTCATCGATGACCCCGCGCAGTTGGACGTCATGCCACTCAAGCGCAAATCGCTGTCGCTGCACTGGGAACTCATGTTCACGCGCTCGCTTTACCACACCGAAGACATGATCAAACAACACCAACTACTCGAGAAAGTATCAGCGCTTATCGATGAAGGTGTACTCAAGACCACCGTCGGCGAGCACTTCGGCACCATCAACGCGGAAAACCTCAAGCGTGCCCATGCCCTCATAGAGCGTGGCCAGGCCCGGGGCAAGATTGTTTTGGAAGGTTTCTAATCCCGGCAAACTGTTGCAACTTCCAAGAGGGCCAACTTTGCGCTGGCCCTCTTGCACCCCTGATGACGAAGCGTAACGCGCCCGCTAGAATCAAACGCTGAATGTGACCGTAAACACTTCGTTTGCCTGAAACTGTTCGGCGGTCATACAGGCAGCCGGTGTCTGGTAAACCGGCAGGGGCCGCCTATGACTTTGCAACCTCCCGTCAATCTGACCAACTGCGATCGCGAACCCATCCAGATTCCGGGCAGCATCCAGCCGCACGGTTGCCTGCTGGCCTGCAATGCATCAGCAAGCGTGGTCCTGCGTCACTCGGCCAATACCCCAGGCATGCTGGGCGTTGCCGGGGACATCAACGGTCAACGCCTCGAAGCAATTATCGGCACCGAGGCTGCGCATACCCTTCGCAACGCACTGGCACGGGTCAAAGAGGGCTCTCGCCCGGCACTGTCGTTTGCCGTGAGCCTGCCGTCCGGTCAGGCGTTCGATATTGCCGCGCATATTTACAAAGGCACCGCCATCCTCGAGTTCGAGCCCTGCGGTGCAAGCATCGCCGAGCCGGTGGAGCTGGTCCGCACCGTCATCGCCCAACTGCGCGAGATCGATCGCTCCGAGAAGCTATTCGCCGATACTGCACGACGCGTGCGAGCGTTGCTGGGTTACGACCGGGTGATGATCTACCAGCTTGGCGTTGACGGCGCTGGCAAGGTGATTGCCGAGGCCAAGCGCAGCGGCCTGGAAAGCTTTTTAGGGCAGTACTTCCCCGCGTCCGACATTCCGCAGCAGGCGCGCGCCCTGTACTTGCGCAATCCGGTCCGCATCATTTCCGATGCCCAGTTCAAGACCGTGCCCATCACCCCTGTGCTGGACCTGAATGGTGAACCGCTCGACCTGTCCTACGCGCACCTGCGCAGCGTCTCGCCCATTCACTGCGAGTACCTGAGCAATATGGGCGTGGGCGCGTCCATGTCCATTTCGATCATCGTCGACGGCGCGCTCTGGGGGCTGGTTGCCTGCCACCATTACGCACCCCGCACGTTGTCCATGGGCCAACGCGTCGCGGCAGAAATGTTCGGCGAATTCTTCTCGCTGCATATCCAGACCCTGCGCGCCAAACAAAGCCTGGAGGCCGCCGCCTACGCACGCGAAGTGCTCGACAACCTGCTGCGTGATGCACACCGCACCGCCGACTTCGGGGAACTGCTGCGTGCTCGCATGACGGACTTCAAGGCGCTCATCCCCTGCGACGGCATCGGCATGTCGCTGCAAGGCCGCTGGACCGCTGAGGCACTGACACCGCCAAACGTGGCGTTGCCCAGCTTGTTGAGATTCGCCGAAGGTGTCGCCGAGGGCCGTACCTGGGCTTCGAACTGCCTCTCGATGGCGCACCCGCCGGCCCAGGATTACGCCGTCGACGTTTCAGGCGTGTTGGTCATTCCGATGTCACAGCAGCCCCGGGATTACCTGATGCTGTTTCGCAAAGAGGTGATCGAGACCCTGGATTGGGCCGGCGACCCCAACAAAACCTACGACAGCGGCCCGTTAGGTGAACGCCTGACGCCACGCAAGAGCTTCGCGGTGTGGAAACAGACCGTTCACCACCACTCACAGCCTTGGTCCGAGCAAGACCGCCAGTTTGGCGAGGCCATCCGCGCCGCGATAGTCGAGGTGGTGCTGCATAACAGTGAGCTCATGGCCGACGAGCGCTCCAAGGCGGACGTCCGCCAACGGATGCTCAACGAAGAGCTCAACCACCGGGTGAAGAACATTCTTTCGCTGATCGGTGCGCTGGTGGCCCACCCCACCGCCGAAAACCAGACCCTCAACAGCTACGTGGCAACGCTCAAAGGCCGCATTCAGGCGCTTTCCCTGGCGCATGACCAGGTCGTGCGAGGTGATGGCGGTGGGCGCTTCTCCACGCTTCTGGAAGCCGAGCTGTCGCCCTACCGCACCTCGGCCGATGTCATCGAGCTGAACGGCCCCAGCCTGCTGCTTGATGCCCGCGCCTACTCGGTGCTGGCCTTGGTGCTCCACGAACTGGCGACCAACGCCGCCAAGTACGGCGCGCTGTCTCGGGCAGGTGGCAAGCTGGCCGTGAGTTGGCAGGTCGATGTGAGTGGGGCGTGCGACATCACGTGGTGCGAAAGCGGTGGGCCAACGGTTCGCCCACCCAGCCGAAGTGGTTTCGGTTCGGTGCTGATCGAACGCAGCATCCCCTTCGACCTCGGCGGCACCAGCACGCTCGAATACAGGCCAGAAGGGCTGCAGGGGTATTTCAAGATCCCTGCCAAACACCTGACCCAGGTCGAAACGGTCGATGCCGTTGCGCCAATGGCGCCACCGGCTGCGCCTCATGTCAGCGGCTCGGACCTGGTCAAATCCTGCGTGCTGATTCTCGAGGACCAGCTGGTTATTGCAGTAGGCCTCGAACAGATTCTGGCCGATGCGCTGGTCGAAGACGTGATTACCGCAAGCTCCGAAGCCGAGACGATGAAGCTGCTCGCCAGCCGCAGGCCGGATGTCGCGGTGCTGGATATCAACCTGGGGACGGGCACGTCGATTGCCGTCGCCGAAGAACTCACGCGCAAAAACATCCCGTTCCTGTTCGCCACCGGCTATGGCGACAGCATTAGCATTCCTGCGCATTTGAAGCACGTCCCTGTTGTGCGCAAGCCCTACGATGCCCTGACGATTCTGTCGAACCTGGAAAGCCTGATCGACAGCGGGCAGTAGGCAGCGGGAGCACACGATCGTCCGCTGCCTACCCTGCCCAGGCTCACGCTCTAGATCTGAGCCTGACCGCCATCGACAAACAGCTCGGCGCCATTGACGAAACTTGAGTCATCGCTCGCCAGGAAGACGGCGGCATTGGCAATTTCCACAGGCTCACCCACACGCCCCAGTGGCACCTGGGAGGCCAGGTAGTCGAGCAACCCCTGCTGTTGCTCTGCACCGGGGCCCGCCAGGTCAACCAGGCCTGGGGTTCGCGTGGCACCAGGGCTGAGAGTGTTGACCCTGACCCCGCGGTCCTTCAGGTCGAGGATCCAGCTGCGTGCGAATGCTCGAACGGCGGCCTTGGACGCCGAGTACACGCTGAATGCCGCAGTCCCGGAGCTACCGGCGGTAGAGCCCGTAAGAATGATGGAGGCGTTCGGCGCCAGCAACGGCAACGCTTTCTGCACTGTGAACAGCACACCTTTGACGTTGCGGTCGAACGTATCGTCGTAGTGGGCTTCGGTGATGTCTCCCAATGGGAGCATCGAGCCGCCACCCGCGTTGGCGAACAGCACATCCAGACGCCCCTGTTGCTGGCCGATTTGGGCATACAGAGCGTCCAACTGATCAAGCCGGGTCGAATCGACGGCGATGCCGGTGGCGTTACCGACCAGCGCTACGGCCTTGTCCAGCTCGCTCTGGCGGCGGCCGGTGATGTACACATGGGCGCCCTCCTCTGCAAAACGTTTGGCGGTGGCCAGGCCGATACCGGTGGTGCCGCCGGTTACCAGTGCGATCTTGCCTTCAAGTTTGTTGCTCATGGTGTTTCTCCCGAGGGGTAGTGATTGGCTGTGGGAGAAGCTTATCGACGCACCGTTATTTTCAAAATAGAATCATTTGAAAATCATCATTGCAGAATTGAAATGGCAAGAATTCCCGATTTCGAAGGCCTGGCAATGTTCGCCAAAGTGGCGGAAGAAGGTTCCTACGCAGCGGCGGCGCGCGCCATGGGCGTGTCGGTACCGACGGTATCGCGTGCGGTGGCGCGGCTGGAGGCACGCTTGGGCGGTCGTCTGTTCAATCGCACGTCACGCCAGCTTTGCGTCACCGAGTTCGGCCAGCGCATGGTCGAACAGGCCAGCGCGTTGTACCGCCAGGCAGAAGAGATGGAAAGCGCCGCCCAGGAGATGTCGGTGCAGCCACGGGGCTTGGTGCGCCTGGCGGTGCCTATGTCATTCGGCTTACGCTGGGTAGCGCCGCTGCTGCCCGCGTTGATGGCCAGGTACGCCCAGTTGGAACTCGACCTTCACTTGTCAGATTCGACAGTCGATCTGGTTGCCGAGGGGTTCGATGCAGCACTGCGCATTGCAGCACTGCCGGATTCGTCCTTGGTGGCGAGACGTATCTGTGCGGTCACGCAATACCTGGTAGCCGCGCCGTCATACCTTGCGCGTCATGGGCGCCCTGAGCACCCGCGCGACCTGGTTGACCATGCCTGCATGAGCTACGCCTACCGCGCCCGCAGCCAGGTTTGGCGGTTCACCCACAGTGACGGCACCGAACAAGACGTCGTGCCGCGGGGGCCCCTGCGTGTGACCAATTCGGATGCGTTGGTGGCGCCCTTGCTGGAGGGCTTGGCGATCGCCGAATTACCGGATTTCATCGCCTCCGAATACTTGGCGGACGGCCGCCTTGAGCACCTGCTACCAACGTGGAGCATGACCCAAGGCGGCTTGTATTTCGTCACACCTTCAGTCCGAAGCCGGCCGAGAAAGGTGCAGGCCTTGGCTGATTTTTTCATCGAGCGGCTGGCCGGGTCACAATGGCTGACGCCAAACGTGACCTGACGGTGGCTCAATTATCCAGTTCATCCTTGGTGATGTTGCCGGAGTGTGGGTCAACGTGGAATTCGTACTGCTTGCCATCGGCCTTGATGCCCTCGCCTTCCCAGTGGCCGTCATCCGCTTCGATCTTGGTGATCTGGGTGTAGCCGGCGCCTTTAAGCACCGTCTCGGCCTGGTCTTTGTTCACCTTCCAGTCGGCACCTGGTTGGTCAGCCCACGCGGCACTAGCGCCCAGTGCGCCAACCAGTGCCAACCCCGTCAATACGCGCGTCATGGTTTTCATCGTCAACATCCTTTTTGCCTGAGTTAAAGGATGCGACCTGGGCGCTGTCGTTTCGGTTCAATCATCGTTACGCTTGCAGCCACGTTCATTACACAAAGGGTTGACGGTGCACTCCTCCGAACGTTTGAAGGGCATTGACGTTTTTGTCTGCGTGGCAGACCTCGGCAGTTTTGCCGCGGCGGCGCAGCGCCTGAACCTGACCAGCTCGGCTGTCAGCAAAGGTGTCGCGCGGCTGGAAGCTCGCCTGGGCTTACGCCTGTTCGAGCGCACGACGCGTCGGCTTGCCCTGACCGATGCGGGGCAAACGTTCTACAAAACCTGCTCACGCGTGCTGGCCGACCTCGAAGCATCGGAATTGGCCCTGCATGAAGACTACTTCGAGCCGCGGGGTCGGGTGCGCATCGACCTGCCCGCAGCGTATGGGCGGCTGCACGTCTTGCCGGTCATTCTCGACTACCTCAAACGCCATCCCCAGTTGCAGCCACACGTGTCCTTTACCGACAGCTTCGTCAACCCGACCGAGCAGGGTATCGATATCGTGGTACGTATCGGCGGCCCGGACGTTTGGCCGGAGGACCTGGGGCACCAGTTCATCGGTGCTCAACGGTTCATCTTCTGTGCCTCACCGGCCTACTTGCAAACCCGTGGCACACCGCTCGATGAGGCGGACCTGCAAGCCCATGACTGTGTGGTTTACGGGCAGCCCGACGGGGTGGGCAGCCCCTGGCACATGACCGGTATGCAACCGGGTGAAATGGAGCGGCGCTTCATGCCGGCGCGGCTTGCCATCGGCGATGGCGAAGGGGTGGTACAGGCAGTCGTGCAGGGTTTGGGGGTCACTCAGGTGCCCACCTGGCTGGTCAATCAACAGCTGGAAAGTGGCGCGTTGATTGAAGTGTTGCCGCACTTGGCAACAGATGGGCTGCCGATGAACGTAGTGTGGCTCAAAAAACGTGAGGCCCTTCCCCGCGTCAGGGCGCTGCTGGATGTGCTGCTGAACGCACTGCGAACAGACGGCCACCGCCTCGCGCCCTGCGATTAGTGAATATATTTCGCGTACCATCTGAAATATTGACCGTAATAGGCTTTTTAAGAATCAATACAATGGCAGCCCCTGATTGAGGAACTGCCTGCATGACTGCTGTTGAACGCCCACCCGTGGGCTTGGCGACCGACCGACGCGCGACCTTGGGGACTTTGGTCCTCGCCGCCTCCGCCTTTTTGATTGTCACTACCGAGTTCTTGATGGTCGGCCTGCTGCCCGGGCTGGCACGCGACCTTGATGTCTCGATTTCGACTGCCGGGCAGTTGATCACACTGTTTGCCTTCACCGTCATGCTGGCGGGCCCGCCGTTGACGGCGGCACTTGCTCACCTGGACAGGCGCAAGCTGTTCGCAGCCATCCTCGCCTTGTTCGCGGCGTCCAATGCGTTGGCGGCCCTTGCGCCAAACATCGGGGTCTTGGCAGTGGCGCGTTTCCTGCCCGCCCTGGCACTGCCTGTCTTTTGGGGTACAGCCAGCGAAACGGCCGCCAGCATGGTCAGCCCCGATCGCCAAGGGCAGGCCGTCGCGCGGGTCTACCTCGGCATCTCAGCTGCGCTGTTGCTGGGCATTCCATTAGGGACGTTGGCGGCTGACGCCATAGGCTGGCGCGGCGCTTTCTGGATATTGTCTGCTGCATCGGCGGCCATGGCCTTTGCCGTGCTCATCTGGATGCCAGCGGTTGCGCGCCTGCCCAGGGTCGACTTGCGCCACCAGGCGCGGATCTTCCGTGAGCCGAACTTCCTCGCCAATGTGGCGCTGTCGATCATGGTGTTCACCGCGATGTTCATTGCCTACACCTACCTGGCCGACATGCTCGAGCGTACCGCAGGTGTTGCAACTGCGGATGTCGGCTGGTGGCTGATGGGCTTCGGCGCCATTGGTTTGCTGGGCAACTGGCTGGGGGGGCGAGCTGTCAGGCATTCGCCGATCAAGGCCACTGCGCTGTTTCTTGTACTGCTGGCGATGGGCATGGCGGCCTTCAGCCCGCTGGCCGCTGCGCCTGTA
>Ga0160449_1001355_pt1 | contig 12022 bp, 12 predicted proteins | sample HID1975I_E1MG_FD_108216 | JGI IMG/M metagenome (GOLD analysis project Ga0160449, IMG submission 108216) | Enriched soil microbial communities from UW Madison campus, WI, USA - HID1975I_E1 MG | ecosystem: Environmental > Terrestrial > Soil > Unclassified | place: USA: Madison, Wisconsin...
CACTGTTCCAGTACTCGTCAAAACTATGTCCCAACTGTTCTGCGACCGGGCCGACACTGAGCATGTCAATGTCAGTAAAATTTCTGTTGGGTTCGGCATCGAAATACTCGTCGCCCAGATTGCGACCTCCGACGATGGCCACACAGTTGTCTACCACCCACAGCTTGTTGTGCATCCGCCGGTGTTGAAGCGACAAGTTGAAGAGTCGACCCATCGTGCGTGTCACCACGGTACTACGGCCCAAATGGAGAGGATTGAACACTCGGATCTGTATATACGGATGCGTCGCCAAAGTCGCGATGGTTTCCTCCAAGTCATCGCTGGTGGTGTCATCGAGCAAAATCCTCACGCGCACTTTACGGTCGGCAGCGAGGAGTAGCTCGCTCAGCAGTATCCGAGTACTGATACCGTCATGGACGATGTAGTACTGCAGGTCAATGCTGCTTTGAGCACTGCGAATCAGCTCGGCGCGGGCGGCAAAAGCCTCGGCGCTCTCCGGGAACAGCCGAAAGCCCGATCGTCCATGATGGGGCGCTACCTGGGCCTGAATCGAACGACCGAACGCCGAATTGTTGGCGGGCAAGGCCTGACTGGGTTCATGGGGTGCATTGGGTGTCGTGCAGCCACCGATAAACAGCGTGAAAAACAGAGCGACAAACAAGGGCTGTTTGAATGTCACGGAGCGTACCCCAGCGAATGGCGATGAGGGTGTTGGAGCCGAAGAATGGGCCATCCCTTACCACCAGCGCATAGCTGCAACGGTCGTGCGCAATATTTCTTCGATCAGCGGTGCTCTTCAAAGCGTAGATCAACACTGAGGGTGCCGTATCACTCAGGGAGTATTAAGCAATGTTGTGGAAATCAAAATATTATTGACAATGCTTATTAACACTATCCTGTAACTGATTAAGATACGCGATAGACGAAATTCTCATTCGAGTCCTTTATTTGCGAAGCGTACTATCTACTGAGCAACAGCGGGCAAGCCCCGTTCGTGCCGCCGCGGAGCTACTTCTGAGCTCTCAATTTCTGCAGAACGGATAATTCAGAAAATGGCTTGGGTAGATGACGAATTCCAGGTAAAAGAAAGCCCGCTGCTAGGCGGGCTAATGGGAGCTTCTATCACACGTAGGGATAGGGTGAGTGTTGCCTAGGTGTCGTGAAAATTGGGTGAAAGAAAAGTCCCGACAATGTCATCACAGGGATCCTCTCAGCGCCTGGCCAGTCATATGTGCGTGATCTGCGACGGAGATTTGCGACGGTTCACGTCGTTGAATCTTGTGGTCAAATGGCAAGCGGAGCGCGCCGGCCCACCGCCCCAGGGCGACGCCAGGGGTCGGTTCACGACAGCCTTCCTAAGACCTATTCCCCCCGTCGGAACCTCTTGAAGCGTCTCACCTCTTGATACCACGGCAGGGAGTGCGGCCGGTGGCCATGCCTAAGCTTCTGCGCTTAGCCTTGCGGCGTGTTCAGGAGGGATGACTGCAACCAGGTTGGCGCATCAGCTCTAGGTCGAACGGGCTGCATCACTGACAGCTTTCGACCCAAAGCAGACATTACGAACATAGCGCTCAGATCGAGCACTGGTTCACACGGGCAGTCAGCTGCTCGGCGTTTTCCTTACGCTCCGAATAGCGATCCACCAGGAATTCCTGGCGGTCACGCAGCAGCACGGTGAACTTCACCAGCTCCTCCATGACATCCACCACGCGGTCGTAGTACGGCGATGGCTTCATGCGCCCTGCGTCGTCGAACTCCAGGTAGGCCTTGGGTACCGAGGACTGGTTGGGGATGGTGAACATCCGCATCCAGCGGCCAAGCACGCGCAACTGATTGACCACGTTGAATGACTGCGAGCCGCCGCACACCTGCATGACTGCCAGAGTCTTGCCTTGGGTGGGGCGAACCGCGCCCAGTGCCAAGGGGATCCAGTCAATCTGCGCCTTGAACACTGCTGACATTGCACCGTGGCGCTCTGGCGAGCACCAGACTTGGCCTTCCGACCATTGCACCAGATCACGCAGCTCCTGCACTTTAGGGTGCTCGACTGGTACATCATCAGGCAGCGGGAGGCCCGACGGGTTGAACACCCGCGTTTCGGCGCCGAAATGCTCCAGCAGGCGTGCGGCTTCTTCCACCAGCAAGCGACTGAAGGAGCGTTCACGGGTTGATCCGTACAGCAGCAGAATGCGTGGTTTGTGCGCGCTGGAACGGGTTGCCGCTGGCGGCACATCGAACAGCGCGAGGTCGAGATTAGGCAATTGCTCGGACATGTTTCCTCCTGCTCAAAGCGTACCGATGCGATCCAACTCATGTTTGAGCTGATTACGGTCGAGGTGATCGAAAGGCAGTGCGAAGAAGGCCTGGCAGCGAGCTTCGATGCGGCCCAGCGTGGCGCGGAATGCAGCGTCGACCGACGCTTCGTCAGCCACGACATCGGACGGATCCTCCAGCCCCCAGTGCGACTTCAGTGCAGGGCCGAAATACACCGGGCAAGCTTCGCCGGCAGCCTTGTCGCACACGGTGATGACGATGTCAGGAGGGCAACCCTCGAACGCGTCATTGCCCTTGCTGCTCAGCCCGTCAGTCGAGATGCCGGCATGCTGCAAGGTGGTCAGGCTGCGAGGCAACACTTGGCCTTTCGGAAAACTCCCGGAACTGACGGCTTCAAATCCATGAGGCGCCAGGTGATTGAACATGGCCTCGGAAAGGATGCTGCGGCAGCTGTTGGCCGTGCACATGAACAGGACTCGCATGGTGGCTCCTCCGCTTTATGGCGGATATCAGAGGCTCAGGCGTAATGCCAAGGCCGAAAGGGTGATCAGCAGAACCGGCAGCGTCAGCAGGATGCCGACCGTGAAGTAGTAACCCCAGGTTATGCGCATGCCTTTGCGCTCCAGCACGTGCAGCCAGAGCAGCGTGGCGAGGCTGCCGATGGGGGTGATTTTCGGGCCGAGGTCGCAGCCGATGACGTTGGCGTAGATCATCGCCTCGCGCACCAGCCCTTGCGCTTCGCTGGCCTGGATCGACAAGGCGCCAACCAGCACGCTGGGCATGTTGTTCATGACCGAGGACAGTACTGCTGCAATCAACCCGGTGCCGATGGCGGCACTCCATAGCCCTTGCTGCGCAAGGCGGTTAAGCAGGTGGGTGAGCATGTCGGTGAGGCCGGCGTTCTTCAATCCGTAGACAACCAGGTACATGCCGAGCGAGAAAACCACGACCTGCCAGGGCGCTTCGCGCAGAACCCGGCGGGTCGAGATGCGATGCCCGCGAGCGGCGACGGCAAAGAGGATCGTTGCACAGGCTGCGGCTACTGCACTGATCGGGATACCCAGTGGTTCCAGGGCGAACAGACCAATCAACAACACCAGCAGCACCCAGCCACCGACGTTGAAGGTCGCGCGGTCATGAATCGCCTCGCTTGGCGTCTTCAGGGCCGCGACCGCGTACTGCCTCGGGATATCACGGCGGAAGAACAGGAACAGCACCAGCAAGGTTGCGGCCACGCTGGCGAAATTCACCGGTACCATCACCGAGGCGTATTCGCTGAAGCCCAGCCTGAAGTAGTCGGCTGAGACGATGTTCACCAGGTTGGAGACTACCAGCGGCAGGCTCGCCGTGTCGGCGATGAAGCCGGCGGCCATGACGAAGGCCAGCGTCGCGGCGGGCGAGAAACGCAGCGCGAGCAGCATCGACATGACAATGGGTGTGAGGATCAGCGCCGCACCATCGTTGGCAAACAGCGCCGACACCGCAGCACCGAGCAGCACGCAGAAGGCGAACAGGCGGTAGCCGCTGCCGTTTGCCCAGCGCGCCACGTGCAGCGCGGCCCACTCGAAGAAGCCGGCCTCGTCCAGCAGCAGGCTGATGATGATGACGGCGATGAAGGTGGCGGTGGCATTCCAGACAATGGCCCACACAGTCGGGATGTCGTGCAGCGAAACGGCACCCGCCGCCAGGGCGATGAGGGCACCGAGCGCGGCACTCCAGCCAACACCTAGCCCCTTCGGTTGCCAGATGACCAGGATGAGAGTGAAAACAAAGACGGCAATGGCGACCAGCATGAAGATCTCGCTCGGTGATGATCAGCAGCAGGCAGCGTCACGAACGGGGCGGCCGTCCATGTTCTTCAGCCGATGAGAGTTGTCTGCCAACCACTGTGAGTTGGCCTGCAAGGTCACCTGCAACATTTCATGCACCCAGGCGGGCAGAGCCGGGTTCAAGCGGTAATACACCCATTGCCCCTGGCGACGATCCAACAGCATGCCATTGCTGCGCAGCTGCGCGAGGTGGCGGCTTATCTTGGGTTGGCTGTCGTTTAGCGCGCACATCAGTTCGCAGACACATAGCTCACCGAGGCTGGCGATCAGCAGGGTGGCGCGAGCACGGGTCTCGTCAGACAGGCTCTTGAACACATCGGGCGGAGTAATCATGGCTGCACCAATACATACGGAAAATCGAATATACGTATTTCCATATATTGTGTGCAAGCACGTTTGTACTGAGCGTCCGCATTGGGTCGGTTAGCGACCGTCCACCGGATCGAGTTCACCCTTGTTCTCCCCTAACGCGGAGGACAACCCATGAAAACCGCTGCTATCTACACCCATCGCGCATGGAACAAGGGAAAGCTAGTCGGGCAGAAAGCCCCGCTCCGACTCAGAGATATCTGGGCCATCCGGGTAAGGCTCCAGATCGCGGAGAAATCTCGGGATCTGGCGTTGTTCAACTTGGCAATCGACAGCAAGCTGCGAGCCTGCGACTTAACCAAGCTTCGCGTACGCGACGTTGCTCATGGGGAGCACGTGTCATCGCGAGCGATTGTGATGCAGCAGAAAACTCAACATCCAGTGCAATTTGAGATCACCGAGCAAACCCGTATGGCTTTGGAAGCCTGGATGCATCAGGCTCACCTCCGTAGCGAGGACTGTCTGTTTCCGAGTCGGCTACACGGTTCAGATCATCTCTCCACCAGGCAATACGCTCGAATAGTGAAAGCCTGGGTGACAGCCATTGGCCTTGATCCAGCGCTGTACGGCACCCACACGCTGCGGCGAACGAAGGCCTCATTGATCTATCGTAGAACCAAGAATCTGAGGGCAGTCCAACTCTTGCTTGGCCATACGAAGCTTGAAAGCACCGTCAGATATCTGGGGATTGAGGTCGACGATGCCTTGGAGATGGCAGAGCAGACGGAGGTCTGACCATCTAAAGCGACGGTCGAGGGCAGACCGTCGCTAACCGACCCATTGCAGCCGGTCGCGTAAGACTGCAATCGATCAAAACCATCTGCTTATTCGCCGGCTTGTGAGGCGGGTAAAATTCAAACGCCTTGAAGGTCGATGACTCAGCGCTCGTAGCGTAACGCTTCAACCACAACGCCAAATGCTGATGAATGTTCACGGCGATTGGGATAATAAAGATGGTAACCGGCAAACGGTTGGCACCAATCTTCCAGCACCCGCACAAGGGTGCCGTCGGCAAGCTCCTTCGCCACCATATCCTCGGGCAAGAAACCCAAGCCACATCCCGCCACGGCCGCACGCAGGATCGGCACGCTGCTGTTGAACGTCCATTGCCCTTCGACACGGGCCTTCAGTTCGTGGCCATCTTTTTCAAAATCCCATTGCAGCAGGCTGCCATGGGTGGGCAGGCGCAGATTGATGCAATTTTGCGCCGCCAGATCACCAGGCACCTTCGGTACTGGCCGCTGTTTGAAATACTCCGGTGACCCCACGACGGCGATGCGCAGGGGCGGCCCGATGGGAATGGCGATCATGTCCTTGGCTACCTGGTCGCCCAGGCGTACACCTGCGTCATAGCGTTGCGCCACGATGTCGGATAGGGCGTAGTCGACGGTGATTTCGACTTTGATGTCTGGATAGTCTGGCAGCACCTTTAGAAGCTTGGGCCACAGAATATTGTTGGCGGCATGTTCGGATGCCTGAATCCGAACGTTGCCTGCCGGGGTGTCACGGAACTCGCTTACCGCGGCCAGTTCAAGTTCGATTTCATCGAAGCGCGGCGCCATAGCCTGATAAAGCCGCTGACCCGCCTCGGTCGGCGAAACGCTGCGGGTGGTACGTGTCAGCAGGCGCACGCCCAATCGGCTTTCCAGTGCTCGCATGGTGTGGCTCAGCGCCGACTGCGAAACGCCAAGCTGTGCGGCCGCGCGGGTGAAACTGCCTTCGCGGGTGATGACCACAAAGGCTTGTAGGTCGTTCAGATTGGCGCGGGACATTGATGAGAACCTCTCATGAGGGGCGCGGGATTAATCCATGAAAGCAGGTTGCACACGAATGCGCGACCCCTCAATAGAGCTGGTTACAAGGTGCGGGCGTAAAACGCGGTCAGTTTGCCAATTGCGGCGTCGACATAACGCGGCACCCAGTAGGTTTCGATGTGTGTCGCGCCGTCGAGGATAAACACTTCCTTGTCGGAGGTGCCGGTGGCTTTGGGGAGAGCGTCCTGTGTCATGTACAGGCTGTCGGCCTTGCTGCCGGCGATCATCAGCAACGGTTGGTTGATCAGCTCGATATGGTCAGTGGCGTCGAAACGCATCAAGTCGATCAGGCTGCTGGTGGTGTATTTGAAGGTCGAGTTCGGGTGCGCGTGGGTCTTCCAGTAGTACTCATAACCTTGGCGATACAGCTCGAAGGGCAGTTTGGCAATCTGCTCGTCGGTGAGGTTGGCATCGCCGGAGTACAGTACCGCGCCGCCGGCCGCCTCTTGCGCGCGGGCTGCTGACGCCTGTTGCAGGCGTTGCTGAATGCTGTCCATTTGCGAGTCGTTGTAGCCGTTGCGACGTACCCTGCCTGAGTTGAACATGCTCAGTGTTGCCAACGATTTGAAGCGTTTGTCGGTTTGCGCTGCCGCCAACGAATAACCACCGCCACCACAAATGCCGAGCAGGCCCATGCGCTTGTCATCGACGCCGGCAAACTGGCTGATGAAGTCGGCCATGCCATGAATATCTTCGATGCGATAGGCCGGTTTATCGATGCTGCGCGGCTGACCACCGCTGGCACCCTGATACGCCGCATCGGCCGTGATGGTGATGTAGCCCTGTTCGGCCAGGCGTTGGGCGTACAGGCCGGCGACTTGTTCTTTCACGCCACCATTGGGGTGTGCAACGACCACGGTCGGGTAGGCCTTCTTCGCGTCATAGTTAACCGGGGTGTATACGTTGGCGGCGATATCCAGACCGTTGAGTTTGTAGCTGACCGGATGGATGTTGACCTTGCCCGGTTCGTTCTTGCTGATCGCGCCGTCGTAGGCGAGGGTGAACGGGTTCTTTTTGTAATCGGCGGCCAAGGCTTCGCCCGCCGAGAGGCCGACCAATGCCGACATAAACGTGGCCTTGAGTGTGTTTTTCACCTGAAGCTCCTGAGCAATCAAAAGGGCGGCAGTTGCAAAAGTATTTGGGTCAGTCCAACTGGTTTTCTTCGAGGAATTGCGCGACCAGGTCAGCGATCTGCACGTTGTTCAGATCCGACATGGGGAAGTGGGTATTGCCATGAATGCCGATCTCCGGCAGGTGGATCAGTCGCACATCACCGCCGTGGCGATTGACCGCGTCACGCCAGAGCCGGGCCATTTTCAGGCGTGCGCGCCAACTGTCCTGGGCGGGCAGGTCGACCGCCTGCTCCGGGATGTTGTCGCCGTAAAGGATCAGAATCGGAATGCGCGTGAGGGCCTTGAATTGCTCCATCGGCACCGCCGCACCTTGCACTGTGTCGAACGCGCTGGGAATTGGCGGAGGGACTTCACCTTGAGCGAACACGAAGCTGCTGCCTGGCTCGAACGCCACAATGGCTTTCACCTTGTCGTTCTTGATCGCGGTCAACCAGCCCGGCCCGCCACCTTGCGAATGGGTGAACAAAATCCCCGGGCCGATTTTGTCGAACAGTGCTGATACGCCATCAGAGACCACGTCCATGTCGAACGGCCCGGTGTTCGGCGTCATCGACCGGAAAAATTGCTCGCGGGTCTGGGCATCCTGTGCCACTTGCACACCGCTGAAGTAGTTGGGCCACAACCCGATGCGGAACTGGTTGAACCACAATTGTTCGTCAGGCACTGGCTTGATTGTGGTCTCGACCATGCTGCGCCCGGCATCGCCACGCCGCGGCTGATCGATCAGATAGACGCCATAATGGCGGCGTAGAAAGATGTTCTGAAAGCCTTCGCGACCATCGGCGGTGGTTTCCCAGGTCTTGGAAAACTGACCCGCACCGTGCCACATGACGATGGGCAGTTTTCGCGCATCCACCGGGATTTGATAGAAGGCGTAGGCGTGGTCACCGTGGTATGTCTGGCCGTTGGGCGTCATCGGTTGGTGCGGGTTGAAGGTGCCCGGTGCAGTGGTCACCGTTCCGCCGGCGGCGAAGCTGCCTTGTCGTTGAATCTGCAACGAGCCATCGGGGTTGTTCGCGCAGGCCGCTAGCAGGCTCAACAGCGCGATGCTCAGTAGGGACTTGGCAGGCGTCATGTCATTTACCCGAAGCCGTGAGGGCTTGGGTCAACGCGGTCTTGGCACGTTCAGCCGTCTGCTCGTCGCCGTGTTGTTTCAGCAGCTGCGTGACTTCGTGCAACTGCGCCGCGCTCAGACCGACGCGCAGGCTCGCCGCCATGTGCGAGCGTAATTGTGGCTCGACCCCTGGCGTTGCCGCCAGCGCGCCGATGGTCGCCAGTTCGCGGCTTTGCCAGTCGAGGTTGTCGCGCTCGAAGATGTCGCCGAACAAGTGAGTTTGCAGGTACCGGTTTATTACCGGAGCGAACTCGAACACCGGGCCTTTGACCGGGGCGCCGGGAATCCTGGTTTGATTTGCGGTGCCGGCGGCCAGCAGCTCATCCCCGACCGGAATCGCCCGGCTCGGCTCACGCCCCGGCGCGTCTTCGATACCGCGCTGTTTGCGCGTCTGTACCACCGCCATCAACTCGTTCAAGGCGTTGAGGCTGCGCGGGAAGCCCACATACGCGTAAAGCTGCACCAGAATTTCCCGGGTTTCGCTGATGGTCAAGCCGGCATCGAGGCCTTGATTGAGCGCGGTGTTGAGGTTGGGTATGTCGCTGGTCGCCATGAATGCGGCGATCAGGGGAATCGTTTGTTGCTGGCGCGACAAGCTAGCTGCGCTGGCGGAGGGGCTGGCCATGGTCTGCGATGCCTCGGCTGCTTGAGTGGTAACGCTGAACATCGCCCCGACGCCCAGGCAAAGCGCCATGAGCGTGGGAAGGGTAGGGTGTTTGCGTGCGTCAGTGGTCATCGTGAAAGGCTCCATCCGTTGCGGGGCAGCGTGGTGTCGCTGGATCGTACGGAGGATGGTTGTGTCGATTAACCCCGAAATTGCGCATGGACTTCTGAGCAGAATTCATGAGTCGAAATTGCCGGAACCGCTGCAATTTCGGCGCGACCCTGCTGATGCGGGGCCTGCAGGGCGGCTGACGGTTTGTGCCAGAGGTGCCGGGCGAGCAACTTCGACACATTCCGTAACTTCATTGGCCGGTGTATTGCGCCTCCGAGACCTGTTCCGCCCAGGTGACGGTCTTGCCATCCTCGGCTTCAGCGATGGCGATGTGGGTCATGCCGTTGCTGGCCGTGGCGCCATGCCAGTGACGGGTGTGCGGCGGAATCCAGACAGTGTCGCCCGGTCGGATTTGCTGACGCGGGCCGCCCTCTTGCTGCACGTATCCGACGCCTGCTGTGACGATCAGCGTTTGCCCCAGCGGATGGGTGTGCCACGCCGTGCGTGCGCCTGGCTCGAAGGTCACCGTGCCGCCGCCGATGCGCGCCGGCGCATCACCGTTGAACAGGCCATCAACGCGCACCGTGCCGGTAAAGTTTTGCGCCGCGCCATTGACCGAGGGCTGCGAGCCATTCGGCGTAACGCGGATTTCACCGGCGCCCTGGGATTCTGCTGTCATGAGTGACAAAGCAACAAGTGGTGCGATCAATCGGGTCATCGGATCAACTCCGGTCAGAAGGGAAAGTGGCGCCGCACTTGGCGCCGCGTTGGGCAGACTCAGAGTCCGGTCATTTTCAGTGCCGACTCTGGCAGGCGTTCACCGTGCACTTGAATCTGCGCAATCTGTTGGTTGATCTCGCGCAGATCGTCACCGGTCAATTGCAGTTCGACTGCGCCCAGGTTCTCTTCCAGTCGATGGGGTTTGGTCGTGCCCGGGATCGGCACAATCCACGGTTTCTGTGCGAGCAGCCAGGCCAGCGCCACTTGCGCCGGTGTGGCGTGTTTGCGATGCGCGACGGCTTTTACCACATCGACCAGCGCCAGATTGGCCTTGCGCGCTTCAGGGGAGAAGCGTGGTACATAGTTGCGGAAATCGCTGGCGTCGAACTGCGTGTGCTCGTCGATCTGACCGGTGAGAAAACCGGCGCCGAGCGGGCTGAACGGTACGAAACCGATTCCCAGTTCTTCCAGTACTGTCAGCAGCTCCAGCTCCGGGCCTCGCCAGAACAGCGAATATTCGCTCTGCACCGCCGTGACCGCTTGCACCGCGTGCGCCCGGCGAATGGTTTCCACACCCGCCTCAGACAGGCCGAAATGCTTGACCTTGCCCTCGGCGATCAGATCCTTGACGGTGCCGGCGACTTCTTCGATGGGTACCTGGGGATCGACGCGGTGCTGATAAAACAGGTCGATGCAATCAGTGCGTAGACGCTGCAACGACGCCTCTGCAACGGCGCGTATATGTTCAGGGCGGCTGTTGGTTCCGCCGCCGCGTGCGCCGGTGATCAGGTCGATATCGAAGCCGAACTTGGTAGCGATGACGACCTGCTCGCGAATTGGCTGCAAGGCCTCGCCCAGCAGTTCTTCATTGGCGAACGGGCCATACGCTTCGGCGGTGTCGAACAAGGTGATGCCTTGCTCGTGGGCCGAACGAATCAGCTTGATCATGCTGGCTTTGTCGGCAGCCGGCCCATAGGCCGAGGTCATGCTCATGCAGCCAAGGCCCAGTGCGGACACTTCCAGGCCATTGCCCAACGTGCGGATTTTTATCATGTCACTCCGTACAGAATTCGGTTAACGCGTGCGGGGGTGATCGCTCAGCCAGCCGTTCACACGTTCCATGGTCTTGCGCTCCTGCTCACTCTCCATCACAAAACCTTCCAGAACCTTTGCCTTCGGCGCGTGGTTGACCAGCACGCTGCGGCTGTTACCCAAGCCATAACCGCCGTGGGTGTTGAAGGGGATGAGGGTCTTGCCGGTCAGGTCGTGTGCGCTGAGAAAGGCGCGCACGATGGGCGGGGCGGTTTCACCCCAGATCGGGAATCCGAGATAGAGCGTGTCGTAGTCGCTGAGTGCGTGAACCTTCTCTTGCAGCTCGGGCTCGAAGCCGCTGTCACGCTCCTGACGCGCCTGCTCCACGGTTTGCAGATAGTCCTCGGGGTAAGGGTAGGCCGGGCGAATCTCGAAGAGGTCGGCACCCAGTCCACGCTGGATCAGCCCGGCGACCACGCGGGTATTGCCCGAGCGCGAGAAGTACGCCACCAGAATCCGCGAGCCTGAGCGCGGTGTTTGACTGGCGCCTTGCGTGTCGGCCAGAGACAGCAGCGGGGCGCTGGCCAGCGCGGCGATCACCGTGCGCCGCAACGGATCGTGACCGTTGCTCATCGACCGACACGCGCCTTGAGGGCCTCGGGATAACGCTCGCCCTCGATGCGGATCTGCGCCAACGCTGTATCTATTGCTTTCAGTTCCAAGGCGTCGAGCGTGATATCTGCGCCGCCGAGGTTTTCTTCCAGACGATGCAGTTTGGTCGTCCCCGGAATCGGCACAATCCACCGCGCCTGTGCGAGCAGCCATGCCAGCGCGATCTGTGCGGGTGTGGCTTGTTTTTGCTCGGCGATCTGCCGGATCAACACCACCAGGCCCTGATTGGCTTGCAGCGCCGGCTGGCTGAAACGCGGGACGATGCTGCGGAAGTCGTCGCTGCCGTAAGTGGCCTGCGCCGACACCGTGCCGGTGAGAAAACCTTTGCCCAATGGGCTGAACGGGACGAA
>Ga0160449_1001368_pt1 | contig 11946 bp, 9 predicted proteins | sample HID1975I_E1MG_FD_108216 | JGI IMG/M metagenome (GOLD analysis project Ga0160449, IMG submission 108216) | Enriched soil microbial communities from UW Madison campus, WI, USA - HID1975I_E1 MG | ecosystem: Environmental > Terrestrial > Soil > Unclassified | place: USA: Madison, Wisconsin...
CGCCGCCGTCTTCGCCGCCAAGATCCTGCCCACCACGAGCCTCGAGATGGTCTCGATCGAGCAGGGGCCCGCCCAGTGGACCTACCCGGACTTCGCGCACAACCACGACACGCTGCGCTACAACAACCGCTACGCGATGATGCAGGACGTCTCGCGGTCGACGTGGACGTGGCGGCCCGACGCCCGCTCACCGTCCCTGCCCTTTCGCCAGCTCGGCAGCTTCCACCCGGGCCAGGGGCTGGGTGGCGCGATGGTGCACTGGACGGGACTGACGTGGCGCTTCCTGCCGGACGACTTCAACTACCGCAGCGTCAACGAGGAGCGCTACGGGCGTGATCGTTTCCCGGAGGAGATGACGGTCCAGGACTGGCCGATCGACTACGAGGACCTCGAGCCCTACTACGACGCGCTCGAGTACGAGATGGGGGTCTCGGGCCGGGCCGGGAACATCGACGGCCGCATCCTTCCGGGCGGCAACCCCTTCGAAGGCCCGCGCAGCCGGCCCTACCCCAACCCACCGCTCGCCCAGGGTCCCTTCGACGAGCTGTACATGTCGGCGTGCACCGACCTCGGGCTCCACCCCTTTCCCACCCCGGCCGGCATCCTCTCCCGCGGCTGGACCGACCCCTACGGCAACGTTCGCGCGGGCTGCCTCTACTGCGGCTTCTGCACGCGCTACGGCTGCGAGGTGGGCGCCAAGACGAGCCCGCTCACGACGTGGTTGCCGCCGGCGCTCGCCACGGGGCGCTACGAGGTGCGCACGCTCAGCCGCGTCCTCGGCATCGAGACGGCGGACGACGGGCGGGCCACGGGGGTGCGCTACGTCGACTCGCGCGGCGAGGAGCACTTCCAGCCCGCCGAGATCGTGGTGTGCTCCGCGTTCACCCTCGAGAACGTGCGCAACCTGCTGCTCTCCCGCAGCCCCGCGCACCCCGACGGCATCGGCAACGACCGGGGCCAGGTGGGCCGCAACTACACCTACCAGGTCAACCAGGCTCCCGTGCGAGGGCTCTTCGAGGGGCGCAGGTTCAACATGTTCATGGGCAACGGCTGCACCAACGCCCAGATCCACGACTTCAACGCCGACAACTTCGACCACTCCGACCTGGACTTCTTCGGTGGTGCGCGGATCCAGTCCGAAGGGGGCCAGCGTGAGCCGATCAGCTCGGTCGGCGGGCTGCTCGGCGGCTTCACCGACCGGCAGTGGGGCGCCGAGTGGAAGGCGATGCTCTCGCGGTCGTGGGACTCCGTGGGCGAGCTGAGCTTCGAGGGAGACTCACCGGCCTACGCGGGCAACTTCCTCGACCTCGACCCGAACTACACCGACGAGTGGGGGCTGCCGCTCCTGCGCCTGACGTTCGACTGGCGGGACAACGAGCGGGCGATGTACCGGTTCCTCGCCGAGCGGTGCGCCGAGATCATGCGGGCGATGGGCCCGAGCCAGATGGAGGTCACGGACGAGCTCGGCCCCTACCGGATCGACGACTACCAGAGCACGCACCCCAACGGCGGGGCGATCATGGGCACCGATCCCGGCAACAGCGTGACGAACAGCTACGGCCAGGTGTGGGACACGCCGAACGTCTTCGTCACGGGAGCCGCGCTCTACCCGCAGAACCCGGGCGCCAACCCCACCGGCACCGTCGGGGCGCTCGCGCTGCGCACGTCGGAGGCGATCCGGGACCGGTACTTCCGCGCACCGGGGGAGCTCCTGGTGTGAGGCCCGCGCGACGGCACGTCCTCCTGACCGCCCTCGCGGGGGCGGTGCTGCTCGGCTGCGGCCCGGCGGACGGGACCGAGGTGGCCGTCGTCGAGATCGTCGGACACCGCTTCGAGCCGACGACGATCGTCGTCTCCGCCGGCACGACGGTGCGCTGGGTCAACTCCACCGCCGAGGCGCACACGGTGACGAGCGGTCCGCAGACGCCGGACGGCGAGGCCGCGCTGCCGCCCGGAGCTCAGGGCTTCGACTCCGGTCGCCTGCTCGGCGGGGCGAGCTTCGCCCACCGCTTCGACGTCGTCGGGGAGTACTTCTACTGGTGTGCGCTGCACCCGGACGAGCACTCGGTCGGCACCGTGCGCGTCGAGGGCGGGTGAGCCCGCGATGACGGCGTCCGGTGGGCGAGGCAGGGCGGTCGTCGTGATCGCGGCGCTCGGGCTGCTCGCCGGCTGCTCGTCGTCCGGCCGTCGTCAGTCGGTGCTCGACCCCGCGGGAACGAGCGCTCAGGCGGTCGACGCGCACTGGCAGACGATGCTCGCCGTGGGCGCCGTCGTGTGGTTCGTCGTCGTCGCGATGCTGCTCGTGACCCTCGTGCGGCGCCGCGGGCGGGGGACGAGCGACGGGCGCAAGGCCCCGATGTTCGTCGCCGTGGCCGGCGCGGCGGTCCCCGCGGCCATCCTCGTGGCGATCATGGCCCAGTCAGTCCTCGTGCTGCGCGACACCGACCCGGGGGCGGTGGACTCCGGCACGGTCATCACCGTGACGGGCCACCAGTTCTGGTGGGAGGTGACCTACCCGGAGCACGGTGTCGTCACCGCGAACGAGGTGCACATCCCCGTCGGTGAGCCCGTGCGGCTCGAGATCACGTCGCAGGACGTCGTGCACAGCGTGTGGGTGCCACAGCTCGCGGGGAAGCTCGACATGGTGCCGGGCACGACCAACACGATGTGGCTCGAGACGAACGAGCCGGGCACCTACTGGGGGCAGTGCGCGGAGTACTGCGGCATGCAGCACGCGCTCATGCGCTTCGTCGTCGTGGCGCACGAACCGGCCGAGTTCGCCGGCTGGCTCGACGCCCAGGCGCAGCCCTCCCGCGTCGCCGACCCGGCGCTCGGCGAGGGCCAGGACGTCGACGACGCCCTCCTCGCCCGGGGGCGAGAGGTCTTCATGTCGTCCTCGTGCGTGTACTGCCATACGGTCGCCGGCACCGAGGCGCAAGGCCGGGCCGGGCCGGACCTGACGCACCTCGCGAGCCGGGGGTCGATCGCGGCGGGCACGCTGCCCAACGACCGTGACGGCCTGGCGCGGTGGATCGTCGATCCGCAGGCGGTCAAGCCCGGGAACCTCATGCCGGGCACGGACATCCCCGAGGACGCGCTCGACGCGCTGCTCGCCTACCTCGAGTCGCTGGAGTGATCGTGACGACGACGAGCGCCGCCCAGGAGGCCGCCTTCCACCGCGTGTGGGAGCGGGGGACCGGGCTGCGCGGCTTCTTCACCGCCGTGCAGCACCAGGACGTCGGCCGCCGGTACATGATCACAGCGTTCTTCCTGTTCCTGCTCGGCGGGGTGCAGGCGCTCCTCATGCGGCTCCAGCTCTCCACCCCGGACACGGAGTTCCTGGACGCCGAGACCTACAACGAGCTGTTCACGATGCACGGCACGACGATGATGTTCCTCTTCGCCGTGCCGTTCCTCGAGGGCCTCGCGACGTACCTCCTGCCGCTCAAGCTCGGCGCGCGCGACATGCCGTTCCCGCGCTACAACGCCTTCAACTACTGGTGCTACCTCGCCGGCGGGCTCATCCTCTACTCGAGCTTCCTCGTCGACCTCGTGCCGGACGCGGGCTGGTTCGCCTACGTCCCGCTCAGCGGCCCGGAGTTCTCCGACAAGGCGATGGACATCTGGCTGTTCGGTCTCACGCTCGCGGAGATCGCCGCGGTGGGGGCCGCGATCGAGATCATCGTCGCCGTGCTCAAGATGCGCGCCCCGGGGATGTCCCTCGACAAGCTGCCGGTCTTCGCGTGGACGATGCTCTCGGTCGCCGTCCTCATCATGGTCGCGTTCGTCCCGCTCATCGTCGCTTCTCTCCTCCTCGAGCTGGACAGGTCGATCGGCACGGCGTTCTTCGACCCGGACCTCGGGGGCAGCCCGCTGCTGTGGCAGCACCTGTTCTGGATCTTCGGTCATCCGGAGGTCTACGTGATGTTCCTGCCGGGTGCGGCGATCATCAGCCACGTCATCCCCGTGCACGCCCGCCGTCGCCTCGCGGCGTACCCGTTCGTCGTCGTAGCCGTGGTCGTCACGGCGATCATGAGCCTCGGGCTGTGGGTGCACCACATGTACGCGACGGGGCTGCCGCCCCTGACGCTGTCGTTCTTCACCGCGGCGTCGATGTCGATCGGCATCGCCAGCGGGGTGCAGGTGTTCGCCTGGATCGCGACGCTCTGGCTCGGCCGACCGCGGCTGACGGTGCCGATGCTCTACGCCCTCGGCTTCGTCGTGACCTTCGTCGCCGGAGGGATCACGGGGATCATGGTGGCCTCGGCACCGTTCGACGCCCAGGCCCACGACACCTACTTCATCGTCGCCCACCTGCACTATGTGCTCATCGGCGGCATGCTGTTCCCGATCTTCGCCGGGCTGTACCACTGGTGGCCCAAGCTCACCGGCCGGATGGTCGACGACACCGCCGGGCGTTGGAGCTTCTGGCTCGTCTTCATCGGTTTCCACGTGACGTTCTTCCCGATGCACCTGTCGGGACTGTGGGGGATGCCGCGCCGGGTGTACACGTACGAGGCGGAGCTCGACATCGGCTTCGTCAACCTGCTCTCCACCGTGGGGGCGTTCATCCTCGCGGTCGGTGTGCTCGTGCTCGTCGCCGCCCTGCTCGTCGCGGCGAGGCGGGGACGTCCCGCGGGGGACGACCCGTGGCGCGCCGAGACGCTCGAGTGGGCCACGAGCTCCCCGCCCCCGCCGTCCAACTTCCCCGAGCTGCCCGTCGTCGTGGGGGGTCGCAGCCCGCTGTGGGACCGCCGGCCGGAGCCGGATGAGTACCGGGAGGTGCGTGAGGCCTTCGACCACCGACCCACGGACCGCCGTTCGTCCCCGCTCGTCGCCGCGGTCTCCGGCGCACCGGTCGGCGCCGCCCTGCTCGCCACGCCCACCGTCTGGCCGCTCGTCCCCGCCGTCGGCCTCGCCGTGCTGATCACGGGCCTGCTCGTCGAGGCGGGCGTGCTCTTCACCCTCGGTCTCCTCGTCGTCCTCGGCGGGACGGCGGGCTGGATGTGGCGCAACGAGCAGGAGCACAGCGAGTCCAGCACCCGCCCCGTGGGAGGGTTCGCGATCGAGGGTGCCGGGCCGGCGGCCACGGGTTGGTGGGCCGCCGTCGGCACCGCCGTGACCCTCGTGGTCGGGGTGACCACGATCGCGTTCAGCATGGTCTTCCTCCAGGTCAACTCGGGGACGTGGGCTGGGGCGGCGACGCTCGACCAGCCGCTGCTCACGACGGCGGCCGGCCTGCTCACGGTGGCGGGTCTCGCGGCCACGTGGTGGGGCTCGCGGCGCGGTCTGCCCGGCACGTCGGACGGCGCCGGGGTGCGGGCGGTCCACCTGGCGTCCGCGGTCGTCGCGCTCCTGAGCGGAATCGGTGCGCTCGCGGTGCTGCTCGTCACCTGGCAGTCCTCCGGTCTCGTCGTCGACGCGCACGCCTACAGCTCGGGGGTCTTCGTCTCCCTCGCCGCCCAGGGGCTCGTGCTCCTCTTCGCGGTGGGCATCAGTGCCGCGGCGCTGCTCTCGCGGCTCGTGCACCGCCGGGACAGCAGGCCGGCGCTGATGCTGCAGAACTCGGCGATCGTCTGGGTGGCCGCAGTCGTCGCCTGGCTCACCACGTGGTTGACCGCCACCGTGTTCCCGGCGGTGATCTGAGATGCGTCGAGCCGCGGTGCCCACGGCGTCGCCGACGACGGACCGCCGCGCGATCGTCCGTCGTGCGACCGCCCTCGCCGTGACGAGCGTCCTGGTGCCACCGGCCGCATGGACCGCCGCTCTCGGCGCCTCGTACGTGGGGCAGGACTTCACGTGCTCCGCGGCGGCGAGCGCCGGGGCACCGGTCCCGGACGGGCCGCTCGGGACGTTCCTCCTCGTGCTCAACGTCGTCCTCTTCGCCGTGGTTCTCGTCGCGGGCGCCCTCGGGGTGCTCGTGCTCGGCGTCCCGCGCGCGGCGACCACGACGGCACAGCGCTTCCTCGCGACGATCGGCGTCGCCGCAGCCGTGCTCTTCGCTCTCGGCATCGTGCTCATCGGCGCCACCCCACTCGTGCTCGACACCTGCGGATGACGGAGGCGCACCGATGACCACACCACCAGCCACGGCCCGACGTGACGTGCTGCCCCTCGCGGGGCTGCTCATGGTGCCCGTCGCACTCCTGCTCGGTCTCGTGCTCGCACCGGCGGACGCCGTCCAGGGTGACGCCCAGCGGCTCATGTACCTCCACGTGCCCGCCGCGTGGAGCACCTTCGGCTGCTTCTTCGTCGTGCTCGTGGCGAGCGTCCGGTACCTGCGCGCCCGCACGGTCGGTGCCGATGCGCTCGCGCGCGGCGCCGCGGAGGTCGGTGTCGGGCTCACCGCGCTCACCCTGGCCACGGGGAGCGTCTGGGGCGCGCTGACGTGGGGCACGTGGTGGGTGTGGGACGCACGCGTCACGACGACCGTCGCCATGGGCCTCGTCTACGTCATCTATCTCGGTTCCCGCGCCCTCGCCACCGGCCCGCGCGGTCGTACGGTGGCGGCGGCGCTCGGCGCCGCGGGCTTCGTCGTCGTGCCCCTCGTGCACTTCTCCGTGCTCTGGTGGCGCACGCTGCACCAGCCGCCGACGATCCTCGCCCCCGGTACGGGCATGCCGATCGACGCGACGATGGCCGCGGCCCTCGGCGCGGCCGTGCTCACCGCGAGCCTGCTCACGGCCTGGGGGGTGCGCGAACGCCGACGGACGTGGCTCGCGCGGGCCCGGGTGCCGGCGGTTCCGCAGGAGCGTCCCGCCGTCCGCGTCGAGGGCGTCGTGGAGGGAACGTGAGCGGCACGGCGACCCCGCCAGGTCGCGAGGCACGCCGACGGCGCATCGGACTGCTCGGTGTCGCGTGCGCGGCCCTGCTCGTGCTCGGGTGGTGGGCGTCGGCCGACGGGTTGACGTACTACCTCACGCCGAGCGAGGCGAAGGCGGGCGGCTACCCGGACGGCACGCTGCGGGTGGGCGGCCTCGTGGTGAGCGGTTCGCTCCAGGAGGCCGACGAGCGTTCCACGCTGCTGCTCACCGACGGCGCGAGCGACATCGTGGTCAGCTATCCCGGCCGGATGCCCGCCGTCGTCGTCGAGGGACAAGGCGCCGTCGCCGAGGGCACGTTCGACGACGCGGGTGTGCTGCATGCCGAGCGGCTGCTCATGCGCCACTCCAACGAGTACCGGGCGCCCGAGGGACCCGCGCCGTGACCGTGGCCGGAACGGTGCTGCTCGTCGGGGTGCTCGCCGCCGCCACGGTGGCGGGCGGGGCGTGGGCGGCCGTGGGGCGCGGTCACCGCCCGGTGGCGCTCGAGCGGGTCGGTCGTGCGGGGCTGTGGGGCGCTGTCGGCGGTGCCGCCACGGCGGCGGGCATCGTGCTCCTCGGGCTCCTGCGGCACGACGAGTCGCTCGCGTACGTTCGCAAGGTGAGCGCCCCGGAGCTGCCCACCTACTACCGGGTGACGGCGCTGTGGTCCGCGCTCGAGGGCTCGCTGCTGCTGTGGCTCGTCGTGCTCGGGGCGGTGGCTCTCGGCGCGATGTACCGGGCCCGGGGGGTCCGCACGGGCACCCACGCGGCCGCGATGGCCACGCTGTGCTGGCTGTTCGCCGCGTTCGCCGCGGTGAGCCTGATCGCCTCGCCGTTCGCGCTCACCGAGGCGCAGGTCGCCGCCCGCCCGAGCCCGCTGCTGCAGGACCACGTCGCGATGGGCCTGCACCCCCCGCTGCTCTACCTGGGTTTCGCCGCGCTCGCGGTCCCGTTCGCCCTCGCACTCGGTGCGCTCGCCACGCCGGGTGTCGGCCCCGCCCGTGCCGTCGACACCGCGTGGGCGGGGGTGGTCCACCGCTGGACGGTGCTCGCGTGGATCGCGCTCACCGCCGGGGTCGGGCTCGGTGCGTGGTGGTCCTACGCCGTGCTCGGCTGGGGCGGCTACTGGGCGTGGGACCCCGTGGAGAACGCCTCGCTCCTGCCGTGGCTCACCGCGACCGCCCTCCTGCACACCGTCGCACCGCGCACCCGCGGCGACCGGTGGCGTGGCTGGGCCGTCACGCTGGCGGCCCTGAGCTTCGTGCTCGTCCTGCTCGCGACGCTCCTCACCCGGTCCGGGTTCGTCGAGTCCGTCCACGCCTTCACCGTCTCCTCGCTCGGTCCCGCCCTCCTCACGGTCCTGCTCGGTGCCGTGGTCGCGTGGCTCGTGCTCGCCTGGCGCGCCCGGCCGCTGAATCCGGGGACGGTACGGGCCGGCGACGGACTGCTCTCCCGTGGTGCGGTGCTGCGCGCCCACCGGGTGCTGCTCGTGCTCGTCGCCGCGACCGTGCTCGTGGGCACGGTACTGCCCTCGGTGCTGCTCGTCACGACGGGCACGCGGCTCTCGGTGGGCCCGCCCTGGTACGAGCGCACGCTCGCCCCGCTCGCCCTCGTCGTGCTCGCCCTCATGGCGCTCGGGCCGTGGACCGGGGGACGCAACCGGCCCCCGGAGCTGGGCCGCGCGATGCGGGTCCCCGCCGTGGCGGCCGGACTCGCTATCGGTCTCGTGGGGCTGCTCACCGGCGAGCTGTGGCTCACCGTCGTCGCGGGCCTCGCGGCGTTCGTCGCCGGGAGCCTCGCCGTGAGCCTGACGCGGCGGCTGCGCGACCGTCGCCGCCTCGGTGCCCTCGTCGCGCACCTCGGCGTGACCGTGATCGCCGTGGCCGTCCTCGCCGGCGAGCTGGGCGGCACGGCCCAGCAGTCGCTGCGGGTCGGGGAGACGATCACGAGCGGGCAGACGACGCTCACCCTGGTCGACCTGGACAGGTACGACGACGGGCGGCGCATCGTCGTCGAGGCGGAGCTGCTGCTCGGTCAGCGCGGACGGTTCCTTGGCACCGTGCGCCCGCAGCTGCGCTGGTACGAGGCCGACATGACGATGCTCGCCGGCCCGCAGATCCGTTCGAGCCTCGCCGGTGACGTGTACGTCACGCTGCTCGACGTCGAGCCCGTCGAGCAGATCGCCACGGTGCGGCTCACGACCACGCCGCTCGTGCCGTGGCTGTGGGGTGGCGGCGTGCTGCTCGTGATCGGGGCCGCGGTGGCAGCTTGGCCGGCGCGCAGGCGGGGGGGAGCGGGCGGTGCGAGCGGTGCGAGCGGCGTGGTCGGTGCGAGCGGCGCAGCTCCGGATGTCTCAGCGCGGTCGGGTGCGGTGCTCGCCGTCGTCCTCGCGCTGGCGCTCGCGGGCTGCGGTTCGTCTGGCGAACCGGACCTGCCGCGTCCCGCTCCCGCCCTCGCCGGGGCGGACCTGGACGGCGTGCACCGCGATCTCGCGGAGCTGGAGGGCTCCGTCGTGCTCGTCGCGGCGTGGGCCTCGTGGTGCGGCCCGTGCTGGGACGAGGCGCCGGTGCTGGACCGGGCGCAGGAGCGCTGGGGAGCGGACGGGCTCGAGGTGCTCGGCCTGAACGTCCGGGACGTGCCGCGAGCGGCCGAGAACTTCGTGGCACGCACCGGCGCGCGGTTCCCGAGCGTCGTCGACCCCGACGGGACCGTCTCCGTCGACTGGGGCGTGTGGGGCATGCCGCACCACTTCCTCGTGGATCGCACGGGCGCCGTCGTGGCGCACCGTGCGGGCCCGGTCACCGAGGACTGGCTCGAGTCCGTGATCCCGGCACAGGTGCGGCCGTGAGACGGCTGCTGTGGGGAGCTGCGCTCGCCGTGACGGCGGTGTTCGCCGTCGCCGGACTCGTGACGGCGGCGACGCCGCGGGCGGAGGTGAGCCTCGCCGAGCAGACCCGTGCTGTGGCGCAGACCCTGCGCTGCCCGACGTGCCTCGGCGAGGACGTCGCGGACTCCGCGGCACCGCTCGCCGAGTCCATGCGGCTCGTCGTGGCCGAACAGCTCGCCGCGGGGGCGAGCCCCGCGCAGGTGCGCGCCTGGTTCGCGCAGCGCTACGGCGACGAGGTCCTGCTCGACCCGCCGGCGCGCGGCCACGGTTGGTTGCTGTGGCTCGTGCCGCTCGCGCTGCTCGCTGTCGCGAGCCTCGCCCTCGCGCGGCGCGGTGGGCCTTCGCACCGTGCCGCAGCGGGGTTGCTCGCCGTGCTGCTCGCCGGTGGCACGCTCGCCGTCGCCGTGGGTCCGCTCCGGGGTGAGGCGGCGCTCCGCGGTGAGGCGGGGCTGCCGGGCGAGGCTTCGCTCCGGGAGACGGCGTCGACCCCGGAGGTGCTCGACGTGCTGGACGAGGCGGTGGCGCGGCGGCCCGGCGATGCGCGGCTGCGTGTGCTCCTCGCCGAGGAGCTGTGGCTCGCGGGGAACCACGAGGCGGCGGTCGAGCAGCACGCCGTAGCGGCCCGACTCGCGCCACTCGACGCGGACGTCGGCTTCGGCTACGCCGCGGCGCTGCTGCGCACGGGTCAGCGGGACGACGCGATCGAGGTGCTGCGCGCGACGGTCACCATGGGCGACGGTCACGGCCCCTCGGCGGCGGTCCTCGAGCAGCTCGGGGTCGAGGCGCCATGAGGGTGCTCGCGTACGCCTGGTTCCTCGTCGTGCTGCTCGCGGGCGCCGTGGCCTGTGCGGTCACGCCTACGTCCGGTGGCCCCACCACCCGTGGCGGGCAGGAGGAGGCCACCGACAGCGTGCGGATCGGCCTCACCGAGTGGTCCGTGCACACGTCGGCCGAGGCGCTGCGCCCGGGCGAGGTGAGCGTCCAGGTCACCAACGCCGGGGCGATGCAGCACGACGTGCTCATCCGGGGGGCCCTCGGTGTCTGGGGTACGCCGATGCTCGCGCCGGGCGCGCAGCACACCATGACGATCGAGACGCAGGCGGGGGAGCTGCTCGAGCTGCTGTGCACGGTGGCGGGCCATGACGCCTTCGGCATGCGCGGCGAGCTCGCGGTGGCCGACGAGGCGCCGTCGTGAGCACGGCGTCGACCCCCGCGGTTTCCCCATCCGCGGTGCCATCCTCCGCGGGGCCACCCGCTGCAGGGCCGGACGGGGCCACCCGCCTCGCCCGCCGACCGCTGCTGCTCGCGGGCACCGTCGCACTGACCCTGCTCATCCTCGGCCTCGTCCTCTCCGGGGCCACGGCACCGCGGCTCCTGGCGGACCCGGGGCCGCTCGTGCGGTGGGGTCAGCCCGTCGTCGCCCTCGGGGCGCGGCTGGCCGGGGCCGTGGCCGTCGGGGGTCTCGTGCTGTGCGCCGTCGTGCTCCCGACCCGGTCGCCGTCGTGGCGCCGCGCGGCCACGCTGAGCGCCGCAGCCGCTCTCACCTGGTCCTTCGTGCAGACGGCGGCCCTCGTGCTCACGCATGCGGCCCTGACGGGCGCCGGTGCCCTGCCGGGTGCGTACGCCTACCACCTGCTGGCCTTCGTGACGGGCGTGCCGTTGGGGAGCGCGCTGGGGTGGGCCGTGGTGCTCACGGCGGCGTGCGCGGTAGCCGCCGTCGTGGCGTCGAGCCGGGCGGGCGTCGTCGTCGCGCTCGTCCTCGCCCTGGCGAGCCTCGCCCCCACCGCGGCGGGCGGTCACGTGGCGGGCGCACCGTCGCACCAGCTGGCCGCGTCGTCGATGTGGCTCCACGTGTCGGCCGCGGCCGTGTGGGTCGGCGGGGTCGCGGTGCTCGTGGCGGTCGCGGGGGGTCTGCGCCACGACCTGGGTGCCGCGGGGTCACGGTTCTCCGCCGTCGCGGGGTGGTGCTTCGTTCTCGTCGCGGGTTCGGGCCTCGTCAACGGCATCGCGTGGGTCGACGACCCGCTCGCGGCGCTCGGGACGCCGTGGGGACTGCTGCTCGGCGCGAAGATCGTCGCCTTCGGGGTGCTCGGGGTCTTCGGCTGGTGGCACCGCCGCGTGACCCTGCCCGCCATCGCGGCGGCTTCGGTGGACCAGCCCCGTACCGGGCTGTTCGCCCGGGTGCTCGCCGTCGAGCTGACCGTCATGGCGGCCGTGTTCGGCGTCTCGGTGGCGCTCGGCACCACGGCGCCGCCA
>Ga0160449_1001369_pt1 | contig 11944 bp, 13 predicted proteins | sample HID1975I_E1MG_FD_108216 | JGI IMG/M metagenome (GOLD analysis project Ga0160449, IMG submission 108216) | Enriched soil microbial communities from UW Madison campus, WI, USA - HID1975I_E1 MG | ecosystem: Environmental > Terrestrial > Soil > Unclassified | place: USA: Madison, Wisconsin...
CGTTCTGCAAGGGTAACCAAACCGTATTTTTCATTTTGCGCATTAAAATACGTCTCAATACTTGGAGTTGCAGAACCTAAAAGAACTTTAGCATTATGAAAATTTGCCAATACAATTGCCGCATCTCTCGCATGATATCTCGGCGCAGGATCAGTCTGTTTAAAAGTCTGCTCGTGTTCTTCATCAACAATAAGCAAACCTAAATCATTAAAAGGCAGAAATAAAGCCGACCTTGCTCCTATTACAATTTGTGCTTTTTCTGAATTTTCAAGGGTTTGTTTCCAAACCTCAACTCTTTCACTATTACTGTATTTCGAATGAAAAACTGCAACTTTATCTCCAAAATGAAGTCTTAAGCGTGAAACTAATTGAGTTGTAAGCGCTATTTCTGGAAGCAGATATAAAACCTGTCTTCCTGTCTGCAGATATTCTTCAATTAATTTAATATAGATTTCCGTTTTTCCACTTGAAGTAACGCCGTGAAGCAGACAAACTTCTTTTTCAGAAAAACTCTCTTTAATTGCCGTAAAGGCATTTTGCTGCGCTTCACTCAACTGAAGTTCTTTTTCTGATTTTTCTCCGTTAAAAGAAACGCGATCGTGCTGCAGATAATACTCCTCAAAAATTTCATTCTTAACCAGAGTTTTTATAACAGCCGAAGTGCAGCCTGAAACTTCGACTAATTTTTTCTCGGTTACAGGTTTCTTTTCCGAAGCACTAATTTGAAAATAAGCCAAAACAATTTCTTTTTGTTTGTCTCTTTTCAATACTTCAAGTAATTCTTGTAAACCTCGATCTGTTTCGTATTGAGCATGCAATTTTACATAACGAACCAATTTAGGTTTATAAGTCTCTTTTATTTCTTCTTCTAAAACTATTATATCTCGTGCCATTAATTTTTGAAGAATCGGCAGAATATTTTTTTTATTTAAAATTGAAGCAATCTCCTGAACCTTAAGTGAACTTTGATGATGCAAAGCTTCATAAATCAAAAACTCATCATCAGAAAGCTCAGAATCATTTACAACAACTTCTGGCTTACGCGAAATAATGGTTTCACTTTCTAATAATAATCCAGTTGGGAAAGCACCTCTATATACATCTCCAATACCGCACATATAATAGTTTGCCACCCAAAGCCAATGTTTAATTTGAATTTCGGTAGCGATTGGTTTTTCGTCTAATATTTGATGAATCTCTTTGGCTTCATATAATTGCGGCGCATTTTCATGAATATCTAAAACAAGTGCTGTATAGATTTTATTTTTAATAGGCACCGCAACCCTCATTCCTTTTTTAATAAAATGAAATTCAGCCTCAGAAACACGATACGTAAGGGGTTTAACTAAGGAAAGCGGTAAAATAACTTCTATAAAAAACATGCAATTATTATATATAAGTGGAAAATTACTTTTTTCCTGAAGATTTTTGAGTCAAATACTCATCAACCAATTGTAAAGTATGATTTAAAGATTCTGTATTAGTCCAATCTTCGTGACCTGGAATAATATAAATTGGATTTTTAAATTTTGCCTTTACTCTACCAATAGATTTTTTCCATTCTTTTACGTCAGAATCTGACAAATAACCTAAATCTTTGGCATCGGCACTTTTAATAAAACAACCTCCGTAAAGTACTTTTTCTTTATCAAACCAAGCTACAATATTGTCTGACGCATGACCTTTTCCTGGATAATAAATCTCAAAAGTATGCTGCCCGACTGTAAAAGTTTTATCATTCGGAATTATAAATTCTGCTCTTGGTTTGCTTTCCTTTTTAAGAATATCATCCGTTAATTTTATAGTATAAGTTTTGATTCCCTTTTTTCTATAAAAATCTAAACCTCCAGCACGATCATCATGAGAATGAGTGGCAAAAAGCATCACAACCTTTTTATGATGTTTTGTTTTTATACTGTCTAATAATGGCTGAAACTGAGTTGGATCCCAAGGAGCATCAAATAACACAACGCCTTTGTCTGTAACGAGATACATAGCATTGGCAGAAATCTTTGTTCCCTTGTAATCGCTAAAAGTTCTATAAACATAAAAGTCACCTGTAAGATGACTTATTTGTAATGGCGAAGTCTTAGATTGTCCAAAACTACTTGAAGCTATGACTAAGAATAAAATTATCGAAGCTAATTTTCGCATGTATTATTTTGAATTAATTTTTCACACGTGTCCAGTATTGTGTTCTTCCCATAATAGAAACTCCCACATAACCACGAAGTTTTAATTTATCTGCAGATTCTAATGCGATATAACATTTGTATTTTTTTCCGCTTGTAGGATCTAAAATTGTACCTCCGTTATATTCTGAACCGTCTTTTTTAAGACCGTTAATAATAACCATTCCTAAAATAGGTTTATTTTTTTCTGCACCATCACATTTAGTACAAAGATCTTTTTTATGACTATCACGAAGAATTTCTATAACTTTTCCATAAACTTTACCTGACTTTTCATAGATTTCTACAATAGATTTTGCTTCACCTGTTTCGTCATCGATTGTCTTCCATTTTCCAATTACACTTTGACTTTGCATGGTTAGGGCAAAGAAGAACACTCCGATAGTTAGCATCAAATTTTTCATATTATTTTTCTTTTTTTTGTTTTAATTTTCTGATAGAAGCATTCAATTCGAACCCTAAAAGCAGAATCATACAGTTTATCCAAATATAAAACATTAGAATTAATAATGTTCCAATAGAACCATAAAGTTCGTTATATTTTGAGAATTTTATAACCCAAATCCCAAAAAAGAACGAAGATATAACAATTAAGATCGTCGTAAAAACAGAACCAATGCTTATAAAAGGCACTTTATTATACTGTTTTGTACCATAACGCAATAATATTGAAGATGTTATCAAAATCATTAGAATAACAAATAAATATCGTCCTAAAATAATCAGCGGAATCCTGTCACTCAGTACATCTTGAATGATTGTTTTTTGAATGAATACCTCAAAAACAACAATTGTTGCCACTGTTACAAACAATATAATTGTCATAACAAGCGAAATTGCCAATGCAACAAGATACTGACTGAAAAAACCACGTTTATCAAAAACGTGTTTAGAAGATTCAAAACCGCTTAAAATTCCGTTAATCCCATTTGCCATCAAAAATATAGAAAGTAAAAATCCAGACGATAATAAGCCCGAGTGACTATTATTTAAGATATCGCTGATAATTTTACTAATCGCATCATATGTATTTGGAGGAACACTTTGCTGTACAAACTGCAAAAAATCTTCCTGAAAATTGTCTATCGGAATAAACGGGATTAAATTTAAAATAAACAGCGCAAAAGGAAATAAGGCCATGAAAAAGCTAAAAGAAACCGCACTCGCATGATATGAAAATGCTCCTTCAAGAATTCCTAAAGTGTACATTTCAAGCAAATCATATAATGAGAAACCTTCGAGCCAAGGCAGCTTTATTCTTTTTAAAAGTCGGGCCAGGTTGCGTATTACAGGCAATTTTTCAATCCGAGCTTCTATTTCCTGCGACATATTTTTTGATTTTAGATGGTTGAGTTTAGATTTTAGTTTGCAAACCTAACTCATAACTTATAACTCAAAACTCCTAACTTCACTAAAAAGCTTTTAAACTCAAATCCATGTTGTAAACAGAATGCGTTAAAGCGCCAGATGATATATAATTGACACCACAAAGAGCATATTCGCGAATGGTTTTTTCGTTAATATTTCCCGAAGATTCTGTCTGGCATTTTGTACCAATCAATTTTACTGCCGTTTTTGTGTCTTCATAATTAAAATTGTCGATCAGGATTCTATGAACGCCGTCACTCAACAAGATTTCTCTAATTTCATCTAAATTACGGGCTTCAACAATGATCTTTAAATCCAGATTATTTTCTTTTAAATATTCTTTTGTTTTCGAAATTGCGCGTGTGATTCCGCCTGCAAAGTCAATATGATTGTCTTTTAGCATTACCATGTCATAAAGCGCAAAACGGTGATTTTCTCCACCTCCTATTTTCACTGCCCATTTTTCAGCCGCTCTAAAATTTGGAGTTGTTTTGCGTGTATCTAATATCTTTGCGCCAGTTCCTTCTAAAAGCTGGACATATTGATTGGTTTTAGTAGCAATAGCAGACATACGTTGCATAGTATTCAAAACCACTCTTTCGGCTTTCAAAATAGATTGTGAACTTCCCGAAACTTCAAATACAACTTCACCATATTCTACGTGCGTTCCATCTTCGATAAAAGTTTTTACTTTTAATTTTGGATCTACATGTTCAAATATCATTTTGGCAACTTTAACACCGGCAATTATTCCCTGATCTTTAACCAATAATTTGGCTTGACCATGTGCACTATCTGGAATGCAGGCAAGCGAACTATAATCGCCTGAACCAACATCTTCCCTAATAGCATTGCTTATTAAAAGTTGTAATTCTGCTTGAAATTGGGCTTCACTAATCATTTTTCTATTTTTAATAATATGCTAAATTAGGATATATTTTATGGATTTAAAAGTTTACTTTCTGCAAAAAGTTTCTTATTAACTTAAATTTATATTTAAAACATCTGTTTTTTTCAACACACAGGAACATAGATTTTGCAGACTTTTAAAAGGCGTTTCACTTGCATCAATGCACATAGTTTAAGCGACCAGCTATGTGTTAAAATCTATATTTTTTAAAATGACCTTTAAATATAATTTTAAATTCTATGTTTCTATGTATTTAAAACTTCATACCGAAACCATAATTTAATTACAAACATTAAATATCTTTGAGGTTCAATCAAGCAAAATTTATGGGATTAATTAAAGACATTTATTCGGTTTCTTTTTACGAAAAATTTGGTCAGGCTGTAGCCGAAGTGCATCCTTCATTAAACAAACAAAAATTTATTGAAGCAATTTACGAAGGCGATTTTGCTCAAAAAGAATGGAAAGAAAGAATGAAACATACCACAGTTGTTTTTCACCAATTTATGCCCCAAAATTTTGCCGAAGCTGTTGCTGTAATTGATAAAATCATCGAAAATCTAAAGAATAAATTCATAGAAGGTGGTCTGGCTTTCATATTCTTTGCCGATTATATTGAAATGTACGGTTTAGACGATTTTAAAACCTCAGCAAAAGCCTTTGTTTCGATAACACAATTTATAAGCTGTGAATTTGCTGTTCGCCCCTTCATTCTAAAATATAAAGAACAAATGATTGACGAAATGGTAAAATGGTCACTTCACGAAAATCATCACGTAAGAAGATTAGCCAGCGAAGGTTCACGCCCTAGATTACCGTGGGCAATGGCAATTCCATTTCTTAAAAAAGACCCTTCTTCTATTGTACCAATTTTAGAAAATCTAAAAAACGATCCTTCAGAATATGTACGCAGAAGCGTAGCCAATAATTTAAATGATATTGCAAAAGATAATCCGCAGATTGTGCTCGAAATGGCTTCGAGATGGAAAGGTCAAACTAAAGCAACTGACGCAATTATAAAACACGGCTCTCGAACTTTATTAAAACAAGGTCATCCTGAAATTTTAAGTCATTACGGTTTAGAAAGCACGAATATTGAACTTTCTAATTTTGAAATTAAAACACCAACTGTAAAAATTGGTGATTATCTTCAATTTCATTTTCAGTTAAATAATAAAAACGACGAACCTAAAACCGTTCGTTTAGAATATGCAGTCCATTATAAAAAAGCAAAAGGGCATTTGGCAAAAAAAGTTTTCAAAATCAGCGAGAAAATCTATCAGCCTAATCAATTAACTAAAATTGAAAGAAATCAGTCTTTTAAATTAATTACGACGAGAGTTTTTCATACAGGAAATCATCAACTTTCGATTATAATTAATGGAACTGAAAGTGAAGTTTTAGAGTTTGAATTGATTGATTGATTGATTGATTGATTGATTGATTGATTGATTGATTGATTGATTGATTAGTTCTTTAAACACTTATATCTAGTACTATTCTTTTTTACCAATTTCATCAATCACTGAAATATTATTTGTTTTCTTTCTGATAAGCTTCAAACTTAATTTTATTAAAAAGTATATAATAAGAATATAAACTATTAAACAAAAAAGAAATCCAATCGTATATCCTGGAGCTCCTACAGCTCCAACCTCAAATTTTTTCTTGCAGTTTGCAAATTGGATTGGAAATGCATAAAAAGCAGGAAAGCAAAGTAAAATAGTTAATAGTAATATTATGATACCAGTTATTTTTTTTAGTATTTTCATTTATATTTTGATTTCAAAATTTTAATTTTCATTGGAAGCTTTCTGAAATAAGATCTCATTTATTTTCAAATATATTATTTTTCTTTTTCAAATAAATTTAATTTAATCTCCCACTATAAAACTACCTTAGTTTTTTCATATTTTTATATCTCAAAAAAATCCAATAACAACTTTTCTTAACCTAAATTAAGTTACAGATTTCTATCACAACTGTAATTTTGTTTTCAAATCAAATCAAAATACCACATGTCAAATATCAGTTTAATTATCGAAGAACGTGCTGCCAATATTGGCAACTTTATGGTAGGCCGTTTACTTCCTTTCCGTGAAAAAAGAGCTGTTGGTCCATTTGTTTTTATCGATCATATGGGACCTGCACATTTAAGTGATCATGAAAATATGGACGTTCCGCCGCACCCGCATATCGGACTTTCAACTCTTACTTTTTTGTTTGAAGGAAGCATTATGCATCGCGATAGTTTAGGAACCGAATTAGAAATAAAACCCGGCGCCGTAAATTGGATGACGGCCGGAAAAGGAATTGTTCACTCCGAAAGAACTCCTGAATATTTAAGACATTCAGATAAAATGCTTCACGGATTGCAGATTTGGGTGGCGCTTCCGAAAGAATTGGAACAAATGGACCCAAATTTTACGCATGTTGAAGCAGACGATATTCCGGCTTGGGAAGAAGACGGCGTATCTTATAAATTGATTGCGGGAGAAGCTTTTGGTAAAAAATCGCCTGTTCCTGTTTACAGTCCTTTGTATTTTATTGAAATTAAAAGTAAAGAAGCTAAGAAAATTAATATAGGACATCATTTATTCGGCGAAAGCGGTTTGTATATTTTAGAAGGAAGTATCAAAAGCGGCGAACACGTTTACGATCCAAAACAAATCTTGATTACAAACGACAGCACACTTTGTGAGTTTGAAATTGCCGAAAATTCTACAGTTTATATCTTTGGAGGACAGCCATTTCCTGAAGAACATTTTATCTTTTGGAATTTTGTTTCTTCTGATAAAAACCTCATCGAAAAAGCAAAAACTGACTGGATAGCACAGACTTTCCCGAAAGTTCCTGGCGAAACAGAATTTGTACCGTTACCAGAACCAAGAATCAAATAATTTATGGATACAATTTCAGCAAAAATAGATACCCGTTTGTATCGAACGGAAGTAAAATCAGCGAGTGATAATGTTCTAATTTCTGATGAACCACAAGAATTGGGAGGCAAAAATTTAGGATTGAATCCAACAGAACTCTTAGCAGCTTCACTAGCTTCGTGCACCGTAATTACGTTACGAATGTACATCAATCGTAAACAATGGGACGTTTCGGAAATAAATGTCAAAATTGATTTTGAAAGAGATGCTGAGCGAAGTGTATCAGTATTCACAAGAAAAATCGAAGTAATAGGCGAAGTCGACGAAACACAAAAGCAACGTTTGGAAACCATTGCAAACAGCTGTCCGATTCATAAAACACTTACGCATTCAATAGAAATTAAAACCACATTAATATAAATAATCATGGAAATTCAACAAATAAACGATACAAGAAAAGGATATTTTGAAGCAATAGAAGACGGAAAAGAAGCAGGAAAAATGACTTACACTTGGGCAGGAGATTCAAAATTCATAATCGACCATACAGAAGTAAGTCCAGATTTTAACGGAAAAGGTGTGGGTAAAAAATTAGTTTTAGCCGCTGTAGATTATGCAAGAGCTAACAATGTAAAAATTATTCCGCTCTGTCCCTTTGCAAAAAGTGTTTTTGATAAAGTTGAGGAAATACGTGATGTACTTTCTTAAAAGAGATGCTAAGGTTTTGAGTTGCTAAGATTCTAAGATTTTTTTAACCGCAAAGTTCGCAAAGTTTTTTTTGATAAAGCTTTGCGAACTTTTGCATTTATATTAAGCGATATCTGGAATAAAACCTTGCGTTCTTTGCGTTAAAAAACAAACACAAAGAAATTCGATTTTTAAATTTCTCCGAAAAGTCGTATATTTGCATGTAATTTAAACTTAGAGTATGACAAGGATAATTACGCTTTTCTGTATTTTTATAGCACAAATCGGCTTTTCTCAATCGGCTGAAAGTTATTTAGAAAAAATCAGAAATAATGAAGCTCTCTTAACAGCTTTTTTTCAACAAATGCCAAAAGGAGGCGATTTACACCACCATTTTTCAGGATCAATTTATGCAGAACCGCTTTTGGAAAGAGCCATTGCAGAAGACTTTTATTTGAATTTGGAAACTATGGCCGTTTCGAAAACCAAACCTGAAAAAGGAAACTGGCAACGCTTTTCATCTCTTAAAGAAAAATTACCATTTTACGAACAACAAATTATGCAGACATGGTCGGTTAAAGATTATAATGGTTCTGTACCTTCTGATGATCAGTTTTTTGACTCTTTTATGAAATTCGAACCTACAATTGCAGGTCATTTTGCCGAAGGAATGCTCGAATTAAAAAAACGCGCCATTGCTGAAAATTTATCTTATATCGAAACACAATTGTCAACTATTCCATGCGATATGAATGTTTCAGATTTGACAGATTTCAATGTTAAACTTCGTCAGGCCTCTGCTCAAAAAGATGAAAAAGCAGTTTTAAAACTTTTAGACGAATTGTATAAATCAATTCAGAAAAAAGACGCTAAAAAATATGCGGAAGATTTCAACAATAATTTCCTAGCAAAACTTCACAAGGATTTAAAAATTGATGATGAGCGTTTTACAATGCGTTATCAAAACTTTGTACTGCGTTTTATGGAACCGGTTGATTTATTTAAAAATCTGGTTATCGCTTTTATTTCATCTAACGAAAGCAAACTAACTGCAGGCGTAAATATCGTTTCTCCTGAACATGGCGAAAACTCCATGAAAGATTATTGGTTACACATGGTGATGTTTAAATACTGTAATTCTAAATTTCCAAATGTAAAATATACGCTTCATGCAGGCGAACTAACTTTAGGTTTGGTTCAGCCAGAAGATTTAACATGGCATATTAATGATGCGATTTATATCGCGGGCGCTAAACGAATTGGTCATGGAGTTGATATCGCTTACGAAGCAAATTCGTATGATTTATTGAAATACATGTCTAAAAACAATATTCCGATCGAGATCAATTTAGTAAGTAATGAGTTCATTTTGAAAGTAAAAGAAAACAGACATCCGTTTACACTTTACAAAGAGTTCAATGTGCCAATTGTAATTAGTACAGACGATGCCGGAATTTTGAGAAGCAATATGACAGAGCAATATGTTTTGTTAGCTAAAAGATATCCTGATGTTTCGTATGCCACAATAAAACAATATGTTTACAACAGCATCAATTTCAGTTTTATTCAGGATGAAGCCGTTAAAAAGCAATTGGTTACAGATTTAGATAATAGATTTAAAACTTTTGAAGCGAAGTTTTCTAAAAATTAAACTCTAAACCTAACAGGTTTTTAAAAGCTGTTAGGTTTGTCCATGTATATCTATAAAAAATATAATTCGTGTAATTCGGGCAAAAAAATAACTAATGAATATCAAACTTATCGCCATAGGCAAAACAGATAACAAATCTCTTCAGACTTTGATTGACGATTATACCAAACGTTTGTCATTTTACATCAAATTTGATTTGGAAATTATTCCCGATATCAAAAACGTAAAAAATTTATCTGAAAGTCAGCAAAAGGAAAAAGAAGGTGAATTGATTCTGTCTAAACTTTCGCCTACCGATCAATTGATTTTATTGGATGAAAACGGAAAAAACTTCTCCAGTGTTGGTTTTTCTGAAGAATTACAAAAGAAAATGAATTCCGGAATCAAAACGCTTGTTTTCGTAATTGGCGGACCTTACGGATTTTCAGATACGGTTTACAGCAAAGCGCAAGGAAAAATTTCGCTTTCGCTGATGACGTTTTCGCATCAAATGGTTCGTTTATTTTTTATCGAACAATTGTATAGAGGATTTACTATTTTACGAAATGAACCTTATCATCATCAATAGTTTTTTGTTTCTTTTGTTTCAGGTTTTCTTTGTTTCAAGTTTTTAGAAAATGAATTCCACTGGAAGCGTATCAAGATTGTGAGTCACATCTTTTTGGAGTAAAATCTTATATTGAATATATTCTTCATAACTCATATTCTTATCAAATAAAAAGACTAAATCTGGTACTTTCGCAAACTTTATACTGTAAAAATGTTTTAGTATTTCTGATATTTTTATCTCCTGATTTCCCATAAAAACTCGTTTTTTCCCTTTACCAAAATAAACCACAAAACTTCCCGCAGTAGGTTTCTCCATTTTATAAAACACTTTCGTGAAAGGCAAAAAAGCTAGATTTTTTCCAATATAATCTGCATAAGAATAGTAGTTTTCGGCATTTTCGTTTTTATGCGCACTGTCGGCTCGCTTTTTTTCCTGTAATTTCATTACTTCTGGAATTACCAATTTCAAAGGCAGACGTTTGTCAATATTCAAAATCCAATTGGTCGAAATGATACTATTTTTTCGGTTCACTTCAGCAATTGTATCTTTTCCTTCGACTTTAAAAAAGATGTAAATTGGCGAAAGATCTTGTACTTCTTTTACAATTGTTACGTTAGATTTTGGAAGTAAGACGTCTTCTTTTTTTCCACAGGAAAAAAGAAGGAAGGCAATAATTAGAGTACAGTATTTCATGTTTTTTTATTTTTTTTAATGCAAAGCTTGTCATTTCGATCCCGAGCCTTCGGGAGAGAAATCACACAAGTAATTACTCAAAGTGAATCGCTAATCTTTGTCGAGCTCCTAGTGTGATTTCTCTCCCGAAGGCTCGGGATCGAAATAACAAATGGAAACTTATAAACTCATTTTCTCAAACAAAGTAACACATTCCACCGCTTCTTTCACATCGTGAACACGAAGAATTTTAGCGCCCTTTGTCAATGCAATAGTATTTAAAAATGTTGTTCCGTTTAAAGCTTCTTGTGCTGTAATATTAAGTGTTTTATAAATCATAGATTTTCTAGAAATTCCTGCTAAAACTGGTAATTCTAAAATATTGAAAAGCTCCATTTTTTGCATCACTTCATAATTTTGATCGGTTGTTTTGGCGAAACCGAAACCAGGATCTAAAATCAAATCATTGATTCCTAAAGCCCTGGCTTTTTTAACTTTTTCAGAAAAGTAAAAAAGCATTTCTTTAATAATATCATCGTATTGTGTCAAACTCTGCATCGTTTGGGGATTACCGCGCATGTGCATCATAATGTAAGGCACATTATATTTTGCAATTACATCAAACATTTTATCGTCTAATTCGCCCGCAGCAATATCGTTTATAATAGCAGCGCCACTTTCTATACTTGCTTTTGCAACCTCAGCTCTGAAAGTATCAATTGACAACAATGTCTCTGGAAAATGCTTTAAAATCAATTCTATGGCAGGAACAATTCGGTCGATTTCTTCTTGTTCAGACACGAATTCGGCACTTGGTTTACTGGAATAAGCACCAATATCAACAAATGCCGCACCTTCAGAAATCATTTTATCTACCTGCGAGATAATCTCGTCTTCGTTTTTATATTTTCCTCCGTCAAAGAAAGAATTTGGCGTAACATTTAAAATCCCCATTACTTTAGGAATCGATAAATCTATAAGTTCGCCTTTGCAGTTAATTGTCATTTGTTTATTTTTTTTCAAGTTTCAAGTTTC
>Ga0160449_1001379_pt1 | contig 11883 bp, 11 predicted proteins | sample HID1975I_E1MG_FD_108216 | JGI IMG/M metagenome (GOLD analysis project Ga0160449, IMG submission 108216) | Enriched soil microbial communities from UW Madison campus, WI, USA - HID1975I_E1 MG | ecosystem: Environmental > Terrestrial > Soil > Unclassified | place: USA: Madison, Wisconsin...
CCGCAAGCGCCTGATTCGCCTCTGCTATCTTCGCCCCTAGCGCAGTGGCATTGCCGGCTTGGACGATCGCGGCTTCGAAAGTCGAAATCGCCATGCTGAGCGGAGCGGTCGCAGAGGTCAAATCTGCAGCTAAGGTCGCGTTCCCGATCCCGTCGATGAAAAGCCTGGCCGCGGCGTGCGCGTTGGTCAGGTCTGCATGGACGCTCACAGACACTTGTCCGACGCCGGTACCCGGCAAGTGATCTTTCAATAGAGATTTAGCTGTTTCGACCCCTTGGAACAACGCCGTCCCATCGACGAACGCGTATCCTCTGCTTTCCGCAAGTGTCGCCGCTGGGGAATTCGCGATTCCGAAAATTTTCATGTTGGCGGAATTTTCATGAAAGGCTGTTGCCCCAAAGGTTGTCGCAGCTCCCATTACCGTAACGCTAGTTAGATTGTTCCGAAAAAAAGCGTAGTCGCCAATGCTCGTTACTCCGGCCGGAATGACCAGTTTTGCGATCTGATTCGTGTCGAACGCAGCGCCTGATATCGTCTTCAAATTCTCGTTCAACTTGATAGAAGTTAAACTGTTTCTATAGAAAGCATAGCTAGAGATCGAGATCATGCTGTCCGGAAATACGACACTCGTCAGCGAATTGCCCTCGAACGCGCTGGCGCCGATCGTCGTCAGGCTTTCCGGAAGATCCACGGAGAAAAGACTATTATTGCGAAAAGCATAGGTTTGAATAGTCGATACGCTGTCCGGAATAGCAGCGCTCGTAATTTTCGTTTTTCCTGGCGTGTTATCGAACGCTTCTCTTCCGATGACGGTTACCGGTAAGCCCCCTAACGTCCCCGGGATATTAACTTCGGGTTGCCCTCCTGTATAACCTGTAACGGTAGCTCCCATCCCTACTGCGGTATAAGAAAATTCTCCTTCTTCCGAAGCGTGCACGGGTTGAACCTGCACCAATGAAGTCCATAACACCAACAAAGCCATCCCTAGGCATAAAAACGATTTTTTCATCATCGATCTCCTTCAAGTTACAAACTGCAAACATCTCCCCTTTCATTGTAGAACTGCCCGATAAAAGAATAATAAAAGTCGACATTATTCGTGTAAATTTACGCAACCTAGACCACAGAACCATCCTCGTTAATAAATCCCCAGTAATCAGAGATTCGAACTCCAGCAAGACCTTCGCTATCTCAGGCGAAGGTCTTTTTGAAATATATTACATAGATTTAATAAACAGACGGACTTCCGTTTACAAACAAGGCCAAGTACTCTGCTATATTAGGGTTGAGAATAGTCATGAAGGCAAAGCATTATTCATGCGCAAGGGATTTCGGACTCTATTTATGGCCCCGACTTTAGTCCGGGTTGCTCTAAGAAACTGTCTGGGGAAAAAGCTGTTCCTAGGTCCGAATACATAAGGCGGGACCGAGGCTACAATTGGTTTTAACCGGAAAGCTACTCGGCGAAAGTGAGGATACTCGTATGAATTCAACTAGCAGATTGGAAAGCCTGACTCGTGGAAAGCTGCTCCGAAATCGAAAATGGTTCCATTCCTTAAGGGTGCGGCTTACCTTTTGGTTCCTAATTATCGGCCTTGTCCCATTAACGGTTAGTACGGTAACGACCTATAACACGGCAGCAGTCGATCAAGTGACGAGCCAATTGACGATCTATAACAACCTGACCGACAATAAGGCCAAAGACATGGTCGAATGGGTAGATCAACGGGCAGCGGAATTGGTGTTGGCTTCACGGAACGAAGTGCTGCGGTCGGAAGATCGCCAAGCCCAAGTGAAATACCTGAATGTTCTTCAGGCACTTTCGGGTACGAGCAGCGACATGCTGCTGTTCGATAAATCGGGCAATCTGCTTGTACATAGCAATTTGCAGCAAGAAGTGGAACCGGTCGCAGACAAGTCTTACTTTAAAAACGCCGTCGACGGCCAGCCGGACGTATCCGACATTATGACTTCTCCGGATACAGGAAAGCCATTTCTCGCCGTCGCTGTACCTGTTCATGACGCCTCGGATCAGAGGACGGTCGGGGTGCTGTCCAACGTGATTCGATTCGATCTGATGATGGATTATTTCTTTAAGGATATGGTGATAGCCAAAGGCGACGGCTATCCGATCGTCATCGACGATTATGGCTTTATCCGATATGCGCCTCAGCAAGAGGCGGTCGGTCTCAAGCCGGAAAATTCTGCTTTGCCTGACGAGTTGAGAAGTATTCTGTCCCAACCGGAGCTGGAAAACAACCAGGCTGAATACTCCTACGAGGGAGAGACTTATTTTGTAACGCTCTCCCCCGTGGCGGAAACGGGATTTAAGCTCTATTTTCACATGCCGTTAAACAGTATTTTGGATGGTCAAGGTACAGCGGAGAGAGTTTTCTTTACGAGTTTGCTGGTGTCGGCGGTTGTCACCATTATCGTGGCCATTCTTATTGTTTTCTCGATTACAAAGCCGATCGGCAAAATCGCTCGGAAAGTAAAGCGGATTGCCGAAGGGGATTTGACCGGAGAGCGGGAGCAGATTAAAAATAAGGATGAGATTGGCGAGCTTGCGGACGATCTTCAGGCGATGACCATTGCCTTGAGGACGACGATCGGGCATTTGAGCGACAGCTCCCGCAAGGTGGCCACGACGGCGGAATTGCTCGATTCGGGCGCCGAGCAGACCCGTATGGCTTCCGACCAGATCGTCGGAATTATGGAGCAGGTTGCCGCTGGAAGCGAGAATCAGCTTCAGGGTGCGGTGCAGAGCGCTAAAACGATGAGTGAACTGGCCGTCGGCATTCAAAGGGTCGCAGAATCGTCATCGGTCGTATCGGATGCGGCAACGGAAGCAGGCCAGAATGCATTGGAAGGAAACCGGACGCTGGAAGAGGCGGTCAAGCAGATGAACAGCATTAGTCGGTCTGTCGGCGACTCAGCAGAGCGGGTTCGGGAGCTTGGAGAGCGTTCGGTGGAGATCGAGGCCATCGTGTCCGTCATGTCGGGAATCGCCCAACAGACGAATATTCTGGCGCTGAACGCCGGCATAGAAGCCGCGCGTGCGGGAGAGCAAGGTAGAGGCTTTGCCGTAGTGGCCGGAGAAGTTAAGAAGCTGGCGGAGCAATCTCGCCAGTCGGCCGAGCAAATTCACAAGCTTATTGAAGAGATCCGAGGTTCGATTGGGCATGTCGTCGAGGCAATGGGACAAGGCGTCCTCGAAGTAGATAAGGGAATTGTCGCCGTTAGCGATGCGGGAGAAGCTTTCCGTACGATCGTGGACTCCGTGCAAAATGTCGCCGAGCAAATTCAGGAAATCTCCGCGGAATCGGAGCAGATGTCTGCCGGAACTCAGCAGGTAACGGCGTCGATGGACGAAATGGTATCCATCTCGAAATCAGCTTCGGACGGCGTGCAATCCGTAACTTCAGCCAGCGAAGAGCAGTTGGCTTCTATCGAACAGATTTCGTCTTCGGCGGAGCAGCTTAGCCGAATGGCTTCCGAGCTCCAACGGGAAGTGGATAAATTTAAGCTGTAAGCATAATTGGCTGGCGTCGTCTTAGCGGGCAAGTCTCTTCTATTTATTGCCCCATCTCATAGATTTTTGCAGGGTATGGATGTGCTGCGGTCTTTCATCATCCATTCCTTCGAGTTCGATGGTACAATCTACCTAAGTTTTATGGAAAATAAAGGAATTAATATTACAAACCAGAAAGTGAGACGGCATATTCAAAGTTTAACCAGACTAGTTCTTGCATTTATACTGATCTTCTCTTCCGTAGGGCTCGAAGGAAAGATACATCCTGCGGCGGCCGCAGCTTGGACTTCGTTCAATCACGGCTTTGGCACAGAAACATTCGGCAATGAGGTCGCCTACGGAAACGGAACTTGGCTGCTATTTTCGCAATCGAGAGATTTTGGAAAGTTAATAGACAGCTCTGGAACTGCTTTTCAAAAGTCGGGGTCGTTTTTCCCATGTACAGTGATAGAAGCGAAGCACTTCGGCACACAGTGGTTCGCTGCTTGCAACAATGGGTAGATATACAAGGATCCGTTAATCGTAGGCAACTGGCTCCCGCAAGACACCGGCAAGTCAGGCAGGCTAGTCGGGATCGCCACCGATGGCAATGTAATTGTCGTCGTGGGAGATTCGGGCGGCACGATACTTTCCTCAGTCGACGGACACGTGTGGTTCGATCACTCGATCACCGACGGTGTAAGCAGGTTTAACGTTGTCACCTATGGGGGAGGCAGATTTATCGCGGTCGGCGAGGCATCAGACAACAGCGGTGTCATCCATCTTTAAAAAATATAAAAAAAGGGAACGAAATGGAGCTGGAGACTGACGCCCCGTCCAAGCAATTGTACGGAATTGACTATGGAGCCGGCATGTTTGTCACCTGCGGTGCGGCCGGATATCTCTATGTATCGGATGATGGCGTGGATTGGAAAAAAGAGATAGCACCAGATGATACCGGAGCTGTTAGCTTTGCCACCGTCGCTTATGGAGTTGGTCAATTTTATATCGGGGGAACGAGTGAAACGATTTTAATTTCTTCAAAAGTTCAAACTTCTCGAAGGAGATCAAAGGAGGGAGTGCGAAGACGGTGACTTCGATCGCCGTCGCCAACGGGAAAGCGATCGCCGTCGGCAGCTCTGGCCTTATTCCTTACGGCACCCACGTCTTCCGCGAACGGCTACTTGAGCGCATTAACCGTAGATGGCACGCTCATTCCCGGTTTCGTTAAAACCGACTCCAGCTACTCCGAAAATTGCACACTTGCTGCACTCTCCAGTTCAACCAGCCGAGCAGAGGACTGCCAACCTTCCTTCAAATCTCGCAGACAAGAGGAACAAACATACCTTTCTCGAAAAAAATGAATTTGATTTGATGATTGACAAAATAAACAAGCCTTGGTGCGATATTTCTGAATAATGATACTTTTGGTAAGGACATTCACAAAAAATTCTACTGGATCTCTGTTAGCTATCCTAAGAATAGTCCGTAATTCTTTAAGCAAGACAATTCGCCCCAGCTCGTCGAGCGATCTCACAATACCAGTATGCTTTCCGAGGCTCACGCGGTAACAGATTTTCGGTCCGTTCCCACTATTAGGAGAAAAATGGTCTTTACTCTGCAGCTCCATCATGGAACCACAGAATAAAGACCTCTTCCATTTTTCTTTGTTACAGTTGTAAATTCGGTTAGCTAATAAGTCACCTGCGAAGAAGTGCTTGTCCCCGTCTCCAAAACTGTGCTGCCATTCTTAATCGTTGCAGTAGCTACAACCCGATATACGTTTCCAGAGGCAACATAGTATTCCTTCTCCAGACCATGCGTACCGGCGCCTGTAAAATCATCGCTCCATGATTTCACAGTTGTCCATCCGCTACCTGTTTGGCGTTGCAGTTCTATTTTGATCGTTGAATCATAATTACCAAGGTAGTTAACGTAACCGAAAGGTACTGCCTTGCCTGAGCTACTTATAGTAAGGCTGGCACCCACCATATTGATATACTGAAAATAGGGCGTAACTACTATCGTTGCAGTTACTGGTTTACCATTTTCTTGAGCCTGAACTGCCGTCCCTAACGAAAAGAGAGTTAAAACTGACAATACCAGTACAGATAACTTGTGCTTCACCATATAAACCTCCAATTTTTATTTATTGTTACCATAAATAAAAGACGTCTATAGGCCACTTTTGTAACAAGGGTTTTAAAATTTTTTTTATTTCTGCAACTGCACACTTTCTGCCATTTTGATTAAGGCTTCTTTACTTAGATTCGATGAACTTCCAATTATTGATAACAATTGATTGCCCTTTCTCCATACCACGGATGTTCGTCCCTGTTTACGAATGACAAGACCGGTCTCTCCTTGAATGATCATGTGAGTCACCTCATCAGCATCCTCTGTATCCACTGACATACTGCTGTTTTCATTGTTTGATTGAAACAAAATGTTCTCTTTTCGTTCATTCTCATATTGTACAATGCGCATATTTTGAAAGTCTGTCGTTGCTGTCAAATGATATCCGCTTGGAATCTCCGTAGGCATAACGTTGTCGCCATTTAGCGGGACATTTTGATCCTCAGACTGTTGTGGATCCTGTCCCATCCTGATATCGGCATATTCTTCTTTGATTTGGATAAACAAATTCAAGACCTTTATTCTTACCGCATCCACAGTTAAAGAGGCTGTGAAAATGGCAACCACAAGGAAGATAAGGACGGCAACCAATCTTGGATAGCTAAAACGTAAAGCCTTTTTCATATGATAAATGGGGAGACGAAACCTTAATCGATTGATGAATTTTCGCCTTGCATTTTCTGAAGGATGATAGAAGGGCTCTTTGCTTAATTCCTCATTTTCCTTCATAAACATTTTGCCTTCCAACTCTGCAAAGCGGCTCATGATCATTTTGATTCTTATTTCTTCGTACTCTTCTTTCAGGGTTACTTGATCCATTGGCTTACTTCTCTTTGTCATGACGATGATCACCTCCTAATATTCGGAATGCTCTCTCTCTGGCCCGCGAGACGTATTGTCGTACATGCTGTGCTGGTATCTCTAAAAGTTCAGCAATTTCACGATCATCCATCTCCATGTTGTATTTGTAAAACAATAAATTACGATCCTTCTCCGGTAACTGAAGCAAGGCTTGTGCCAGCTCTTCAAACCTCTCCTGTCTCATATAATTCTCCTCTGTTGCTGCCAGCAAATCAGGGAGTTGATCCGCAACATTATCCGTTGAGCTCGCGTAAGCTCGCTTGGATCGCCGATTCCGTTTTCGAACGTAATCTATACTAACATTCCTAAGTGTATAAACGAGATATGATATCATTTTGTAACAGGCTAAGGACCGTAAAAGAGGAATTTTAGGTATTAACTTTAGAAAAGCCTCTTGTATTAAATCCTCAACAATCCCGTAGTCGTGCGTAATTTCGTATGCTTTATACTTTAATAAAGGATAATACTGCTCATACAAGTTTGTTAAAAACTCTCGATCACTTTCGTCTGAAATGGTCAGAAACAACGATAACATAAAATCTCCCCCCTTGCGTACATCATGATCATCACATTTTCGCCTTGCGCTGATTTGCCATCCAGAGCGTATATGTCTTTTACTCACGTTGCTATCGCTTCCAAATGAGTGCGGCACCAATCCAACGCATGTGTTTGTCTATTTATTGATAAATTACTTGAATGGTTTTACTCAACCAACCCAAACCTCGCTGCAAACAATACATACCTCTCATTATTTCCCTATATCTGAAATAATTCACCATCATCCCTATAAATACCTTCTTGACAAAGGGGATTCTTGGGCGGATTGTTCATGCATGGCGCCCAGTGATTGATTACGCGGAACGGCAAATTTGGGACGAATACGAAAAACGTCGTATCCTCCCCCACTACGCCTAAATAGAAAAACAGCTTGGACACACGATTGATCCTGACCGTATGACTCTTGTAGAAAAGGCGAATCTCGGATCGCTTGATCGGCTGCCGAAAGATGCGCGGTTAAGCCAGTGGGTGAGTGCGGCACTCAGCCACTCCTTCTCGGCAAGCGATTTGATTATGCCGAGCTGGGAACTGCCTTCAGGTGCGATGCTCGGCTCGGTTGTGTACCCGTATAATCGACAGAGTTGAAGTAAACGACTTGACGATGAATGGCCAGAAGCTTAAAGAGCTTTCTGCTTTGAGCAACAGTCTGAAGGTTGGATGGCTTTTGCCCTACTCATGTCTACTCATGCGAGTTGTATTAGACGAATAACGCAAACGGGATGAAGCAGGAAAAATCTCTGCTTCATCCCGTTTTTGCTAAACGTGCTTTGTTTATTGCTTATCAGCTGCAGTTAGAGCCTTTAGGGACTGCCCCATCTAACTACTGTAGTATAATTCTATTTTTCCTTTACAATGCTTGGAACGGAAATTTTGAATGATCCAATTACGGTTGTACCATCAGAGGCATATAGCGGGATTTCGCGATCCCCTTCTCGGGCTTCCCGCTTTTGTTTAGCTATTGCTTCTTCAGGTGTTTTAGGCTTCTCACCATTTAAATCGGATGATTTTACATACCCAAGATTGCCATCTACACCCCACGCTTGAATTAAGTCTGGTTCATTATCGGGAGTAGTAGCGTCAGCCGCAGAACCATATGTTTGTCCGTTCTTGTTTTGTGGAAATATCGTCTGACCATTCTCGTCTTTCGGAAGAGTTGGGGCTGGGGCTGACTGATCATTTGGTTCCGCACTTATATTGGTTATCGCTATTGTCCCTACAATCACACCAACAATAAAAACACAACCAATTATGATGACTCGTAAACTCGAAAAATATAATTTTATTCGCATTTCACTTCCTCCTTAAAAATTAAGGTTCGGTGTTAAGTTAGTATAATAGGTAGAATAGCCATTACCGTTATATACTTCTGTTTTACCTTGACTGTGGTAAACCCCTGATCCGCATCCAGAATGGCCCACGATGCTACTGCCAATTCCATTTAGTGGTTCATCATTATAAAGCATTGATGTTTCTGTACATACAGCACCATCCTTATACGCCCTCGCCAATGACCCCATATAGCCCGTTGGAACGTTTCCTGTTCCAACTTTCGATATACTCGTTCTTGCGCCTATATAACCAGAATCGGTTGAAATCTGTGCATAATTGGTATAAGAATAACCATTGACGGGGCCGATGGACTTTGAATTGCTTGTTGCTGTTGCCGCGAACACAGTGCTCATAAGCGAACCGAAAAGGATGCCGACGATGAAGGTGCTAATTATTAACCGTAAATTTTTCTTCAACACACATCTCCTCCTCAATAGATTTATTCATTCGCAACCTATGATATACCGAATTGAAGCCTATAGGCTTCTGCCCATCCTTTGAGGTACTGACACGAGGAGCACGTCATTTATTTTTTCGGATCCAAGTGCCTCTGTTTAATAATAATAATACAATAATCAACCCTATTGCACTAAGCAGCATCGTATTCCAACGATCTACTACACGGTAGAACAAATCGGGGGATAAGTAAGCTCCATGCTGATATAACGCATTATCAATATATCGCGCAATGGCATGCTTGCCTTTATTTATACCGCCCCCTTGCTGTCGTATAGCGGCTTGAAACGGCTTGTTTACTTCTACAACTTTATCTAGGACAGCCTCAAGGCTATCCATGCGCACATAGTAATACTGATCGTTGTGGGCTTGATCCATTCCCTCCGTTGTCATGAACGGACGAACGTACCTCCAGCCCTCCTTGTAAGTTGGATAGCTGGTATATCCATATCCCTCCACTTGAAATGCAGAACCTGTGGTATTTTCAGGAACAGCTATGATTGTCGTTCCTTTTGCGATTTCCAAAACAACATCGGTTTTGTCGGTTGGAATCTCGGAATAGTACCGCAAGGTGACAGGCGTTTCGATGCGATGCGTCAATGGATAGTCAACTGCTGCAAAATTTTTAGGGAAAAAGGTATCATAAGCCGTAAGATCCATCTGCTCCATCGGAACCTGCTGTCGGTAGGGACTGTCGCTCGTGCTTGTTGGGAGCTGCACGCGCAATTGGTGATTGTGATATAAAGCCGTCCCTGTGCGGTAAGCCCAAAAGGCAAAGAGGATAATGAGAATCAGAACGACACACCACCACAGGAAGGATTTGGTCACAAACTGATTGGACATGTCATTATCCTCCTTGATCAGATTTAACTAATTAGCTAGTCTTAACGGTGAAGCCTGCATCCACCGCATAGTAAATTGGCGTTGAATACATAATGCTTGCTGGATATCCGCTCATGGGTTCTTGTCTTGCGGTTACAATACCATGCAATTTGTACGCGGTTCCGTCTTTCATGTATACCGGTCCTCCGCTGTCTCCTCCAGCGATGGCATCCGTTCCGGACGAGTTTGACATCGAAGACTGGTACAAGCCGCTAACCGTGTAGGTAGTAAAAAGGCCGTCGGAGTAAGTAACGGTAAGACTAATTTGATTAACAGTCCCAGATGAATAACCGCTTGTTGCCCCGTACTTATAAATCGTCGTGCCTACAGGAACTGAGGAATACGTGCCAGTTATGGATACACCACCATAAACTTTGTTTGTTGCCGTATCGGAGCCTGTCAACTTTACGACGGCAAAGTCGCCTAATGTGCCTACCCCCGTCGCACTGCTCGACGTGTTTGCACGTTGGTAAACAACTTGGCCTGTTTGAGTGCTTAAATACTGAATATAAGGATATCTTGGGAAAAATATGCCTACTTTTTCATTACTATGCCCCGCCGTTAATATTGCATTGTTGCCACCATACGTGCCGCCAATGCCTACGCTCAATCCAGCGCCATTATCTTCATTCGTAATCCGGTCTCCGCCCCAAAGGGCACTCGTGCTGGTATTGGGGGCTCCAGGCTCGATACGAATAGGCAAGTTTTCGATTGTCTTCTGCAGCGTGAGAGATTGATTCTTCATCAATTTCTCATAATCCTCTTGTATGATTGAAATAAAAAAACTGTTGGCCTTACGATCGACTCCATAAACACTTATACGATAATTTTGATCAGAAAGTTGTTGAGCAACACTGCTTAAACTATTCAAATAATTCAACGAATATGAAGCGTTTTCGAATTTAATATGTTCGCCGTCTTTCGACCGTTTAATATAGTCCTCTTTGAGCGATTGCGATGGATCAACTAACATGATGACAAGCTTGTCTTTGCTGATATATTCGCCTGCATAGTCGTCGGGATAAATTGGCGTGCCGGACTCGTCTTTTTCAAAACTATTCCACAGATTTTGATAAGCTTGGAGAGCCGGCTCTTGCAATTTCATTGCTTCTACAATGGCTTTAGGTGTGGTGTTTGTAAAATCTTCATATCGATTCGAATTTGAAGCAATAGCAATCTGTGGAATCATAAGAAGTACGAGTACAAGGCTGAAAAAATAACGTGTATACTTTTTCACCAAACTTCATCCTCCCTTAAATTAGACTATTAGCTCTTTTCAAAACGAAGACAATTGACTACAGACATTCCATCTCCTTCGCGCTTATTATAAGTGCATCTATTTCATCAATCATCTCCTTTATTAATATGACGTTTGAACAGAGTATTTGTAACACCTTGTCATTCAATATTTTTAATTATTGATTTTCGTTTTTTTTGAGACGCTCTCTACTCGTTCAACAAACTGGACTACTCGACAAGGCGTAACTCCCAGCTTTTTTGCCCATTCACTTCTACGTTTCCCTCATCGGGATCGTAACTGTTGTTCTCTTTAATTTCACCGGGAATAGTATGATTTTAACAAATTAAAAAGGATTGCCTATTGCGAGAGATGCAATAGCAATCCTTTTTTATTCGATAACAACCACGCTGATCGCGAACCGCAAGTATTAGGTGTCTTCTGTACGAACAAAGGTGACGGCTATATTGCAACGTCAGCAAGAACATGCCGAGCAGAATCACTTCAGTCAGCCAAGCCTATTGTACATCCATATTATAGAAAATAAAAAAGAGATTCATAGGACACGGGAGTATCTGCATCCCAAGCGATTTAGGATTCCTTTTACCTTATCTCTATTTTCATTATAATGACAAGCCCGAAGCTGCATTCGAAACCAGATCCTCGCGTCTGCTCATGACCTCAATGATCATGTTAGCCCCGAGTTTGAACCCGTGAATAAAGGCTGCTTCGACCTGTATGCTGTCCATGCTGTCGCACAAATCAAAATACTCTTCAAGCTCACGGTACATCTCCTCGTCCAACCTGCTACTCCATTGTTCCTTCATAGCACCAATTTGCCGGCCTAACGGTCGATACTCCGGATGAGACGGTACAATTGTCTCGTCGGGTTGAATCTGCCCGTGGTATAAAG
>Ga0160449_1001391_pt1 | contig 11838 bp, 10 predicted proteins | sample HID1975I_E1MG_FD_108216 | JGI IMG/M metagenome (GOLD analysis project Ga0160449, IMG submission 108216) | Enriched soil microbial communities from UW Madison campus, WI, USA - HID1975I_E1 MG | ecosystem: Environmental > Terrestrial > Soil > Unclassified | place: USA: Madison, Wisconsin...
CAAGCCCCTCGAACTGGGCGCTGAAGGCCTGGATGGGTGATGGTAGTTGTGTGCTCAGGCGGGGGCGGGGGACGGCGTGGGGGCCTTCTTCCATGTAGCGGCGAATGAACTCCCACTCGTCACGCAGTTCGCTGCCGCCTTGGCCTTGCTTGCCGAGTAGGGCCATTTCCATGTGGGGAAGGCCGGTACGGCTGGGGTGCCAGACTAGCCCTAGTCGCATGCCCAAGCTGAGTGAGTCATCTTCTGGATCGATGGCTGTGCTTCCGGTTGTTTTCCACGGAAAAGTGACGATGCCGCCGCAGTATTTCGGTCGATGTAGGTGAACTTGTTGGGTTGCTCGATTGAAGCGAATGAGTAGGTGACGGCTAGTAAGCATTTCCAACCGCGTTAAGCGAAGGCCGTATTTTAGATAAAAATAAACAATAGCACCGTCCATGACAGACATCAGCATCATTATGATGATGTCGATGACAGCAGGATCTCTACTGGTGAAAAGGTAAAGATAAACGGATCCCAGGGTTATTGTGACGCCGCTATATAGGATTGGCCCTAGTCCTCCCAGCGTCATGATTGTGATCAAGCCACGTTTTTCCTCCGATCCACCGCAACGCATCTCAAGGAAATTTTCATCGAAGGAGTAAACAGGGCTGCGTGCGCAAGGGTTTTCGCTCACCTTCCGAAAATGGACTCCCTCTTCCAAGTCACCCTCATAAAAGTCCCGCATTGCGCGTTGGTCTACTGGCGTCATTTTCGCTACGTACGCCTTACGCGTAGCCTCAGACTCGATTGCCATCTGCCAGAAACCCCATTCGACTAGATACACTACAAGACCTCGCTGAAAGCCGAATGAAGCTCTTTCAATTCTTCGTGTTCTTCATAAGGCTTTGCTGTTTTTCCGATTCGGAAACAGCAGCGCCTACACCACTTCTCCAATGCATCCTCTTCAAGGAGGTAAATTACGATCGTCAGGACGAGACCTATCCAGAAAGCTCCGACTACCAGGCGTGCGAGCAGAACGCGCGCAGCTTGGGTTCCCAGTTTTTTTGCAAGCTCACCCATAGAGGATGCCAACATTCTTGCAAATTTAGTCTTGGCGCTATGGGATAGATGATCAAAAAAAGGTTTTGCCATAGCAATTGCTGTTCCGCCCTCAGCCAGAGCAAGAGCTATCGTCGCGGCGCCTCGAGCTCTGTACGCGGAGGCTAGCCTTATGTTTCGCGCGCTTGATTCTTTATTTTGGGCTTCACGGATATGTTTATCGGCATCGGCGAAATCCCACCACGCCAATACCAGCCCTCCAGTACCGGCCAATCCAGCCCCCCAAAGCTTCAACCTTCCCAAGGTCGCCACAGCACCTCTGCCAGTCGCACTTCTGGCGCCGTATCGGGTTACCACCTGGTCCACATAGCTGGCCCCAATCTCGAAGCCCGCCGATGCCGTGGTCATCGCGGCCGCCATGAGTTCAGTCTTGATACGTGCATCACTGTCAGGCAGCTCGCGAGCCTTGAAGGCCATTAGCATGCCTTCCAGCAGGCAGATCAGACCGGCGGCACGCACTTTATAGAAGTCGCTCTTCTGACCGTCAGCCTGCATCAAGCCTTCAGCCCAGGCATGATCCAGATAGCGCGCAAGCTGGCCACCGCTGCGTTGTGGGTCAATGGGTTGCCCGCTGCGCGCAGCGTCGCTCAGACGAATGTCGACCGCCGTCTCATGCACCGACGCAAACAACGTCACGCGCAGACCGTGGTGCAGCGCTCGGTCTGCACTGTTGGGGGCGCCGGTTCGGAGTACCCGAGCATCAGGTTTTCGAAGCCGCCACGCAGCTAGAACTCCGGGTCGGCGGGGTAACCGGATAGATCCGTTGCGAGTTGAGGACCAGTACCGGTACGAGGCTGTTGGGTACCCTTGATATCCTCCAGCAGAATTGGCTTTTTCTTGGCCGGCACGGGTGTTTCAGTGCCATCGGACTCTTTGGACATCCTTAATCCTCGTCTAGTTGGAAGGTCAACTCACACAATGGCTGCGAACTTCCCATATGATCGGGCGCAAGCATTATGCGAAAGCCTGAAGACTAACGAGGAATCAATATCTATGGGAGATTGAAACTTCCTAATGGTCTGTAGGAAGTTTCGCTTCAAGTTATTTTTAAATAATTATTAACGAGCAGAGGCTTGATGATTTGTCTGAATTGTTGTTGCTTTTGTGACTGCCGGAGGCTCTATTACGAAGGCTGCGGGATAGCAGGATCACGCATGGCAGGGCAGTTTTCCGGCGCCTGCAACGCGACGCGCCCATAGAAGAACAATGCCGTTGCCCAAGTTGTCAGCCAGACAAAGATCCCAGCCCAGAACGTATGGGACATATAGTGCCAACCCTGCAGCACCCGGGTAGTGCCGTACACGAACCCGATCAGCAGAATTGCCACCAGCAACTTGCGCGCATGTGCCCAGCGGTGGCGCAGGGCTACGAAATAGAGCGCCAACAAGGTAAATCCGCTGGAGGCATGGCCACCCGGCCAGCAGCGACCATCGCCGGCCTTGTTCCACACGGAGAAGTTTTCGAACCATTCGACCCGGGTCTGCGAGCCGCCATATAGCGTGGTTTCCACAGGGCAATACACGCTGGTGTGGCTTTTCAGGTAATGAATCACCGTCGTGCTCAGTGCGAACGCCACCACCACGAACAGCAGGTCACGGCGGTGTCGGGTGGTAAAGCGCAGCAATGGTGCGATGCGAGCCTTTTCCAGCATCCGGGTCAGGCCCAGTTGAGGGTGGTTGGCCAGACGCGGCCAGATGAACGACAGCAGGCTGCCGATGACTGCCAGCTCGCCGGTCCAGTCCGGCAGGATGCGAGGCCATTTGTGGGTGGCTCTTTCGAACCACTGGTTGTGCAGCAATGGGAACTGGCCGGTGGCCGGGTCGAGCAGTAGGTTGCTGATCCAGCGATCGAGCTCGGTGAGGTCGAATGCAATAAACACGATGGCAGCCAGCAACAGCGGCAGCAGCAGATTATTACGGTAGAAGGCGGTACGAGAGGGCATTGTTCAGAGTTCCTTGGCATCAACGAGACTGGGCCACTCACTGGCCGCTATCTGGCCCAGCAGCTTCGCCTTGCCATCGCTGCCCTGGGTGATGAACAGGGCGCTGGCATAGCTGTTCGACGTCGCGCTGGCAGGTACTTCGAGCGCCTGCTCCAGCCGTTCCATGCAGCCGCTGTGGCTGACCAGCACGAGGTTGTGGCCGTTTCGCTTGAGGGCCAGAGCGTTTTCGGCGAAGTGGCCGTCACACTGATTCAGCCAGCCTCGCGTGGGAACGGTCTTATCAAACATGGCGTGTGCGGTCTGCCGGGTACGCACTTCCGGGCTGGCCCACACGTCGGCTGAGCCCAGGCCAAGGTGCTGCAGGCCGTTGCCGACCTCGGCGGCCACATGGCTGCCCGCGACCGTGATTCCGCTGGGGGCACCCAGGCAAGCACCGCTGGAGCGGTCGCAGCGTTCGGCATGGCGCAGCACCACAATCACCGAGCCTTTCGCCCAGGCGGCCTCTAGCCCGCTGTGTTGCAGGTGATGAGGGTTGCCCAGGTTGGGGATGGCCGTGCGGGCATGTGCCCAGGCTGCCGCTACGCCCAGGATCAACAGCAGGCACAAGACTGCGAACAGCGCCGTGCCCCAAGGCAATCGGGGTACCTGGGACGCGGGTGATTTGTCGATTACGCCTTGCAGCATGTTTGCCACTCCAGTCAGCTCGCTCCACACAAGAGCGTCGGCACTGTAGGTAGCGGGATGTCGCTAGAGAGTGAGGCTGATGTGAAAAACGCGTTGCCCCGACAGCAGTCAGCCAGTGAGAAGTCAAGCATGAAACCGGTTTCAAAACATTTCTGAACGCGCTAGATTATTCGGCTGTCTTCTTGATGGCCTATCAAGATCACCCTCCATAGAAAATCAGATGGCGCTTATCAAGGCCGCCGCACAGCCGATGAGGATTCGCAATGCCTGAGCATGCTCCAGACAACCCGCGCAGGGATTTTCTGCGCAAGACCTTGACCCTGATCCCCGTGGTTACCGTGGCCAGCACAGGGCTTGGCGTAGGCGTCAGCCAGCTGCTTGCGGCCCCCCAACCGCATCAGCAACCGAACGTACCGGCCACGCCGCCAGCGGGCAACTATCAACCGACGTTCTTCAGCGCCGAAGAGTGGGCGTTTGTACAAGCTGCGGTATCGCGCATCATCCCGGCTGATGAGCTTGGCCCCGGCGCACTCGAAGCCGGCGCCGCCGAGTTCATCGACCGCCAGATGAACACCCCCTACGCGACTGGCGCGCAGTGGTACATGCAAGGCCCGTTCAACGCCGACGCCGCGCCCGAGCTGGGCTACCAGTTGCAGCTCAGCCCGCAACAAATCTATCGCCTGGGCATCGCTGCCGTGGACGGCTGGTGCAAAGCCAACGGCGGGCAAGTTTTTGCCGCGCAAGATAGCGCTACCCGAGACCGTATTCTCAGCAAGGTCGAGGCAGGAGAGCTGGTGTTCGACACCGTCCCGGCGAAGGTGTTCTTCAGCCTGTTGGTGCAGAACACCCGTGAGGGGTTCTTCTGCGACCCGATTCATGGCGGCAACAAAGGCATGGTCGGCTGGACCCAGATTGGCTTCCCCGGTGCCCGCGCCGACTTCATGGACTGGGTCGAGCGTAACGAGCCTTACCCGTTCCCGGCTGTATCGATCCGCGGCGAGAGGGCCTGAGGCATGGCGACTGTGTTGAATAAAGTGGATGCGGTTATCGTCGGCTTCGGCTGGGCCGGCGCGATCATGGCCAAGGAACTGACCGAGGCCGGGCTGCATGTGGTAGCCCTGGAGCGGGGGCCGATGCAGGATACCTACCCGGAAGGCAGCTACCCGCAAGTGATCGATGAGCTGACTTACAGCGTGCGCAAGAAGCTGTTCGTGGATGTGTCGAAAGAAACCGTCACTGTCCGCCACAGCGTGAAGGACGTGGCACTGCCCAATCGCCAGCTCGGTGCCTTCCTGCCGGGCAAGGGCGTTGGCGGCGCAGGCCTGCACTGGTCGGGCGTGCACTTCCGGGTCGACCCGGTCGAGTTGCGTCTGCGCAGCCATTACGAAGAGCGCTACGGGCGCAAGTTCATCCCTGAGGGCATGACCATCCAGGACTTCGGCGTCAGTTACGAAGAGCTGGAACCGTATTTCGACTTTGCCGAAAAGGTCTTCGGCACCTCAGGCCAGGCCTGGACCGTCAACGGCCAGGTGGTGGGTGAAGGGAAGGGCGGCAACCCCTACGCGCCGGACCGTTCCAACCCGTTCCCGCTGCCTGCGCAGAAGAACGTGGTGTCGGCCAGGCTGTTCGAAAAAGCCGCCACCAGCCTGGGCTACAAACCCTACAACCTGCCATCGGCGAACACCTCCGGGCCTTACACCAACCCCTACGGGGCGCAGATGGGGCCGTGCAACTTTTGTGGTTTCTGCAGCGGCTACGTGTGCTACATGTACTCCAAGGCCTCGCCCAACGTGAACATTCTGCCGGCGCTGCGCCAGGTGCCTAACTTCGAGTTGCGGCCCAATGCCCATGTGCTGCGGGTAAACCTGGACGACAGCAAGCGCAAGGCCACTGGCGTAACCTACATCGATGCGCAGGGGCGCGAGGTGGAGCAGCCGGCGGAGCTGGTGATCCTGGCGGCGTTCCAGTTCAACAACGTGCGCCTGATGCTGCTTTCCGGCATCGGCAAGCCCTACGACCCAGTCAAGAACGAAGGTGTGGTCGGGCGTAACTTCGCCTACCAGAACATGGGCACGGTCAAGGCGTTCTTCGACAAGAACACCTACACCAACAACTTCATCGGCGCGGGTGGCAACGGCATTGCCATCGACGATTTCAATGCCGACAACTTCGACCATGGCCCCCACGGCTTTGTCGGCGGCTCGCCGATGTGGGTGAACCAGGCCGGCAGCCGGCCGATTGCCGGCACCTCCAACCCGCCGGGTACGCCGGCCTGGGGCAGTGCCTGGAAGAAAGCCACGGCCGACTACTACACCCACCAGGTGTCGATGGACGCCCACGGCGCCCACCAGTCCTACCGTGCCAATTACCTGGACCTGGACCCCACCTACCGCGACGCCTACGGCCAGCCGCTATTGCGCATGACCTTCGACTGGCAGGAAAACGACATCAAGATGAACCAGTTCATGGTCGACAAGCTGAGCAAGATCGCTCAGGCGATGAACCCCAAGGCCATTGCCGTTCTGGGCAAGCAGGTCAAGGACCACTTCAACACCGCCAGCTACCAGACTACCCACCTGAACGGCGGTGCGATCATGGGCACCGATCCCAAGACCAGTGCACTGAACCGCTACCTGCAAAGCTGGGACGTGCATAACGTGTTCGTGCCGGGGGCTTCGGCGTTCCCGCAGGGGCTGGGTTACAACCCGACCGGGCTGCTGGCCGCGTTGACTTATTGGTCGGCACGCGCGATCCGCGAGCAGTACCTGAAAAACCCCGGCCCGCTGGTCCAGGCCTGAGGAGCGATGAGCATGAAGACAATGTTGATCGCAACCCTGCTGATCGGTGCCACTACGGCCTTACAGGCCATGGCGAATGACGATGCGCAGGTGCGCCAGGGCGAGTACCTGGCCCGCGCCGGTGATTGTGTGGCCTGCCACACTGCCAAGGGCGGCAAGGCCTTTGCCGGCGGCCTGCCGATGGAAACGCCAATCGGCACGGTGTACTCCACCAACATCACCCCGGCGGCCAGCGGCATCGGCAATTACAGCTTCGAAGACTTCGACCAGGCGGTACGCAAGGGCATTGGCAAGGATGGCAGCACCTTGTACCCGGCCATGCCATACCCGTCGTATGCGCGGGTCAGCGAGCAGGACATGCAGGCGCTGTACGCCTACTTCATGAAAGGTGTGCAGCCGGTCGAGCAGGCGAACCAGGCCACTGACATTCCCTGGCCGCTGAGCATGCGTTGGCCGCTGGCAATCTGGCGTGGTCTGTTTGCGCCAGAGGCCAAGCCCTGGCAGGCATCGGCGGCAGCCGACCCGGTGGTGAACCGTGGCGCGTACCTGGTCGAGGGCCTTGGGCATTGTGGCGCCTGCCATACGCCGCGGGCGCTGACCATGCAGGAAAAGGCGCTGAGCCCTGCAGAGGGCGAGCAGTTCCTGGCTGGCAGCGCACCGCTGGAAGGCTGGATCGCGAAAAACCTGCGTGGCGATCACAAGGACGGCCTGGGCAGCTGGAGTGAAGCGCAGCTGGTGCAGTTTCTGAAGACCGGGCGTAGCGATCGCAGCGCGGTGTTCGGCGGCATGAGCGATGTGGTCGAACACAGCATGCAGCACATGAGTGACGCCGACCTTACCGCTATCGCCCGTTATCTGAAGACCCTGCCGCCGAGCAACCCGAATGACCAGCCGCACGTCTACGACAAGCAGGTGGCGGATGCGCTGTGGAAGGGTGATGACAGCAAAGCCGGGGCGGCGGTGTACATCGACAACTGCGCGGCCTGCCACCGTACCGATGGCCAAGGCTACACCCGCGTGTTCCCCGCGTTGGCTGGCAACCCGGTGGTACAGACCGCAGATGCCACGTCGCTGATTCACGTGGTGCTGGCGGGGGGGACGGTGCCGGCGACGCACACCGCGCCGTCGAACTTCACCATGCCGGCATTCGGCTGGCGCCTGAGTGACCAGGAGGTTGCCGAGGTGGTGAACTTCATCAGAAGCAGCTGGGGTAACCAGGGCAGCGCCGTTACGGCGGGTGATGTGAAGTCGCTTCGCTGACCTCTTCAGCTGCACACTGATCCACTGTGGGAGCGGGTTTACCCGCGAATGCGATGTCGAAGCTACCGACGCATTCGCGGGGAACCCGCTCCCTCATTTTTTTGGTTGAAATTGTATTCGCATCAATTATTTAATTTGATTATCTAATCTTGAATATCATGTGTTTTCAACATTGCCGACCAACGGCAGGTTGACGAACTGCCGTAGTTTTGCTGTATTGAAACCGGTTTCATCGCTATCACAATAATCATAAGGACAGCCCATGACCGACGCGCCTGCCCATCCCCGCGAACGGGTCACCATCAGCGAAGTAGCGCGTGTCGCTGGCGTTTCCAAAGCCACCGTCTCCCGTTACATCGGTGGCGATCGCCAATTGCTGGCCGAAGCCACGGCCAAGCGCCTGGCAGATGTCATCGAACGCCTTGGCTACCGCCCCAACCAGATGGCCCGCGGCCTCAAGCGTGGCCAGACGCGACTGATCGGCATGCTGGTGGCCGATATTCTCAACCCCTATTCAGTGGCCGTGATGCATGGCGTGGAAACCGCCTGCCGTCAGCACGGTTACAGCCTGGTGGTGTGCAACACCAACCGCGACGACGAGCAGGAGCGTCACCACCTGGTGGCCCTGCAGAGTTACAACGTTGAAGGGTTGATCGTGAACACGCTCGGGCATCACCCCGGCGAACTGCTCAACCTGCAGCGTGACATCCCCATGGTGCTGGTCGACCGCCAATTGCCCGAGCTGAATGTCGACCTGGTGGGCCTGGACAATGCCGATGCGGTCGAGCAGGCCCTCGACCATCTGCAGGCCCAGGGCTACCGCGACATCCTGGCGGTCAGCGAACCCCTCGATGGCACCAGCTCACGCCTGGAGCGGGTGCAGGCATTCGGCGCGTCGGTCAGCCGCCGGCCCGGCATGCGCCAGCAGGTGCTGGAAATCAGCGCCGGGCTGCAGGGCCAACTGGCTACGTTTCTTGCCAGCCGCGGCCATGGCCCGCAAGCCATCTTCACCTTCAACGGCGTTGCCACCTTGGCGGTGACCAGGGCCCTGCACGAGGCCGGGTGCAACCTGTTCGCCGATGTCGGGCTGATCGCCCTCGACGACCTCGACTGGTACCCCTTGGTCGGCAAAGGCATCACTGCACTGGCCCAACCCACCGAGCGTATCGGTGTGGCGGCATTCGAAAGCCTGCTCGGTCGCCTGCGCGGCGACAGCGGGGCAGTCCGGCGCATCGACTTCAAGGCCAACCTCATCATCCGCGGTTCACCCCAACCCCAGTAAGCAACGGCAGGCCTGCGCCTGCTACTGCCGACTAAAAATGAAACCGGTTTCATAAGGATAAAAACAATGCACCTGAACCCCGTTTCCATCAGCCTCTCAAGCTACGGTGCCGACTTTGTGCGGCAGCGTGGCCAGGAGCAGTTCCTGGACATGCTGGCGGCCGCTGGCGTCAGCCGAGTGGAATTGCGCGAAGAGTTGTTCGCCAGTGCACCGGACGCGGCTGCACTCGGTGCGGTCATCGCCGCACTGCGCCTGGAGTGCCTGTACTCGACACCTCTTGAACTGTGGACCGCGCAAGGCGTGCCTGACCCGCTACTGGTCCATAAGCTGGAAACTGCGCGGGCGCTTGGCGCTGTAGCGCTGAAGGTTTCCTTGGGGCACTTCGATGCGCACTGCGATGTAACCGCCCTGGCAGCGCTGCTGCCTGCGCATGGCACGCTGCTGCTGGTGGAAAACGATCAAACCGCACAGGGTGGCAGGATCGAACCGCTGCTGCAGTTCTTCCAGCGTGCCGACACGCTTGGGCTGCGCCTGGGCATGACCTTCGACATCGGCAACTGGCAGTGGCAAGGCGAGCCTGCGCGGCAAGCCGCACGGCAACTGGGCCGTTGGGTGCGCTATGTGCATTGCAAGGCTGTGCAGCACCAGGCCGATGGTCGCCTGGTTGCCATACCGCCCCAAGCGGCGGACCTGCAGGCGTGGGCAGCGCTGATGACCGAGTTCGCCCCCGGTGTGATGCGCGCCGTGGAATACCCCCTGGTTGGCGAAGACTTGCTGGCGGTTACCCGTGCCCAGGTACGCAGCCTGGCTGCATTGGGCGCGAGGGTGGAGGTGGCCCATGCATGAGCATGACGTGATGTGCTTCGGCGAGACCATGGCCATGTTCGTCGCCGAGCAAGCAGGTGACCTGGCCAGTGTCGGCCAGTTCGGCAAACGCATCGCCGGCGCGGACAGCAACGTAGCCATCGGCTTGGCACGCCTGGGCTTCAAGGTGCGCTGGCTGAGCCGGGTAGGCGACGACTCGCTCGGCCGTTTCGTGCTCGAAAGCTTGCGCCGCGAAGGCCTTGACTGTTCCGGTGTCGAGGTGGATGCCAGTTACCCGACGGGTTTTCAGCTCAAGGCGCGTTGCGATGATGGCAGCGACCCGGCCGTGGAGTACTTTCGCCGCGGTTCGGCAGCCAGCAGGCTGTCGCCCGCACTGCTGAACCCTGCCTGCCTGCAGGCTCGCCACCTGCACGCCACCGGCATCCCGCTGGCGCTGTCCGACAGCTGCCGTGCGCTGTCCCACGCGCTGGTGGACGCCATGCACGTAGCCGGGCGCAGCATATCGTTCGACCCCAACCTGCGGCCCTCGCTGTGGCCGGATCAAGACAGCATGGTGCGCGAAACCAATGCCCTGGCGGCCAAGGCCGACTGGGTTCTACCGGGCCTGGAAGAGGGGCGCTTGCTGACCGGCCAGCATACCCCGGCGGACATCGCCGCGTTCTACCTCGACCAAGGGGTGGAACTGGTGGTGATCAAGCTGGGCGATGCCGGCGCCTACTTCCGCAGCGCCAAGGGCGAAGGGCAGGTAGCACCCGTGCCGGTCAGCAGAGTGGTGGACACCGTCGGTGCGGGTGACGCCTTCGCCGTCGGCGTGCTCAGCGCGTTGCTGGAGGGCCGCGCCGTGCCCGCAGCAGTGGCGCGTGGCAACTGGTGCGGCAGCCGCGCCGTGCAGTCGCGCGGCGACATGGAAGGGCTGCCGTTGCGCCACGAGCTGGAGGCCTACGACCTGCGCAGGAGCGCGTGAGCCAGCCAACCCCGAATCACCTGTTGCAACAAAAAAAACAAGCTCAGGAGAACCAAACCATGCAAAGCCAAAGCCTGGCACCTCGCCGCTGGTGGTACATCATCCCGATTGTGTTCGTCACCTACAGCCTGGCGTACCTGGACCGCGCCAATTACGGCTTCGCCGCCGCCTCCGGCATGGCCGAAGACCTGCACATCACCCCCGTGCTGTCTTCGCTGTTGGGTGCGCTGTTCTTTCTCGGTTACTTCTTCTTCCAGGTGCCCGGCGCCATCTACGCCGAAAAGCGCAGCGTGAAGAAGCTGATCTTCGTCTGCCTGATCCTGTGGGGCGGCCTTGCCACGCTCACCGGCATGGTCAGCAACGTCTACATGCTGATCGGTATCCGCTTTCTGCTCGGGGTGGTAGAGGCCGCCGTCATGCCGGCCATGCTGGTATACCTGTGCCACTGGTTCACCCGTGCCGAGCGCTCGCGTGCCAATACCTTCCTGATGCTCGGCAACCCGGTGACCATCCTGTGGATGTCGGTGGTTTCGGGGTACCTGATCAAGCATTACGACTGGCGCTGGATGTTTATCATCGAAGGCCTGCCTGCCGTGATCTGGGCGTTCTTCTGGTGGCGCCTGGTGGATGATCGCCCGGCCCAGGTGAAGTGGCTGAGCGATCAGGAGAAGGCGGCCCTGGCGCAAGCACTGGCTGCCGAGCAACAGGGTATCAAGCCCGTGAAGAACTACCGCGAGGCGTTCCGCTCGCCGCAGGTGATCATCCTGGCGCTGCAGTACTTCTGCTGGAGCATTGGCGTGTACGGTTTCGTGCTGTGGCTGCCTTCGATTCTCAAGCAGGCCGCGAATGTGGATATCGTGCAGGCCGGCTGGCTGGCCTCGGTGCCGTACCTGGCGGCGGTGCTGGCGATGGTGGGTGTGTCCTGGGCGTCCGACCGCCTGCAAAAGCGCAAGCGCTTCGTCTGGCCGCCACTGTTGATTGCCGC
>Ga0160449_1001393_pt1 | contig 11824 bp, 12 predicted proteins | sample HID1975I_E1MG_FD_108216 | JGI IMG/M metagenome (GOLD analysis project Ga0160449, IMG submission 108216) | Enriched soil microbial communities from UW Madison campus, WI, USA - HID1975I_E1 MG | ecosystem: Environmental > Terrestrial > Soil > Unclassified | place: USA: Madison, Wisconsin...
ATCTTCTGTTGCGCCGATACCGAAAGAGTCCAGCACCATAATAAATGCACGTTTCATAATTTCTCCTGCGTCATTGCGCCTGAAACGCCCGTAAGCGTTTCAAAAAGTGATCAGATCAGTATGCCAGCATTTAGCTGATACGGCGATATACAACTGGCGTTTCTGCGGGCTGTGTATCGTTCACTTTGATTGCCGCTTTTACCGCTCGAGCGGCTTCCTGCCATTGGTTTTCGCTGGCGGCGTGAATAATGGCCAACGGGCGAGTGGTGTCAACGCTGTCGCCCAGACGAGCCATATCAGTGAAGCCCACGCTGTAATCAATGGTGTCAGATGCCTGACGACGACCACCGCCCATGGAAACCACCGCCATGCCTAAAGCACGGGTGTCCATTTCGCCCACGAAACCTGCACGATCGGCATAAACAGCCTTGCTCAGTACCGCAGTTGGCAGATATTTCGCATAGTTTTCGACGAAGTCGGCCGGGCCTTTTTGCGCCGCAACCATGCGACCAAAGACTTCAGCCGCTTTACCGTTATCAAGCACCGCTTGCAGTTTCTGACGTGCTTCGGCGTCATCTTTTGCCAGATTGCCGGAAAGCAGCATCTCCACGCACAGCGCCATGGTGACTTCATGCAGACGCGGGTTAACGTATTCACCGGTCAGGAACTGCACCGCTTCGCGAACTTCAACCGCATTACCTGCGCTGGAGGCCAGCACCTGGTTCATGTCAGTCAGCAGCGCTGTGGTTTTCACGCCTGCGCCGTTCGCCACGCCGACAATCGCTTCGGCGAGTAATTCAGAAAGCTCATACGTTGGCATAAATGCGCCGCTGCCGACTTTCACGTCCATCACCAAAGCATCCAGGCCTTCGGCAAGTTTCTTCGCCAGAATCGATGCAGTGATGAGAGGAATGGAATCTACGGTCGCGGTAATGTCACGCGTGGCGTAGAAACGTTTGTCAGCCGGTGCCAACGAATTTGTCTGGCCGATAATCGCCACACCGACATTTTTGATGATGTCGCGGAAACGGTTATCGTCCGGGAAAATATCAAAGCCTGGGATTGCTTCGAGTTTATCAAGCGTACCACCAGTGTGGCCTAAACCACGGCCAGAAATCATTGGGATGTAGCCGCCACATGCCGCCACCATTGGGCCAAGCATTAAGGACGTCACATCACCCACGCCACCCGTTGAGTGTTTATCAACGATAGGGCCGTTCAGATTAAGGCTCTTCCAGTCCAGCACGGTTCCTGAATCTCGCATCGCCATGGTCAGTGATACGCGTTCTGGCATAGTCATGTCGTGGAAGAAAATGGTCATTGCAAGTGCTGCAATTTGCCCTTCGGAGATGGTGTTATCGCGAATACCATTAATGAAGAAACGAATTTCATCATCACTAAGCGCATGACCATCACGTTTTTTACGAATAATTTCTTGAGCGAGGAACAAGGTAACCCCCTGAGTTCATCAGGTGAAATGCGGCGGGGAAACCGCCGCAAAGGAAGAGATTAGTAGCCGCTAGCGCTTTTGCCGTCGCCGTGACCCAGAGCTTTTAACAGACTCGCGAGCAGGCTGGATGCACCAAAGCGGTAGTGACGGGAATCCGCCCAGTCAGCACCAAACAGATCGTCTGCAATTGACAGGAACAGTGCTGCATCTTCAGCAGTACGCACGCCGCCCGCAGGTTTGAAACCAACCGTTTTCGCGACGCCCATATCACGAATCACTTCCATCATGATGCGAGCGCTTTCTGGTGTAGCGTTGACAGGCACTTTACCAGTAGAAGTTTTGATGAAATCAGCACCTGCTTTGATAGAGATTTCAGATGCTTTGCGAATCAGTGCTTCTTCTTTCAGCTCACCGGTTTCGATGATCACTTTCAGCAGAACGTTCGCCGCTGCACAAGCTTCTTTGCAGGCTTTCACCAGCTCAAAACCGACTTGCTCGTTACCGGCGATCAACGCACGGTATGGGAACACAACGTCAACTTCATCCGCGCCGTAAGCGATAGCCGCACGAGTTTCCGCCAGGGCGATTTCGATATCATCGTTGCCATGCGGGAAGTTGGTGACGGTCGCAATACGGATATCAGGCGTACCCTGTGCATTCAGAGTTTTACGCGCAATGGGAATGAAGCGCGGATAAATACAAATCGCCGCAGTATTACCCACCGCTGTTTTGGCCTGATGGCAAAGTGCGATCACTTTTTCATTGGTGTCATCGTCATTCAGGGTAGTCAGGTCCATCAATTTCAGGGCGCGTAAGCTGCTTGCAGTTAAATCGGTCATAACACTCTCCAACAAAAGATATAGAATCAGTTGCGATGTTATAATTATAACATTCACAATCCTGATGGTTTTGTGTATAGCATCACAAAAGCCAAAGATGTAATTACATGCTTTCTACAGTATATGTGATTTAACAACGTTGGATAACGTAAAAATGCCGTTCAAAAATAAAAAATGGCCGACGCGAGCGTCAGCCATTGATTTCTCAGGGATGTTATAATTTTAACATCACCGTTTTTATAGTGACAGGAAGACCCCGGCAATGGTTGCACTCATCAGGTTAGACAATGTACCTGCGGCGACCGCTTTCAGACCCAACTGCGCGATTTCATGACGACGGTTTGGCGCCATGCTTCCCAGGCCACCAATCAGAATGGCGATAGAAGAAAGGTTAGCAAAGCCACACAGTGCGAAGGAAATAATTGCTTTGGTGTGATCTGACAGAACTTGCAGGCCAGCTGCCGCAACGGTTGCATCATCTTTCAGGTATTCACCGAAGTTCAGATACGCAACAAATTCGTTGATGATAAGTTTCTGACCGATGAAGGAACCCGCGACATTCGCTTCACTCCATGGCACACCGATAACCCACGCCAGCGGTGAGAACACCCAGCCCAGAATCAATTCCATAGACAGTTGCGGGTAGTTGAACCAGCCGCCAATGCCAGAAAGCATACCGTTGAGCAGGGCAATCAACGCCACAAACGCCAACAACATTGCGCCCACGTTCAGGGCCAGTTGCATACCTGACGCCGCACCTGATGCCGCTGCATCCAGCACGTTTGCCGGGCGATCCGGATCGTTTTTCATTGATTCCAGTTCAGGCGCATCGTTTGGCGTTTCAGTTTCAGGCAGGATGATTTTAGCGAACAGCAAGCCGCCAGGTGCCGCCATGAAGGACGCGGCAATCAGGTATTCCAGTGGAACACCCATTTGCGCGTAACCTGCCAGAACGGAACCAGCAACAGATGCCAGACCACCACACATGACGGCGAACAGTTCTGAACGCGTCATGGTCGCGATATAAGGACGAACCACCAGCGGAGCTTCAGTCTGCCCCACAAAGATGTTTGCAGTTGCGGACAGAGATTCGGTGCGAGAGGTTTTCAGAACCTTGCGCAGGCCGCCGCCCAGAATGCGAATAACTAACTGCATGATGCCCAGGTAATACAGCACAGCAATCAGTGAGGAGAAGAAGACGATAATTGGCAGAACGCGCAATGCGAAGACAAAGCCACCGCCGCCAAAGACTTCGAACATTTTGTCCGAAACCAGTCCACCAAACAGGAAAGAGATACCCGCGTTACCGTAACCGATAACGTTCGCCACCCCTTCGGACATGGCCAACAACACTTTACGACCAACCGGAACATAAAGAATTAAGGCACCGATACCGACTTGAATGATCCAGGCGCCAATAACAGTGCGAAGATTAATCGCTTTGCGATTACTGGAAAGTAAAACGGCGATCAGCAGCAGAACGATCATGCCGATCAAACCCATGAGTATTTGCATACAGAATCCCTGTGTATAAGTTGAAAAAGGAAAGTGATCTTAAAGCCCTTAGCGGGCGGGATTATAGCGGCAGGGAGGCCAGGAAATGGAATGGCAATCACGTATTTATAGACATTCACAGAAACGTTTGTCTTATAAAGTGAGCTGCGTCACATTTTGTTACTGACTATTTCCATTTGAATAATTCATCGCAGTTATGAACTATCGCGTTCGCGATAACTTCGGGAGGTTCTGAACGCAATGTACAAAGTGTCTGAAAAACGTCGGCAATTCGTTCCGGGCGATTAGGTTGCCCCTGCCAGCCGTTAAGCGGCATATCGGGTGCATCCGTTTCCAGCACCAGAGCGCTAAGGGGTAAGCGTGCTATAACATCGCGCGTTTTACTGGCGCGTGGGTAAGTGATCGTTCCACCCACACCAATTTTGTAACCCATCGTCACAAAACGCTCGGCCTGTTGCAGGCTGCCCGAGAAGCCATGTACTACACCGGTGCGCAGTAAATTATGGCGTTTTAAATGCGCAGCAAGTTTGTCGTGCGTGCGACGAGAGTGAAGAATGACCGGCAAATCATAGCGTTTTGCCAGTTTTAGCTGTGCATCCAGCATTGCTTCTTGTTTATCAAAAAGCGGATTTTCCATATACAGATCAAGCCCAATCTCACCGATAGCGACCAGTTTGGGTGACCGTTGTTGCAGGTGATGTTCGAGTAAGGCCAGCGACGCATCCTGGTGCTTATGAATCACAATTGGATGCAAACCCACTGCGGCATAGAGCGCCGGGTAGTTGTCTGCCAGCGCCAGCACCGTACTAAACCGATCGGCTTCGATTGCCGGAACAATGATTTTTGTTACGCCCGCTTGCGCGGCAAGTGAGATGCTGTTGGCTTCATCATCGCTAAACGGCGGGAAATCGAAATGACAATGGGTATCGTAAAAGGTCATTGTCACGCCGTATCCTCGTTGTTGAAAGTGGCGTCGTTGGCTTCTGGCGTTTCAATCACCGCTTTAGACAATGGTTCCTGAGCGACCACGGTATGTGGAACGACCACCGGCCCTGGAACCACAATACGCGGAAGGTGGCGCTTAATTGGCGGCTTATCCGTGAGCAATTTCCCGACAGTTGCGAGGAAGTAACGTCCGCACAAACGCCCGATTTTATAGTCGGTATTCAGCGCCGGTAATCGGCTGCCCAATGCGGAGCTCATCAACGGTTTCGGCGGGTAAATTTCAAAAATGCGCAGCTTTCCCGGTGGCTTTTCGATGAAATTCTGTATTTCGCGATAGCTGGCTTCATGGTGATGCACCAGGTTGAGCAACGGTTGAAGGCTGCTGTCGCCAAGCCAGCGCTCCATACGTTTAAACCATTCTGGCGTGTAATACATTTGCGAAGGTACGGTACGAATCACCACCAGCGTATCAGCACCTAAACGCACCGCTTCTCTCACCGGTATCGCATCGCTGATTCCGCCATCCTGATAGCCAATGCCATCAATTTCTACGCCCGTGCGGTAAAAGCCAGGAATTGCGCTTGAGGCTTTCAGAAGATTCAGCCACGTGCCGCTGTCTGGCGAAAAATATCCCGGCGAGTAGTCATCGCTGCGGCAAGCACACATGTAGAACGCTTTGCCAGACTCAAACATTTTTTCCGCCGTGCCCATCGAGAGCGGAATTTTTGCTGCGGTCGATTCCACCAGCCAGTCGAGATCGATGAGATGCCCCCCACGCACAAAGCGCAGCGGATCAAAAAATTCGCGCGTGGTTGTAAAACGGGTGATCACTCTTCGGGCGTAACCCGGCTGGTGGCAAACGTAAGCAGAGAGATTTTGTGCACCCGCAGAGGTGCCTAAGAAGAGATCGAACGGGTTGAAGTTAGCGCGCATAAACTCATCCAGCACGCCGGCTGTAAATATCCCACGCTGCCCGCCGCCTTCACAAACAATGGCGAGTTTACCGGGACGAAACGCTTTTGACGCAAGCGGCGCAATGTTGCCGAGCGTTACGGGTATTCTTTGTCCCACCCTGCTTTCCTTAATCTAAAGGATATTTATTATTGGTTGGTCGATTAAAAACGCGAGAGCCAGTCTAAATAGACTGGCTCTCTGGTCTGTCTCTAATGGTTATAGCACGTAAATATTGCTATGGGCGTTTTCGACCCATAAACAGGCTAACCAGGAACAGAATAATACCTACCACGAAGACAATTTTTGCTGCACCTGCCGCAGTACCCGCGAGAGTACCAAAACCCAGTGCTGCTGCAATCAACGCAATGACCAGAAAAATAATGCCCCAACGAAACATAAGCTTCTCCTTAACCATATTGAACCCGAATCGCTTCTGGAAGAGTGCCAGATGCGCACTCATTGGCGATATTTGAGTAACGATGTTGCTGACCTACTTCCCCGGTGGTTATCACCGGAGAAGAAAGTTTCTCTCTTTCTATTACTTCACTTTCAGGTCGTTTTTGACGCTTTTCACGCCATCAACAGCTTTAGCGATACTCTCAGCACGTGCAGCCTGTGCATTCGATTCGACAGTACCGGATAGCTGAACAACACCTTCAGTAGTTTCCACTTTCACATGACGTGAAGGGACGATGTCGTCTGCTAAAAGTTTAGCTTTGATTTCACTGGTGGTTGCAGTATCGCCTGCATAACCGCTTACAGATTTGTCTGTGCCATTACGCACATGCAGTTTGTCGCTTACGGAAGACACGCCTTCCACACCTTTTGCAACGGTAACTGCCTGCTCAGCCTGAGCCTGGCTTTCTACAAATCCACTTAACGTCACCACTTTTTTCTCAGTTTTCACAGAGATGTCAGTGCTTTTGATATCTTCGTGATCGACAAGAGCGGCTTTCACTTTGGCAGTGATTGCGCTGTCATCCATGAAATTACCGACGTCTTTTACGGAGCTATCAATTTTTTCGCCTGCTGTGTCCGCTGTCGATTCGGTTTTGTTAAGCATCTTGTCTTCTGCTAAAGCGCTACCGCTTGCCAGCACAGAGCCAAGAACAACAGCTAACAGAGTTTTAGAAATCTTAGTCGTAGTCATAGTCATCGATTAATTCCTATAGTTTTGCTCACAATTTGAGCACAAGCCTTAACGTAACGGCTTTCCTTAAATATCAGGCCAAGTACTACGGCCCAAAAATTTTCCGTTCAGTTTTTAATAACGCCAATAAAAATTAGAGTGGAGGAACCCGCCAGAAAGCTTCGTTTACATGGCATATTCGACCAACCAATTTGTCACTGGTTTGTTAAATATAGACAACAATCACAGATTTGCATGGTGCGAATGGAGGAACGTAAGGAAAATGCAGGAAATTAAGAACAATCCGTAAGGGATTAATAAGACGGGAAAAGTAGCAGGACGCGACGGTTGCCGCGCCCTGAGAGACGATTAGTGCTCGCGAGTTTTACGGAACGTTACTTCTGGGTAACGATCTTGTGTCAGGTTCAGGTTGACCATGGTTGGAGCGATATAAGCAAGGTTATCGCCGCCATCAAGCGCCAACTGCATTTCGTTTTTCCGTTTGAATTCTTCAAACTTCTTCACGTCAGTGCTTTCAACCCAACGCGCCGTCGAAACGTTTACGGACTCGTAAATCGCTTCCACGTTGTATTCGCTTTTCAGGCGCGCCACAACGACGTCAAACTGCAGCACACCGACCGCACCAACAATCAGATCGTTGTTAGCGATTGGGCGGAACACCTGAACCGCGCCTTCTTCAGAAAGCTGCACCAGACCTTTGAGCAACTGTTTCTGTTTCAACGGATCACGCAGACGAATACGACGGAACAGTTCCGGCGCGAAGTTCGGAATACCGGTGAACTTCATCATCTCGCCCTGGGTAAAGGTGTCGCCGATCTGGATGGTGCCGTGGTTATGCAAGCCGATGATATCGCCAGGGAAGGCTTCTTCAACATGCGAGCGGTCACCGGCCATAAAGGTCAGCGCGTCAGAAATCACCACATCTTTGCCGGTACGAACCTGGCGCAGTTTCATGCCTTTTTCGTATTTACCGGAAACCACACGCATAAACGCAACGCGGTCACGGTGTTTCGGGTCCATGTTGGCCTGAATCTTAAACACAAAACCGGTGAACTTATCTTCCGCCGCTTCCACAACACGCGTATCAGTTTTACGCGGCATTGGCGCAGGCGCCCACTCAACCAGGCCATCGAGCATATGGTCAACACCAAAGTTACCCAATGCAGTACCGAAGAAGACCGGGGTCAGTTCGCCTTCCAGGAACAACTCGCGGTCAAATTCGTGAGAAGCACCCTGAACCAGTTCCAGTTCGTCACGCAATTGCGCCGCCAGGTCTTCACCTACAGCCGCGTCCAGCTCAGGGTTATCTAACCCTTTAACAATGCGCACTTCCTGGATGGTGTGGCCTTTACCGGTCTGGTAGAGATAGGTTTCATCTTTATAAAGGTGATAAACGCCTTTGAACAACTTGCCACAACCGATTGGCCATGTGATCGGTGAACAGGCGATTTTCAGCTCACGTTCAACTTCATCCATCACTTCCATCGGGTCGCGAATATCGCGGTCGAGTTTGTTCATAAAGGTGAGGATCGGCGTATCACGCAGACGGGTAACTTCCATCAGCTTACGGGTACGATCTTCTACACCTTTCGCGGCGTCGATAACCATCAAACAGCAGTCAACCGCAGTCAGAGTACGATAAGTATCTTCGGAGAAGTCTTCGTGCCCTGGGGTATCGAGCAGGTTAACCAGGCTATCGCGATACGGGAATTGCATTACCGAGGTGGTAATCGAAATACCACGCTGCTTTTCCATTTCCATCCAGTCAGATTTTGCATGCTGGCTGGAGCCACGGCCTTTTACCGTACCTGCGGTTTGAATGGCCTGTCCGAACAACAACACTTTTTCAGTGATAGTCGTTTTACCGGCATCGGGGTGAGAAATGATCGCAAAAGTGCGGCGTTTCCCCACTTCTTGTAAAAAAGGAGACAAAGTCATAATAGAATCTTCTGTGAATTGCGCACAGGCAAAGCTGCGCGGCAAATGAACATTACCTGGCGGCTATTTTACCCATCAGGTCAGGTTTAACAATCAGCGTCGATGCATTCATCAATTACACAACAATTGCTCCAGTTCATTTAATGAGGCAACTTCCCAGGTCGGTCGGATGCCTTCCGGCAAGCTTCTTGCGTGGGCATTGAGCCAGCAGGTCGCAATTCCCGCATTCATGCCGCCTAAAATATCGGATTCTGCGGTATCGCCAACCATCAATACGCGATCGCGCGGCGGATGGCCCATTTGCTCAAAGGTATAGTCAAAAATTTTACGATCGGGTTTTGCAACACCTACTTGTTCGGAAATCACCAACAAATCGAAGTAATCCCGCAGGCCGGTACGCTCAAGTCGAATTTGCTGCAACGCCGTAAAGCCGTTGGTGATAATGCCTATTTTTACTTTATCTTTTAGGGCATTAAGCAAAGACACCGCGCCAGGCAATGGCACGCAAATCTCAGCCATCGCGTTGAGGAAAGCGGCATTTAAATCGCCTGCAGGCACCGACAATCTTTCCGACCAACCCTGAAAACGCTGATGCTGCAAATGAAGGGCGCTAATGGCACCGTTCTGATAATCGACCCACAAAGGTTTGTTAACAGCCTGGTAATCCTGGAAATCTTCAGCGGTAAACGTCACGCTATAATCAAGAAACATCCGCTGTAGGCCGCCGAAAGCGTCGAAGGTAAATAACGTTTCGTCAGCATCAAATAAAATCCAGTCCCAGTTCATCAACACACCTTTTTCAAATTAGCCTAACGGTAATGCCATGATGATGGCATCTTCGCGACCCTCTTTTGTGGGGTAGTAGTTACGGCGGATCGTCGCCTCGTTAAACCCCAGGCTCTCATAGAGTGCAATCGCTGCCGTGTTCGACGCGCGCACTTCAAGCCAGAGGGTAAACACATCTCGCTTTTCCAGTTCGCTGATTAAATGCTCCAGCAACTGGCGGCCCAAACCCTGACGTTGAAAATCAGGATCGACCGCAATATTAAACAGCGTCGCTTCATCCAGTACGACTTGCGTCACTGCAAACGCCGCCATCTTGCCATCTACGTCGAGACGTAAATTTAAATAGCGCTCACCTTCGTTACTGGCGAAGGTCTTTTCACTCCATGGGAAAGCATGGCTGCGAAGTTCAATGGCGTATGCCTGGCTCAAGTCACTGGTGGTGAGGGAAGAAATCGTTTTCATGTTCGCAAATTTGCTGCCACAGCGCCTTTCGCGCCGCGCCATTGTGATAAAGCTCGTTTAACTCGGGAGTCGCTAACTGCGCACCTGGAGTGGGGAGCGTTTCACTCACACCCAATCGCCAGCTATTACAGCGGCTGTCAGTTGGCAGCATTGCAGCTCGTTCAGGCGTCAGTTGCATAACCTGCTGTACGCTCAGATTTAAACTGCGTAAAACATCGTTTACCAACGGATCGCTGAGATCCGGAAGGTCTTCGGCAACCATCAGTAATTTGACGTTTTCATGCAGTGAGACGGCAATTTCGCCCTGTAACGCGGCCGGGCGTCGCAGCTCCCATTGGGTAATGCCCAGTTGTTGTAACAACCAGTCACGTCGCAAAGGTATATGAGGCATAGCGAAACCTGTTGAGAGTGCCAATTGGGGCGCAAATATAGCAAATTCATCGAATATGCGCCATTAAAGCTCTATAATCGCCGCTCTGCTTTAATAGGAGTGTCCTGATGTCTGCGTTAACCCCGGCAAGTGAAGTGCTGCTGCGCCATAGCGATGATTTTACCGAGAGCCGCGTGCTGTTTGCCGGTGATTTACAAGACGATCTGCCGGCCCGTTTTGAAACGGCTGCAAGTCGCGTCCATACACAACAATTTCACCACTGGCAGGTTTTAAGCGCACAGATGGGCGAAGACGCGCAATATGGCCTGGTGGCTGATGCCAGCACCCTTGGCGATTGCAATACCCTGATTTATTACTGGCCGAAGAACAAGCCAGAAGCTCAGTTCCAGTTGATGAACATTTTGTCGTTGATGCCGGTTGGCAGCGACATTTTTGTGGTCGGTGAAAACCGCAGCGGCGTTCGTAGTGCTGAGCAAATGCTCGCAGAATTCAGCCCGCTCAATAAAATCGACAGCGCGCGTCGTTGCGGCTTCTATCACGGTCGTCTGGAAAAACAACCGCAATTTGATGAACATTCCTGGTGGGATGAATATCAACACAATGATATGACGATCAAAACTCTGCCAGGCGTGTTTAGCCGTGATGGCCTGGATACCGGCAGTAAACTGCTGCTTTCCACGCTCACTGCGCATACTAAAGGCAAAGTGCTGGATGTCGGTTGTGGTGCGGGTGTGCTGGCAGTAACGCTTGCCAAACATTCCCCAAAAGTCCGTCTGACTTTATGTGATGTTTCTGCTCCAGCCGTTGCTGCGAGCCGTGCAACGCTTGCTGCCAATGAAATCGAAGGCGAAGTTATTGCCAGTAACGTCTATTCCGAAGTGAATGGTCGTTTTGATATGATTATCTCTAACCCACCATTCCATGATGGCCTGCAAACCAGCCTTGATGCAGCTCACCAGCTGATTCGTGGTGCGGTTCGTCATCTGAATATGGGAGGTGAATTGCGTATTGTGGCTAACGCCTTCCTGGCGTATCCAGACGTGCTGGATGAAACGTTTGGCAACCACGAAGTTATCGCCCAGACAGGTCGTTTCAAAGTTTACCGCTCAGTTGTTATGCGTGGCGTGAAGAAGCGCTAACACTTTGTTGTGCCGCTTTTTGCAGCGATTAGAAAAGCGGCGCTAAATTAACTGTTGACGACGCGCAGAAAACATCTAGAATGCGCCTCCGTGGTTACAATACTTCGGTGTTGTGGGTATGCGAAGGTGGCGGAATTGGTAGACGCGCTAGCTTCAGGTGTTAGTGTTCTTACGGACGTGAGGGTTCAAGTCCCTCTCTTCGCACCATTAACCACGCAAGATATCGTTCGCACTGCGCGAAGGTGGCGGAATTGG
>Ga0160449_1001394_pt1 | contig 11820 bp, 10 predicted proteins | sample HID1975I_E1MG_FD_108216 | JGI IMG/M metagenome (GOLD analysis project Ga0160449, IMG submission 108216) | Enriched soil microbial communities from UW Madison campus, WI, USA - HID1975I_E1 MG | ecosystem: Environmental > Terrestrial > Soil > Unclassified | place: USA: Madison, Wisconsin...
AATCTAGTGATGTGTTTAAATTAATTAGACCTATATAATTAAAAATAAAAACTATGAAAAAAATTGTAATGCTGTGCTGTACTTTTCTGCTGATGGGGAAAGCAATGGCGCAGGAAATTCCGTTAGTTTCCAACATTTCTGCCAGAAACAATATTACCTTAAACGGAAAATGGAGTTATATCGTAGACCCGCTCGAAAACGGATATTACGATTATCGTTTAATGCCGTTTAAAAACAACGGATTTTTCGAAAATAAGAAATGGAATACCACAGATTTAACCGAATATAATTTTGCGACTTCTGCCACGATGGATATTCCGTCTGACTGGAATAGTAAAGACGAAAGATTGTTTTTTTACGAAGGAACAGTTTGGTTTCAAAAAGACTTCAATTACCAAAAGAATTCTCAAAGCAAAGGTATTCTTCATTTTGGAGCAGTCAATTACGACGCAAAGGTTTATGTAAACGGAAAACTGGCAGGAACTCACGTTGGCGGTTATACACCATTCAATTTTGATGTAACTGATTTATTAGTGGACGGCAATAATTTTGTGGGAGTAAAAGTAGACAACAAACGCCATAAAGATAATGTCCCGACGGTAAATATGGATTGGTGGAATTACGGCGGTATTACAAGAGACGTGACTTTAGCACAAGTCCCGAATACTTATATCGAAGATTATTTGGTACAATTGGATAAAAAAGAAAAAGGAAAAATTTCCGGCTGGGTAAAGCTGAATAGTGAAACAGCAAACCAGTCTGTTTCGGTTTCGATTCCAGAGTTAAAAATCAAGAAAAATGTAACTACCGATGCCAAAGGAATGGCGTATTTTGAAATTAAAGCCAATCCTATTTTATGGACGCCAGAAAAACCAAAATTATATGAAGTAACGATTAGCAAAGCCGATGAGAATATTGCAGATCAAATTGGTTTTAGAACTATTGAAACCAAAGGAAAAGAGATTCTGCTAAACGGAAAAAAGGTCTTTTTACGCGGTATTAGTATTCACGAAGAAGCGCCTTTCAGATCAGGAAGAGCGTGGTCGGAGGAAGATGCTGTTACTTTATTGACTTGGGCAAAAGAATTAGGCTGTAACTATGTTCGTCTCGCGCATTATCCGCATAACGAAAAAATGGTAAAAGAAGCTGAAAAAATGGGATTGATGATTTGGTCTGAAGTTCCAGTTTATTGGACCATTTCATGGACGAATCCAGACACTTACGCGAATGCAGAACGTCAGTTACACGATATGATTTACAGAGATAAAAACCGATGCGGCATTGTAATCTGGTCAATTGCAAATGAAACGCCGCATGGAGATGACAGAGATATTTTCTTGAGTAAATTGGCAAAATATGCGCGTACACAAGATAATTCTCGTTTAATAAGTATGGCGATGGAAGTAACTAAAAGTCCGAACAATGTTAATACACTTCATGATAATATGAACGAATATGTAGACATTGTGAGTTTTAACCAATATTTAGGCTGGTACAGAGGAACAAACGAATCTTGCAAAGACATGCAATGGGTAATTCCGTACAACAAACCTGTTATCATTAGCGAATTTGGAGGCGAAGCTTTACAAGGTCGTCACGGCGATAAGAAAGAACGCTGGAACGAAGAATATCAAGAAGAATTGTATATTCAAAACACGCAGATGTTCAATCGTATCGAAGGCTTAGCAGGAGTTTCTCCGTGGATTTTAGTCGATTTCAGATCACCACGAAGACAATTGCCAAACATTCAGGATTTCTTTAATCGTAAAGGTTTAATCTCCGATCAAGGAATTAAAAAGAAAGCTTTTTATATAATGAAAGATTGGTACACGCAGAAAGAAGCCGAATATAAATAAGAGTTTTAGATAAAGTGAAAAACCTTCAAAGTCAAGTTTTTGATTTTGGAGGTTTTTTGGTTTTTTGAAAGATGTTTTGAATATCATTCCTAAAATTTAAACAATTCAATGTATTCTATTTGTAATGCATCGCATACTTTTTCGAGAGTAGAAAGCGTCGCATTTGCATTTCCTTTCTCCAATCTAGACATATTACTTTTTTCAAAATTGCATTTGGATGCCAGTTCTTGTTGGGAAATATTTTTTTGTGTTCTGATTTCTACAATTCTTTTTCCCACTTTCTGTTGTAAGGTTTCGCTCATTTCGAATTATCTTTTATGATAATTCAAAATTTGTTATATATTTGCAATTATAGGTTATCATATATGATAACTGGCAAAAATGATTAAAATTAAACTCATGGAAACACAACAAAAAGCCGTAACAGAATTATTAGAAATAATGAATAAAGGAAACTATTTTAATAAACTCAAACCTAATAATGATTCCTTTTCCGCAACGTTGAATGTGTCTTGTTACAGTGAATTGAATATTATGGTTACCGCCTTATTAAAAGCAAGTATTACAATGCTCCAAAGCGAAAATTCTACCAAACCTTTCTCAGATGCTATGATTTTGGTTGAAATTGCGCTGCAGTTACTGCCGAGTGATGAAATGGAGTTGTTGGATGAGGTTTTTAGAGTTAGTTTAGATATTAAATAATAGTTTTTGATTCTATTTGTAAAGGCTTGCAGTTTGCAGGCTCTTTTTGTTTTACAGTATTATTTTGTAAAAGTCTTATTCTGGTAATACTTTATGGTTTTCTTCTTTTCCCTTCCGTTTATATTCGATATTTTAGCACTCCATAAAATATCAGATTAATAAAACAATTATTGCTTAATGGCAGCCGAACAAAAACAAAAATTAGAACAACAACTTTGGAACATCGCAAACACGCTTCGCGGAAAAATGGATGCAGATGATTTTCGAGATTACATATTAGGTTTCATCTTCTACAAATATCTTAGTACAAAAATGGATTTGTATGCTAACACCATACTAAAACCAGATGGTTTGACTTTTCAGGAAGTTGAAAATCATCCCGAAAAAAAAGTGTTGTTAGAAGAAATAAAACAATTGTCGATTGACAAACTTGGATTTTTCTTAGAGCCATCTGAATTGTTTTCTGAAATCACGAAGAGAGGAAATGCAGGAGGAAAGAATAATTTCATTTTAGGAGATTTATCAAAAGTACTTACACATATCGAACAAAGTACAATGGGAACCGAAAGCGAAGAAGATTTTGGTAATCTATTTTCTGACTTAGATTTAACTTCTCATAAATTAGGAAAATCAGAAAATGATAAAAATGAGCTTATAGTAAAGGTATTGGCTCATTTAGATGAAATTGATTTTGATTTAGAAAACACTGATAGCGATGTTTTAGGTGATGCATACGAATATTTGATTGGAAAATTTGCCAGTGGTGCAGGAAAGAAAGCGGGCGAATTTTATACGCCTCAACAAGTAAGCAGAATTTTAGCGCAATTGGTTACAGTTGGAAAAGACAAACTAAAAAGTGTTTACGATCCTACTTGCGGATCTGGCTCCTTATTACTTCGTGTTGCCAAAGAAGTGAAAACCGTAAGTGAATTTTACGGACAGGAAATGAATCCTACAACATACAATTTATGTCGTATGAACATGATCATGCACGATGTACATTACAAACGTTTTGACATAAAAAATGAAGATACTTTAGAGCGACCGCAACATTACGATATGCGTTTTGAAGCAATTGTTGCTAATCCTCCTTTTTCTGCCAAATGGAGCGCGAGTCCATTGTTTATGAATGATGATCGTTTTTCTGCTTATGGAAAGTTAGCGCCAAGCAGTAAAGCCGATTTTGCTTTTGTACAACATATGGTGCATCAATTGGATGATAACGGAACTATGGCGGTTGTTTTACCACACGGAGTTTTATTTCGTGGCTCTGCCGAAGGACATATTCGAGAATATTTAATAAAAGAGAAAAATTATCTCGATGCTGTAATTGGTTTGCCAGCTAATATTTTTTACGGAACCTCCATACCAACTTGTATTTTGGTTTTGAAGAAAAAAAGAGAAAACCCAAACGATATTTTGTTTATTGATGCCAGTCATGATTTTGAGAAAGTAAAAACTCAAAATGAATTGCGTAAGGAAGATATTGATAAAATCATTAACGCTTACAAAAACCGTAGAAAAGAAGATAAATATTGTCATGTTGTTCTTTTAAGCGAAGTAGAAGCTAATGATTACAACCTAAATATTCCTCGTTACGTAGATACTTTTAAAGAAGAAGAAGCTGTAGATTTAAAAGCGATTACGACAGAATTACGAGAATTAGAATTATTGGGTAAAAATACTGATGCAGCCATTGCAGATTTTTGCGCACAATTAGGAATTGAAACACCATTTTAATGAGTACAGCAACGTTACATATCGAAGAAAAAAAAACATTTGTGCCACAATTGAGATTTTCTGAGTTTGAAGGGAAATGGGAAAAACGAAAGGTCGGAGAAATATATAAAATTAGTGCGGGAGGAGATATAGATAGTGATAGGGTGAGTTTTGAGAAAACTGAAAAATTTAAATATCCTATTTATGCAAATGCAAAAAAATATAAAGGTTTTTATGGTTATTCAGATATATATAAAATAGAACCTGGGACAATTACCGTCGCAGGAAGAGGAGTTCACATTGGAATTGCACATGCTCGAGATCATAGGTATTATCCAATTGTAAGATTATTGGTTTTAAAACCTATTAAAAATGAAGATATTTATTTTAGTGAAAATGTTATAAATAGATTGAAACTTTTTATCGAAAGTACAGGGGTTCCACAATTAACTGCTCCTCAATTTTCTAATTATAAAATTTCAATTCCCTCTTTTCCTGAACAACAAAAAATAGCTTCTTTTTTAAATGTAGTCGATGAAAAAATCCAACAACTTTCTCGTAAAAAAGAATTATTAGAAGAATACAAAAAAGGTGTAATGCAACAATTGTTTTCTGGTAAGTTACGATTTAAAGATAAAAATGGAGAGGATTATCCGGATTGGGAGGAGGAAAAATTGGGAGACTATCTAATTAAGTATAGTAAAAAAGCTACAGAAAACAAACAATTCCCAGTTTTAACATCCTCTAGAAAAGGATTATATTTTCAAAAAGATTATTTCAATGGTCAAGATATTGCAAGCTCTGATACTACTGGATATAATATTGTTCCTAGAGGGTATTTTACTTATCGACATATGAGCGACGATATTAATTTTAGGTTTAACATTAATAATTTATGTGATAAAGGAATTGTTAGTACACTTTATCCAGTTTTCACAACAAATGAAAATTTAGATGATAATTTTTTAGTATTGAAATTAAATAATGGTACAGAATTTAAAAATTATGCAATACTTCAGAAACAAGGTGGATCGAGAACTTATATGTACTTTAAAAAATTAGAAAAACTTATTCTACAACTTCCTTGTCTTCCAGAACAAAAAAAAATAGCCGATTTTTTAACGAGTATTGATGCTAAAATAGAAAACGTAACTCAACAAATAAATCAAGCACAAAACTTTAAAAAGGGTTTGTTGCAACAAATGTTTGTATAAAGAAAAAATAAAAAAGCTAAAATATGAATTTAACAGTAGCGCAACTTATTAAAATTGGATTTGAAGAAGTTTTAAATAGCCCTCAAAAAACTTTTAAAAGAAGAAGTGATGGTGTTATTCTTTATGAATATCAAGAGCCGATGTGGTTTGTACAGCTTGATGATATAATTAGTGATTTTACAAATTTAATGAGAGTTCAAACAGAAGAGGATTTGGAAAAAGCACTTCTAGGAAGAAATATCAAATAAAGTTTGGAAAATTCTAAGAATGAAAGAAAAATTTCTAAATAACGAATTTTGGACATTAACATTTGGTGCAGCTTTTCAGCGGGCAAATGTTTATAAAGATGGCGTTTCCGATAAAAAGAAAAGTGATTTTAAATCAAAGACAAGACAATTTATCGAAAATTCATTGCTGCATTACTATATTGAAAATGTTGTAAGTGATGAGTTGCATATTGAAAACATTAATAAGTTAAGTGATTTTACAGGAGAATTTCAAAGTATTCTTCAGAATGAAAAATTGAATTTTGGAGTAAGTCAAAAGATGTTGAATCTTTATCTTAAATATTTGTGGTGTCATGATAAAATTAATGAGCCACCACATTTTCCTGTAGATAGAAGAATTCAAGAAAATATTGGTTTTAAGCCAGTTGTATCTTGGACTCGATTTGCTGATTCTAGTGATTATATGAGAATTATTAATTTTGTGAGGGCTAAAAATAATGAATTTCCAACCATTGCAGAATTTGAGTTGTATTATTTTGAAAGAAGAATAAAAACTGACAAATAAATGGGATATCAATCTGAAGCTGTTTTAGAAAACAATTTAATTAAACAATTAATTGATTTAGGATATACATCTGTAAAAATTCAGGATGGAGATTCTTTGGTTTCAAACTTAAAAAATCAGCTTGAAATTTTTAACGAGACTACTTTTACAGCCAAAGAATTTGATACAGTTTTAAATCATTTAGCCAAAGGAAATGTTTTTGAAAAAGCCAAAACACTTCGTGATCGTTTTCAACTAGACAAAGAAGACGGAACTTCTTTTTATGTTCGTTTTTTTAATTCGGAAGATAGTACTCAGAATTTATTTCAGGTTACCAATCAAATCAGTTTAGAGGGAAGTTACAAAAATCGTTTTGATGTAACGCTTTTAATAAATGGTTTGCCTTTGGTGCAAATAGAACTAAAACGTTCCGGAATTGAGATAAAAGAAGCTTTTAATCAGATCAATCGCTATCAACTGCATTCTTTCTGGAGCAATCATGGATTATTTCAGTACGTACAATTATTTGTAATAAGTAATGGCGGAAACACTAAATATTTAGCCAATAACAAATTACAATCAGTCAAACAAACTTTCTTTTGGGCAGATTCTAGTAATAAAAATATAACTGAATTAGATGAGTTTGCAGATGCATTCTTAAATCCTAAACATTTAGGAAATATAATTTCACATTATATTGTACTAAACGAAACCCATAAAATAATGATGGTGTTACGTCCGTATCAATATTTTGCTACAGAAGCCATAATTCATCAGGTTAAAAATTCTAATGACAATGCTTATATCTGGCATACTACCGGTTCAGGTAAAACGTTGACTTCTTTTAAAGCAAGCCAAATTTTAATGGAATTGCCAGAAGTGTATAAAGTTGTTTTTGTTGTGGATAGAAAAGACTTGGATTATCAGACAATGAACGAATTCAACGCTTTTAAAAAGGACAGTGTTGATGTTACCGATAATACACAATCTCTAATTAGACAATTAACGGATAATACAAAATTAGTATTAACGACGATTCAGAAATTGAATAATGCCGTTTCAGAAAAAGTAAAAGGCGCTATAGAATCTTTGAGGCATAAAAAGATTGTTTTTATTTTTGATGAATGTCATCGTTCTCAGTTTGGAGATACACATGACAGAATTACTAAATTCTTTGAGAAAAGTCAATTAATTGGTTTTACAGGAACACCAATATTTGCAGAGAACGCTTCAAAAAACGATTATGGAAAAAGAACTACCAAAGATTTGTTTGGTAACTGTCTGCATAAATATGTAATTACAGATGCAATTCGTGATCAAAATGTATTGCGTTTTGGAATTGAATATGTCGGCAAATACAAAAATAAAAGCAACACTTTCATAGATATTGAAGTCGAAGATATTGACAAACAAGAAGTTTTTGATTCTCATAAACGAATCAATAAAATTGTTGATTATATCATTGCGTATCACAATCAAAAAACTTTTGACAAAGATTACTCTGCACTTTTAGCTGTAAGCAGTATTGACAATGTAATTAAGTATTACGATTTATTTCAGGAAAAGAAAGAAGCCGGAGAACATGATTTACGAATTGCGACGATTTTTACCTACGGAACAAATGAGGATTCAGATGAAGCTCAGGATTTTCTGCCTGGAGATGAAGTAGATTTTGATGTTTTGGCAGAACCACAAACAGAATATAAATCTACTCATAGCAGAGATAAACTTGAAAAATACATTGGACATTATAATAAAATGTATGGTACAAGTTTTACCAATAAAGACAGTAATTCATTCGAAAAATATTTTCAAAATATAAGTAAGCGATTAAAAAATCGTGAAAAAGAAAACTTTAACGATGAGAAAGATCGTTTGGATATTGTTATTGTTGTAAATATGATGCTGACAGGTTTTGATGCAAAAAAAGTAAATACACTTTATGTTGATAAAAACCTGAAACAACACGGTTTAATTCAGGCATTTTCCAGAACCAACAGAATACTAGGAGAACAAAAATCGCAAGGAAATATTTTAGCATTCAGAAATCTTAAAAAAGCGACAGATGATGCGATTACTTTGTTTTCTAATAAAGAAACAATAGAAGTAGTAACAATGCCTTCATACGAAGATATTGCCAAGAAGTTTGACGAAGCATTAAAAAAGTTAAGAGAAATTACATCAACTTACCAAAGTGTAAATGATTTAGAAAGCGAAGAAGACGAAGCAGAGTTTGTTCAGGCTTTCAGAAAACTAATGCGTGCAATGAATGTTTTACAATCTTACACCGATTTTAATTGGGATGATTTGCTAATTGATGAACAGGAATATAATAACTATAAAGGCAAATATTTAGATCTATATCAAAAGGTAAAACAAGAAAATGAAAAACATAAAACTTCAATTCTTGACGATATAGATTTTGAATTAGAATTAATTCATAGAGACAGAATCAATGTTGCTTATATTTTAAAATTGTTGACACAATTAAAACAAGCTAAAACGGCTAGTGCAGCAGAAGTTAAAAGAAAAGCGATTATAGATTTACTCGGAGGGGACATTACTTTAAGAAGTAAAAGAGAATTAATTCAAAAATTCATAGATGAGAATATGCCTCATATCAAAGACGGCGATTCGATTGAAGACGAATTTGAAAAATTCTGGCAGGATCAAAAAGTTTTAGCTTTAGCGAAGTTATGTGATGAAGAGCATTTAGATAAATTACAATTCAAGGCTTTAATTGATGCTTATGTTTACAGTGGAAGAGAACCCATAAAAGATGAAGTTTTTCAATGTTTAGATAATAGGCCAAGTATTTTGCAAGCACGTGCAATCGGCGATCGAATTATTTTTAAAATGAAGGAGTTTGTTGAAGTTTTTGTTAAGGGGATGACTGCTTAAATTAAATTAGTAAAACAAATAAAATATGAAGTTTTTAGTTATTTCGGGTGCACCGCAGACAGGAAAAACCACAGCAATCAATAAAATTGCAGAATGGCTAACCATTGGTCTTACAACAGATATTGATGGAATTAAATTTCCGTCTTTTCTTCCTAATCCAAAAGGTAAATATGAAGATTTTTCTATTGTCATTAATCGACATGGTAAAAAAATAATTATTCATTCCGCAACAGATAATAAACCGTGGATGGACAAGCTGATAAAAAAAATAAAAGAAAATCCCGATACAGATGTTGTTATAACTTCATGTAGAGATATTTACTGGGAAAGAGACTATTTTACAGATAATGTTAAGCCTTTTGCCAGTTTCTTTTTAGAATCGCCTTTAGCTAAAATTACTCGTAAAAATGATTTTTTACACGCTGATAATCTTTATAAGGATAATTTATTTCTTATGCATCAGCATATCTTGACAAATAATCCGTATAATTTGTAGAACATAATATTTAAGTGGATAATTAAAAAAACTTCAAATTTTTTTTGGAGTTTTTTTACCTCATTTCCTAACCTTATGCTTCTCCATTAAAACACCAAAATAAGAAGTACTAAAAACCGAAAGACTTTTGTACCCAAACAAATGTGCAATATGTCTCAAACTATATTCTTTGCTGTCCAAAAGTTCGATGCTTTTCAGGATACGAATTGACTGCATGTATTTGAAAGATAATATTGGTTTTCTTGCATGAAAAAACACGATGCCGGATTATCTTTTTCAATATGTTTCAAAAGTGAAATTTGCTAATGTTTCAGAGAATATCAGATACAAATTGCAATCTCTAGAGTAGGAGCCAAAAAAGTTTCGGAAGAAGAAGTCGCTTATTTTGGAGAAAAACCAAAATTGAACTTTGTGTATCAGATTGATAAAAAAGATTGGAAAACACAAAAGCCCTAAACATTCTCGTTTAAGGCTTTTGTGTTTTTATAGATAACCATTTTACTTCACCAAATAATCAACTTGATCAGCTTCGCAAAGTCTAAAATAACCCATTGCATAATTATTGGCATTGTTGGTATTGATTATATTCCCGCGAATGTTTCCAGGAGGAACAGAAAACGGATTTGAATTTGAAGCTTCTAAAATTAATTTCATATAATTGAAAAAGTTTTTAGAAACACCTCTATGTGTAATTTTTACCGTATTTCCTGACTTCATATCTTCATCAGAAAATCTTGTACTGATTTCATTTCCATTATAAAATTCATCGTTTGTGATTTCGTATTCTGGAAAAATTAAAAATTCACTTTGATAATCGGTTAAATAAAAATTAACTTGATCTGCGGGATCTGTGTAATAAAAAGTCAGTTCAATTACATCTTCTCCGCCAAAATCTGGAACAATGGCTTGTTCCACTTTCGTAATTGGCGTTACAGAAGTTAGTTTTTCGGTTGCTGTAAAACTTTGTCCTTCGGCTTCAACAAATAATTTATAATCCATATCGATTACAGGAACAAAATTATTGCATTTGTAAACTCCTGCTTCAGATTCAGTAAAAGTAAAAACGTCGCCATTACTATTTTCCACACGCACTTGAGCTCCCGAAACTTTTGGTGTTGTATCGTTGTAATAAGGAGCCGTTTTACTGATTTTTATAGTTTGCTCGTTTCCGGCAGTTCCTTTTTTCCAGATAATTTCAGCATCAATTACCAATCTCGTTTCGCCAGTTTCCAAATCAAGGTTTACAACATCTTCACAAGAAGTAAAAGACAAAGCTAGGAAAAGTGTTAGTAATGCCAGCGCTTTGTTCATTGTACTATATTTTTTTAATCTGTTCATCGCATTAAAATTTAAAATTATAAGAAATTCCAGGTACAATTCCGAAAATCGAAAGTCTTCTGGTTTCATTTGCTCCTGTATCGTCATTAGTTGTAAAACTCATAGAAGCAGCATTTTTTCTGTTGTAAATATTATAAAGACTGAATACCCAATAGCTTTGCCATCCTTTCTTTTTGTCTGGTTTTGGAGTGTAAGTTGCAGCAACATCCAAGTGGTGGAAAAGAGGTAATCTGTTTTCGTTTCTTAAAGAATAATTAGGAACATTGATGCCGCCAAATTCATAATATCCATTGGCATAAGTAACCGGCTGACCCGACTGTAAAGTGAAATTTCCATTAAAAGACCATTTCGGATTCAGTTCGTAACTTCCTACAACGCTTAAATTATGCAATTTGTCATATCCAGATAAATACCAATCACCATTTGCAATTCCTGGTTCTTCAGGCGTTCTTCCAACGGTTTTTTGTTCTGCTCTAGATAAAGTATAAGAAACCCATCCGGTGAAATTACCAGCGTTTTTTCTAAATAACAATTCCAGTCCGTACGATCTGGCTTTACCGTTCAGGATTACTTGTTCGATATTATTGTTGGCCAAAACATCGGCTCCATCAATATAATCGATACGGTTTTGAACTTTTTTATAGAATAATTCTCCTTCGAAAGAATAATCACCGTCTTTAAAATTTTGGAAATAACCCATTGCATATTGGTCCAAAAGCTGAGGTTTAGTAAAAGGGCCGCTTGGAGTCCAGATGCTCATAGGCAGGGGAGACTGTGTATTTGATAAAATATGAATGTACTGCGCCATTCTATTATAACTTGC
>Ga0160449_1001400_pt1 | contig 11767 bp, 9 predicted proteins | sample HID1975I_E1MG_FD_108216 | JGI IMG/M metagenome (GOLD analysis project Ga0160449, IMG submission 108216) | Enriched soil microbial communities from UW Madison campus, WI, USA - HID1975I_E1 MG | ecosystem: Environmental > Terrestrial > Soil > Unclassified | place: USA: Madison, Wisconsin...
AGCGCAGCACAATCGGCTTGGCATCCGAAAACTTCACGCCGTTGAACGACCACATGTAGCGTTCCATGTTGCCCGTCAGATGCAGTTCGATCTCGCGCGAGGGCGCGCGGTTGTCGTCGGGTTCGCGCAGCGAATGCAGGTCCGCATAGGTGAGCACGCGGCGGCCGTTGTTGCGCAGGCCCACGCCCGGGTCGTCCAGGCGCGTCGACACCTGGTCCGGCAACATGGAATTGCCCACGCCGCGTTCCGTGGGGTAGGGGTGTTGGACTTGAACCATGCCGCCTTGGCCAGCCCCTGAGCCGTGCGCGTCGCCGTGGTCCATGCCGGGCACGGTGCCGTGGTTCATCGCGCCATGGTCCGTGTCGCCGGCATTGTCCATGGGGGCGTCCTTGCTCGCTCCCATGTCATGCGACATCCCCATATCCATCATGCCCAGCAGTTGCACGCGGTCCATCGCGGGTACGTCCGCCTGCATGCCGGCGCGCGGCGCCAGCGTGGCGCGGGCGTATCCCGAACGGTCCATGGCCTGCGAGAAGATGGTGTAGGCACGCTCGTCCTTGGGTTCGACGATGACGTCATAGGTTTCCGCCACGCCGATGCGGAATTCCTCTACGTCCACCGGCCGCACGTCCTGCCCGTCGGCGGCCACCACCGTCATCTTCAGACCGGGAATGCGCACATCGAAGTAGGTCATCGCCGAGCCGTTGATGAAACGCAGCCGGATGCGTTCGCCCGGCTTGAACAGCCCCGTCCAGTTGCCGGCGGGCGTGGCGCCGTTGGTCAGGAAGGTGTAGGTGGCGCCGGACACGTCCGCCAGGTCCGACGGGTTCATGCGCATCTGCTCCCACATCAGCCGTTCGGAGAGCGCCGCGCGCCAGCCGTGTTCACGCGCATCGGCGGACAGGCTTTGGACGCTGGGCTGGATGCCGTTGTAGTAGTCGGGCATCACCTTGAGCTTGTTGAAGAGCCGCATGGGGTCTTCGTCCGTCCAGTCGGACAGCAGCACGGTGTGCTCGCGGTCGAAGGCGACGGGGTCGTGGTGGCGCGGGTCGATGACGATGGCGCCGTACAGGCCGGTCTGTTCCTGAAAGCCCGAGTGGCTGTGATACCAGTACGTGCCGCTTTGGCGTACGCGGAAACGGTAGGTGAACGTCTGGCCGGGGTCGATGCCGTCAAAGCTCAGGCCAGGCACGCCGTCCATGTTCGAGGGCAGAAGAATGCCGTGCCAATGAATGGACGTTTGTTCGCGCAGCCGGTTGGTCACGTGCAGCGTGACGGTGTCGCCTTCGCGCCAGCGCAGTATGGGCGCGGGTAACTGGCCGTTGACCGTGGTGGCGATGCGGGCCGCGCCGGTGTAGTTCACGGGCGTTTCGCCGATCTCCAGATGGAATTCGGTGCCGCGTAGTTCGGCGGTGGGGGCCGGTGCGGGCGCGGCCCAGGCGGCGCGCCAGCCACCCAGCGCCGCCAGCGCGCCGCCCGTGGCCAGGCCTTGCACAAAGCGGCGGCGGGCTAGCGATGAGGTGCCCATGGGCTTCGCGGCGGGGAAGAAGCGGGGCAGAGCGTCTTTCACGAAAGTCCTTGAAGGAGTGACCGTGATGACACTTTAGGAAAACCGGGGTGACCCGATTCTGTCGCCTGGATTACGGTTTTGTAATGTTCGCCGGGGCGGTGGTCGGAGTCGAACCCCGCAAGGTTATCCCCACCACCGTGCCGTTCGCGTCGGACGCCGCATCAACATCGCCGCCATGCATGCGGGCGATGGCGCGCACGATGGCCAGCCCCAGGCCGTGGCCTTCGCTGCGCGGCGCGCGCGATGCGCCCGACCGGAAGAACCGGTCAAAGATGCGGGGCAGGTCCGCCGCCGGAATCGGTGTGCCGGGGTTGCGCACTTCCACCCGCGCGCCCGCCGCTTGCGCGGAACAGGTCAGCACGATTTCGCATCCGGCGGGCGTGGCCTTGATGGCGTTGGCGATCAGGTTGGCCAGCGCCCGGCGCACCAGGCCGGGGTTGGCTGCGACCGTCGCGTCGCCCTCGCAGCGCAGGCGCACGCCTTGCGCCTCCAGCATGGCCTCGTAGTAGTCCGCCACCCGCCGCGCTTCGGCGGCCAATGACACGGGCACCAGGTCGGCCGCCTGTTCGCCCCGGTCGGCGCGGGCCAGGAACAGCATGTCGTTGACCAGCGTCTTCAGGTCTTCGAGTTCTTCCAGGTTGGATTCCAGCGCGTCGCGCAGTTCGGCGGCATCGCGGGGTGACGACAGCATGACCTGGGCGCCGTTGATCAGCGTGGCCAGCGGCGTGCGCAGCTCATGCGCCACGTCGGCATTGAACCCTTCCATCTGCTGATAGGCCGCTTGCAGGCGCTCCAGCGTGCGGTTGAATGAGCGCACCAGGTCGTGCAGCTCGCGGTCGGTATCGGCCAGCGGCAGGCGATGCGCCAGGTTGTCGGGCTGGATGCGCGCGGCTTGTTCCGACAAGCGCCGCGTGGGGGCCATGCTGCGTCGCACGGCCCAGGCCGCCAGCACCACGGTCGCGCCCACCCACAGCGCGCAGATCAGCACCAGCGCGGTGCCATAGGCGTACAGGAATTGCGAGCTGGTGCGGGTACTGACCGCCACGGTCAATTGCGCGCCGGGCAGGATGCGGTCGTTCATGGCGACGCGCAGGCCGCGCATGCGGCCGCCGTCGGCGGCTTGCAGCACTACCTGCCGGCCGTTGACCGTGTCCAGCGTTTCAGGCGGCGGTCCGCCATAGACGACATGGCCTTGTGCGTCCACGATCCAGATGCCCAACTGGCCTTGCCCCGCGCGCATCTGGTCAAAGGTGGCGGCCAGGTCTTGCAGGCCGCTGGCGCTGTTCTGCATGTCGATCAAGTGGTCGATCAGTTCCAGCTTGCCGCTGACCTCGGTGATTTCCTGGCGTTCGACTTCGCGCTTGAGCGCCCAGAACAAGGTCGCGCCCGCCAGGCTGGAAACCAGCAGCGCAATGGCGCCCAGCAGCAGCGTCAGCCGGGCTTGCATCGAGCGGATGCGGGGAGGCTTGGAGCGGGGTGGTTTCATCGGAGCACGTTGATGCGGGGCGGCTTCATCGGCGCAGCCATTCGTCAGCGGGCGTCATGCCGGCGGCGGCTGGCTGCGTGACTCCAGCACGTAGCCCATGCCGCGCACGGTATGCAGCAGCTTGGCCTCGTAGGGGTCGTCCAGTTTGCTGCGCAGGCGGCGCACCGCCACGTCGATGACGTTGGTGTCGCTGTCGAAATTCATGTCCCACACCTGTTCGGCCAGCGTGGTGCGCGACAGCACCTGGCCCTGACGGCGCAGCAGCAGCGCAAGCAGGCTAAATTCCTTGGCGGTCAGGTCCAGCCGGCGCCCGCCGCGCTGGGCGCGCCGGCTGGCCAGGTCCAGCTCCAGGTCGGCCAGCCGCAGCAGCGTGGGTTCCTGCGCGCGGCCGCGGCGCAACAGCGCCTGCACGCGCGCCAGCAATTCCGAAAAGGCGAACGGCTTGACCAAGTAGTCGTCGGCGCCGCCTTCCAGGCCGCGCACGCGGTCTTCCACCGCGTCGCGCGCGGTCAGCATCAGGATGGGGGTGTCTTTGCGCGCCCGCACGGCGGCCAGAATGCCAAAGCCGTCCACGCCGGGCAGCATTACGTCGAGCACGATCAGGTCGTACGCGCCTTCCAGCGCCAGATGCAGGCCGTCCACGCCGTCGCGCGCCACGTCCACGACATGGCTCTGTTCCGACAAGCCCTTATTCAGGTAGTCGGCCAGCTTGGGTTCGTCTTCGATGACCAGGATGCGCATGGCCCGGAATTTACCACCCGCGCCGCGAGCGCGGTGCGGGTGGGGGCGGGATCCGCCAACGGTGCCGCCGGGTTGCAGCCAAGCTCGCAGCCGGGGGTGCAGTCGAGCGTGCAGCCGCGCCCGCAACCCCTTTTATTCAGCTTCGTCCAGGGCGATGCGTTCGGGCGGGAAGCGCAGGGTAAATACGCTGCCCTTGCCGGGTTCGCTGGTGATCAGCAGTTCGGCGTCGTGACGCATGGCGATGTGCTTGGTGATTGCCAGCCCAAGGCCGGTGCCGCCGACCGCGCGCGAGCGCCCGCGATCCACGCGGTAGAAGCGTTCGGTCAGGCGCGGCAGGTGGCGCGCGGGTATGCCGATGCCGGTGTCCTGCACGCTGTAGCGCGCGCCGCCATCGGGCTCGCGTTCCCAGCGCACGGTGATCGTGCCGCCATCGGGCGTATAGCGCACCGCGTTGGTCAGCAGGTTGGACAAGGCAGAGGTCAGCTCCGTCTCGGCGCCCAACACGTCCAGCGCTTCGTCGATGTGCCATTCGAGCACATGGCGTCCGCCCGACAGCGCCTCGATCTGCTGACGCGCCTTTTGCAGCAGCGCGCCCATGTTGATGGCGCGCGGGTCGCTGCCCGGTGACGATTCCAGCGTGGACAAGGTCAGCAGGTCTTCCACGATGGCCTGCATGCGCTGGGCCTGCTCGTGCATCATGTCGATGTACTGTGCGCGCTGTTCTTCGGGCAGCGCGTCGGCGGGCATGTCGCGCAGCGTTTCCAGAAAGCCCGCCAACACCGTCAGCGGTGTGCGCAGTTCGTGCGAGACGTTGGCAACGAAGTCGCGGCGCGTCGTTTCCAGGCGCTCGATCTGCGTCACGTCCCGGGTGATGAGCAGGCGCTGGTTGCTGGCGTAGGACGTCAGCTGCATCATCATCAAGCGTTCCTGGCCCTGTTGGCCGAGGCGCACAAGAATGGGCTCCGGCCACGCGGGCCGATGCGCGTACTCCACGAATTCCGGCGCGCGCAGCAGGTTCAGCAGATTGTGGCCACGGTCGGCCGGCAGGCGCAGGCCCAGATGCTGGCGCGCCATGCGGTTGCACCAGTCAATCTGAAAGTCTTCATTCAGCGTGACCGCGCCGTCCGGCAAGGCCTGAGCGGCGGCCAGCATGCCTTGCATGGTGTCGCGGGTTTCGGTCAGCTCGCGGGCACGGGCGCGCGTGTAGCGGTAAAGGGGGGCAAGGATGTCGTCCCAGGGGCCGACGGAAGCGGGGGGCGAGGTGTCGGGCTGATTGGCCCAACGGGAAACCAGCGTCAGGCGCCAACTGCGCCAGAGCAGCATGGTGGCCTGCGCGGCTGAAAATACAATCCAGCCCGCCGGGTCTCCTATGAGCCATTGCGCCAGTAAGGCAATCACCGCCCACAGGGCGACCAGGAAAAGTGTGCGCAGCCAGATCATCGTGCGGGAGTTTTACCGCGTCGGAAGCTGTGCCGTAAACCGGTAGCCGCTGCCACGGACCGTTTCCACATGCGCGTCGTGGCCGCTGGGTTCCAGCGCCTTGCGCAAGCGGCGGATATGAACGTCCACGGTGCGTTCTTCGACGAACACGTGGTCGCCCCAGACCTGGTCCAGCAGTTGCGAACGCGAGAACACGCGCTCGGGGTGGGTCATGAAGAAGTGCAGCAGGCGGAATTCGGTGGGGCCGATCTGCAGCGACTGGCTGTTGCCCGACAGGCGATGCGTTACCGGGTCCAGCTTCAGGCCGCCCACGTCGATGACGTCGTCGGTCAACTGGGGCGCGCGGCGGCGCAGCACGGCCTTGATGCGGGCCATCAGCTCTTTGGGCGAGAAGGGCTTGGTGATGTAGTCGTCGGCGCCGGCTTCCAGGCCGTCGACCTTGTCTTGCTCGGAACCCTTGGCGGTCAGCATGATGACCGGCACGGCGCGGGTGCGCTCGTCATTGCGCAGCTTGCGCGCCATGGCCAGGCCGGAGGTGCCGGGCAGCATCCAGTCCAGCAGGATCAGGTCGGGCAATTCTGCGCGGATAAGGGTCTGGGCTTGGTCGGCGTCGAAGGCGCGCAGCACTTTGTGCCCCGCGAAGGACAGGTTGACGGCGATCAGTTCCTGGATTGCGGGTTCGTCTTCGACGACAAGGATGGTGCTGGACATGGCGAATTTGGCACGCTTATGAGCGCCGGCGCGGCGCGAACATTGCGATAGTATGGCCGCAATATTTCAGGTATGTGACCGCCAGGCGCTTTCAGGGCGGGTTTTCGAGCCGTCGCCGCATGCTCGATAGGCTACCATTGCCCGATATATCGGGAATTCACTATGCAAAACCCCTCCGAATCGCAACATTCCGCGCAATCCAACGACTCATCCACGCATTTCGGCTTCCAAACGGTGCCGGAAGGCGAAAAGGCCCGTAAGGTCGCTGAAGTCTTCCATTCGGTCGCCCAGCGCTACGACGTCATGAACGACTTCATGTCGGCGGGCCTGCACCGCATCTGGAAGGCCTTCACCATTGGCCGCGCCGCCATCCGCCCCGGCATGAAGGTGCTGGACATTGCCGGCGGCACGGGCGACCTGGCCAAGGCGTTCGCCAAGCGCGCCGGCCCCACGGGCGAGGTCTGGCTGACCGACATCAACGATTCCATGCTGCGTGTGGGCCGCGACCGCATGACCGACGCCGGCCTGCTGCTGCCCACCACCGTGTGCGACGCCGAACGCCTGCCGTTCCCCACCGGGTATTTTGACCGTGTCAGCGTGGCCTTCGGCCTGCGCAACATGACCCACAAAGACCGTGCGCTGGCTGAAATGGCGCGCGTGCTGAAGCCGGGCGGCAAGCTGCTGGTGCTGGAGTTTTCGCGCGTGGCCAAGCCCTTGTCGCCGGCCTACGACTGGTATTCCTTCAATGTATTGCCCTGGCTGGGCAAGAAAATTGCTAACGACGAAGCCAGCTACCGCTATCTGGCTGAATCCATCCGCATGCATCCCGACCAGGACACCCTGGCCGACATGCTGCGCACCGCCGGCCTGGACCGGGTGCAGTACTTCAACCTGACCGCCGGCATCGCCGCCCTGCACGAAGGCGTGCGCCTGGGCTGACCTGCCGGGTTTATCGGATGATTTGTCCCCCACGGGGAACTTGTGGGGCGGCCGCTTGTCCGTTATTCTTACGACGTTCAGATTACTGTAAGAAAAGTCGCGAATAGGTCCCGCTGTCCGTGGGACTCCTTGCTGCTCGGGGCAGCGGGGGCGCGAGTACGAGGGAGCAAACTCTATGTCCAAATTCTGTTTTTCGCGGTTTGTCGCCGCGGCGCTCATCGCCGTTTCCGGCGCGGCGTTGGTCACGGCATCGTTTGATGCCGAAGCCCGTCGCGCGGGTGGTGGCAGCAGCGTCGGCCGTCAATCCTCCAATGTGACCCAGCAGCGCCAGGCCACCACGCCGCCCGCCGCCGCCAACAACACGGCCGGCGCCACCGCGGCTCCGGCCGCCGCGGGCGCGGCCACGGCAGGTGCCGCGGGCGCCGCCGCCAAGAGCGGCGCATCGCGCTGGCTTGGCCCCATCGCCGGCATCGCCGCTGGCCTGGGTATCGCCGCCCTGTTGTCCAGCATGGGCCTGTCGGGCGCGTTCGCCGAATTCCTCGGTTCCGCGCTGTTGATCGCCGCTGTCGTGTTCGCTGTCATGTTCATCATCCGCCGCCTGCGTGGCGCCGGTCCGCGTACGGCAACGCAAGGCGCGTTCAATGGCGCCAACAACGCACCGGGCCAGCAACAGCAGCCCATGTGGCGTGAAGCACTGAAGCCGACCGCCGCTGCCGCACCGGCCGCTGCTGCTGCCGCCGCGCCCGTGGCGCCGCCGGCCGTGCTGCCCGAGGTGGGCGCGGACAACAACTGGTTCGTGCCGGGCGATTTCGACACGCCCGCCTTCCTGAAGCAGGCCAAGGAGCAGTTCGTCCGCATCCAGGCCGTTTGGGACAGCGGCAGCACCGACGGTTTGCGCGACTTCCTGACCGACGACCTGATCACCGAGCTCAAGCCGCAACTGGCCGAGCGCGGCGCGGCGCCCAACAAGACCGAAGTGGTCCTGCTGAACGCTGAAATGCTGGGTATCGAGACCGTGTCCGACGGCCACCTGGCCAGCGTGCGCTTCTCCGGCATGCTGCGTGAAGCGCCGGGTACCGAGGCCTTCCGCTTCGAAGAAGTCTGGAACCTGTTCAAGCCCGCCAATGGCGGCTGGCTGTTGGCCGGCATTCAACAGATCCCCGTGGATCTGGCCAGCTAAACGCTGTTTGACCGGGGTTGACCCAGTCCTGCGCACAAGGATGCCACCCGGCATCCGATAGAACCGGCCCTACATGGGCCGGTTTTTCCTTGTCCCGTTGCGTGAAACGCGCTCGCATCTAACCCGTTACACTCCCGATTTACCCACTAATTTCGGCAACCCCGGCCACCGGGTCGTTGCAGACCGTCATGCTGCCTTTTTCGTTCCTGCCCACCCCTTCGCGAATGGCTGTCAGCGCGCTCAACGCCTTGTTGCGGCGCGAGGATTGGGCGCGCGAGCGCCTGGCGAAACACGCGGGCAAGACCGTGCGATTTGCGCTGGGCGCCTTTACGCTGGCCCTGACGATCGACAGCGAAGGCTTGGCCGCGCAAGCCGAACCGGCCGTGGTGCCCGACGTGACCTTGACGGTCGCCCCTGAAAAGCTGCCCTTGCCTCGCCTCGGCGCCTCGGGCGCCGATCGCGAAGCCCCTGATTTCGCCGAAGCCACGCACATCTCGGGCGATGCCGCCCTGGCGCAGGTGGTGGCTGACCTGTCCAAGCAGTTGCGCTGGGATCCCGAAGACGCGCTGGCCCGCGTGGTTGGCGATATCGCCGCCTTGCGTATCGTGGGCGGCGCGCGCGCGGCGGCCGACGGCGCGCGCACGGCCAGCAAACGGCTGGCCGAAAACGTGTCTGAATACCTGGCTGAAGAAAGCGGCGTGCTGGTGGGCCGCCCCGCGCTGGAACAATGGCGCCTGGATCTGGCCGAGCTGAACACGCGCGCGGACGCGCTGGCGCGTTCGGCCGGCGCGCTGCAAACCCGTCTGGCGTCCGCCAGTGCAAAGCGGGGTGCCTGATCCATGTTTCCCCTGCTGCGCCTGCTTCGCATCATCGTTGTATCCCTGCGCTATGGCCTGGACGAGCTTGTCCTGTCCAGCCTGAACCACCCGCTGGCCACCTGCCTGTTGCGCGTCATCCGCCTGGGCACGCGCCCGCGTCAGCCCCGTGGGCTGCGCCTGCGCCTGGCGCTGGAGTCGCTGGGCCCCATCTTTGTGAAGTTCGGCCAGGTGCTGTCCACCCGGCGCGATCTGATCCCCGCTGATATCGCCGACGAACTCGCCCTGCTGCAAGACCGCGTGCCGCCGTTCCCGTCGGCACAGGCCGCGGCCTGCATCGAGGCCGCGCTGGGCGCGCCGCCCGAAAAGCTGTTCGCGCAGTTCGACGTGGACCCGGTGGCGTCGGCCTCGATCGCGCAGGTGCACTTCGCCGTGCTGCACGACGGCCGCGAGGTTGCCGTGAAAGTGCTGCGGCCCGGCATGTTGGGCATCATCGAAAAAGACCTGTCGCTGCTGAAGATCGTGGCGCGCATCATCGAACGACTGGGCGCCGACGGCCGCCGCCTGAAGCCGCGCGAAGTCGTGGCCGAATTCGACAAATACCTGCACGACGAACTGGACCTGGTGCGCGAAGCGTCCAACTGCAGCCAGTTGCGCCGCAACTTCGGCCCGGAATCCGGCCGGGGCGACATGCTGATCGTGCCCGAGGTGATCTGGGAATACACCGCATCCACCGTGTTCACGATGCAACGCATGTACGGCATGCCGGTGGGCCAGGTGCAGCGCATGCGCGAGGCGGGTATCGACATCCCGACGCTGGCACGCACCGGGGTGGAAATCTTCTTCACGCAGGTGTTCACCGACGGCTTCTTCCACGCCGATATGCACCCGGGCAATATCTATGTGTCGGACCGCCCCGACACGCTCGGCAGCTACATCGCGCTGGACTTCGGCATCGTGGGCTCGCTGTCCGAGTTCGACAAAAACTATCTGGCGCAGAATTTCCTGGCCTTCTTCCACCGCGATTACCGGCGTGTGGCGCAACTGCATATCGAATCGGGCTGGGTGCCCGCCGATACGCGCGGCGAAGAACTGGAGGGCGCCGTGCGCGCCGTCTGCGAACCGTACTTTGACCGGCCGCTGTCCGAGATCTCGCTGGGGCAGGTTCTGCTCCGCCTGTTCCAGACGTCGCGCCGGTTCAACGTTGAGATCCAGCCGCAACTGGTCTTGCTGCAAAAGACCTTGCTGAACGTCGAGGGATTGGGCCGTCAGCTCGACCCAGACCTGGATCTCTGGAAGACGGCCAAGCCCTATCTGGAACGCTGGATGCGCCAGCGTGTCGGATTCAAGGGCTTGCGCCAAAGCCTGGAAAAAGAAGCCGCGCAGTGGTCGCAAATGCTGCCCGCTTTGCCCAGGCTGGTCCATGACCACCTGAGCCGTCCGAACGTCTCGCCGGCGCTGCTGGCCGAGATGGTTCACTTGCGGCGCGCCCAGGAACAGAACAACCGGCTGGTTGCAGCGCTGGTTGGGGTAGTGGCTCTTGCGATCGGGGTCGCAATATGGGCCTTGACCCGGTAGGCGGCGCAATGATCTAGACGAACGCTGTCATGTTTCATTCATGAAACGGTCATCATAGCTTCGCGGGAAACGGCGAAAAATAGCGCTGCGGTGGATGAATGCAGCGTCACGCCGACAAGACGCGCGCGCCATTCATTAATTTCTATCGCCCCACAAGCGGGACGAATACAAGGGCAGACCATGCTTTATCCTGAACTCTTCAAGACCATGGAAGCGGTGCGCTGGAACATGGCTCACGACATCCCCTGGGGGGATTTCGATCGCAGCAAGCTCTCTGACGAGCAGGCGCAAACCATCAAGATGAACGCCATCACCGAATGGGCGGCGCTGCCGGCCACGGAGATGTTCCTGCGCGACAACCGCGGCGACAGCGACTTCTGCGCATTCATGTCGGTGTGGTTCTTTGAAGAGCAGAAGCATTCGCTGGTGCTGATCGAATACCTGCGCCGCTTCCGTCCGGACCTGGTTCCCACCGAAGAAGAGCTGCACAACGTGCGCTTTGAATTCGACGCCGCGCCGGAACTTGAAACGCTGATGCTGCACTTCTGCGGCGAGATCCGCCTGAACCACTGGTATCGCCGTGCCGCCGAATGGCACACGGAACCGGTCATCAAGGCCATCTACAAAACCGTGGCGCAAGACGAAGCCCGCCATGCCGGCGCCTACCTGCAATACATGCGTCGCGCGCTGCATGATCGTGGCCAGGACACGAGCGAGCAGGCCCGTCTGGCGTTCTCGAAGATCGGCGTGCTGATGGCCTCGGCTGGCCGTACGCAGCAGGCGCTACACCCGACCAACCTGCACGTGAATAAAGACCTGTTCCCCAACGACACCGTGCAATCGCGCCTGCCCGAGCCGGGCTGGCTGGAGCACTGGCTGGACACGCAGATCCGCTTTGACGGCATCTGGGAACAAAAGGTCGCCAGCCGCATCCTGCACATTCTGTCCAAGCTGATGGATCGCAGCTTCGAAACGGTGAAGGACCTGAACCGCTACCGCAAGGAAATGACGGCGCTGGTCGTACCCAAGGAAAAGAAGATCATCCTGGACGGCGTCTGATATTTCGGGGCGACGGGCGACGGGCGACGGGCGACGGGCGACGGGCGGCTCTGGGCTGCCTGCCGCGTTGCCGGGAATGAAGTCCGGGGTGCTGGCTGGGATGCTGTCGGGAACGAAGTCCGGGGTGCTGGCTGGGAATGATGCCGGGAAAGCTCACCGGAAATCTGTCCGAAAGCCTCCGGGGGATGCTGGTTTTTTGCCGCGGGATGCGCGGATATAATGCTGCCATTTCGGCGCCCGGTTTGAAA
>Ga0160449_1001401_pt1 | contig 11761 bp, 10 predicted proteins | sample HID1975I_E1MG_FD_108216 | JGI IMG/M metagenome (GOLD analysis project Ga0160449, IMG submission 108216) | Enriched soil microbial communities from UW Madison campus, WI, USA - HID1975I_E1 MG | ecosystem: Environmental > Terrestrial > Soil > Unclassified | place: USA: Madison, Wisconsin...
ATCTTCACCGCGCTGGCCGCCACCGTGCAAGCCGGCGACGAAGTCATCATTCCCGCGCCGTACTGGGTGTCGTACCCGGACATGGTGCTGGTCAACGATGGCACGCCCGTGGTGCTGGCCTGCCCCGAAGCCGATGGCTTCAAGCTGACGCCGCAAGCGCTGGAACAAGCCATCACGCCGCGCACGAAATGGGTGCTGCTGAATACGCCCAGCAATCCCACCGGCGCGATGTACAGCGTGGAGGAACTGCGTGCCTTGGGCGAGGTGCTGGCGCGCCATCCCCACGTGTGGCTGATGACCGACGAAATCTATGAGCACCTGGCCTACGGCGACGCGCGCCACGCATCGCCCGCGGCCGTCGTGCCGGCGCTGGCGGGCCGCACGCTAACGATCAACGGCGTGTCCAAGGCCTACGCCATGACCGGCTGGCGCCTGGGTTACGCGGGCGGCCCCAAGCCGCTGATCAAGGCCATGGCCACGCTGATTTCGCAAAGCACCAGTTGCGTCAGCGCCATCAGCCAGTCGGCCGCGCGCGTGGCCTTGACCGCCGATCAGCGCTGCGTCAGCGATGCCGCCACCGTATTCCATGCACGCCGCGATCGCATCGTGGCTTTGCTGAACGCGGTGCCGGGCATCCGCTGCCCCCAGCCGCAGGGCGCGTTCTATGTCTATCCGTCGGTCGAAGGCCTGCTGGGCAAGCGCACGCCGGCCGGCCGCGTGCTGCAAAGCGATCTGGACGTGGTGATGTACCTGCTGGACGAGGCCGGTGTGGCCGTGCTGGATGGCGCGGCCTATGGCTTGTCGCCCTACCTGCGGCTGAGCTTCGCCACGTCGATGGAGAACATCGAAGAAGGATGCCGCCGTATCGACAGCGCCTGCGCGGCGCTGCGTTGAACGCGCTTTTTTTGGCAGTACGCATACCTGGCAGTACCCATACCTACATTCAAGGGGAATTACCATGAAGACCACCACCATTGCTTCCTTCGTTGCCGCTGTTGGCCTGGCCGCCACGCTGGCGCCCGCCGCCCATGCGGATACCGTGCAAGACATCAAGGCGCGCGGCAAATTCATCTGCGGCACCATGGGCACGGCCGAGCCCTTCAGCTTCCAGGACCCGAAGACCCGCGCGGTGGTCGGCTACGAAGTCGACATGTGCCAGGCCGTCGCCGACAGCCTGGGCGTACCGCTGGAACTGAAGCTGATCGCCGTCGAAGCCCGCATCCCCGAGCTGATCGCCGGCCGCGTCGACGTGGTGGCCGCCAACCTGGGCTGGAGCCCCGACCGCGCGAAGCAGATCGACTATTCGCACCAGCATTTCGTGAGCCTGCAGAAGATCCTGGCGCGCGATGCCGAGAAAGACGTGAAGGCGCCTGCCGACCTGGCGGGCAAGCGCGTCAGCGCCGTGCGCGGATCGTCTTCGGAGCAAGGCGCGCGCAAGAACATCCCGAATGTGGATACGGTGACTTTCAAAGACCCCAGCGGCGCGTTCCTGGCGCTGCAACAGGGCAAGGTCAGCGGCTTTGTGGCGTCGGAAATGATGCTGGTGAAGCTGCAGCAGCAGGCGGCCGGCAGCGCGGTGCCCGTGAAAATCCTGCAACCGGCGCTGTTCGTCGAACCATGGGGCATGGGCGTGCGCAAGGGCGACACCGCCATGTTGAACCAGGTGAACAAGGTGCTGGACGGCATGGAAGCCTCGGGCCAGGCCACCAAGCTGTTCGATAAGTGGTTCGGCGCGGGCACGCAGTTCAACATGAAGCGCGACTTCCGCATCGAAGCCATCAAGGGTTGATGCGCGACACGCGCTGGAGCCTCGTTCGATGCACTACGTTTTCGACTTCAGCGCCATTTTCCAAGGCGAGTACCCGGACTGGCTGCTCAGGGGGTTGATCACCACCCTGGCGCTGGCCGGGCTGGCCTGGATTCTGGCGTTCTGCCTGGGCAGCCTGCTTGCGGTGATCCGCCTGACGGGCTCGCCCGTGGCCAATGCGGTGATCGCGGTGTATGTCGCGTTCCACCGCAACGTGCCCATGCTGGTACACATCCTGTTCTGGTACTTCGGCGTGCCGGCGTTGCTGCCGCAAGGCCTTAGTGATTGGCTCAACAGCCACGGCAGTGAATTCATCATGTCGTGCATCGCGATCGGGCTGGTGATGTCGGCCTACATCTGCGAAGACCTGCGCAGCGCGGTGCGCGGCATCCCGCCCGGGCAGGTCGAGGCATCGCGCGCGCTGGGCCTGAGCTTTCTGCGCACCATGCGTTGCGTCGTGTTGCCGCAGGCGTTTCGCATCGCGATCCCGCCGCTGCTGAACCAGACCCTGCTGCTGTTGAAGAACACCAGCCTGGCGATGGCGATCGGCGTGACGGAACTGACGGCGGCCGGTCGCGAGATCGAGAACTACACGTTCCGCACCTTCGAGGCCTATGCGGTGGTGACGGTCATCTATCTGTTGCTGTCGTTCCTGATCATGGGCGGCGGCGCGATCTTGCAACGACGTTATCGTCCGCTGGGGGCGCGCTGAGATGTGGGACATACTGAAAGACAATTGGCTGCTGCTCTTGATCGGGCAGTATCCGCACGGCCCCATAGGCGGGCTGGTGGCCACGCTGGGCCTGGCGGCCATCAGCCTGGCGCTGGCCTTGCCTTGCGGCGTGCTGCTGGCCCTGGGCCGCATCAGCCCGTACCGCATCTTCTACTGGCCGTCGTCGGCGGTGGTGTATCTGGTGCGCGGCCTGCCGCTGTTGATGTTCATCTTCTGGGCGTACTTTTTCGTGCCGATCATCATCGGCCGCCCCGTTGCGGGCACGACCACGATGGTGGTGGCGCTGGTCTGCTACGAAAGCGCGTACCTGGCCGAGATCATCCGCGCGGGTATTCAGGCCTTGCCGCCGGGGCAGCAAGAGGCCAGCCGGGCGTTGGGCTTGTCGTACATGCAGACGATGCGGCGCGTGATCCTGCCGCAAGCGCTCTACAACATGCTGCCCAGCATGCTGAGCCAGTTCGTGTCGACGGTGAAGGAAACATCGCTGGCCTATGTGATCAGCGTGCAGGAACTGACCTACGCCGCCAACCAGATCAACAGCGTCTTGCTGACCAAGCCGTTCGAGGTATTCGGCCTGCTGGCGATGACGTACTTCATTTTGAATTTTGGCCTGAGTTCATTGGTGCACCTGACCGAACGACGTATCGGCAGACGGCGCGCCGGGCTTGGGGCTGTCTCTAAAGTGGTGCCGACATGATCCGATTTTCACAAGTGCAGAAGTGGTATGGCGACTACCAGGCGCTGGCCGACGTGACCGAAGAGGTCAAGCAGGGAGAAGTGGTGGTGGTCTGCGGGCCGTCTGGGTCGGGGAAGTCCACGCTGATCCGTACCGTGAACCGCCTGGAGCCTATCCAGAAGGGTGTGATCGAGGTCAATGGCCAGGATATCTATGGCCCGAAGGTGCACCTGGACCAGTTGCGCAGCCATATTGGATTCGTGTTCCAGCAGTTCAACCTGTTCCCGCATTTGTCGGTGCTGGAAAACCTGATGCTGGCGCCGCTGCAACTCAAGCGCGCAAAACGCGCCGAGGCCCGCGAGCGGGCGATGCAGTTGCTGGAAAGGGTTGGGCTGTCGCACAAGGCCGAGGCGTATCCGGCCCAGCTTTCAGGCGGGCAGCAGCAACGGGTGGCAATTGCGCGGGCCCTGGCAATGAATCCGCCGGTGATGTTGTTCGATGAACCGACCAGCGCGTTGGATCCGGAGATGGTGGGCGAGGTGCTTCAGGTGATGAAGGGTCTGGCCCGGGACGGGATGACGATGGTGTGCGTGACGCACGAGATGGGGTTCGCGCGAGAGGTGGCGGACAGGGTGTGGTTCATGGATGCGGGGCGGATCGTGGAGACAGGCGCGCCGGAGGAGTTTTTCAACCGGCCGGGAACGGTGCGGGCGCAGAAGTTCCTGGCGGAGATTCGGCATTGAGTTTTTGGAGAGTGATGGGTTGCGCGCGTTGTTGAGTCGGGCTCTTTTGGTGGCCTTGGCGCGCTTCACCCATCCTACGGGGACGGTTTGGGTGTGGCGGTGATGGGTTGCGCGCGGTCGTGGATGGGGTTCTTTTGGCGGCCCTGCCGCGCTTCACCCATCCTACGATCCTACGGTTTGGCATCGTAGGATGGGTGAAGTGCGAGAGGATTTACGCGAGAAATGCGGTGCTTGCCGCACGTAACCCATCTGTGACGGTTGCGTGAACGCTTATTCCGACAACGGATCCTGGAACTGCGAACACTTTACCTGCACCAGCTTGCGGTCCTGCAAGCGTAGCGCGGTCAAGGAGCCGCCCCAGACGCAGCCGGTGTCCAGGCAGATGACGTCGGGTCGCTGTAGCAAGCCCAGCGTGGACCAATGGCCGAACACCGTCGTGATGTCGCGCGTGGCGCGGTTGGGGACGTCGAACCAGGGCACCAGGCCCGGGGGCCAGGCGCCGGGGGCGACCTTGGTGGCGAACTCCATGTGGCCGTTCGGGGTGCACAGGCGGATGCGTGTCAGCGCGTTGATGATGACCCGCATCCGTTTGCCGCCCTTGTGGTCTTCTTTCCACGTGGCCGGCTCGTTGCCGTACATCTTTTGCAGCGCCTTCTGCCAATTCGGGCCACGCAAGGCGTCCTGCACTTCGCCCGCCAGGGCCAGCGTCTTGGCGACATCCCACTTCGCCAAGGTGCCCGCATGCACCAGCAGGTGACCCTGTTCGAAATGGGCCAGCGGGCGAAAACGTAGCCAATTGATCAGGGCGGTGGCGTCCGGCGCGCGCAGGATTTCGTCCAGCGTGTCCGACTTTGACGGCTTGCGTACCCCGGCGGCGGCGGCCAGAAGGTGCAGGTCATGATTGCCCAGCACCGAGGTCGCGCGGTCGCCCAGGTCGATGATGCGACGCAGGGTCTCCAGCGACTGGGGGCCACGGTTGACCAGGTCGCCCGCGAACCAGAAACGCGAGCGGGGATCTCCGACCAGGTCGGGGTGGGCCAGCAAGCGATCCAGCGGCGAGCAGCATCCCTGCACGTCGCCGATCATCCAGATACTGCCGTTCATGCGGGACTCTTGCTCCAGGGCCAACGTTGTTGAACGATGCGGGTAATCGTGTGGCGGTATTCCATATAGCTCATGGCGCCCAACGCCAGCGCCATGGCGCCCAGGTTCGGGCCCAGGGCGGTGAACCAGGGCGGCCATTTGCCCAGCATGCCCACGTTCAGCGCCAACTGGTTCAGCATGAAGAAGCCCACGCCCAGCAAGATGCCGATGAACACCTTCGCGCCCACGCCGCCGCGGCGCGTTTGCATCAGGCCGATGGGGGCGGCAATCGTGATCATCACAAGCAGGGTGAAGGGATACGCCAGTTTGCGCCACAGGGCGACCACCTGTCGACCATATTGCAATTGGTTGTCGCGCAAATACTCCACATAGTCCAACAGGGTAACGATGGACATGCGCTCGGGCGTCAGCACGCGGGCCAGCAGGCGTTCGGCGCTAAGGGTCGTGTCCACCGTGCGCTCGGGCAGCTTCAGCACCGAGGCGGGCGGGTTCTTGGGCTGGCGGGCGTCGGCCAGGGCATCGGCCGCGTCGTCATCCAGACGCGTTTCCGACACGTCCTTGAGCACCAGGTCGCCGTGGGCGAACAAGCCGGTGGGCGCGGTGGACAGCGCGGTCAGCGTCTGGTCTTTCTTGAATTCGTACAGCGTGATGCCGGACACCTGGCCGTCGCCCTTGAGTTCGGCGATGTTGATGATGCGCATGCCGCCGTTGGCGGTGGGTTCCTTGAACCAGTAGCCGCTCTTCAAGCGGTCGCCGCCGGCCTTGCCGCGAAACATCAGGTTGGCCTCGCCGCTTTTGATCTCGGCCCAGGGCGTGACGTACTCGGACAGCAGGGCGGCGCCGATCATCAGCGGAATGGTCACCACCCACAGCATGCGCAACAGGCGCATGCCGCTGACGCCCGACACGCGCAGGATGACGAGCTCGTTGCGCTGGGCCAGGCCGGCCAGCGCCAGGATCGCGCCGATCAGCAGCCCGATGGGCAGCAGGTCGTACAAGCGAGTGGGAATGGCCAGCGCCTGCATGTAGAGCAGGGCCATCATGGAGAACTTGTCGCCCACGTTGTCCAGGTCGTCCACCAGCGCGAAGAACGTGAAAAGACCCAGCAGGGCCATAAGGACCACTGCACAAGAGCGATAGATCTCGCGGGCCAGGTAGCGACGTGCGGTACGCATGAAAATGATGGGGGAGCGCTAAACGTGAAAGCTTAACAAATCCCGCCGTCCAGGGTGGGGATGGCCGGACGGCGGCGCGTGCTTTTGCGTGTCAGGGAATGTCAACCATCCGCATGCGGCGGGTCAGGACGCCCACGCGGGAGTTCAGGTAGTTGGAATTGCGGCGAGTGTCGTAGAAACGGGGGTTGGGCAACATGGCCGCCAGCCGCGCCGACTGGCTGGCGCTGAGGTTGGCGGCCGAGGTATTGAAATAGTGCTGCGCGGCCGCCTGCGCGCCGAACACGCCCACGCCCCATTCCGCCACGTTCAGATACAGCTCAAGAATGCGTTCCTTGCTCATGACGTGTTCGATCATGTAGGTCAGCACCAGTTCCTGGCCCTTGCGGATGTAACTGCGCGAATTGGACAGGAACAGGTTCTTGGCCAGTTGCTGCGTGATGGTGGAGCCGCCGCGCATCTTGCTGCGGCCGGCCTCTTCCTGGCGCTGGTTGTATTCCCAGGCCTTGCGGATGGCGTCCCACTCGATGCCGTCGTGTTCGGTGAACTTGGAATCCTCGGACGCCACCACCGCGCGCTTGAGATTGCGGCTGATCTTGTCGTAGGGCACCCAGTCGTATTTCAGTTGGAAGGCGGGGTTGCCTTCGCGCAGGCGCGAGCGCTCTTCGCGCATGATGGCGCTGCTGCCGGGGTCGCGGTAGTTGTACCAGACCACCTGCGAGAACAGCCAGAATTGGTACAGCAGCACCGCGCACACCAGCGCCATCAGCACGCCGGTGGTGATCCGGAACCAGGATCGGCCTTGCTTGCGCGTCGCCATGCCGCTTAGTGCCCGGCCGCCAGGGCCTCGCGCAGCGCGGCCAGCACGGGCGCCGGGTCGGGGCGCACGCCGTGCCAGATGAAAAAGCTCTCGGCGGCCTGGCCCACCAGCATGCCCAGGCCGTCAGCCGTCAGCGCGGCGCCGTCGGCCTCGGCCTGCTTCATGAAGGCGGTGGGCTTGGCGCCATACATCATGTCGTAGGCCGCCGCGCCATCGGCGTACAGCCCGACGGGCAATGCGGGCGCGGCGTCCTGCAAGCCGCTGGCCGTGGCGTTGATGACCACGTTCCAGCCTCCAGGCCGCGCCGCGTCGGCAAGGCCGCCCGCCGTGACCTGGGTCTGCGGCGACACGCCGCTGGCGCGCCAGGCGTCGGCCAGTTCCAGCGCCTTGGCCGCGGTGCGGTTGACGATATGGATGCGCGCGCAGCCGGCTTGCGCCAGCGGTTGCAGCACGCCTCGGGCGGCGCCGCCCGCGCCCACCAACAGCACGGCGGCATCGGACAGATGCACGCCCAGGCGGAGCAGGTCGGACACCAGGCCCACGCCGTCGGTATTGCAGCCGTGCCAGGCGCCATCGCGCCAGGACAAGGTGTTGACCGCGCCAGCCAAGCGCGCGCGGGTGGACAGGTTGCCCGCCGCCAGCGCGTAGGCGTCCAGTTTGAACGGCACCGTCACGTTCAGACCCAGCCCGCCCTCGGCCACGAACGCGGCAACGGCCTCGGCAAAGCCATCAACCGGCGCCAGCAGCCGCTCGTAGCTGAGCGGCTTGCCGGTTTGTTGGGAAAACAGGGCGTGAATCTGGGGCGAGCGGCTGTGCGCAATGGGGTTGCCGATGACGGCGTAGCGGGCAAGAGGGGACGCCTCGGTCATGGGGCTTTTGTTTCCAGGGTGTCGTTGACGAAGTGCCAGGTGCGGGTGATGACCAGCACGTCCGTATCGCGGGCGATATCGGGCGGGAAGGGAGGGAAGGGCGCGGCCAACTGGACAATGCGGCGCGCGGCCTGGTTCAGCACGGCGTGCGGGGAAGGCTGATCGATTTCGACATCGACGATGCTCCCGTCGGCACGCACCGACACGGTGATGCGCAACGACCCATAGATGCGTCCCCGCGCTTCGTCGGGATAGTGTTGGGTGCCGATGGCCTCGATGCGGGCGCGCCAGGCATCCAGGTAGGCGGCGTAGCGCGAGGCTTCGGCCGAGGGCGCCACGAATTGCTTGCGGGGTTCGTTGCTGTATTGCTGGACCCGTTCGGCCAGGGCGGCAACTTGCGCATTCTGAATCACGCTGGCCTGGTCTTCGGCGTCTTGCCCCAGGTCGGCGCCATCCGGCCACGGGTTCACGGCCTGCCGTTCGGCGCCCGCCTTGTCCGCCGAGCGCAACTGGGTCATCAGGCGGGTCTGTTCGGCTTCCAACTGCACCTGGCGTTTGCGCATGGCCTCCAGCACGATGGTTTCGGCGGACTCGCCGGTTTGGGGCAGCGGCGTGGTGGTCATGCCGCGTTCGGCGTTGCCGCCGCCGCTCATCTGGTTCTGGGCCTGGGCGCGCGGCGCTTCCGGCGGCGTTTCGCTGCGCGCGTTCAACAGCACCACTTCCAGGCTGGTCACGGGCGGGCGCGTCAGCGCGGGCGCGCCGAAGCGCCACGCCAGGGCGCCGGCGTGCACCAACAGCGATATTGCAATGCCGATACGCAGGTAGTGCTGGGCGGGAGCGCCCAGCCACCGCAGATAACGGCCTAGCGGGGAGGAGGAGTCGGGGCGTTGCACGGTCGCATTGTAAGGCGAGTCCGTGTCGCCCGGCCATGCCGGCCGACCGCTGTGTAACAGCTTTTGGACGGCATGCCGCCCGTCGCGGCGGAGCGCCTGCCCCGCCGCCGTCCGGGGAGGTCAGGCGCTTTTACGTGGGAAAACCCAGACCTTGTCCGCGGGCAGCGCCAGGCGGCTGGGGCCCGGCTCGCGGCCTTCGGGGCCATAGGCGCGCAGGGCCAGCGTGTTCAGAGGATCCGCGTCCGGCGTGCGGAACAGGTATTCCCAGCGGTCGCCCAGGTACATGCTGGTCAAGAGCGGCATGTCGAGATGGTTGCCGTCGGGGTCGTCGGCCAGGCGCACCTGTTCGACCCGGATCACGGCGGTGCCGTCCTGGCCTGCGGCCACCCCTTCGCCCGCCTTGCCCCACAGCGCCCAGCCATGGCCTTCGATACGGGCGCGGCCGTCGCGCAGTTCGGTCACCTTGCCTTCCAGCCGGTTGTTGCTGCCCATGAATTCCGCCGTGAACAGCGTGGACGGCGAGCCATACATTTCCTGCGGCGTGCCCTGCTGTTCGATCTTGCCGTTGTTCAGCAGCAGGATGCGGTCGGAGATCGCCATGGCTTCGCTCTGGTCATGCGTCACCATCAGGGCCGACAGCCCCAGGCGCATGATCAGTTCGCGCAGAAAGGCGCGGGCTTCCTCGCGCAGCTTGGCGTCCAGGTTCGACAGTGGCTCGTCCAGCAGGATGACGGGCGGGCTATACACCAGTGCCCGGCCGATGGCCACGCGCTGTTGCTGGCCGCCCGACAGCGCATGCGGATGGCGCTGGCCCAGCTTGCCCAGGCCCAGTTGGTCCAGCACGGCCTGCACGCGGTCGCGCACGTCGGCCGAGGGCACCTTGCGCAGCTTCAGCGGGTAGGCCACGTTTTCAAACACGGTCTTGTGCGGCCACAGCGCATAAGACTGGAACACCAGTCCCAGGTTGCGCTCTTCGGCCGGAATCTCTTTGCGGGCGCCGCCGTCATAGACGACGCGCTCGCCGATGGTGATGCGGCCACGTTTGGGGCCTTCCAGCCCGGCCACCGCGCGCAGCAGCGTCGTCTTGCCGCTGCCCGACGGCCCCAGCAGCGACACCACTTCGCCCTGGCGCAGTTGCATCGACACGCCCTTCAACACCGGGTTGTCGCCGTAGTCCAGGTGCAGGTCTTCTACAGAAAGCTCAATCATGAAGTTTGACTCCGAATCGCAGGGCGATGCCCAGGCCGATCACGACCAGAACGATATTGATGAAGGAAAGCGCGGCCACGATGTCGATGGCGCCCGAGGCCCACAACGACACCAGCATGGAGCCGATGGTTTCCGTGCCGGGCGACAGCAGGTAGACGCCGGTGGAGTATTCGCGCTCGAAGATCAGGAACATCAGCAGCCACGACCCGATCAGGCCGTACTTGGCCAGCGGCACCGTGACGTGGCGCGTGACCTGGCCCCGGCGCGCGCCGGCGCTGCGGGCGGCTTCTTCCAGTTCCGGGCCCACTTGCAGCAGCGTGGACGAAATCAGGCGCAACCCGTAGGCCATCCACACCACGGTGTAGGCCAGCCACACGCTGAAGATGGTGCTGCGCATGGCGCGCAGCCATTCGATGAAGTGCTCGCGCAGCCATTCGGCGAACGGCAGCGCGGACAGCCAGCCGTTTTGGTCCACGTCCAGCGCGTTGTCCAGCCACATCGGCACAAACAGGAACACCCACAGGAAGGCCAGGCCCGCCAGCAGGCCCGGCACGGCGCGTGGCACCAGCACGCTGTAGTCCATGAAGCGCGTCACGTTGTCGGGCTTGCGGTGCATGGCCAGGCCCACGAACATGTAGCACATCACCGCCAGCGCGCCGCCAAACACCCCGATGGCCACCGAGTTCACAATGGCGCGGATCAGGTTGGGCTGCGCGAAGACCGTGCGAAACGCCTCCAGCGACAGCACGTCAAAGAGCGACACCCCCATGCCCCAGTTGGACACGAAGGCGCGCAGCAGCACGCCCATGAGCGGCACCACGATGGTGACCAGCAGCCAGAACGCCACCACGGCGCCAGCCAACCAGCGCCACTTGCCCAGCGGCAGCGGACGCGCGCGCGAGGCCTTGCCCTTGACGGTGACAAAGCGGTTTGCCGTGCGCATCAGGCGGCGTTGCAGCATCACCAGCGGGATCGTCATGCAGATCAGGACCACGGCCACGGCCGCCATCAGGTGATACGACGGAATGCCCAGCTTGTTGGTCAGCTTGTACAGGTAGGTGGCCAGCACCAGGTTGCCTTCCGGATCGCCCAGCACCAGCACCAGGCCGAACACTTCCAGGCCCAGGAAGAACAGCAGCACGGTGGCGTACAGCATGGCCGGGCGCACCATCGGCAGGCTGACCGACACCATCACGCGCAGCGGCGATGCGCCCGTCACGCGGGCGGCCTCTTCCACGTCGGACCCCATGCTGCGCAGGGCCGACGAGATGTACAGATAGGCGTGCGGCACGTGCGTCAGGCCGGCGATGATGACGATGCTGGTCAGCGAATAGACGTTCCAGGGCACGAAGCCCAGGATGTTCTGCGCCCAGATCGAGAAGAAGCCCACGGGGCCGGCGGCCACGACGTAGCCAAAGCCCAGCACCATGGGCGACACGAACACCGGCACCAGGATCAGCGGCTCGATCCAGCGGCGGCCGGGCAGGTCGGTGCGGATCATCAGGAAGGCCAGCATGCCGCCCAGCGGGATGGCGATGATGGCCAGACCGAAGGCCAGGATGAAGCCGCTTTTCAGTGCCTTGTAGAAATCGGGGTCCGCGAAGATGAAGCGGAACGCATCCAGGCTGAAGACCTTGGACGGGGCAAAGAAAGGCGCGGATAGAAAGCTCTGGATGATGATGAACGACAGCGGCACGTAGATGGCCAATGCCGTGATCAACACCACCACGCCGCG
>Ga0160449_1001402_pt1 | contig 11757 bp, 11 predicted proteins | sample HID1975I_E1MG_FD_108216 | JGI IMG/M metagenome (GOLD analysis project Ga0160449, IMG submission 108216) | Enriched soil microbial communities from UW Madison campus, WI, USA - HID1975I_E1 MG | ecosystem: Environmental > Terrestrial > Soil > Unclassified | place: USA: Madison, Wisconsin...
CCTGACGCAATCCAGCACCTTGTTGTTGATGTTCGCCATCGGCGCGGGCATTCCGATGCTGGTGATCGCCTACGGCGGCCAGGCCATCGCGGCGCGGGTGCGCGGCCTGTCGCGCTACACGCAGCGCTTGCAGCAAGGCTTTGGCGTGCTGCTGATCCTGACCGCCGCCGCCATCTATTTCCAGTACGACATCCTGGCTTACGCCTGGATCAGCAACCTTTTCAACTGACCGTCCCTCACCTCAATTCAAGGAGCATGACCATGTTCGCCACGTTCAAGAAAATCGCGCTGGGCGCGCTGTTGGCCACGTCGCTGGCTGCCTCGGTGATGCCGCTTACCGCGCAGGCATTTTGGGGAAGGCAAGTATGCGGAGACGGAGGCGGAGATTCAGCGCTTGTTGGCGCAGCCGGGTTGATCGGATTGTCGGGCTAAGCGGATTGGCCGGGCTTATCCGCTTCGCTGGATTCATGCCCGCCCGCCATCTGTGCCGCGCACCAGTCGCGGACTTTTTCCAGTATGGGGGGCGGAGTTTTGCCGTCCAGGGTGACGAACATGAATTGCGAGCTGAGCGCAAGCGGCGGCGACAAATGCAGCGGCGCCAATTCGCCGCTTTCCATCAGGGAGCGGGCCACTTGCAGCACGCCGAAGAATACGGCGTCGCTGCGCCGTACCACTTCGACCAGGGCGTTGACGTCGTTCGACTGGTATTGGATGGCGTCGTGGAAGTGGGTGCGGTTGCCGAAGTACTCGTTCAGGCGGTGGAGCACATCATTGCTCATCGCGCGGCCGCTCGCGGCCAGCGGATATTTGCGTAGTTCGGCAAACCTAAGGGCGTGCTGATGTTGCAGCAGCGGATGGCCGGCACGGCAGACAAAGCCCAGCGGCGTGGGCGGAAACAGATCCAAGGTCAGGTCGTCGTGCGCGGGTACCTGGCTGCGGTGCAGGATCAGCGCGTCGACCTCGCCGTCGCGCAGTTCCTGCAACTGCATGTCGGCGGTGCCGCCACTGAGCTGCACCTTGATGGCGGGATAGCGCTGCATCAGGTGCTGCAATAGGTGCACGGACAGCATCGCGGTGGGCGCGGGGCCAAGCCCCAGGCGCAGGGTGCCGCCTTCGACATCGGCCAGAATCTTGGCGCTGCGCCGCAGTTCCGCCAATTCGACGCGCACTCGGCGCGCGCGGGCCAGTGCCAGTTGGCCCAGCGCGGTCAGCGTCTTGTTCTTGCCGCGTTCCAGCAGCGGCCCGCCCAATTCCTCTTCCAGCGCCTGGATGCTGCGGCTGAGCGCGGGTTGCGTCAGGTGCAGCTTGTCGGCAGCGCGACTGAAAGACTGGGTTTCGACCACGGCCAGAAAATGGTCCAACTGCTGAAGGTTCATGCGCCTTTGCTGGAAATTATTCATTTTGATTATGCAAGGTAAGCCGATTATGCATTGGACGGCAATTAGTGGCGATCCTAAGATCGCTTCACTTCCGCCGCATGCCGGCACCCGTTTTCAGTGAGCCGCTATGGTCCAGACGCGATGTTTTCGTGATGCCGCAACGACGCAATATCCCGATGGTCCGCTGCGCCGCTGGCTGGTGGGCCTGAGCATGGCCTGCGCCTTGATTTCGCCGTTTGCCGCGCAGGCGGATTACCCAACGAAGCCGGTTTCGGTCGTGGTGCCGGTATCGGCCGGTGGTGCGGCGGACGCGTTGGCGCGCGCCTGGGCCAGCTACGTCGCCAAGTCGATTGGCGGCACCGTCATTGTCGAGAACAAACCCGGCGCCAACGGCAGCATCGCCGCGGCCTACGTCGCCAAGCAGCCGGCGGACGGCTATTCGCTGCTATTCGGCAGCACGTCGAACATGTCGTTGAATCCGTTCTCGTACAAGACCTTGGCCTACAACCCGGTGCGCGACTTTGATCCGGTGACGATGATTGCAGGAACGTCGCAAGTGCTGGTGACGAATCCGGCCAGCGGCATCAAAAGCGTCGACGATCTGGTCAAGGTGGCGAAGGACAAGCCTGGTGTCCTGAATTACGGGTCGGCCGGCATGGGCAATTCCACGCACCTGAACGTGGCTTTCCTGGCGCAGCATTTTGGCCTGCAAATGTCGCACGTGCCATACAAGGGTGCGGCACCGGCCATGATGGATCTGGTGGGTGGGCAGATCGACCTGACGGCGGATGCGCTGTCGGGCGCGATCCCGCAGATCAAGACGGGCAAGGCAGTGCCGCTGGTCGTCTTCGGCAGCCAGCGCGTGGTCGAACTGCCGGATGTGCCCACCATCTACGAAGTGGGCGCGAAGGATTTTCCCAGCGACGGCTGGTATGGCCTGATGGCGCCCAAAGGCACGCCGCCCGCCGTGTTGACTCGGCTGACCGAGGCAACGCGGGCATTCTGGGCCGACCCGAGCGCGCGCGCGCAGATGGCCCAGATCTATATGCTGCCACCCGCGACCTTTGGTGGTCCGGCGGTGGCTGATGCCATGCAGCGCGAAGCTTCCACCTGGGGGCCGATCATCAAGCGCCTGGGCATCCAGAACGATTGACTCCGTCCTTTCCCGACCGCGCTCCAGCATGCCTGCGGCGCGGCATCGTATCGAGCCTTGCCCATGACTGATTTGTCTACCCCGCCCGCCGCCGCGGTCATTGCCCAACCCACGGTTCACTTGCCTCGCAGCGAAGATTTTCTGCTGTGGCCGCCGTGCTTGCAGTCCTACGGCTATCGCATCGTCGACCAGTTGTTCGCCACCCGCAGCGTGGCGCGCGGGCCGGTTACGCGCGAGCTGGAACGCGGTCCTGAAGTCCAGGTCCAGTACGAATCCGAAGGCGTGCAACGCGGCCTGCCGGAATTCATGGACCGCAACAACGTGGCCGGCCTGCTGGCGATACGCAAAGGGCGTGTGGTGCTGGAGCGTTACGGCCTGGGCCTGCGGCCGAGCGACCGCTGGTCCACGATGTCGACCATCAAGTCCGTGACCGCGCTGTTGGTGGGGGCGGCCGTGCAGGACGGCGCCATCCACAGCATCGACGACCCCGTCACGCGCTATCTGCCCGCCATGCAAGGCTGCGCCTACGAACAGGTGACGGTGCGCCACCTGATGACGATGTGCTCGGGCATGGAATGGACCGAGGACTACACGGACAAGCAGTCGGATGTGAACCGCTACAGCAAGTCGCTGGCGGACAAGACGCCAGGCGGTGTGCTGGCGCTGCTGCGCGCCTGCCGCCGCCTGCATGCGCCGGGCGAGGTCTGGCACTACAACACGGGCGACACGTACTTGCTGGGCGCACTGATTTCAGCGGCAACCGGCAGCACCTTGGCCGACTATCTGTCGCGCAAGATCTGGCAGCCCTATGGCATGGAGTTCGACGCCTTCTACACACTGGAATCCGAGAACGGGCAGGAGATCGGCGGTAGCCGTGCCGGCATGGCGCTGCGAGATCTGGGGAGGGTGGGGCAGTTTGTCTTGGATGACGGCGTCATCGGTGGCCGGCGCGTGTTGCCGGAGGGCTGGATCGATCAGGCGGGAACGGTGGCGCACGCGGTACCGGAAGCGTTCCATGCCGCCAGCCGCCAGGCGTTGGGACTGACGGGCTATGGCTATAGCTGGTGGCTGCGCGAAGACGGCGCGATGATGGCGATGGGCCATTCCGGGCAGCGCATATACATAGACCGGCGTCGGGCGCTGGTGGTGGTGCAACTGGCCGCTTATCCGGAACCCCGCTATCTCAGCGCCAACGAGCCGGATCGCGATGCAGAGCTGGGCCGCGTGATTGCGGCCATTCAGGATGCGGGCTGATCGTGCCCGCGTGGAGGGATGAAGCGGACGTCCTCCCTTCGGACGTCCTTCCCGATCAGCGCCCCGTATCCGGATAGTTCGGACCCGCGTCGTGAAAGCCGCCTTCACTGTAGGGGTTGACGGCGCCGGGGTGGGGCGGGCCGCCCGGGCCGGAGGTGCAGCCGCTTATCACCACGGCGCTTGCCAGCAGGGCAAGCAAACGAATCAATGAGGGTGTCATGTCAGTCTCCCGCGGCTGCGCCTTGGCAAGCGCGTCGTGCGCAGCGTGTGCGGAAGATTATAGGCGCCGCTCAGTTCTCGAGCGAGGGGGCGAGCAAGGCGAAAACCTTGCCTTGGTTGTTGGCGCTGGACAGCAATTCGGCGATCGACACGCCGTTGCGGGGATTCAGGGTCAGGGCGATGGTCCGCTTGTCGCCGCTGGCGAAGCGGGCGATGGCTTGGCAGGCGTCGTCGTTGTCGTCGAAGCCGGCCAGGGTCTTTTGGTCCTCGCAGCGTTTTTGGCTGTCGCTGACCAGCTTGTCGAACTGCTTGGCGCGCTGCTTGTCCGGGTTGCCTTCGCCCGGTTCGGCGGTGAGGTTATAGCGCTTGAAGAGTTCCACGCTGCGTTGGACGTAGCCGTCGTCTTTCACGGACAGGCTGCCGGACTTGATGCGCAGTTCCGCCAAGGGCGCCAGCGCGCGGTCGATGCGGCCCATGCCCATCATGCCCATCATGGCCAGCCCGACCAGCGCGTCGCGGTCTTCCGCCAAGGTGACCGCGCCGTTGACCCGTTCCAGGCTCAACGCCAGTTCGGCGTTCAGCGCCTCGGGTTGTTCCAGGGTCAATTGCAGTTCGGCGTTGTCGTCGTCACGCTGGTAGTCCCAGCGCACCCGCAGGTTTGCGGGCGGCAGGTCCAGCTTGCCGGCCCGGCGGGCCAGGTCTGTCTGGCTGAGCACGCTGGTGCCGTTGGGCAGGGCAGCGCCTTCGATCGTGACGTCGCCGCTGCGGCGGTCGCTGGTGTTGCGCAGGCCGCTGATCTTGACGGTGTCGATCAGGGCGATGGGCGAGCCCGCCGGGCCGACCGTCACCTGTTTCAGCTTGGCGGACCCGAAGGGCGACGCCGAAATGCTCTGCCAGCGCACCATGTCGCGCTGGCCGGTCTTGTCGAGCAGCGCCACGATTTCGTCTTCCGCCTTGCCGGAGGCGTAAGCGCCCAAGCCCCACCAAGCGCAGGCCAGCACCACGACGACACCGCCTGCGATCAGGCCATTCTTTTGTTTGATCATTGGGTTGCTCGTCTGGCGGTTAGGGTTGGTTCGCTTGGTCGATGACGGCCTGGGCCTTCTCGGGCGTCCAGTCCGGCAGGCCCAGCATCATGCGGGCGCCGACCAAGGGGTCGTTCAGGTCGGCGCAGCCTGCCTTCTGGCAAGCGACGGGCGCGGCTTGGCCCAGCGTCAGCAAGGTCAGCGGCAGGCCGTTGTCGTCCTGGCGCTTGGTATCCAGCGTGAGCTCGCCGGGCACCAGATACCAGCCTTCCTTCATGGCCTTCTGGCCGGTCAGGCGGATCTCGTACGGCCAGTCGGCCACGGCGTCGTTGTCCTGGTGGTCGTCCACATGGATCACCATGCGCACGGCGGCCTTGCGGCCAGCCATCAGCGCCTTGTAGTCGCCGCCGGTCAGCAGGTCGTAGCGCACGTCGCGCTGCATGCGTCCCAGGATGCCCTTGGGGTCGCTCTTGGCCTGATCAACCAGATTTTGATATTGGCGCAGGTTGTCGCGTTCCTGGTTGGCCAGGCGCATCCGTTCCTCGCGCTTCTTGCGGGCGAGTATTTCGTCGCGCTTGAACAGGTAGTTCTGGGCGTACTGCAGGTTGTAGCGCCACTCGCCCCGGGGCTTGCCGGTGCGCCAGTCGGTCGGGCGGTCGGCGGTGATCATGTAGAGCAGATGCTCGATCTTGTCGCCGATAGCGCCTTGCTCGAAATCGTCCGAGAACACAATGCGGGCATTGCCGGCGTCCGGCATGGCGGTGCGCTCAAGTACGCGCAGTGCGCCGTCCACGGCTACCTTGATGTTGGTGGCGTTGCGGAACACGTCGGCGTTTTCGGTGACGACGTCGATGCGGGTGTAGCGCCACACATCCAGGCCGCTGCCATACGACATGCGTTCGGCACGCAGCAAATAATGGGAACGGCTGGCGGGGTCGCTGTCCAGGTGGAACCACAGGGAGCCATCGTCGTCGACATGCGCCAGGCGGGTGGCGGCAACGGGCGAGGTGAACGGAATGCCGCCCGCCATCCAGACGTCGTTGCTTTGCGCGATGCGCGCGCCATCGGAGCGCTCTAGCCGCAGCCGGCCCTTGCCCGTGGCGTAGCCGTCGGGACCGCAGGACATGCCATCGGTCTTCAGCGTGATGTATTGGGCGCCTTCGCCCAGGCGGAACGTCGACACGACCTTGCAGCCGTTCTGGTCCTGCATGGTCTTCAGCCGCTGCGTGCCGGCCATGACGGCGCCGGGCGACGGCGGCGTCCAACCGTTGACGGCGAAGGCGGTCTGCACGGCGGGGGCGGGAGTCGGGGCTGCGGCGGGCGCAGCGGCAGGCGCGGCGGCGGGCACAGCGGCAGGCTCAGCAGCGGGCTCAGCAGCGGGCACAGCAGCGGGCACAGCGGCAGGCACAGCAGCGGTCGCGGCAGTAGCCGGAGCGGCAACAGGGGGCGGGGCAACCGGTGCTGCCGCCACGGCGGGGGCGGCAGGTTCGACGACGGCCGGTGCCGCGGCCGTGGGAGCAGGCGTTGCTACTTGAGCGGACTGCGGCGCGGCGGCTGCGGGAGCCGGCGCCGTCGCTTGCGTCGCGGCAGGCGCTGCGGCGACGGCGGGGGCGGGATCTGGCGTTGTGGCTGCTGCGGGTGTTGCAGGTGCAGCGGTTGCAGCGGGTGTGGCAGGCGCGGCAGCCGGCGCGGGGGCGGCTGCAACTTGCATTGCCCAGCCCGCGGCTTTGGTGCTGGTGCCGTCCGCGACACGCGCGCCGGCGTTGGTAACGCTGGTCCAGCGCAGGTCAACGGCTTGCGGGCACTGTTTGCCGAGCAGCACGCCGATCTTGGGCAGCAAGCGGCCGAGCGCGGCGGCGTCGGGGGCGGCGCCGTAAACGGCGCGTAGGTCCAGGTGCGGACCGCACCACGGCGAACCGGTGGCGTGGTCGATGAATATTTCGATGTTTTCCGCTTTGGAATATGCCAGGCGATACGCCTCGGCGTGCGCCGGCAAGCTGCCGACGCTTGCGGCAATTGCCGCGGCCACGCAAACCTTCTTCATGCTTTTCGCCTTGCCCCTGTTCGCTTTGGTTTACAGTATAACATTGCGAATCATTTGACATTAAATGATACGTATATTTTGAATGTTCCTATTCAGGGTAAAACTCAACAATATCAAGGGGTTGTGTAGTGTCTTCAGCTTTCATCGGATGGGTTTCGGCAAAAGCGGCAAATAGGTCCGATGGCAGCCGTGCATTTTGCGCAATAGTGTCCCTTTCCGCCGCGATGGTGTTGAGCGGTTGCGTCAGTACGGGCTCGGGCAAGATGGGCTTGGATTTCGGCGAAGTATTGGCCAAGGAACAGCAGGTTTTCACCGTCAATGGCGAGCGCGCGGCGCTGCGCCGTTACTACAACGATTCGTACGACATCAAGCTGTATGGCCAGAAGAAGGTCATGGAGCTTGAGGTCAAGGGCGCTTCCATGATGGTGGCGAATGTGTCCGAAGTGCCGGGCGCAACGCTGATCACGCTGGATGTGCCGGAACTCGGCTGCAACCACGTCTATCACGTGTACCGCGTGTCTGGCGTGCAATCGTCCAAGTGGCAAAACAGCTACCGCAGTTGCGAAGGCCCGCTGTCGTTCCAGGTGGCCAACGGTCAGTGGACGGCGCGCCAAACGGTAAAGCCGGCCGTCGGCAAGCCTTACATGCTGGTCTACCAGGACGGCAATCTGTACACGCGCCCGCTTGAAGTGTCCAAGCCGCGTGTGCCGGCCAAGCCGCGCCCGAAGGCGCCGCCCAAGGCCAAGCCCGCCGCGCCCACGGCCCCCGTGGCCGATGCAGTCAACCTGGACGACGTGGCCGCGCCTGCTGCCGCCGCCGCCAATCTGGACGAGATCGACGCGCCGCCGCCCGGCAAGATCAACACCAGCGGCTTGAAGGCCGACACGGCCAGCGACGTGAAGATGAAGGACGAAAAGTAAAACGCGGCGTCAGGTGAAAACGCAACGTCATGCGGCGGGGGCGGGTGGCAACGCCGGGCCAATAGTCACGGTCTTGCGTTTTATCCGAGGCCCGTCGCAGCGTTGCCGATACGCTTGCACCGCGTCGGAATCCGAGGGCTGGAAATAGGGGTGGTCGTCGTACTGCGCCTCGCGCATCGCCGCGTACAGGCGGCGGCCCCATACGCACTGCGCCTGGGCCTCGTCCCACAAGCGCGCCGCCTGTTCCGGCTGGCCGCTGCGCCACAGCGCCAAGCCGTAGTCGGCCACGATTTCTTCGTTGCGCGATATCTCGCGGTACGACGCGCGCATCAGGCGCAGGCCTTCCTCGGTGTTGCCTCGCAGGCTGAGGATCCAACCCAGCGTGCCCTGGTTGTAGGGGTTGGGACCCCACAGGCGGATGGACCGGCGCGCTTCTTCTTCGGCTTGCGGCAGGTAGTCGGGAAAGTCCGCCAGGTAATAGGCAATATCGTTGGGCCAATCCGTGTCGCTTGCCCGAGGGGGGCGGCCGGGCTTGGTCTGGCGACGTTGCAGCGTCTGTGCGTCGGCCAGCGCCAGGTCGGGCATGCCCAGCAGCCGTTCCAGGCCGAGGCGGTCGCTCAGCAGCGGGGTTTCGACCGGTTCAAGCGATTCGGGAAACCGCCATTTGCGTGATTGCATCAGCCAGTGGCGCGCGTCGTCTTGCCGGCCGACCATCAGCAATAGCTGAGCCAGATCCAGTTGCTGGCTCGGCGTGTCGGCGCATTGCATGGTCTGGATCAACTGCTGCGCGCCGGCCGCATCGTTCTGGCTGAACTTGCGGTTGATGGCGTCCAGCTCGTCAAAGCACGCGCGGTTGTCGGTGACGGACGCGTCAATGGACAGGGACAGGGAGGCAGCCGGCACGTTGTGGCTGAAATAGGCCGTGGCGCCTTGGCGGGTGGTGTAGCCCAGGTCTACCCATTGTTCGCCCCAGCGCTGATGCATGGTCAGGATGTAGGGCCAGGCCGGCACGGGTTCCTTCTCGTTGCCGCTGGAATGCAGTTGGAAAAAGTGGCCCCAGGGGCCGTCGCCCACACGGCGGATCAGGGTGAAATCTTCAGGCTGGTACGCCTTGTCCGTCCACACCCAGGCAGTGCGGCCTTCGGCGTCGGTGGTGCCGTGCAGAATGCCGTCCTGGCTGGGGGTGTTGCGGATGGATTCCTGCTTGCCCGTCAGGAACAAGCGATACGGCGTGTTGGGCGCGGGCGCGCTGTCGCGGTTGTTCAGCAAGGTCAGCGTCAGGCTCTGGCCATGCGGGCCCACGCCGTATTGGTCCATGCCGGGGGGCGGGGTGGCGTTTGACGCCGCGACGTCGGCCTGGTCGCCGGACGGAATCAGCAGCGCGGCGGCGGCCAGCAAGAGCGGGGTAAACGGGTGCTGCATCGGGAATGGCATGGGGCTGGGGCAGGGGGCTGGGGCAGGGGGAGGCGAGCCGAATTGTGTCACGAACCCCTATTTTTTTGTCAGCGCTGGGAGCCAGGCCGACAGGCCCGGTTCAGCCGGGTCGGCAAGCGGGTATTTCAGCGGCATTTCCGGCATTTGCGCTAGGATGATCGGCGCATTAACCCGTCACGACTTCCGCCTCCCCTGGAGAAACCCCGCATGACCGCCCTAGACTCGTTCGCCATCACCAAGAAGTGGCCCGCCCAGCATCCCGACCGCATCCAGTTGTATTCGCTGCCCACGCCCAATGGCGTGAAGGTGTCGATACTGCTGGAAGAAATCGGCTTGCCCTACGAGGCCCACCGGGTCGCTTTCGACAAGCAGGACCAGTTTTCGCCCGAGTTCCTGTCGCTGAGCCCGAACAACAAGATTCCGGCCATCCTTGACCCCAATGGCCCGGATGGCAAGCCGCTGGCGCTGTTCGAGTCCGGCGCCATCCTGATCTACCTGGCCAGCAAGACCGGCCAGTTCATCCCGACGGACACGGCCGGGCGCTACGAGACGCTGCAATGGGTGATGTTCCAGATGGGCGGCATCGGCCCGATGTTTGGCCAACTGGGCTTCTTCCATAAGTTCGCCGGCAAGGACTACGAAGACAAGCGCCCGCTGGAACGCTATGTGGCGGAATCCAAGCGTTTGCTGGCCGTGCTGGACCAGCGCCTGGAAGGCCGCGACTGGGTCATGGGCGACGAATACACCGTGGCCGATATCGCCATCCTGCCGTGGGTGCGCAACCTGGTGGGCTTCTACGACGCCGGCGACCTGGTCGAGTTCTCGCGGTTCAAGAACGTGGCCCGCGTGCTGGAAGCGTTTGTCGCCCGTCCGGCCGTGGCGCGGGGCCTGACCATTCCCGCCTAGGCATGGAACTGCGCCAACTGCGTTATTTCGTGCGCGTGGTCGAAGCGGGCAGCATCGGCCGCGCGGCCACGTCCATCGGCATGGTTACGTCGGCGCTCAGCCAGCAGATCAGCCGGCTGGAAGGCGAACTGTCCACCCGGCTGCTGCAACGCAGCGCCAGCGGCGTGGTGCCCACGGACGCGGGGCTGGCGTTTTTTCGGCAGGCGCAACTGGCGCTGCGCCATGCGGACGACGCCGTGCAGGCCGCGCAGCAGGCGCGGCTGGCCGGCCATGTCAGCGTGGGCTTGTCGTCCACCACCGCCGCCATCCTGGGCGCGCCGTTCCTGCAAGCCATGAACGAGCGCTACCCCGACATCCGGCTGCATCTGGTCGAGGCGCTGTCGGGCCACCTGGCCGACATGCTCAACGGCCGCCTGCTGGACCTGGCCATCGTGTTCCAGGCCGAGTCCGCGCGCCGCTGGAGCATCATGCCGCTGTTGGACGAGCCCCTGTTCCTGTGCGCGCGGCGCGACATGCCGGGTGTGCCGGAAGGCGACACCACGCGGCTGGCCGACATCGCACACCTGCCGCTGGTGCTGCCCAGCGGGCGCCACGGGCTGCGGGCACTGGTCAACAACGCCTTCCTGCAACTGGGCCAGACGCCGCGCGTGGTGGCCGAAGTTGATGGCCTGTCGCTGTTGATGGACGTGGTGCAACTGGGCAACGCCGCCACCATCCAGCCCAGTTCGGCCACGGCGCGCATCGCGCCCGGGCAGTTGCACATGGCGCGCATTGAAGACGCCCACCTGTTTCGCCCCAATCTGCTGGTCAGCCTGTCCGACGACGAGCTCTCGCCCGCGGCGCTGGCCGCCCGCCTGGTGCTGGCCGATGTGTCGCGCACCCTGGCGCGCGACGGCAAATGGGCGGTGGTAGCTCTTCACGATTCGTGAAGACCCGTTGACGCCCGCCTGATATCGCACGCGCCCTCCGCTAGGTAGAGTCGTCCCCTTGATGTGAGGGGCAACGACATGGTGGATGTCTTGGTGGTGGGCGGGGGCAACGCGGCGCTGTGCGCGGCCCTGATGGCGCGCGAGGCCGGCGCAAGCGTGTTGCTGCTGGAGGCCGCGCCGCGCGAATGGCGTGGCGGCAATTCGCAGCACACGCGCAATTTGCGCTGCATGCACGATGCGCCGCAGGACGTGCTGATCGACGCGTATCCCGAAGAAGAATATTGGCAAGACCTGCTGAAGGTCACGGGCGGATTGACCAACGAGCATCTGGCGCGCCTGGTCATCCGCGAATCGTCGACGTGCCGCGACTGGATGCGCCGCCATGGCGTGAACTTCCAGCCGCCGTTGTCGGGCGCGTTGCATGTGGCGCGCACCAATGCGTTTTTCATGGGTGGCGGCAAAGCGCTGGTCAACGCGTACTACCGCAGCGCCGA
>Ga0160449_1001404_pt1 | contig 11745 bp, 9 predicted proteins | sample HID1975I_E1MG_FD_108216 | JGI IMG/M metagenome (GOLD analysis project Ga0160449, IMG submission 108216) | Enriched soil microbial communities from UW Madison campus, WI, USA - HID1975I_E1 MG | ecosystem: Environmental > Terrestrial > Soil > Unclassified | place: USA: Madison, Wisconsin...
TCACCACCGACACCAGTGGCTCGACCTGCCCGGCCAGGCGCACCGCCAAGGCATCCAGCCTGGCGCTGGCATCGAGGATCGCCTCGACCTGGCCCAGCACCTGGCGGCCCGCTGCGTTGAGTGTAGGGTGGCGGCCTGCGCGCTCGAACAGCGGGCAACCCACATCCGCCTCGAAGTTGGCGATGGCGATGCTGATGGTCGACTGGCTCTTGCGCAATTTGCGCGCCGCAGCGGAGAACGAGCCGAGGGCAGCGGCTTCGACAAACCTTCATTTTCACGATAATTTGAACTGATATCCCTTTAGAAGCATGTTTTTTTTTAGCTTTTTTTGAAATTCTGTGTCAAAAAATCTGAAACTGGTGAAAACACATCATTTTCGGTTGAAATCTGGCAAGGGTATTGTTTGGTACGGCGCCCTAACCGCTTTAAGGTTGTGAAAAGCTGTATTGTTGTTGGTCCAGCTGACATGTAGTCGGCTCTACTGTAAATGGCGAAATTGGGTTTTTTGAAAGGAGGGATGAGCGGATTTAGTCCGACATATGATAATGCCTTTATTAGATTTCTGGTTAGTGAACAGGAAAACCCATGGGTACGTTGTATTTCGCGCGTGGAGATGTAGTTCTGCTCGTATTCATCAATTGCGCGCGCACTGAATAGCAATGGGGCGTCAGTTGTGATGCTGACAATAAGTCCAGACTCTGTTAATAGTTTGATTTCTTTTGCTGTTTGTTTGAGTTCTTTTGATGCTGTCCATGTTGTATAAATAGTATCCTTGCGGCCTGAGCTTGGATGTTTTAACAGGCGGGTGACTTTGTCATTGTCGCTCTTGCTAATCCATAGTGAAACGCCCGAAGGGGATGAGATTGAGATAATATTCACTTGAAGTGAAGAGAGAAAGCTTACTAGGTTTGCCGTGTGCTGTGCTCTAACAACAGGTTTAAGTAATGATCTTAGAAGCTTGCAGTTTTTACTTTTGAATTTCTCAATACACATCCTTGGTATGAGGATGCGGTTCTTTGAGCTTCTGTGAACGTCATGAAATATACTGCGATTTAATTCGTTGTTGATGGACCCCTTGGGTAATTTTAGTTCAAGTTCGGCCTCTCGTACATCTATGAAGTGTTCGCTAGGGTATAATTCGGTGCGGGCAATTGGGAGGTGGCTAAAAACTCCTCGATGTATTACTTTGTTTTCAATCGATATGTATATTCTATTTGCGTCGCGCTTGGAAAGTATCCAGTTACCACGGTGTTGAGTGATTTTGAATGCAGGTTCGATCCGCAGTTTTTTTTGATATTTAAGTAGGAGGTGTAAAGGGGTGCCAGATTTTTGATGCATGCGATTAAACGATTCGTAGTGTAGGTCGAAGGTTCGGATGGACTCGGGGTCGAAATAAGGGTTCGTGATCGTACCGTAAAAATCTAATGCGCCGTCATTTAATAGTTCGGTTAGTGCTTTTGGGGATATATTTAATTTTTTTTGCGCATGTGACCGGCTTGATAGGTATGACGGAATGCAGGGTAGCGTCCATTGTTTTGTTGCTCGAAATTCTAATGCTATCTCTCGAAGTCGGGCTGCCTCGTTTGATGTAAGATGGCTGCGCTCATGGAAGGTGTAAAATTTTGCTTTTTTTAGAAATAAAAGAAATTGTTTGTCGCTTATCTTTAGTGTTTTTTTGATTTGAGCGCTAGTCAAAGGTAGTGGATTTCTGTGGCTTGTGCAAATTGTTGGGCGGTGACTGGTTGTCAAATGTTCCTGAAATATTTCAATGGCGCTACGGGTAGTCGGATTGTCAATTGAAGCTAGCCGAGCGACTATCCAACATGGGTCTACATTGGGGAATCTTCTACGAAGCGAAATTAGATATTCTGAAACAGATGGTGTATCTCCTGTAAGTATTCCTGCGGCTGCTTTGAAAATTCCCGAATGTTCCGACTGAGGTAGCGTGCTTTTAGCCTTAGAATACCCCAGTTGACGGCATAGGAGAATGAATCGGTCATGATTCTTTTGGTCGCAGCTTCGAAAAAGCTCAAGTAAAGTGTTCTCAGCGCTGCACTCTTTATCTGTGCACGTGGAACAGGTGAGCGCTCTATGGCAGTTGGCGCAAAGGCCATCGCAGGGATCACGCCAATCGAATGCGTAGGCACAATAAGGACATTGGAAAAGGTATATGCGATTATGGTAGGGGCAGCGCTCAGAGAATTTCATGTCGGCAATAATATAATGTTTGCTCTGGTTTGAGCATTGATCACAAAACGCAACTTCTTTTTGTCGAAAAAATTGATTCTCTACTTCTAGCTGTCCTATGCGGTAATACCTGTATCTTTTGGCAGGCTCATAAAATCCTTTGGCGACAAGTCGTCCATGGCGCCCGGCCTCTTCGATCAAGAATTTTGCAATGTTTGATTGCTGTGAATAAGGTTTCGCGTCAGTGGTAGAGATGGATTCAGTCGATAATAAACATCGTATACCTGGATAGCCATTGATTAGTGCTGCGCGCCTGATTAGTCCAATAGGACTCTCTTCGTTGAGAGGTAGTGGGACGAACGATAAATTTCTCATTGTTTATTTTTAGTGTGTGTGTCAATTATTTTTAGGCATTCACTTGTCGAGATTTCGAAAGGATTAATACCAGATTTAGAAAGGTTTTTGGGAAGCCATAAGCAATGAAATGCATCTGCGAAATCTGATTTTTGTAATATGGGATGCGCGCGGCTTAGGCAGATATCAAGTGCCTCGTTTAAGATTTGGCGGATGTATTCAAGGATGCCGGAAGAGGCTATGTAAATAGGTAGTTTAATGTCTGAGTCATGAAAATTGACACCGCCCTTGATTGGTAGCAGTGAATGAGCGATCTTGTTCAGTTCGCTAAGTGAAAGGTGGTACTCGTTTTCTGTATCATCATTGTAGGAAAAATACTCAAGGATGGCGATATAGCAGTACCGGCGTGCAAAGGGTGAGTTTTTTGTAGCCTCTTCTTCAAGTAGGGTTTGACAGCTTTCATCTCCGCATAAGATTATGGGTAAACCAGTATGCGAAAGTAGAGCAACCACCCAGTCGAGTGTTCCTTGTTTCGTTTTTAATGCGTCAGGGCGCATCAAGCGTTGGATTTCATCGAAAATGATTACTTTTACGTTGCATTGTTTGATTTTTACTTCAAGTAAATGAGTCAGTTCAGACTGGCTCAGTCGTGGTACGCGCTCCATAAACTTGCTTAACATATCTTCACATAAAGATTTGATAGTAATGGCCGCTGTCGGAAGCACGTACAGCGCGGGGATGTTTTTTTGTATGCCATTATGTTCAACTGCGGTGAAGGGCTCGCCAAAGGAATCTCTGAATAATTCACAGAGAGTGGATTTCCCTGCACCTGTCATGCCCATAATGAAGGCGCAACTTGGTGATCGGCGTAAGGCGGTTGTCTGAACGGACTTTTGCATTTGCGACCAGGCGTGTTGATAGCTAGGAAAAAAGACAATTTTTTTATTGAATTTCGTGAGTAGTAGGTCCTTCTCAGTCTGATTCATCGCTAACCTCCCTCACAGAATAGTCCCCCGGAGTACGAGGGTGGATGTGATAATGGCTGTTGCCAGTGATGGCTTTAAATGAGGGGTCGTGGCTTTCAGGTCGGCTCAGATGTTTAGGGAGCAACGCTTTAAAGTCACCAGATTCAACTGCTTTAGCCTTGTTCTTCCTGCTGCGCTTAGATTTATTTTCCAATGCAATTTTATGCAATATAAGGGTGCGCGCATCTATAGCGGCTCTATAGTTGTCCTTCTCCATATTGGCAATGTTGCTTTTTTTTATTTCATTATGCAGGTGCATAGTCAGGCCGGTTTGGTATTCCGGTGATACGGCTTCCAACGCCCATATCTGGGATGGTTGTTCAGGAATAGACACCCATGCAATGCCCAGTTCGCTCTCATCGTAGAGTAGTCGGACTGTTTTCGAGTGACGATTCTTCGTGGCCAGATAGGCCACCGCCGGAAAGGTCCAGGCCAGATCGTTGAAGCGTAATCTGCCGTTGTTTGGAGTGACATAGGCGACTTGTAGGAATCTGCTTTTTAAGTCTTCCTCATCGTACTTCTTAAGCGGAAATTCTCGATTTGAAGCGCCTGCTTTTTCCCATGCTTCAACGGCTGACATATGCAGCGATTTATGATGGCGTGGGTGGTAAACCTTTTCGATCCAGTTTGTGAAAATTTCCCTAACACCTTGTATTGTGTAAATCGCATTACCCTCAGAGTCGTATCGGCGAGGAGAAGAAAAGGTGGTGCCTCGCATGGTATGAACAATATTGGTGGTCCAGATTCTAAAAAATCGCTCAACGTGCGGTTTTTTGTTAGGTCCTCCAGGTTCGCAAAAAGTAATATGGCTCCCCATTAGTGAGAGGACTTCCTTGATGCGATTGGCTATAAATTCAGCGCCGTTATCCACTCTGTAATACAGGGCTAACCCACCGTAGGGGTTGTTACGAAGTAGTGAGGTTTTCAGCGCGCGAAGTGTCTTCTCAGTCGATGGAGGATTGAATGAAATGTCCCAGCCTACGATGATTCGAGTTTTTACATCAAGCAGTACTGTCAGCCAAGGTCTTCCAATTAGCTCGCCACTTTCATCACAAATCTGAACGTCTAGCAGATGGGTATCGCCTTCAACAAGTTCGAGTCGGCGGTGTAATGGCGTACATTTTTTGCTGTAGTGCTGTTTTTTTAAGGCCTCTTGGAGGGGCAGTTGATGTTTGTCAATTTGGTAGGTATCTAAATCTCTAAGTATACGATACAGGGTGCTGCGAGACGGTATGGGGAGTCGCTGATCAGCTTCCAACCGTGCATTGTAGGTGCGCAGTGATAGATCAATGGAGTCTATCAGTGCTGTTTGGCTACAAGGTGTAGGGGTGTGCCACAGTAACTCAACATTGGCTGTGATAATTGCCTGAACCTCGGCGGGTTGGCGATAGACACGGTGCGCGTCAGCGCGACGCTTTTTGGGGATGAGAGCCAGGCTGTTTTCTCCAGCATGAAGGTAGGTTTTTAGCCAATTATAAAGGGTCGTGTAGCACGGAACTTTACGGCCCGTAGCTGTAAAAATTTGAGCGGCTAATTCAAGCGCCCCTTGTCTTGGTAAGCGGCCGCCCCACGTCCCAATGCTCTGGGAAACAAAATCAGAGCGCACTAGGACGGCAGATTTGTCCGCGCGAGACAAAGTTGCCAGAATCTGTCCTTGTACTGAGGCGAAGGGCGCCTCTTGTACTTTCTTGAATTGACCGCGATGATGCTCGAGTGCCAACCGCTCGTAGCGTTGATATATAATGACTTTGTTGGACTGGAGTGAGCGCAGTTGGATTAGATTGCTCCGAATATCAATGACTTGAAATTCTTTGCCGCAATATTGGTAATGCTCGCCGATATTTACGACCAACGGGCTGCTCATGGCTTATTCCAAGTTGGTTGATTGCGCTAACTGAAGGCATTAGTCGCGAAAAATCTGCTTCAGAGTCTGCTTCAATACTTTGATTGATTTCTTCGGAAATGCTGTTTAAATGTCTACGCCTTGCTTGGCAAGGCTAGGATGAAGCGCAGTGCGTCGAGCCCTTTTCGGGGCGAAGAAATCTTGACCCGAGGGTGGGTTGTAAGTGACTTCCCATCCGATGATGAAACCTGACGCTTGGTCCTGCATTAATGTCAGCCGAGGGCGTCCACATAACTGCCTGTGGTCATTGCGTACCAGTACATCTAGTACTGCCGTGTCAGTTACGACTCGCTCTGGCTGATAGGCAGGGGACTGGTAGAGGTTGCGTCGGTTCTCGTTGTTGATAGATGGGTTTGATAACCGTGCCATAACTTTCACTCCCTTCACAATGGGGCTCCTGATAAAACCAAACAAGGTGCTCGGGGACGTTACCGGAAACTTCTGGATAGCTGCGGTTTGATAGTTGTGCTCGTTGAGTGATTCCTTGATAAGATCGGTCAAAGAGCTTTGGCTGCACAGCGAGTTCAGGTTTCGATCTTTTTTAATTTTGGTGGCGATCTTTAATTGGGCCATTTCAAGGTTCCGTCGATGAAAATTCTGCGCGCGAAGGTTATTTTTTTGGTGGTGCCCTACTCGGTTTGGCGCTAGCAGACTAGCGCATGTGGTTTTTAGGAAACTTTTACAGTTCAGGGCTTGCGCAATATCACTCGCGAGATGGCTGGTCGCCTTTCTGTCAAGGCGGCTGGGTGAATGACTGTATCGAGCCATTACATGTACTACTGGCTTGAATACAAAGATTTCTAGTTGTGCCGTCCGAATTCTTCCTTGGTAATATTTCAATAAGTCTTCTATTATTGAGATCTTTAATGGCTTGCTGTAATTAGGTGTCTCGCGGGCCGCCTGGTAAGCATGGATAGAATAATCGCTTCGCTTTAAAGGTCGTGTGCGGATCTGATCGGCTCGGGTGGCGGTAGTTCTGGTGGCTTTGCCTTTGTAGGGGTGGAACTTACCCTTCGTAATGCCGAAAAGTGTTTTCATGGTGTGCTCCAGATTAAACTTCTCATATTAATTTCTAAACTTATGTCTGTATGGATGACGTCGTGAAACAACGCATGAGCGATTGCCTGCTCCGAGACGCCCGATCGGATCATTTCAGCGATGCTGATACATCGGCTGGGCAATTCTTGGAGAAGGGTTTCAACCTGCCGGTCACCGTCTGAGTTACCGTCGAAACCAACATAATACAGATAGCGGAGGTTATCTAATTTCACACCTGAGCGGATGTCAGTTTCTCCTATCACCTCATAGGCAATGTGACGAATACCGAATTCGTGCTCTAGCACACTTTGGCGGCGCTTCCAGGACGAGCATTGCGCACCACTTGCGCTTTTCACCTCGAATATTATCGGTGTGCCATCCGAACGGAGAGCGAGAAAATCAGGTGTATAAGAGAAGTCTTCAGCAATCAGCTCTAAGCAGAACGGCTGGCTGCAATAAGTAGAAACGGCTGGCCAACGTTCCAAATGAAAGCAAAAATCCGCTTCAAGCAAGGTCTCACAGGCTACAGATGAGTTGTTTTTCTTCGAGGCAAAGAAGGTGACCAACTGGCCAAATTTTCCGTGTTTGAAGACCTTGGCTTTTTTCAATGTCATGCCAGGTGTTAGGGCATTGGCCAGAGAGCGCTCGACGGAATCCATTGAAGGCCTCCACTCATAACTATAGCTTGCCCACTGTCGCCTCACGCGGCAGCGAGTGAGCGAGCAATTATAATTGATGCTTATAGTTGTCACTCATCTGATCTGAGCGGTTATTGTCAGTGAGGAATGTCATTTTATTCAACCTAGCTTGCTGGTCTGACCAGCTGAAAAACTAGCGTTGAATTAATGGCTTAGGCGTTACTTATATTTGCGTGTGGTTCATTACGGTTCTGTATCTTTTCGATACTGGCAGAATTACCCAAAGGGGCCGAGATGATGTGTAGACAATCTCAGATTGCAGGCCTACTAGTCTGCGTCGTTACTCACACCCTGGCGCAGATCTGGGCCTGCGGTCATAGCAGTCAGGCGTTTGTACGGCAGGTAAGGGCGCGTTCGCTCGAACGATACCCATGGTTCGACTCCAGCGAAAAAAGCAGTGACTCATGGCGGAAGATGTGGGCTGGCCATCCTGTCAGAGCATGGCGATTGCAGAGGCTAGCGGAAATTGAGCCAGGCCTACTCCGCACACTGAATGATCCCCTGTGGCAAGTACTTCATGTGCTTTGGGAAGAGCGTCGTCCTTGCAATGCACTGGCACACACCCTCTATCAAGCCTGCTTCGATGGAAGACCGTTACGCTGTGAGACGGCCATGCGGCGGCTGTTCGACTGCCCTGCGTGGTGCCATCTCTGCATCGCACTTGCCCTGCTGGGCAGTGAATCGGACAGGATGATAGCGATGCGGAAATGGTTGCAACGGGATTTTTTCAGCTATCTGCTTTTGATTTGCATGCTGGAGCCAGGCTGCTACGTGAGGGCGCGGTTATATGAATTGCTGGATGGGTTGATCCTGCGGAAGATGATTCCACCGATCGATGGTTGGCCAGCGGATGTGGCCGGCTTCCTTGAGGGGTGTCAAGCCATGGAGAGTTTCGGCCAGTGGCTGGAAGAGCAGGGGGGCAGTGATGGCTGGAGTTCAAGGACGTGCACCTTGGTCCACCTCAAGTGGCCCGACAGGGCGTTACGTGATTTTGTCCAGGGGGACGGTACCGCTGATTATCGGGCAACAATCACATGCCAGGACAAGCGGCGCGTCGCCGCCGCTTGGGCACGCCATCAGGCGTTGGCACCCTACTGGCTAGGCCGTGTCTCGCCATCATTCACAGCGTTTAATCTGCTGTGAGGAATGAAGCTGCGTCGGGGTGTCGACCACCAGAGGACGGATTGGAGTTGCCTTTCAAACCGAATATAGGTTGCGGATTTGGGGGCGTGTAGTGCGTCACCCTGGACTCCCATCGGGTTGAAGCGGGAGCTGAGCAGGCCGCAGTAGGTCACGCAGTTGGGCCACCAACTTGGCTTGGGCTCTCAAGGCGCGCCGATCCTCACGATGATCCAGCACATACCGACGCGCTTTTTCACGAAGTACTGAGACTTCAACTGCATGTGTTTGAAGGCTTGTTTCCGCCAGTTGCAAGGACTGATTGAGCTTCAACATTTGCATCTGGCTATGTTCCAACGCATGGCTGTGCTGTCGCGCTTCGCGCAAATGGTTCTGGCTCGCGTGGCTCAGGCGCTCGAGTTCACGATAGAGCTGAGCGATTTCTTCTTGCTTGCCGATTGACTGTTCTTGAGCCTGCCGCAGCTCCAACTGCAGTTGCTGTACTTGCTGATCATGCCGGTGCAGTTCCTGCTCGCGCTGCACCAAATGCTGTTGGCGATAATGCACCAGGGCATCACGCGCCTGTTGATGCTTGGTTTCCAATGATTGGATGTATTGCGAGCGCTCTTCCAACATTTGCGCGGCATGCTGTTCCCCCGCAAGCAGGCGCTGCCGCTCACCTTCCAAGTGCTGCACCTGTCGCTGCAACGCGTTTTCCCTTTGTTGCGCTTCCCGGCGCTCTGTCGACAGCGCGTCATGAGCGAGTTGCAACTGTTCAAAGCGCGCCTGATCAACCGCCCGTTGCTGTTCATAGGCGGCCTGCTGCCGCTGCAGGCGGGCGCGGTCTGCTGCTACGGAGGCTTGGGCATCGGCGGCAAGGCGCTGAGCTAGACTGCTGATAAAGGCCTGTAGCTCGTCATCAAGGCTAATACCCGGTGGTTGCGGCTCGGCTGTCTGCAGCTCCTGGAGGTAACGCAAGATGGTGCTTTTCGAGCCGGTATTGCCGAGCTCTACCCGCACCGCCTCGATGCTCGGGTGTTCACCGCGGGCGAGTAGGGCATCCCGCGCGCGTTGCACCAAAGCCTTGTTAATGCCGGCGCGGGCCATGAGCAGACTCCGACGATTTCGTACCGTACAGGCAGTATGCGCGTACAGGTACGTTAGGCCTATCGGTGGGGTGATGCCGACCGACGAACTGACGTTCGAGAATGCTGAATTCTCGAACCTGATACGTTTTATAGCGGGATTGAGCGCGTGGGCGCGTTACACGGGAGGTCAGGTGAGCGACGCGGAGCGGTATCAGCAGGCGGCACGCCGGGCCAGCACCGCGCGCCGCTACGCCCAGGCCATCGAGCACTTCGAAGGGGAGTGGGGCGGATTGCTGCCGGCGTCTAGTGTGAGCGTGGTGGACTACCTGGCTGCCTACGGTGCACGGCTGTCGGCCAGCACATTGCGTACGCACCTGGCGGCACTAGCGCAGTGGCACCAGCAACGCGGTTTCGCTGATCCAACAAAGGCGGCCCAGGTGCGCGATACCTTGCGCGGCATTCAGGCGCTGCACCCGCAGCCGGTCAAGCAGGCGCCGGCATTGCAGCTCAAGGTGCTGGAGACCAGCATTGAGGGCTTGAGCGCCGACGTGCATAGTGCACTACCCGCACTTCGACTGCGTGCCGCCCGTGACCAGGCGCTGATCCTGCTCGGTTTCTGGCGCGCCTTCCGCGGCGACGAGCTGTGCCGGCTGCAGGCGGATCACGTGCGGATCGAGGCGGATGAAGGTATGCAGCTGTTTCTGCCAAGCAGCAAGACCGACCGGGACAACCGCGGTCGCATTCTGACCATGCCGGCGCTGAAGCGTCTGTGTCCGGTGCAGGCCACCGAGCAGTGGCTAACGCTCAGTGGCATCGCGCGGGGTCCACTGTTCCGCGGGATTGATCGTTGGGGACATCTCAGCGAACAGCCGCTCAACGCCAACAGCGTGTCGCGTCTCTTGCGCCGGGCGTTGCTGCGCAGCGGGATCGAGGCAGAGGGCTATTCGGCTCACTCGCTGCGTCGTGGCTTCGCCACCTGGGCCAGCCGCAATCGTTGGAGCAGTGAGGCATTGATGGCCTATGTCGGGTGGCGCGATGTGCAATCGGCCGCCCGTTATATTGAGTCCAACGCACCGTTCGGTGAGTGGGTGCGTTGAACTTCGATCAGAATCTTGATCGTGGGTTGTCTCCTGCATCCAGCTCCTACGGACAACGCTTCTGCGACGCTTTGCTTTGACAGCTTTATGAAGCTGTACTAAGTAAATAGCTGCACCCAACAGATCAACGCGATAAAGGAAATTTCGCATGAGCATCAAGCCAGGCCCGAAACGAACCAACGAAGATGGCACACCGGACAAAAGGCAGAGAGTCACGCCGGAAAAGCAAAAGGTCCACCCGGACCTGAAACCCCACAAGCATAAAAAGGGGGAGTAATACCAAAGCAGCTCGTGAGAGCTGCTTTTTATTTGCGGACTATTTGGCCTGCGTATCAAAGCCGCTGTCCTGTAGAACGCCGCTCAGCGCCGATAGCCGTACGTGGGGCTTGGTATGGAGTCGTTTAATGGGGCGTCTGAGGATTGCTGCACAAGGCCCTGAGTTGATACTCATTCAAAGCCTGAAATTGAGCTTCTGCGATTAGACGCAACCGCTCGATCTCTTCAGCAGGGTGCCCAGAAGCCTGCGCCTCGTGGTATTGCTTCATCGCTTCCACTGCGTCCGTATACATGGGGTGGTCAGGGTTAAGGGCTGGAATTCTATACGTCATATAGCGACAGCGACCTCATTGAGCCTAGGGTATTAGTTTTTGCCCTCGTCTCGCTAAAACACTGAATAGGGTCGGATAACCTGTGGCTTCTCAGATCCGATATAGCTGAGCACACCGACCGTTGGTAAGCCTTTCTACACCTGTAAATGGTGGCCCCTTTAGGGGCGAGCGAGCACGCCCCTGTAAGTTTTGTTGTCAGAAGGGTTACTTCATCTAATCGCCTGCTGTGGTGTTATACCGGCCTTTCTTTCAAGCGCCAGGTATGAACCGGTTTGCTGTTCCATGGTACGTTGGATATCGCGTGCCAAACTTTTCACATCATGCCGCTCTATTTCCTTGGGCATTACTGAAAAACCTATCGAGTTATAAAGCCGGCCCCAAGCTGCTTGGGCATCCGAGTAAGCGGCCTCGCGCTGGTAGCGCGACAGTAACAAGCGTCCTTCTGCCCGTATCAGTTCCAGCTCGCTGCCCAAAGCGGCGCTGCGTGATGACTGGGCATAGTCAAGCAGGCTCTGGTCCACCCGCAGGCTTTCATCGGCAAAATCCACTTCCTGGCGGGCCAGCTGATAACGCAGCAGGCCCACGCGCACCTGGGTCAGGATGGCCATTGACAACGCTGTGCGGCGCA
>Ga0160449_1001407_pt1 | contig 11731 bp, 7 predicted proteins | sample HID1975I_E1MG_FD_108216 | JGI IMG/M metagenome (GOLD analysis project Ga0160449, IMG submission 108216) | Enriched soil microbial communities from UW Madison campus, WI, USA - HID1975I_E1 MG | ecosystem: Environmental > Terrestrial > Soil > Unclassified | place: USA: Madison, Wisconsin...
GGCCGCGAACTACGGCTTTCTGCTCCTCGTCTCCGTCGCCTGTCTGCTTCCGCTTGTGCATGTGTTCGCGGTGTCGCTCAGCTCGAGTACGGCGGCCTCGGCGGGTCTGGTCGGAATTTGGCCGGTCGAGGCGACTCTGGCTTCCTATGATTATATTTTGCACAAGCCGGAGTTTCTGCGCGCATTCGGCGTGTCGTTGGAGCGGGCGGCGCTCGGCTTCGCCCTGAATATGACGCTGACGGTGCTGTGCGCCTATCCGCTGTCGAAGCAGACGAAAGATTTCCGGCTCCGCACCGCGTACGCGTGGTATTTCGTGGCGACGATTTTGTTTAGCGGCGGATTGATTCCCTGGTTTCTGACGATCAACGCCACAGGACTTGTGGACACGGTCTGGGGGCTGGTCGTTCCGGGGGCCGTGCCGGTGTTCAACGTCATATTGATGCTGAATTTCTTCCGCGGGCTGCCCGGGGAGATCGAGGAATCCGCCTTTATGGATGGAGCCGGTTACTTCACTGTCCTGTGGAGAATCGTCGTTCCGCTGTCCATGCCGGTTATCGCGACGGTGGCGCTGTTCACGCTTGTCGGACATTGGAACGCTTGGTTCGACGGTCTCATCCTGATGAATTTCCCGGAGAAATACCCGCTGTCGACCTACCTGCAGTTGATGGTCATCAACAGCAACCCGCTAGCACTCAGCGGCCTGAGCTTGTCCGAGCTGTCGGAGATTTCGCAGCGCACGACGCGGGCGGCGCAAATTTTCGTCGGGGCTTTGCCGATTCTGCTCGTGTATCCGTTCTTGCAAAGGTTTTTCGTGAAAGGCATCGTGCTTGGAAGCGTAAAAGCGTAATTCCTTAATTCGATTGAGGAGGCTGCAAAATGGAAAACAAACGAAGCAACAGCAAGGGACGAATGAAGCTATGGAGCGCGGCGATGGCGGCTTTGCTGGCATTGGTGCCCGTCGGACAGGCGTCCGCCTCTTCGGCGGCGTTCCCGATCGGAATTTTCTTTCCACCGTCCCAGGAGCATACGACCTCTGCCGCCTATGCGGATATTGCCGCGATGAACGCCAATGTCGTCATCGGCGCAGCGGTTATCGTTACGCCGGAGCATAATGCCGCGGCGCTCGACTTGGCGGAGGAGAACGGACTCGAAATTTGGGCGACCGACTTCCGGCTCCATTGGACGGATCGCCATGTCGCGCAGAACGTGAACGGCGGCGGTTATTTCGTCAGCAGCGGCAATCGGCTCGGTCAGACGTTCAAGTCGCCGACGACGGGCACGGCCTGGTACATCACATCCGTAAAGCTCAATATCGACAAGGATTATTGGCCAGAAGGGGTGACGTTGACGTTAAACGTGTACGACAGTCCCGCCAAAAACACGCTGCTGGGAGGCGCTTCGATCACCGGCCGTCCGGATACGTATTTCCCGACGTTTTCGTTCAGTAGGCCGGTTCAGACCGATCAGTCGTATTATATGGAACTGACCAGCGACAGCACGATCGCAATCGGCTGGGTGGCGACGAGCACGGGCGACGCCTATGCGGACGGTTCGGCTTATCAGGAAGGAATCGCGACGGGAAGGGACTTGTGGTTCGACGTTTCCTTCGCGCAGGAAGCCTATAATGACGGTAATCGGCCTACAGACGCCATTGTCGATACCGTTGCGGATGCATACAAGAGCCATCCTGCGCTGCTGGGCTATCATCTGTACGACGAGCCGGGCTCGGGGCTGATGGGGCGGATCGAAGCGGTACGGGACCGGTTCAGGGCGCAGGACCCGGGAAGCATGACGTTCGTAAACCTGTTCCCGGTCAATGCGACGCAGGAGCAATGGGGAGTGCTCGATTATTCCGGGGATTTCGTCAGAACGAATCGCAGTCTCGGGCAGACGTTCCGCACCTCGCCGGGACAGACCTCGCTAGGGACGATCCAGCTATGGATCGATCGGCTGACCTGGAGCGCCGGAGAGTCGCTGACGCTGAAGCTGTGGAATTCTCCGGCAAAGCAGACGCTGCTTGGCTCAAGCACGCTGGCTTCATCCGCCGACAACTTCCCGGTTTTTACGATGAACGCGACGGTCGCGCCGTCGACGGAGTATTACTGGGAGCTGACGCATGGAGGCGGGGGAGACGGCTCCGTCGGCTGGGTGGTGCAAGCTCATGCCGACAAGGACTGGACATCGTCCGGCACAGGCTACGCCAACGGACTGCCGAGCGGCGGGGATTACTGGTTTGTCGTCGATCATCAGCTCGTCGGGGGCTCTTACGAGGATTATGTCTATCGGTGGGCGAGTAAAAAACCCGACGTTCTCGCGTTCGACCACTATCCCTTCCTGTACGACGGAAGCTTCCGGAACGATTATTATACGAATCTGGAGGTCATTCGCAGCCAAGGGCTGAAGGCGGGAGTCGATTTCTGGTCGTACATGCAGTCGGTTGGCATTACGGGGCAATTAAGACAGCCGACGCAGGCGGAGATGAGCTATCAAATCTATACGAATCTGGCCTACGGGGCCAAGGGCGTTCTTTACTTTACCTACTTCACTCCGGGCATCGAAGCGAGCGGAGCGCCGTTCTTCGGCGGATTGATTTTGCCTGACGGAACAAAGAATGTCACCTACGGTTATGCGCAAGGGCTGAACGCGGAGCTGCTGAAGCTCGGGACAACGCTTACCGGGCTTACTTCCCAGGAGGTTTACCACACCGGGACATTGCCGCCTTCGACGCAGGCGCTGCCCTCCGGCTTCTTCTGGCAGCTTGCGGACTCGTCGAAGCCGGCGGTCGTGGGCTACTTCAAGGACGATGCCGGGCGCAAATACGTTATGGTCGTCAACCGAGATTACGAGAACGGAAGAACGTTGAGCTTCTCGTTGCCCGGTAAGCCGTCTGCAGTGACAGAGGTGTCCAAGTCGACGGGGCTGGAGATCGCCACCGATTACAATTCGGCAACGGGAACGCTTTCCGCTTCCTTCGCCGCGGGAGAGGGCAGGTTGTTCGCGCTGCCTTCGGGGTATTGAGCTTGCAATAGATAAGGCGGTGCGGGGAATGCGAATCCCCGCACCGCCTTATAGCGTTTACAGCAGCAGCTTCTTGATTTCCGCGTCCGGCTCTATCCCCAGATCGGTGCGCAGCATGGCTTCCAATTGCCGATATTGCCTGAGAGCGTCATTTTTGCGGCCGAGCTCGAGGAAAATGCGGATCATTTCGCCATGGACATCCTCTCGTATGGCGTCCAGCTTCAAAATTTCGCCATAGCCGTTCAGCGCCTGAAGAAGCTGACCGCGCTGGCGGTAATGGCGAGCCTGCAGCTCCAACAGCTCGGTGTATTGCCGTTCGAGGCTGAGGGCGTACTCGCTGGCCCAATCGTATGCTTTCCCCCTAAGGAGAGGTCCGGCGTACAGCGCTTCGGCTCGCTTAAGCAGCGGCGTGTTCCGTTCCGGATCGCGCCTAATCTCCTTCAGCATATGCTCGAACTCGTACAGATCGCAGTAAAGCTCGTCCGTATTGATCCGGACTTCGTTGCCCGTTACGGTGATTTCGCTTTTATGTTCGGCCGTATTGATCGCCTTCCGAACGTAATAGAGAGTGGAGTTGAGGTTTTTCCATGCTTTATCGGGCACAAGTCCGTTCCACAACGTATCGATAATTTCCTCTCTAATCACGACGCGCTTGCAGAGCAGAAAAGCGAACAGCTCTTCGGTTTTCGGACTCCTCAACTTAACGGCTTCTCTTGCGCCTTCGGCGGTCCGAAGATTCAAATTCATTCCGTTGAACAGGAATACCTCGAGCGAAGGCTTTGCCGCCGCAGTCGCCTGATTCTCCGTTCCGATCCTCTTCATCGTGACGTCAAGCCTCTCCGCGGTGATCGGCTTCATGATATAATCCAGGGCGTTCAGCTCGAAGGCGCGAACCGCATACGTGTCATATCCGGTGACAAAAACGATTTTAGTCGTCTCACGAGTGTCGGTCAGCAGCTTCGACAATTGCATACCGTTGACGTCGGGCATGGAAATGTCCAGAAAAGCAACGTCGACGGGATGCGCTTTGGCATATTCGTACGCTTCCAACGAGTCCAAAAACATAATGGCTTCGCTTGGCTCGTCGCGCTCGGACAAGATACGCATCAAGCGCATCGCCGCGAGTTCCTCATCATCTACAACCATGATCCGCAGCATACGTCAGCTTCCTTTCGCAATCGCATTTTCTCCCGGCAGTACAATTTCGATTCGCGTACCTGCGCCTTCCCGGCTTTCAATCCTCATATCCGTACCGTATAGAAGGCGCAAGCGCTGGCCGATGTTCCACAGTCCGATGCCCTTTGCCGCCGAATTCGGGTTCAGCACGTGATGCAGCTTCTGCGGACTCATTCCGCAGCCGTTGTCCTCTATCCGCAAAGTAACTCCATTTCCGACGCTTCCCTTAACGAACAGACTCACAACGCCGCCCTTGGAGTTGGACATAACGCCATGCCGAATTGCATTTTCCACCAGCGGTTGAATCATAAGAGGAGGAATCAGCAGGTTCGGATCGGCATCCACTTCGTATTCTACTCGCAGCCTGGCGCCGAACCGGGCCTGCTCAATCCCGACATAAGCCCGGACCAATGCCAGTTCGTCGTTTAGCGTCGTCATCGTGTCCAGATGCTTGAAATCAAAGCTGCTGCGCAAGTAACGCGACAATTGCAACGTAACTTCCTCCGCCTGCCTGGGATTGGTCATACATAGCTCGGCGACCGCGGTCAGGGCGTTGTAAAGGAAGTGGGGCTTGATCTGGGAACGCAAAAAGGCGATTTCCGCATCTCTGGCCAGCTTTACAGACGATTTCAGCTTCGACAGGCTTCTAACCCGGGCCATCAGCTCTTCGGACTCGAACGGCTTGGCGACAAAATCGTTGGCCCCCAGCTCCATGGCCAGACGGATATCCTCGCTTCGGCTTCTTGCCGTCAGCATCAGGACGGGGAGCTCGAAGGGAGAAAAGCGTTCGCGGATGCGTCGCAGCACCTCGAAGCCCGATAGATCCGGCATTGCGATATCCAGCACGACGAGGTAAAACTCCTGTCGGGAAAAGACGGTCCGCAGCGCCATCTCTCCGCGATTGACGGCGACTGCCGTTTGATTTTCCAGCTTAAACAGATTGATCATGCTTTGCAGATTCAGCGCATTGTCGTCCACGATCAGAATGGACTCCTTGCTTTCTCCCTCGATATGTAGAGGATATTCCTGATGAGCTAGATCGCCGCCGGAAAAAGGAGACTTGTCCGCAGGCAGCTCCGCTCCCGATTTGGTTGATTTGCCGGGGGCGACGGGCAAGGTGAAGGTGAACGTTGCGCCGTGTCCGGGAGTCGAGCGGACGCCGATGCGGCCTCCGTGCAGCTCGACAAGCCGTTTCGTAATGCTTAATCCGAGCCCCGTTCCAGCATACTGAGGCGCACCCGCATGCTCTCCTTGCTCGTAATCCAGAAAAATCCGTTCCAACATATGGGGTTCGATGCCGATTCCGGTATCGCTGACGCGAATCTCAACCCATTCTCCGGCAACCGCCGCGTTTACCTCGACAGTTCCCCGATCGCAAAACTTGACGGCATTGCCGATCAGATTATGTAAAATTTGCGTAAGCCGAATGCCGTCAGCATGAACGAGGGGGAGGTCGTCCGGCACGCGATTGACAAGCGTCGTACTTCTTCCCTCCAGCAGGAATTGATGGATGCGCATGACCGATTCGACGTAAGCATTCAGAATCAGACGGCTTTTGTTCAGCTTCAAATCCCCATGCTTCAGCTTGGAGTAGTCGAGCAGCTCATTGACGAGATGAGTCAATCGTCGACCGCTGCCAACGACAAGCGACAGGTTCTGCGCCTGTTCGCCGTTGACCGAGCCGCTTACTCCTTTAAGCAAAGTTTCGGATATGTTGACGATGGCGTTCAGCGGCGTTCTCAGCTCGTGAGAGGTGTTGGACAGAAAGTCGTCTTTGATTTTGTCCAAGCGCAGCAACTGATCCTTCATTTCATTAATCGTATGGTACGCCTCGAAAAAACGCAGGACGATGAGAAGCAGCATGGCCAGGTTAAAGGCGATAATGCAGAACTGACTGAATTGAAGGGACGAACTAACACTGAGTGCAAACAAAATCGTATCGATAGAGTACAGGTTCATCGGCAAAATCGCCATGCACAGCAGAAAATACTTCCAACGCTGACCTTCCTTCTGACGGATATAAAGATAAGAAGCTCTGATGAAAAGCCAGATTAGCAGCAGCTGGTACATAATGACGATGTAGTATTGAATGGGCGTGTAGGCGCTGATAGGGAGAAACACGATTAAAATCGCGAAAGTTCCCAGCACAAGCGTAACGGCCAGCGTTAGTTTAAATGAAATGATGCTCTTCTGCAGGTGGTAAAAGGCCAAGGCTACGGACATGCAGGTGAGAACCGATGCTACATCTTTGATTTTGTACAGCATCGCGAATGAGACATCCGGAATTAACAGCAGCAGCGAGCGTTCTCCCATCAGACTGTGGTAGATTCCGGCCGATGCGCACAGAAGCGCAAGCATCAGCAAGGAATAATCCTTCCTGCTGTACATCGCCGCTGCAATGAAACAGATCACGTAAATCAGCGCCAACGTTCCAAGAATCGCCATAATGGCGATTTCCCGTGCGATCGTATTCCGCTGAATCGAGATCAGCGTCTCGTCCTTCCCGAACTGAAGGGGAACGACAAAGCCGGAATTGATGTAATCGTAGTTGGCGGCTTGCACCACAATCTCGACATCGCCGCCTTCGCTATAGAAGTTGTTCAGCTTGGGCCGGTTGCCGGGTTCGTAAGCGCTGTCTCCTCCGTCCGGCAGGCCGTCCGTCAGAAGCTCCTCGCCGTTCACGTAAATCCGGCTCGAGAATCGGATGTTCGATTTCTTCAGGGCGTAAATTCCGGGTGTTTGAAGGTCGGTTAGCACCATTCGGTAGGTTGCTTCGCCGTATGCGGGCAGCTTTATGCCGTTCACGACTTGTCCGTTCCAGGAAGAGGGGACCGACATATAAACGGCGCTGCCGGTTAACGCTTCCCCTTGCTTGCGAAAGTCTTCGGGAGATAAAAGCTGATTCCAATAAAACTCCCATTCGCCGTCCAGCTTGACCGACCCCTGATCGGGACTCCAATTTTTCAAGCTCATTGTTCCGCCGCGCACTTGCGGGGAAGCTTCCGAGCCGCCCCCGTTTTCCATCAGCGAGAGAAACAGGAGCGAGACGAGCACCAGGCTGATTACGCCGATTGCCGCCGCTCTGCTCAGAGGTGTTTTTCCGGGCAATGTCACTTCCCCCTTCCCTTGTCATTTTATCCTATCAGTTTATCTTATTGGAATAAACAGATTGTAAACAAGGGGGGGGGAATAGCCGGATGGATTGTCGTACGCTGTCGGGATCACTTGATTTTAACGATTACCTTTCCTTTGGCGCTACCGCTTTCCAGGTAATGAAGCGCCTGTCCGGCATCCTTCAAATGAAACACTTTATCGATAACGGGCTTAATATGCCCTTGTTCAATAAGCTCTTTAATAATCCGCAATTGCGCTCCGCTCGACTTCATAAACAGAAAATGGTACTTCGTACGGGTTTTCTTCTCCAGCGCAGCGAGCTTGCGGCTTATGAGGGACAAGACGGCCGTTTTCATCCAACCCAATTGGGCTTCTCTTCCGAATCTGGCGTTCGGCATACCGGAGACGGAAACGATTTGTCCGCCCGGCTTCAGGATGCGGAATGACTTTTCCAAGGCTGTCCCGCCTAAAGTGTCAAAAACAGCGTCATACCCGGTAAGCTTCTCCTCAAAGTTCTCTTTGCGATAATTAATAATCAGATCGGCTCCCATCGATTTGACCAAATTATAGCCTTTATCGCTGGCCGTCGTAGCGACAAAAGCGCCCATCCATTTCGCCAATTGAATGGCGAAGGTGCCTACGCCTCCCGAACCGGCGTGAATCAAAATTTTCTGACCCTTTTGCAGCTTTAGAATATCGGAAAAGGCTTGGTAAGTCGTAAGTCCAACCAACGGGATCGAGGCCGCTTCTTCGAAGCTTAGATTGTGCGGCTTCAGCGAAATGTCGTCCTCGTGAACGGCAATAAATTCGGCTAATGTGCCGATTCGGCTTTTGCGGGGTCTCCCGTAAACTTCGTCTCCGGGTTTGAACGCGTTCACCCGTTGGCCGACCTTGACGACAACTCCCGAGAAGTCGTTTCCCAGAATGAGAGGGAACTTATAACTCAATAGAAGCTTCACTTTTCCTTCTTTGATCTTAAAGTCGATGGGATTCAAGCTGGCTGCATGGATTTCAACGAGCACATCGTGTTCTCCGACAGCAGGCACAGGTTGTTCGGTTACGACTAATGGAACGTCTTTTCCGTATTTCTCGATGATTGCGGCTTTCATGATCCAATCACTCCTATTATGATTATTGGTTTAAACTAATGAACCAATCGTGCAAAAAAAAATCTTCTCCAAAGAGTATTTCCCGTTAGTGAGCGGGTAGTCATTGAATAGTCATTGAGCTCCGTTGCACTCGGCCTCAACGGCGGTAATTAGCGATTTGAGTTGTTCCAACGGCTTGCGTAGAGTTAATACATAATAATTTTCTACGCCTTTTTTTTCCAAAGCAATAAAACCGGACTGCTTCAACACCTTTAGATGATGGGAGACGGCCGGTCGGGACAGGTCGATGTGGCTCGAGATCGCGTTAACGTTAAGCCCCGATTTGTTTTGCGCGAGTAGCATAATAATGGCTTGACGATTCTCGTCGGTCAACACTTCGAGCAGAGGAATACACTCTTTGAACTGCTGCAGCGTGTGTTCGGTTTTCTGGCTCATATGAGCACCCTTTCGTTCATTGGTTTAATCCGTTGAACATAATTATAATCATTCGCTTACAAAAATCAAGCAACAAAAGGCGTGTCAAATTGATAGTCAATTTGCACGCCTTTTGTTCATGATTCAGCAATCCATGGAGCCATGGACGGTATAAACTCGATTACGAAATAAATTCCTGAACCCATACGCCGTTGTAATAAGCGACGCCGATCGTCGTAAAGTTGGCGCTCAGGATGTTGGCGCGGTGGCCCGGGCTGTTCATCCAGGCGTTCATGACCTCTTGCGGAGTGCGCTGACCTTTAGCGATATTTTCTCCCGCATAACGATAATTAATTCCGTATTTTTTCATCATATCGAACGGCGAGCCGTAAGTCGGCGAATTGTGGTCAAAGTAACCGTTGTTGTACATGTCTTTCGCTTTGTCCAGCGCCATCTTCGTCAATGTGGCGTTCGTGGCGGCCAGTGGTTTCAAGCCTGCTTTCGCGCGTTCTTGGCTAACGAGCGTGACAACCTGCGTCGCGAAGGCCGAGTTGGACACTTCAGAGCCCGTATTGCAGCTACCCGTATTTCCCGTATTCCCGGTATTTCCGGTGTTTCCTGTGTTACCAGAGCCAGCATTGCCGTTATTGCCCGTGTTAGGCGTCGAAGGCTTAGAGGGCTGGGACGGCTTGCTAGGATTCGTTACCTGGCCGTTGCCCGTATTGCCCGGATATTGCCCCTGCATAATTTGCTGCAGCAAAGAATTGAAATCTATGCCGAACCGTCCGGCGAGCTGCGCCAGTTGGTCTTGTGTGATGACGTTGCCTACAGGTGCTGCGGACGCCGCTCCTGCTCCTACGGGAACGGAGATCGCGAGCGCCAACGTACCCAGCATCAGAGATTTCTTCAAACCTTTTGCGTTGAACTTCATGAATCTGTTTCCTCCCTTTGGCTTGGAATATCTCAAAGTCTATCAGCCTGATCGGGCGAAAACATGCTATAAAATCTGCCATTCGAAATTATGAGAATCGCCAAACAAGCTGCGCCAAGGCGTCAACGCCAAAAATAATATTATTCTCATAAAGCCGTTCGGCAGGAGAATTCATCGAAAAAAGCGAATGTATATTCGCATATATAGGAAGGAGAATGCGAAAATGATATTGGAAACCCGCATCGTCTGGAAAGAACCGTTCAAAGCAGTGGGGCAGAAGATCCGCTATAAGCCGAGCCGGGATATTGCCCCTTCGGAAAATGAAATATCTCGATTATGGCAGCGCTTTAATCCTCGCTGCGATGAAATTCCACACAAGAATGGCGAATGTTATGGGTTATGTATCATTGAGCCGGACATGCGTCCCGGCGACGCGTTCGACTATATCGCAGCTGTCGGCGTTACCGCCTTCGCGGACATTCCGGAGGGGATGGTTGCTGACACGTTCGAGGGAGGACTGTACGCGGTAGTGACGCGAAAAGGGCCGATCGACGAGTTGGGTGCGACGTTCGATTATTATCACGGGCAATGGCTGCCGAACTCGGAGTACACCTGTAGGGCGGGGGCCGAGGTCGAGTTTTACGACAGTCGTTATTTGGGCAACGACAACCCCGAATCGGTCATGGAGCTGTGGTTTCCGATACGCAGCAAGCGGGAGCTCCCGATCGAGAACCGGGTGGCGAGCCTGTTCGTTCATGTGTCGGATCTGCGGAGAGCGGCCGAATGGTATTCGCAGTTGCTCGGACTGCCGCTTATCGAAGAGCGCTTGAACGGCGGGCCCGTATACTGGCTCGATCTGCCGGGTACGGGAATCGTGCTCGATTCCAATGCCAACAATCGGCTGAATCCGGACTGGCGAGAGGAGATGAAGCCGCTTTTCATGCTGGCGGCTCGGGAAATCGATGAAGCCTATGCCTATGTATCAGAGAGAACGCAAGTATTCGGCGAACCCGAACGGCACGGAAGCATGGCTTACTTCAATCTACGGGATTCGGAAAACAACTCCATTATGGTTTGCTGGAGCGCGGACGCGGGAAGCGAGGAGACGATGAACGGAGACAGCCCCGTAGCCGCACGGATATCCGGAGCGTTCGTCGACGTAACCGATATGCGCCGGGCGTCCGGCTGGTACACGGATTTGCTCGGAATCCCTCTGGACGAGGAGCGCGCATCGCAAGCGGTCTATTCCGTTCCGGTCGCGAAAGGGGCGGCGCTGCTTCTGGACACGAATCGGCATGCGCAGGGGCAGAGCTTCTCGATTCGCTGCATGTTCGATACGAAGGATATTCAGGCCGCTTGCGCTTATGCCGAGAAACAGGGATTTGAACTTCATAGCGGGATTGAGGACCACGGCGCCGTCGCGTTTTTCGTGCTGAAGGATCCGGACGGCAATCTGATTATGGTTTGCGAGTCGCGCGGGTAGCTTAACAGTCGATTTATCGTCTTCCTGAGTGGGAGGTCATTTTTACGGTATCCGATTGCGAACAATTTTGCATGTTCGGGCGCACCCCGATATAATTAGAGCAATAATGAGGAAATGGGGTAGCGCCGTGTCGTCATTGGACGAATTCGGCCGCATCCGCCTCTGGACGGAAGGGCGCCAGAAGGCCGATTTTCTGAGTCGCGCTGGCGTTGTGTGCGGCATTGGGGACGATGCGGCGGTCGTGGCGGGCGAAGGCTCGGGAAGCGAATGGCTCGTTGCCGCCGACGCGATGGTCGAGCAGGTTCACTTCCTCGACGAGACGATGGGGGAAGCCGATGTCGGCTTCAAGGCGCTGGCGGCCAACGTCAGCGATATTGCCGCAATGGGCGGCGAGCCGAAGTTCGCCCTCGTGTCCGTCTGCGTGCCCCCGGCCTGGAACGAGGAGCGGATGCGGCGGCTGTACGACGGATTGTACGAATGCGCCGA
>Ga0160449_1001408_pt1 | contig 11722 bp, 6 predicted proteins | sample HID1975I_E1MG_FD_108216 | JGI IMG/M metagenome (GOLD analysis project Ga0160449, IMG submission 108216) | Enriched soil microbial communities from UW Madison campus, WI, USA - HID1975I_E1 MG | ecosystem: Environmental > Terrestrial > Soil > Unclassified | place: USA: Madison, Wisconsin...
ATCGCGCTCGGCCACGGCCTGGGCCTGGCGATCATCGCCGAAGGCGTCGAGGAGGCCGAGCAGCTCGACTGGCTGCGCGCGCACGGCTGCGACCAGGCGCAGGGTTACCACCTCGGCCGCCCGATGCCGATCGACGCCCTGCTCGAATCGCTGGCGGCCGCGACCCGCGACGTCGCCTGATCCGGTCGGCCTGCGCCGGTCGCGCACCGCCTTCATGCCCGCTTCGGCATGCTGGACCGCCGACCGGTGCACGCCGATGCCGATCCCGCGCTTGCTGCTCGCCATGTTTGTCGTGCTGTCCGCACCGCTCGGTCATGCCGTCGAGGCCTCGCGGCCGGCCTTGCTGGTCGAATCGGGCTACGTGATGACGATGGCGCCCGGTGTCGGCGATCTCGCCCGGGCCGATGTGCTGGTACGCGATGGGCGCATCGTCGCGATCGGTCCCGATCTCGACCCGGCCGCGCACGGCATCGGGGCCGTCGAGCACATCGACGCCCGCGGCCACCTCGTGCTGCCGGGCTTCGTCGACACGCATTCGCACCTGTGGACGACGACCATGCGCGGCCGCTTCGGCGGTACCGACGCCACCCAGTACTTCCCGGTCAGCACCGCACTCGGCGCGGCGGCGACAGCCGCGGACACCGGCATCGCGATGCGGCTCGGCGCGCTGGAGCTGCTCGATGGCGGCATCACCACGACCGCCGATTTCTTCGAGAACGTGCTGACGCCGGCGCATGCCGAGGCGGGGCTCGCGGCGCTGGAGACGAGCGGCATCCGCGCGCGGATGTACTACGGCGGCCGCGACCGCACGACACGCGATCCCATCGACCTCGCGCATCTCGAAAGTCTCGCGACCACGCGACCGGCCGATGCGCGCGTCGGCCTCGGACTCGCGTGGCGACTGCCGCGCGATCGCGACGACGAGGCCAACTGGGCGATGCGCCAGCGCGAATACGACATGGCGCGGCGGGCGGGTCTGCCGGTGCAGGTGCACGTCAGCGGCGAGCCGGGACCGATGTTCGACGCGCTGATCGAGCGCGGCTACCTCGCGCCCGGCGTCGAAGTGGTGCATGCGACCGATGCCGCGCCCGCGCAGCTCGCCGCGCTCGATGCCGCCGGCGCCAGCCTGTCGCTGACGCCGGTCAGCGAGCAGCGCGTCGGCTATGGACTGACCCGCCTCGCGGCATTCGCCGGCGTCGGTCGGCAGGGGCTGGGCATCGACGGCAATGCGCTCGCCGGCAGCGCCGACATGTTCGCGACCATGCGGCTGGCGGCGCTGACCTGGACCGGCGACGCGCGCGACGAGACCGCCGTGCAGCCGCGCCGGTTGCTCGAGCTCGCGACGCTCGGCGGCGCGCGTGCGCTGCGGTTCGAGGACGAGGTCGGTTCGCTCGCCCCGGGCAAGCGCGCGGACCTGCAGCTGCTGCGGCTGGACGCACCGCATCTGGCGGGGTTCGCAGGCGGCGATCCGGCCGCGTTGCTGGTCTGGTCGGCGCGCCCCTCGGACGTGGCGACCGTCATCGTCGACGGCATCGTCCGCAAGCGCGACGGTGCGCTCGTGGGCGTGGACATGCCTGCGCTGGTGGAGGCCGCGAACGCATCGGCAGCCGGGCTGGTGGAGCGCGCGCAGGCGGCGGACTGATCGACGGCCCGCAGGTGCGGGCGTCGAGCCTCGTCGCGGCCGTGGGCCGCGCCTGCACGTGCCCTACAAGCGTGCGCCGATCGCTGCCGCATCGCCCGGCATGCCGAAATGGAAGCCCTGCAGCGAAGTGCAGCCCAGTTCGGTCAGCAGCCGCTGCTGGGCCTCGGTTTCCACGCCTTCGGCGATCACCGACAGGTTCAGCGTGCGCCCGAGCGCGATGATCGCCGAGACGATGGCCGCGTCCTCGCTGCCGGCCACGAGATCCTTGACGAACGCGCGGTCGATCTTGAGTTCGCTCGCCGGCAGCCGCTTGAGGTACAGCAGGCTGGAATAGCCGGTGCCGAAGTCGTCGATCGAGATCTGCACGCCCAGCGCGGACAAGCGCTGCAGGATCGCGAGGCTGGCTTCCGGGTCGTGCATCGCGGTCGATTCGGTGATCTCGAGCACCAGCGACGACGGCGGCATGCCGTGGCGCGCGAGCGCTTCCTTGATCTTGCCGAGCAGGCCGGGCGAGCGGAACTGGGTCGCCGACAGGTTGACCGAGATCGTCGGCACCTGATGTCCCAGCGCGCGCCAGGCCATCAGCTGCCGGCAGGCCTCGTGGATGACCCAGCGCCCGATCTCGAGGATCAGGCCGGTCTTCTCGGCCAGCGGGATGAAGGTGTCGGGCATCACCAGACCCCGCTCGGGATGATGCCAGCGGATCAGCGCCTCGAGTCCGACCAGCGGGCCGTCCGGCGCACGCAGCTTGGGCTGGTAGTTCAAGGTGAACTGGTCCAGCGCCAGCGCCCGGCGCAGGTCCTGGATCAGGGCCAGCTCGGCGTGGGCGCCGCGGTTCATCGACGGCTCGAAGAAGCAGTAGGCGTTGCGGCCCTGGTCCTTGGCCGAATACATCGCCGCGTCCGCGTTCGCCATCAGTTCGCGCGCGCTGGTGCCGTCGGCGCCGAAGATCGCCACGCCGATGCTGCCGGTCACGTGCAATTCGCCGCCCTCGATCTGCACCGGCATCGCCACCGTCTGCAGCAGCTGGTCGGCGAGCGTCGCCGCGTCGCCCGGGTCCCGGATGTCGGCGAGTACGACGAACTCGTCGCCGCCCAGGCGCGCCAGCGTGTCCTCGGCGCGGATCTCGGCGGCGAGATGGCGCGCGACCTGCAGCAGCAGGCGGTCGCCGACCGGGTGGCCGTAGGCATCGTTGACCGACTTGAAGCCGTCCAGGTCCACGAACAGCAGCGCGAAGCGGTGGCCGTTGCGCACCGCGCGGCGGATCGCGTGTTCGAGGCGATCCTCGAGCAGCAGGCGGTTCGGCAGCTTGGTCAGATTGTCGTGCAACGCGAGATAGGTCAGTTCCTGGTTGGCCTTCTTCAGCGAATCACTGAGCAGGGCGGTGCGCTCCTGCAGGCGGCGGTCGAGGATCGAGGTCGTCAGCGCCATGCCGAGGATCGCGAACGTCGTCGCGCCGACCAGGCTCGCCAGCCACTGCGGCGAAATGCCGCCGGCGATCGCGGCGCCGCAGATGCTGCCTTCCGGGAAGCGGGCGGCGGCCATGCCGGTGTAGTGCATGCCCACGATCGCCACGCCCATCACCAGCGCCGCCAGGCCGCGTGCGCGCAACACACCGGCCCCTTCGCGGCGCAGAGAGAATGCGATCCACAAGGCCGCTCCGGCGGCGGCGATCGCGATCGCGATCGACAGTGCGAACCAGCCCGGGTGGTAGTCGATGCCCGGCTGCATGTGCATGGCCTCCATGCCCACGTAATGCATGGCGGCGATGCCGGCGCCGAGGATCACCGCGGCGATGCCCAGCTTGCGCAGCGGCAGGTCGCGCAGGGAGACCACGTGCAGCGCGTAGGCCGCGCTGCAGATCGCGATCAGCAGCGAGTAGAGCGTCACCGCGAGGTCGTAGCCCTGCGGAATCGGCAGTTCGAAGGCGAGCATGCCGAGGAAGTGCATCGACCAGATGCCGAAGCCCATCGCGACCGCGCCGCCGATCAGCCAGCTGCGCGAGCCCCAGCCGTCGCTGGCGGCGATGCGGCCGGCCATGTCCAGCGCGACGTAGGCGGCGAATGCCGCGACGACATACGAGATGGCGACGAGCAACAGGTTGTAGGTGCCGACGAGCATGCTGACTGGACCGGTGCGGAAGAGGGCTGAGCCTCGATAGCAACGCGCGTGCCAGCGTTCGGCCTTATTGCAGCGGCGCAGGATGCGACGTCCGGATGAACAGAAGCCGCGAACAGACGACCCGACCGGACGGCCGGGTCAATTTGTGACGCACTGCGCAATTCGGCCGGCGCGGAGCCGGCCGACCCGGCGCCCGATCAGACGACGTCGGGCTCGCTGAAGGCCTCGGGTTCGTCCTCGGCGGAGCCCACCGGGATGCAGCTGCAGAACACGTTCTTGTCGCCGTGCACGTTGTCGACGCGTGCGACCGGCGGCCAGTACTTGGTGTGGCGCAGCGTCGCCAGCGGGAACGCGGCCAGTTCGCGCGGGTAGGCGTGGGTCCACTCGCTGGCGGTGACCTGCATCGCGGTGTGCGGCGCGTGCTTGAGCGGATTGTCCTCGCGGTCCAGGCGGCCGTCCTCGATCGCGCGGATCTCATCGCGGATCTGGATCATCGCGTCGACGAAGCGGTCGAGTTCGTGCAGCGATTCGCTCTCGGTCGGCTCGACCATCAGCGTGCCCGAGACCGGGAAGCTCAGCGTCGGCGCGTGGAAGCCGAAGTCGATCAGGCGCTTGGCGACGTCCTCGGCGCTGATGCCGGTCGCGTCCTTGATCGGGCGCAGGTCGAGGATGCACTCGTGCGCGACCAGATCGTTGCGGCCGGTGTAGAGCGTCGGGAAATGCGGCGCGAGGCGCTTGGCCACGTAGTTGGCATTGAGCAGCGCGACCTGGGTCGCACGGCGCAGGCCGTCGGCGCCCATCATCGCGATGTACATCCAGCTGATCGGCAGGATCGAGGCCGAGCCGAACGTCGCCGCCGAGACCATGCCGACCTTGCCGTCGCCGCCGAGTGCGCGCGGCAGATAGGGCGCGAGATGCGACTTGACCGCGCATGGACCGACGCCAGGACCGCCGCCGCCGTGCGGGATGCAGAAGGTCTTGTGCAGGTTCAGATGGCTGACGTCCGAGCCCCACTTGCCGGGCTTTGCGACGCCGACCAGGGCGTTCATGTTGGCGCCGTCGGTGTACACCTGGCCGCCGTGCTGGTGGACGATGTCGCAGATCGCGACCACGTCCTCCTCGAACACGCCATGCGTGGACGGGTAGGTGATCATGATCGCGGCCAGGCGGTCCGAGTATTTCTCGGCCTTGGCGCGGATGTCGTCGAGATCGACGTTGCCGTCCTTGTCGCAGCGGGTCACGACGACGGTCATGCCGACCATCTGCGCCGACGCCGGATTGGTGCCGTGCGCGGATTCGGGGATCAGGCAGATGTCGCGGTGGCCCTGGCCCTGCGCGCGCTGGTAGGCGCGGATCGCCAGCAGGCCGGCGAACTCGCCCTGCGCGCCGGAGTTCGGCTGGAAGCTCACCGCGTCGTAGCCGGTGATCTCGACCAGCATCGCTTCCAGGCCGTCGATCAGTTCGGTGTAGCCCGCGGTCTGGTCGGCCGGCGCGAGCGGGTGGATGTTCGCGAATTCGGGCCACGTGACCGGGATCATCTCGGCGGTCGCGTTGAGCTTCATCGTGCACGAGCCCAGCGGGATCATCGTGCGGTCCATCGCCAGGTCGCGATCGGCCAGCGTGCGCATGTAGCGCAGCAGTTCGTGCTCGCTGTGGTGGGTGTTGAACACCGGGTGCTGCAGGAACGCGGTGTCGCGCGCCAGCGCCTCCGGCAATGCATCGGCGGTCGCGGCGTCGAGCGCTTCGATGTCGGCATCGGCACCGAACAGCGTCGCCAGTGCGACGACCTCGTCGCGGGTCGTGGTCTCGTCGAGGCTGATGCCGACCGACGAATCATCGATCGCGCGCAGGTTGAAGCCGGCCGCGCGCGCCTTGCCGTGCAGCGCATCGGCGTCGACGCCGGTCACGTGCAGCGTGTCGAAGAACGCATCGCCGACCGTGATCCCGACCTTGCCGAGCGCGGCGGCGAGGATCGACGCGAAGCGGTGCGTACGCCGCGCGATGCGGGTCAGGCCCTCGGGCCCGTGATAGACGGCATACATCGACGCCATCACCGCCAGCAGCACCTGCGCGGTGCAGATGTTCGACGTCGCCTTCTCGCGGCGGATGTGCTGCTCGCGGGTCTGCAGCGTCAGGCGGTAGGCCTGGTTGCCGGCCGCGTCGACCGACACGCCGATCAGGCGGCCGGGCATCGAACGCTTGTACGCATCGCGGCAGGCCATGAAGCCGGCGTGCGGGCCGCCGAAGCCGAACGGCACGCCGAAGCGCTGCGAGTTGCCGACGACGATGTCCGCGCCCCAGCGGCCCGGCGCCTGGATCAGGGTCAGCGCCAGCAGATCGGTCGCGACCGCGACGATGCCGCCGCGCGCGTGCACCGCGTCGGCGACTGCGGCATGGTCGTCGATACGGCCGAAGGTGTTGGGGTACTGCAGCAGCACACCGTAGGTGTCGGCGTCTGTCGCATCGGCTGCGGGGCCGATCTGCAGCTCGATGCCGAGGCCGTCGGCGCGCGTGCGCAGCACGTCGAGCGTCTGTGGATGCACGTCATCGGCAACGAAGAACACGTTGGACTTCGACTTCGCCGAGCGCTTGGCCAGCGTCATCGCCTCGGCCGCGGCGGTCGCCTCGTCGAGCAGCGATGCATTGGCGATGTCCATGCCGGTCAGGTCGGTGACCAGGGTCTGGAAGTTGATCAGCGCTTCCATGCGGCCCTGCGAGATCTCCGCCTGGTAGGGCGTGTAGGCCGTGTACCAGGCCGGGTTCTCGAGGATGTTGCGCAGGATGACGTTCGGCGTGTGGGTGCCGTAGTAGCCCTGGCCGATGACGCTGCGCAGCACGGGGTTCTGCTTCGCCACGCCGCGGATCTTCGCCAGCGCCTCGACCTCGGTCATCGCGCCGGGCAGGGCGAGGGGACTGCGCGAGGCGATCTTGCCCGGCACGATCGCATCGGTCATCGCGTCGAGCGAGTCGTGACCCACGACCTCGAGCATGTGGGCGATCTCGGCATCGTTCGGGCCGATGTGGCGTTCGACGAAGGCCGAGTGGTGTTCGAGGTCGCGCAGGGTCGAAGCGGTCATGGCGGGCGTCCGGGCAGTCGGGATGTCTGGAATGCCGGCGGCACACCGATCGCGCGCCCGCGTCGCGGACGTCGATGGCCGAAGACCGCCGGTCTTCCGCGTGCCCCTCTGTCCTTTTGCCTGAGAGTTTGGAAGCGGTGCCGCTTCGTGCCCCTTCGGCGCCGGGTGCGCCACAGGCGGTCCGGTCTCTCCAGAGTCTTGCCGCTGCAGCGGTACTGGGCCTGAGCGATTCCGGGCGGTTGCGCCTACGGCAGCGGGTGTCCCCGCTTCTCCCACTGCATACGCGGCGCAGTATACGCGCGGGCGGCTCCAGGCCGCTGACTGGGGGATCGGTCGGCCGGCAGCGACGGGAAGAAGCCGTCCTTCCCGCGCAGGCGGGAATCCAGTGGCTCTGATCCAGCCTGAGCCACGCCTGACATGCGCGCCGCGAATTGCGGATCCCGTCGCGACGGCGCGGATTGAGCAGCCATCCAGCTGTTGAAAAGCATCTCCGCCTGCGCGGGAATCACGCATGCACAATCGCGCGAAAACGTGCCGGAGCGGGCGTGCCCAATCGGCGCACGGAAACGCGGCGGGTGATGCACGCGCCCCAGCCTTCCGACAGTGCCGACACATCCGGCAATCCATGCCAACCGCACTGGAACGCTGCGATCCCGCCCGGTCCGCAGCTGGCCGCCTATGATGGCCGCCTTGCGCAGCAGCGGGGCAAGTCCCGGCCGCGCCTTGTCCATTTCCCGGAACCACGTCTCCATGCGCCTGTCCCGTCCACCGAACACCGCGCGCGGGCATCGCCGATGAGGCAGCCACGCATGCCGTCGCTACGCACGCTGGCGCTGCTCCTTGCGGGCCTGGCGATGTTCGGGCCGTTCTCGATCGACACGATCTTCCCGGCATTCCCGGCGATGGGCGCCGACCTCGATGCCGATCCGGCGGCGATGCAGCAGACCATCGCGGTCTATCTGATCGCCTATGCGCTGATGAGCATCGTGCACGGGCCGCTGTCGGATGCGATCGGCCGGCGCGCGGTGATCCTAGGTGGCCTGGCGATCTTCGTGCTCGCATCGGTGGGCTGCGCGTTGTCGACGGATCTCACCACGCTGCTGGCATTTCGCGCGTTGCAGGGGCTGTCGGCGGGCGTGGGCCTGATCGTCGGTCGCGCGGTGATCCGCGACGTGCTGCACGGCGACGATGCGCAGCGGCTGATGAGCCAGGTCATGATGATCTTCAGCATCGCGCCGGCGATCGCGCCGATCATCGGCGGCTGGCTGCTGGGCTGGGGTCGCTGGCCGCTGATCTTCTGGTTCCTGGTCGCGTTCTCGCTGGTGTTGCTGGTCGTCGTGTGGCTGTGGCTGCCGGAAACGCATCCGCGCGAACACCGGATCTCGCTCGCGCCGCGCCGGTTGCTGCGCGACTACATGGCGATCGTCGCCAACCGCCGCTTCCAGCGCCTCGCCGCGGCCGGCGCGTTCAACTTCTCGGCGCTGTTCCTGTACATCGCCTCGACGCCGGTCTTCGTCGTCGACGTGCTGGGCCTCAACGAACGCCAGTTCGGCTGGTTCTTCGTGCCGATGATCAGCGGCATGATGCTCGGCTCGTGGGTGTCGGGACGCGCGGCCGGACGCATCACCGGTACGCGGCTGGCCAACATCGGCTTCGCCTGCAGTGGCGTCGCGGTCGCGGTGAACGTCGCGTACAACCTGCTGGTCGACCAGCCTGCGATCCCGTGGGCGGTGATGCCGGCGATGCTCAATTCCTTCGGCATCGCGTTGACGTTCCCGATCCTCACGCTCGCGATCCTCGACATGTATCCGCGCCAGCGCGGCTCCGCGTCGTCGCTGCAGGCCTTCACCGGCCTCGTGCTCAACGCCGCGGTCGCCGGCCTGCTGTCGCCGCTGGTCAGCCACCAGCCGCTGCTGCTCGCGGCGACGTCGGCGGCTTTCATGCTCGTCGGCTGGATGTTCTGGCGCTGGGAACTGTCCCGCGGCACGCGTCCGCCGGGCTGCCCGCGTGATCCCGCGTCGCTGGAGCCCACCGACCAGATGTAGGTGGACCGGGCACGCGCCCTGACCGAGGGAAAAGTCGCTTGCGCCCGCCAGGCCGCTGCCTATTCGGAGCGGGGGGACTTCCCAATTTGCGTTTCAAGCCATGCCAACAGGAAAGGCCGGCAATGCCGGCCCTTCCGTTTCAACATGTGACGAACCTCAGCCCTGTGCGGGTTTCGTCGCTGCCGGCTGCGCGGCCGGCGCCGGCGACTGCGCGGCGGCGGGCGCGGTCCAGCCGCAGGTCCTGCCTTCGTTCTGCTGGGTCAGCCATGCCTGCAGCGGCGCGAAGTATTCGAGCACCGGCGCGGCATCCATCGTCTCGCCGCCGGTCAGTTCCTTGAGCGTCTGCTGCCACGGCTGGCTGTTGCCCTTCTCGAGCATCGCCCAGAACTTCTCGCCGGCGGCCTTGTTGCCGTAGAAGCTGCACTCGTTCAACGGACCGGTATGGCCCGACGCGTCGCACAGCGCCTTGTAGAACTGGAACTGCAGCACGTGCGACAGGAAGTAGCGCGTGTACGGCGTATTGCCCGGCACGTGGTACTTGGCGCCGGCGTCGAAGAATTCCTCGCCGCGCGCGGTCGCCGGGGCGACGCCCTGGTACTGCGCCTTCAGCGACCACCACGCGCCGTTGTAGTTGTCCGGCGTGATCGAGCCGTCGAACACGCCCCAGCGCCAGCGGTCGATCATCAGGCCGAACGGCAGGAACGCGACCTTCGCCAGCGCCATGCGCATCTGCGAATTGACCAGCGATTCCTGCGTCTGCTGCTGCTCGCCGACCAGGCCGATCGACTGCAGGTACTGCGGCGTCATCGACAGCACGATGGTGTCGCCGATCGCCTCGTGGAAGCCGTCGTGCGCGCCGCTCTGGAACAGCGGCGGACGGCCGTTGTAGGCGAGGTAGTAATAGACGTGGCCGAGCTCGTGGTAGATCGTCGTGAAGTCTTCCTCGTTCGGCTTGGTGCACATCTTGGTGCGCACGTCCGGCTGGCCGTCGATCTTGACGCCCATGTCCCAGGCGCTGGCGTGGCAGACCACGTCGCGGTCGCGCGGTTTGATGAACTGCGTCTTCGTCCAGAAGCTCTCGGGCAGCGCGGGCATGCCGAGCGACGTGTAGAAGTCCTGCGCGCGCTCGTTCATGCGCTTGGCGTTTTCGGTCTGTGCGGCATGCGCGATGTCGGCGCGACGATCCGAATCGATCAGCGCGTTCTCCTTGACCATCCGCTCGTTGAGCTGCGTCTGGTAGGTCTGCTCCAGCGCGCCGGTGACGTCGAGGTCGCCGGCGTTGGGATAGGGCTGCAGCACGTCCCAGAGGTTGCCCCAGTCCTGCTGCCACATGTTGCCCATCAGATGCGCCGGCAGCAGGCCGCCGTCGACGGTGCCGCGGCCGGGATAGCGCGCTTCCAGACGCGTGCGCGTGTAGCAGTGCAGCTGCTCGTACAGCGGCTTGACCTGGCCCCAGAGGCGGTCGGTCTCGGCGGCGAGTTCGGCCGGCGGCATGTCGTAGCCCGAGCGCCAGGCCTCGCCCGCGTCGGCGAAGCCGAGGTCGCGCGCGCCCTCGTTGACCAGTTCGACGAAGCGCGTGTAGTCGGGGCGCATCGGCTGCGCGATCGTGTGCCAGCCCTGCCAGGCATCGAGCTGCGCGTCGTAGTCGCGGCTGCTGCGCAGCACGTCTTCGAGCTGGCCCAGCTGGCGGCACTGGCGCGCCTCGCCTTCACCGGTGCAGTAGGCACCCTTGCCGTAGGTGCCTTCCATGTTCGAGGCGATCTTCGTCAGCTCGGCGAGGTGTTCGGGATTGCGCGGCGGCGGCATCGATGCGCCGAGCTTGAGCAGGTTGATCGCGCGCGCGGTCTCGGGCGACATCTGCTTGCCTTCGAACCTGCGCGCCTGTTCGATCCAGTCGTTGAGCTGGGCGAGATAGCGCTCGTTGTACTTGGCGGCCAGCAACTGGCTGTCGTCGTTGATGTAGGTCGCCGACAGCCACTGCGAAGCGGTCAGTTCCGGCATCAGCGTCTGGAATTCCGCGTTGACGCGCGCGATGAACTGGTCGGCGGTCTCACCAGCCGGCGCCGCGGAACTGCCCGAGGGCGTGGTGGCGTCGGGCGATTGCGACCGGTTGCAGCCGGCGAGTGTCAGGCTCGCGGCGACGGCGAGCGCGAGCAGGGCGTGGCGATGGTTCACGGACAGCTTCCGGTCGGGCATTGGGAACCGGGAGGCTAGTGCGCTCCATGCAGCCCCGCAAGTGAGGCCGCGCTGCGCCGCGCCTACACGGGCAACAGATCCCGCGCGATCAACCAGTCACGCGCATCCTCGGCATCGTGCTCGAACCACGCCCGGGCCGAGCCGAGCCGGAAGGTGTAACCCCAGGTGTCCATGTCCGCCATCAGCCGGTCGCGGCCGACACCCGGCAACGCATCGGCGAGCACGATCTGCAGGTAGCAGGTCGCGTCCTCCTCTTCGACCGAATCGGTCGCGTCGGTATGCACGGCGGCGCGGCGCTCGGCCGGTAGCACGATCAGATGCCCGGCCTCGTGCAGCAGCGAGTGCACCGGCGTGTCGCCGCGCGCATGCACGTCGGCGCCGATGATCCCGGCCTCCGGCGCGCCCCAGTAGCTGCCCGGAATCGGCGCGCCGTCGGGCACGCGATGCAGGGTCAGCCCAAAGCGGGCGAGCAGGGCGGCCGGTGCGTCGAAGCCGATGTCGGCCAGGCACAGCACGCCCGCGCCTGCACCGGCCTCGATGGTGCGATCTTCGTCCACCGGTGCGGCTCAGGCGGTCGCGGTGCGCTCGTCGGGCAGGGCGACCGAGATGTCGAGCACGTCGTGGTCGCCGTCCTTGACCAG
>Ga0160449_1001418_pt1 | contig 11679 bp, 13 predicted proteins | sample HID1975I_E1MG_FD_108216 | JGI IMG/M metagenome (GOLD analysis project Ga0160449, IMG submission 108216) | Enriched soil microbial communities from UW Madison campus, WI, USA - HID1975I_E1 MG | ecosystem: Environmental > Terrestrial > Soil > Unclassified | place: USA: Madison, Wisconsin...
CCGGTCGTTGGACTTGGCCAGCGTGGAGATCTGCTCGATACGCCCACCGGTGAAGCCTTCCTTGCTGAAGACCTTCACCGCAGCCTTGAGAATGTTGTCCCGGGTGCGGTCGGCCTGTTGGGCACGAACACCGGTTTTGCGAGTTTGCATGTCGGTCCCTGAGGGGCTGGCGAGATAACCAACACTGCCACAGACGTTGGGCCTTTGCGAGACAACGTGCTGTATCACCACGCTGCCCGCACTGCTCCAGCAGGCTTACAGCTAAACCGTCGAATCATGCACACTTCCTTGCCTGGCAGGCTTGGCCCCAGCGCCCAGGCAGGTAACTGCAAAGGCAATCACCAATGCCCCGGTACCCAACAGGAAAATCAGCTGCTGGTTGGAGCCCTCCACCAGCATGGCAATCAGTGCCGGCGTCACTGCTGCAGCCCCCATCAAGGTAATGCTGACCAAAGGCGTCAGCTTGCCAGTCGGGTCGTTGGTGGTGATCAGCGCCATGTAGTAGGACAACGACAGCACCCAGCCAAAGTTGATCAGCAGCAACGCGACGAACAACTGCATCGGCGTGCGGGTATGGCCGGTGAGCATGGCGATGGAAATGAACACCGCCACCAGCCCTACGGCGATCATCAATTGGCGATTGACCCGCGCACCCAGCAGGCTAGGCAGCCCCGCACCCGGCAAACCACCAAGGGCCGACAGGCCAAACGCCCAGCCGATATCCACCCCGCTGATACCCTGGTCTCGCGCCAACTGGTCGATGAAGCCCCATACGCAGTAGATGGCGATCTGCATGAACAGCATGCCCACCAACGCAGTGCGCCCCGTGCGCGCCGAACCACCCTGGGCAGGCGAGGCTTCGCCACTGGCCAGCAACGCCGGCGGGCGACGTGGCAGCACCAGGCTGGCGCCGCAGATCAGCAAGTACCACAGGCCGAACGCGCACAGGGCGGTTACCGTGCCACTCTGCGCGGCCAGCAACGGCAACGCTGCGGAAAACAGCGAGTACTCTGGGGTTTGCAGCAACAGCATCAACCCGAACGAACGATCCTGGTTGGGCAAGCGGCCCAGCGTGGACACCGCATAGGCATACACCAGCCCCGCACAGGTGCCGGCCGCCAGGCGCACGATCAGTAGCATGGTGTTGGTGGTGGCAAAGGCGGTCGCGATGCTCAAGGCCACGCACAGTGCGCCCACGATCAGGCACAGGCTGCGCCCGCCATGGCGCTTCATCAGCACTGGGCAAAGCAAGGTGCCCAAGGTCATGCCGATCATCTCGATCGACACCACCCAGCCCTGCTGATCGAGTGACAGGCTCAGTTGCTCCGTGACCAACCCCATGAAGATGGGTTGTACGCCACAGACGATGAAGGAAGTACAGGCGATGAAAATCAGCGCGGCACGCAGCAGCTTGGAATCTTGCGTCATGGGGACCCCGACACGGCATTTGTTTTTATTGTGTGTGGCGACCTGCCCTGAAAGGCGCCGTAGCTGGCGGCTGGGCGGGTCTCGGGGGCAATCGTGGGCCGAGATGGAAGGCTTTGAAAGTTAATTATCGGCATCGATATCAGTGGGCTTTTTAATGCAGGCCAGACTGCCCTGGGCTGCATCCATAAATGCACTGCACCCGATCCTGATAATTAATTGGAGACCTATCGGCATCCCCCCTACCGTGGTACGTCACCCAAGCCTCATTAGAAAAGGCCCGATCATGAACGACCGTGAGTTCATCAACGCCATCGACGCCGATGGCATGCCTCTGCACATTGCCGTAACCAACGGGCGCATCAGCCACATCGGCCCGCAACGCGCCAGCACTGCAGCCCGCGAAACGATCGACCTCGAAGGCCTGCTGGTGCTGCCAGGCTTTGTCGATGGCCACATCCACCTGGACAAGAGCTTTGTCGGCGACCGCTGGCGACCGCACCAACCGGTCGCCAGCCTGCGCGAGCGCTTGGCCGTGGAAAAACGCGAACTGGCCAGTGCCCCACCCATCGTCGAGCGCGCCGATGCGCTGATGCGCCAAGCCGCCTCGTTCGGCACCCTGGCGATGCGCTGCCACGTGGACGTGGACGCCACCACCGGCCTGACCAACCTGCACGCCATGCTCGAAGCCCGGGACAAGTGGAAAGACCTGCTCGACATCGAGCTGGTGGCCTTCCCCCAGGCAGGCGTGGTGAGCTGCCCCGGCACGGCTGAAGTGATGGAAGCGGCCATCCGCGAAGGCGTGCAGGTGGTCGGCGGCATCGACCCCACCACACTGGATGGCGACGCCGAGGCCCAGCTGGACATTGTTTTCGGCATCGCCGAACGGCATGGCGTGAAGGTCGACATTCACCTGCACGAGCCAGGCGATATCTGCATCGCCCAGCTCGAGCGCATTGCGGCACGCACCCAGGCACTGGGCATGCAAGGCCTGGTGGCGGTCAGCCACGCCTATGGCCTGGGCGACGTATCCGATGCCGTAGTCGACCGCACCGCCGAAGTACTGGCGGGCGCCGGCATATCCATCATGACCAACGCCCCAGGCGAACATGCGTTCCCACCCGTGCTGCGCCTGCGTAACGGCGGCGTGCGGGTATTTACCGGCAACGACAACATCCAGGACGCCTGGTGGCCCTACGGCAATGGCGACATGCTGCAGCGGGCGATGCTGGTCAGCTATCGCTCGGGCTTCAATACCGATGGCGAGCTGCGGATTGCACTGGAAATGGCGACCGAAGCCAGTGCCGGGGTGATGGGCAAACAGGACTATGGTTTGAAGGTTGGTAACGAGGCCAGCTTCGTGCTGTTCAAGGCACCCAATGCCGCTGCGGCGGTGGCGGCTGCCATTCATGAACGGGTGATCGTGCGCCACGGCGCGTTCTGGGGCGGGCCTGCGCAGTTGCGGTTGAAGGCAGTGCAGTTTGCTACCGAACTGCGCCGGTAAAACCACCGGCAAACACAAACCTTAAGCCCTGCGCGGCTGCGGTGGGGGCGGAACGCAAAGCACTCCTCGACACGAAACGAAATACCCCTGCTCGCTCATCTGCTCATCCAGGTGCAAAGGTTGCGGTATGCTAGCCTCCGCACACGGATTGGCAGCCTATAGCAGCCTTCAGTAAGTGCGTTGCTATGCTTGAAGTACGTGTTCAGGCAAGGCATGGAAGAGGAGTGACTCCATGAGCCACAAAAACATTTGGGAAACCCTGCTGCAATGGGTTTCCCCTCCGTCGGAAGAGTCCCTGGCAATCGCCAGGCGGCTCAATGCGGTCGCTGAACAAGTGCAGGTCAGCGACCATGGCGCCGTCTCGATTTCGGCATCGACCATCCTGCAAGACGCTGATTTTGCGCGCGCCTGCGAGGCAGCCAAGCAAGCGATTTCGAAGACGCACTAGGCATCGACAATGGGTTTTCTCCTCGTTCTGCCCATCCTGATCTGCGGCTTCATCTACTGTAAATACAACTTCTACGACAAGACCCTCATCGCGAAATATGAAGGGCAGTCACTGTATCTGCATATCGCAATGAGGGGGCTCGTCCTCGCGTCGCCATGGCTGGCGTTGGCGTTTTTCATCGAGTGGTTCACCGACGGCTTCTATGGCTTGGCCGCCCTTTTCGAGAATCGGGGCTTTACCACCTCTACGCAACAGCATCTGTTTTCGACGATGCTTGTCGCCATTCTCACAGCACCGCTTTACGCCTATCTGGCGGCAAAGGTCCGCTTTAAAATCACCCGGTATCGCCACGGCCTGAAAAACGACTACCTCACACGCTCCTTTATCCTTGAAACCATGCTGCCAACCAGCACCCACCAGGCATTACTGCTTGATTCGTTGTTCAACAAACGCCTGTACATGTTCAGCATGGAGGATCGCAAGGTGTACATCGGCTGGGTGAAAAATTTCGGCAACCTGCAGGATCACGACTCGAACAGCGATGAAGGTTTCTCGATCATCCCCATCTACAGCGGCTTTCGTGACAAGGATCAGCTGACGGTGGAGTTCACCACTTTCTACGACAGGGTGTACGACGCAGTCAAGAAAGGCCCGGCCTCGGGCATTGATGACGGCACCGAGGACCGCTGCACCGACGCTAGCCGGGCCGAAGAAATAGGAAGCCTGTTCACCATCAGCCTTCTGCAGAAGAACATTGTCTCAATGACCTTCTTCGAAGGCGCGTATTGGCAGGAATTCAAAAAGAATGAGCTTAAGCCGGAGAAGGACGCCCTCAGAGCGTGATTGTCCACCTGCCCTGATTCCACAACAGCGGTAATCTGCTCGCCGCGAAAGGCTCACTCGGCCTCAGCCCGCAAGATCCCGATCAGAATTTCAGCCAGCGCCATGACCATAGGGTCCGCCGTAGGCCGATGAAAAATCGCCGCCTCAAACACCTTGATGGGCTTGAACCCCTGCTCCCCCCCAAGCACTCGATGCCCACCCGTCACCACCCGCGACGGCAACAGGCTAACCCCCAACCCGTTAGCCACCGCCTCCTGAATCCCCGCCAGGCTCGAACTGGTAAAAGCGATCCGCCAACTGCGCCCCATTGCCTCGACCGCACCGATCATGTCATCCCGGTACAATCCCCGCGGCGGAAAGGTCACCAGCGGAATGGGGTCTTGGGCAAAACACGGGTACTGCGCACTGTCGATCCACTCGATGCGCTCTGGCTGGCAGGCATTCGCCTCGCGGCTATGGCGCCGTTGCTTGATCAACACCAAGTCCAGCTCGCCTCGGTCGTAGGTACTCATCAAATCGCGGCTCAACCCACCGGTAATCTCCAGCTTCACTGTCGGATTACGCCGGTTGAACGCCGCCAGCGCCTGCATCGTCTTGCCCGCGACAAAATCGTCCGGCAGGCCGATGCGTACAGTCACTGTCACCCCGCCCGACATGGCCTCGGTCAGTTGACTACTCACTGCCAGCAGGTGCCGCGCATACCCCAGCAGGGTTTCCCCCGCATCGGTCGGGTGTACCTCACGGTTGCTGCGGTCGAGCAACTGCTGGCCGACCATTTCCTCCAGCCGGCGCACCTTCTGGCTGACCGTGGACTGGGTGGAGTGCAGGCGCGCGGCAGCGGTGGTGAAACTGCCGCAGTCGGCCACCATGACCACGGTGCGGAGCATGTCCAGGTCATAGATGGCTCGATTGGGTTTGATGGAGTCAGGCATCTGCGGGTTCAGCTTTTGTGGATGGGGCTGGGTACATGATGCCTGAAGCGGCAGTGCATGATGCAATGCCAGAGGGCAAGGCATACCTTGTATGCATGCACGAACCCTTTCGCGGATGCGGTCCTTTGCTCAAGCTGCAGCCGCCCCCTTCTCCTCGCCACTGACCTCGAACTGCCCCACCAGCTTCTGCAACTTGCCAGCATCCACCCGCACCTTCTGCGCGCTGCTCTGCAGCACCACCGCCGTCTGGCGCATCTCGCTGGAGGACTGGTTGACCTGGTCGATGGTCTTGCCGTATTCCACGCTACGCCGGTTGAGCTGCTGGATGATCGCGAACATGCCCTCCACGGCCTGGTGCAGTTGAACGTTCTCGGACGAGGCATCTTCGGCAAGGCGCAGGCTGTTGTCGACGTCCTGTACACCCTGCTCCATGAAGCTGACGGCCTGGCGGGTTTCGCCCTGAAGGCTCTCGACTATGTGGCGAATGTCCTCGGCGGCGCGCGCGGTTCGCGCGGCCAGGCTGCGCACCTCGTCGGCCACCACCGCAAAGCCGCGGCCATGCTCGCCGGCACGCGCCGCCTCGATGGCAGCATTGAGCGCCAGCAGGTTGGTCTGGTTGGTGATGTCGCTGATCAACCCGGTGATGTTGTCGATCTCGACCATGCGGCTGTCGAGCCGCTGCACGCTGGAGGACGAACGCGCCACCACATCGCGAATCGACTGGGTGCCTGCCTGCACCGCCAGAAACTGCTCGCGGGCACGGCTGACCACCTCGTCCATCGCCTGCTTCATCTGCTCGGCGCTGACCGAGGCCTGCTGCAGTTCGCCGAGCTGCTCCTCCATTATGATCATCATCTGGTGCACGGCGTCCGCCACATCTGCAGAGCTCACACTCGCCTCCTGGCTGCGCCCGAGCATCATCTGGTTGGTGCTGCCGACTGTGCGACTGGCCTTCACCACCTGCCCCACCACCGCGTCCAGGCGGTCGATGAAGCTGTTGATCCACCGCGCCATGTCGCCGCTCTCATCGTTGCCCAGGGCGCTGGTGTCCAGGCGCTGACGCAGGTTGCCTTCACCCTCGGCGATGGTGCGCAGCACGCCGCTCATGCCATTCAACCTGGCTGCCAGGCGCTTGGGCCCGAACACGCCGAACACCAGCGTGGCGCCGAGCATGCTCACGGCCAGAATCACGTCGTTCAGCCCTTGCGGCAGGCCGGCATGGTGCTGCACCAGATAGTTGCAACCGAATAACCCGGCCATGGTCGCCACGCAGGGCTTCATCAAGCCATAGCTCAGCGAGCGGCGTCGGTAGACCTCTTCCAGGTCCGCCTCGCACATCATGCCCCAGCGGTCGGGCGAACCCGGTAACTGGAACGTTACGCCCTTGCCGACCACCGGCACGTGGCGGTAGTCCGAGTAGCCCGGGTAAGTCACGAACAGGTTGGCACCACGTCTGATGGTTTCCCTTACCCCCGGGTGCAGTTCGCGCGTGGAGGGGTCGGTGAAGCGCAGTTCCAGCTCGGTATGGCGCTGGACCTGCACGGTGGTCCAGGGCGTGTGCACACCACTTTTGAGATTTTCGCCGTGGGTAAAAGTGCCGTCCTCGAAGCGCGAGCGAGACAGGGCTGTGCCAGGCTGGATGGCCGGGTCGAAACGCGACTGCGCCATGAACAGGTAGTTGTCGCCCGACTCGGCGAAAATATGCCCGGCCTCGCGCTGGATCAGGTCGCCCAGAACATCGTTGGGTACCCGACCGCACAGGCAGCCAACGACTTTACCGCCAGCCTTCACCGGCTGGTAGAACATCAGCGTCACTTCGTCGTGGAAGCGTGAAGACGACGGGCCAATGCGCAGGGTCAGCGGGTCGCTGTAAGGGCCATGCAGAAAGGGCGCCTTCAGCCCTTGGGCCAGCGCTGCAGTCTGCTCGATACGTGGCGTACCACGTTGTGGCCAGGTCGAGGCGATGATGCTGCCCGCAGCATCGACGACAAACAACTCGGAAAAGTCTTCGGCCTGTGCCAGCTTGTCCCGCAGCAGCGTGCTGTCGGGTTGAGCGAACCCTTGCGCGAGTTGCTCCGCAAGTTCCGCCAAGTGCTCCCAGTGCTCGCACGCCCAGTCATGCAACAACCGCACGCGGGTCTGGGCAATGGCTTCGAAAGTTTGCTCGATCTGCGGGTAATTCGCCCGGTTAAGGTGACATGCCCAGCCCATCCTAAGCTTTCCGGTTTTACCCAGCCAGGGCAGCCAGCCCTCTTCACTCGATGACAACTCCATGGACCCACTGGAAAGCGACATTATCTTCACCATACGCGACATCGGATGGCAATCTGATAGCAAGTCGCACGCCAACGGCGGGAGCGGTGATTAATGGCGAATTCAAGTCATTGAATGCACAGCACTTGTGCAAGAAAGGTTATGGGCAGGCCCTGAGTGCACCAACGAGGCGCAAACTAGATGAAATCAGGCCCTTATCCGGAATGTGACAAATAGCCGCCAGAACTGCTCGCACATCGCACAACAGTTCGATAATCGCACAAATTCCGCTAAACCCCCTCTACTGTTGCCCTATCTTGCGGCACGCTATAGCGAAAGTCAGCAAACAATTTCAAGCGCTGACAGGCCTCATCGCTTAAACGCGCCGGCCAGCCCGACAACCATACTCCAGGAACAACCAGGAGCTCGCCTTGATCAATAAAACGTACGAGTCCATCGCCAGCGCGGTGGAAGGGATCACCGACGGTTCGACCATCATGGTCGGTGGCTTCGGCACAGCCGGCATGCCGTCCGAGCTGATCGATGGCCTGATCGCAACCGGTGCCCGCGACCTGACCATTATCAGCAACAACGCCGGCAACGGCGAGATCGGCCTGGCCGCCCTGCTCATGGCGGGCAGCGTGCGCAAGGTGGTCTGCTCGTTCCCGCGCCAGTCCGACTCCTACGTGTTCGACGAACTGTACCGCGCCGGCAAGATCGAGCTGGAAGTGGTCCCGCAAGGCAACCTGGCCGAGCGCATCCGCGCCGCGGGTTCGGGCATTGGTGCGTTCTTCTCGCCGACTGGCTACGGCACCCTGCTGGCCGAAGGCAAGGAAACCCGTGAAATCGACGGCCGCATGTACGTGCTGGAAATGCCGCTGCACGCCGACTTTGCGCTGATCAAGGCGCACAAGGGTGACCGTTGGGGCAACCTGACCTACCGCAAGGCCGCGCGCAACTTCGGCCCGATCATGGCCATGGCTGCCAAGACCGCCATCGCCCAGGTCGACCAGGTTGTCGAACTCGGTGAACTGGACCCGGAACACATCATCACCCCGGGTATCTTCGTCCAGCGCGTGGTTGCCGTCACCGGCGCTGCCGCTTCTTCGATCGCCAAAGCTGTCTGAGGCCTGCCATGACCATCACCAAAAAGCTCTCCCGCACCGAGATGGCCCAGCGCGTGGCCGCAGACATCCAGGAAGGCGCGTACGTAAACCTGGGCATTGGCGCCCCTACTCTGGTAGCCAACTACCTGGGCGACAAGGAAGTCTTCCTGCATAGTGAGAACGGCCTGCTGGGCATGGGCCCAAGCCCTGCGCCGGGCGAGGAAGACGATGACCTGATCAACGCCGGCAAGCAGCACGTCACCCTGCTGACCGGTGGTGCCTTCTTCCACCATGCCGACTCGTTCTCGATGATGCGTGGCGGCCACCTGGACATCGCCGTACTGGGCGCCTTCCAGGTCTCGGTCAAGGGCGACCTGGCCAACTGGCACACCGGCGCCGAAGGTTCGATCCCGGCCGTAGGCGGCGCGATGGACCTGGCCACCGGCGCCCGCCAGGTGTTCGTGATGATGGACCACCTGACCAAGACCGGCGAAAGCAAGCTGGTGCCCGAGTGCACCTACCCGCTGACCGGCATTGCGTGCGTCAGCCGCATCTACACCGACCTGGCCGTACTGGAAGTGACGCCTGAAGGGCTGAAAGTGGTCGAGATTTGTGCAGATATCGACTTTGACGAGTTGCAGAAGCTGAGCGGTGTGCCGCTGATAAAGTGATCGGCGGAACCGGCCGGCAAGCGCCCGCTTGCCGGTGTTGCATGGCTACTGTGGGAACTGCAATTGCGCCGGCCTGCACTGCCCCATTTGTGGGAGCGGCCTTGTGTCGCGATTGGGCTGCGAGGCAGCCCCAGCAATTTGTGCATCTGCGCTGAGACCCAGGGGCTGCTCCGCAGCCCAATCGCGACACAAGGCCGCTCCCACAGGCCCTGTGCATGCCTCGGGAGAAATGCCTGCCGAGTGACAGCACCCGCCTTCCAGAAAATCTCAGAAACACGCGCGGTCCTTTGTAGGAGCGGCCTTGTGTCGCGAAAGGGCTGCAAAGCAGCCCCAGCACCAGTTGATGTAACGCCAAAATCCGGGGGGCCGCTTTGCGGCCCTTTCGCGACACAAGGCCGCTCCTACAGGTTGATGCGCCAGCATCGAAAGCTGTGCACTACCTGTAGGAGCTGGCTTGCCTGCGATGGGCTGCACAGCAGCCCCCATGGCCCCGACCAACAGCCACTATCCCAAGCCTCACCCCATTTCAGCCCGAGACTATCGCTTTGTTGGCACGATTCAAGGTGCGACGGTCACGTCCGCCTGGCCGCTCTGAGCCAGAGCCGCATGAATGAAACCTTCAGCTTTTTTTCGCTCAACGAATGCCCTTACGTATGCCGCGCCCGCATCCCGTGCACGTGGCACCGCCATTGCCTGGCGGATTGAGGTGAAGGCGTCATCCAGCACGCGATAGCGCGGGTCGAGATCAGCTACCTTCTGCAAGGGTTGGCGTACGCCCGCAGCCGCATCGAGTTTTTGTTCAAGGAACAGATCAACCGCCCCTGCGGACGTGTCCGCGCGTTCAAGCTCGGCGTTCTTCAGGGTACGGGTCAGAAACAGATCGTAGGCAGCCCCCTTGCCCACTGCCAGCTTCAGCCCGGCTTGGTCCAGATCAGCCACCGACTGGAAGGGGGAATCGCGCTCAACGAGGTACGTGCCTTCAATAATGACGTAGGGTTCGCTGAACGAAATCTGCGCCTCACGCACCGGCTCGATAGCCAGAAACGCCAGGTTCCATACCCCCTCGTCCAACGCGGCAAAGACTTTGCCTGCGGCATCGAAAGTGCGCATTTCCAGCTTCACACCCAGTTCTTGCGCAAGGGCGTTGGCAAGTGCAACGGATACGCCTTGTGGCTCGCCATTCGGGCCACGCTGAGCGAGCACGGGGTTACCAAAGTTGATCGCAGCGTGCATGACGCCACCTGGAGCCAGGTCATCGAGTACCGCGGGGGTGATGGTGGAAGTGCCATACCGGCTCCGGCATACACCCCGATGAACAATTGGGTGTTGCCCGTGCGCGACAGTCGCACTTGAATGTCCATGGTCGCACCGTCGTCCAGTGTCTCGTCGTGAGACCTGTTATTGAGCTGACCCAAGGGGCATATAGCCCTGGCAACGTTGAAGCGATACCTGTCAGGATGCGAGAAGAATTGGCAGGAGTGGCTTACTTCGAGACCGGAGATGTCTTCCCGCCAAGATTAATATGCCGGAGAAAGCACCAGTGCACAGGGGCACCATTAACTGTTGCTCAGGGTTTGTAAGGCTACCCATCATGGACAAGGCCAGCAGCCCCATAGCCACCAAAAGTCCAACGCTGCCAAGCGCGGTAAGAAGCCATCCGACTACACGCATTACTTTTCTCCCAGAACAGCTTCACGCTTGAAGATTTCCAATGTCTTCGGCCCTATGCCCTTGAAGCTGAGCAGCCACGCGTCAAACTCAGCTGACTTCATTGACCCGCTCTCTACAGCATTCGTTCGAGATTCCAGCTCGGCAGCCAGGCCAACACCTAGCTCGTGCAATCGGGTCGCAGTGGATTCGTCGTACCGCGCATAACCTGCCTGGCCCAGGAGCCTGACGAGATCCCCATGCGAACAGCCAGCCAATTTTTCAGGCGTATCCAACCCATGGCGATCAACCAGATTTCGGTACGCTTCAAACGCGACAGAGGAACGAATCCTCTTCCCGATCAAAAAGCTCGCGAGCAGCCACTTGTAAAGCCCGTGGCCGGTCGGCTGGCTGAAATCGATGCCAAGACCAGTTGCAGTGATAGGCGTCACCCTTTTGAACGTCTCGGATCGGCGGAACGTGGATAGGTGCGCTCTTCTTCGATGGTGCCATCCGCCTTGTGGATCTTCACCAATGCTGTTTTGCCGTGAAAGAAGTCGGACAGTGAGCTAACCAGTTCTTGCTTGGTGGCGGCACGCTTCGAAGCACGTTCAGCGCCGGCTTTTTTGAGTTCCCAGCCATCGGCGGTTGGGCTCAGGTGATAGGTATCCATGCGTAGCTCCTCGGATCTAGATCGACTCTGCGTCGTCTTGAATGTCTTCCTCCGCCTCTGCTGCGTCCGTAGCATCGGCATCATTCAAAGGCGGCGACGTGGGCTTTTCCGGGTCGTTGATAAATGGGACATCGCTTGGCCCTTTTTCTTCCGGGCCCTCAGTCTTAGGTTGCATAG